>Ga0209192_10000011_pt1 | contig 318188 bp, 317 predicted proteins | sample ArcticOcean_MG_C_11_FD_187433 | JGI IMG/M metagenome (GOLD analysis project Ga0209192, IMG submission 187433) | Marine microbial communities from western Arctic Ocean - ArcticOcean_MG_CB2_154 (SPAdes) (version 2) | ecosystem: Environmental > Aquatic > Marine > Oceanic | place: Arctic Ocean... | reverse complement strand
GTCCAACTCGCTTCGTTTGATCAAGGAAATCGTGGACGGGTTCGCGGGGGGGGCGGGGGCGAGGAAGTGTGATTAACTAGGCGGGAAACTTTTTAAAGGCACCGCACCTCTGGTCCGCGTCACTCCAAGACGGACTTTTTGATGAGAAGTTTCGAAAAATCAAGACCCCTCAAAAACAATCCTTCCAATTTCTTTACGCGAGACGAAGCTACATAGATTTGACCCGCTTCAAATATGTCTTCCCCGCAGTCAACTATCGCAAAATCCAGACTACAACCCTGAGACTTGTGTATGCTCAGAGCCCAGCTTAGATTTAATGGAATACTCATGTGTGTATATCGTTGTCCGAATGCTTCGAAATCAATTGAATGCTGCGTCACTTCCATTTTCCTTCCATTGGGAAATCGAACAATCGGAAATCCACCTTCACTGGAATCTATCACTATTCCAGTCGATCCGTTCACTATCTTGTTCTTCGAATGCATATCAACATTCGCGGTGCATATCACTTGGGAACCAATTTTCAGTCGCAAGGTGGTGTCGCGAAAAGAAGCGACCGTGTTGCACTTCACTATTGAATTTTGCTTTTCGACGTCCATTATTGCCCCGGTTGTTTTATTTGTGACAATCGAAGTGAACACGTGCTCCTTCGTCGTCAACTCTGAATTGAATCCTTCGTTTATACGGTTGACTTTTGCACGTGTCGGATATAGCTCCGTGGGCCGTATCTCACCTTCAGGAAAAACATCGACTCGACGTTCCAACTGCTTCTTTGTTTTTTGGCTTATCCTCCCGTTTCGTATGTCACTGAGTATAGAGTAGTAAGCATTGTCGTCTTGTTGCCTGAAATTCGTTGTCAATTCAAATTGATTCTTCCCGAACAGCAAGTCCCATCAGATTTGAAGCAAAAAGTCCCAGCGTCTCTTCCTTCCGATATTGGAGGTAGTTGGAAAAAATCCCCCGAAAACACTATTTGCATGCCTCCAAAAGGGAGATCACAGTTTCGAACTCCTTTCGCTGTTTTGTCCAACAGTTCGAATACTCTTTTCGAAAGCATGCTGACCTCGTCCACGAACAGCACCTGGCAGCGCCTCCAGTTCTTACTCCACATTTTGTGTTTTTTGATTCTCTCTATGATTTTGTCGTCGTCTTCGTTCGCGATGCCTATACCTGCCCAAGAAGCTAACGTTTTCGCGTTTTCGTGAATCAATATAGCTGCACATCCGGTCAAAGCGGTGATCAATCTCTCCGGTTCTTTCCGTGCAGTTGATTGAATCAAATCTCGAATTAGGTGTGTCTTTCCCGTCCCCGCCGCACCTGTGAGAAAAAGAGACTGTCCGCTAAGGAAAACGGATTTGATATGCTGTTGTTCACTCGATAAATCTAGATCACTCATAAAGCTTTTACATTACAATCCTTTATATTATTTTGGGCGATAGAAATTGATTTTTAGATTTGTTTATAGAAATCGTGATGGTGGCGGCGGTGTTGGTGGTGGCGGCACAGCTGTGGCGTTTGGTGGTGGTGGCACTGCTGCGGCGTTTGGTGGTGGTGAGGGTGGAGGCGGTGGTGGACTCGGTGGTGGTGGCGGAGTCACGAAACGCCTCGGGATGCGCGTCTCGTGGCACCGCCCTTTCATCGTATTCATGACCACATTGCAGACTGACTCGCTTGGACAGCCACAACCACAATGAAAACCACAAACCCAACCACAACCGCGATAAGACACGCGTTGCCCACCGCAGCGGCGCTGCGGCAACCAGGGACGCAATCCGTGTCCGCCATGATGGGCCGTGGGGGGCGTGCGCGGGGGGATTGACCGTAAACGGTCAAACTCACCCTGAAATCAACGCAACTGACCCAATCTCACGCCATGCGACGCACCACGCAGACACTAAAAACTGAAAATATCCGAGGATCCGCACAGATTTAATCGCTGTGGTGCGTTTGCTGGAGTCCAACGGCGTTCCCTCGCGAAAACATATCAACCATGACATGTAAAACTCCACTACCGCGCCCTCCAGCGCCATGGCCAACAAAAAAGTCGTCACGTTCCTCGACATCGCCAACAACAATGACACCTTCGACGTCGGCGAGAGCGTCGCGGCCGCGGTCTTCGCGCACGTCACGAGCACCCGAGACCGTCGTCTGTCTCTCGGGTGAGGAGAAAAGTGGCCGCGTCTGAAGGGTCGTGGGGTGCCTGCGACCTCGTGATAGACAGCGAGCTCGGGCCGCGGCTCACGAACCACCGTTTCGTCAACCTGGTGCGATACTGCGGCGACGTGAAGCATCTGGAGGTTCGCGACGCTCGCAGCTTATCGTCCGCGGTGTTTGGCTGCTTCTCTGCCCGGTTGTTTCTAGCCAAGTCGTTCGCCTCGCTAGAAACCGTGAAGCTCACCAACTGCTCCGGGTTGACAAGCTCCGGTGTCCTCGCATGCATGAAGGATACCGGTATGTTCGATCGTCCTAAAGAAGACCGCTTCCGATGCTTGCGTCTCGCCGGGTGCAACATGCAAGAAAAACAGCACCTCGCTGAGCTCCAGGAATGCCTCGGCACCGGGCAGCGGGAAGTGTTTTTTGAACGTCGGACTCGAAACGGGCAGGAAAATGTTCTGGTTCGTAAGCCTTACACAATGGCGGCGAGCATCATAGACAAATCCAGTGTTGACCTGTGGCCGTGCCACGCGTGCCACGGATCTGCATCGGAAGACGTATTCTTCGACTGCATTGCGACTACTGCCGAGGAGGTGGCCGTGTGCGAATCGTGCTTGAAAACGTTCTGCGGCGCGCGCGCCGATCACTGCGGGACTCGCTACTGCGATACCTACTTCGTGTGCAACGACTCGGACTGCGAAGAATCCGTCCACGTGCGTACTCGTGATGATTGCGACAAGACGTTTTGCGAGGATTGCGGGCACGACCCTGACAATCTCAGGATGTGCACTGACGGCAAGAAAGAATGGTACACAAGTTACCGCGCAGACTAGACTGCCTGGAAAAGAAAAACTATTTCTTCATCGACTGTGACGAATGCTGGTGCGCTTGGTGCGAGGACTGCGATCGAAGCGAGAGTTTAGGGTTTACCGGGCCGGGAAACAACATGTGCGCCGGTGAACGGGGATGCTGGTCAAGTAAGTGCGGGCCGTGTCTGGACGCGAAAGATACGTGTTACGGTTTCTGCCAAGTTTGCGAAGAATCCTGGTGCCCGGATTGCGATCCAATTGTGACGACGGAGTACAAACTCAAAAGGAAAAGAAGAAGACACGTGGAGCCTACAGCATATACCGTAGCCCCGCATGCAAGGAATCGCTCCCAAGGAATCCGGAGGTTCAGCTCTGGTTGAGGGAACAGAAAAACGGGGACTTCTGGATGTGGAAGTACAAGAGGGATAAAAAGAAGTGATCACGCCGCTCGAGTTAGCTCGATGTAGATTCGGATACGCAACGATTCGTCGTGTTTGCATTGCAAAAGTAACGTCACGTCTCGCCTCACTTCTTCCCCCCCTTTTTCCTCGACCCCTTGCTCGCGACAGCCATCTCTTTCGGTTCCTCCGAGGGCTTCCCGTCGCCCATTTCCGGGAACTCACCATCCGCCCCCCCCGCGGACGCGGTGGCGGGAACGAGCGTTGGCGCGTTCGCTTTCGCCGCTTTCGGCTGGAACTGGTAAACGCTGTAAATCACGTTTCGCCGAATCTGCGCCATCATCTCCACAAACAGGTTGTACCCTTCCAGTTTGTACTCGATGAGGGGGTCTTTCTGCGCGTACCCCCGTAGGCCCACCGCTTGTTGCACGAACTTAATCGCCTGAAGGTGCTGTTTCCACAAGTTATCAGTCTGCGTCAGCACGAAATACTTCTCCGCTTCGTCCATCAGCCCGGGCTGCGTGGCTTCCACTTCAGCGCGCTTCGTGAGGTACGCGTCTCGGCCGCGTTTCACGAGGTAATCGCGCACGCCGTCCGCGCCGCCTTTGTTCGCTTTGTCCCTCAAATCAGCCTCGTCGATGTCCTCCATGAAGTAACAGTACTGCGCCATTTTGTTCGCCAAACCCTCTAAGGGCCACTCGCTTTGTTCCACGGACGGGTCCAAGTTCGCGGCGACGATGTCATCAACGGTTTGCTCGGCGTACTCCAGCATCAACCGCTGTAGATCCTCCGGGTCCGCTTTGGAGTTTTGCCAGAAAAGTGTCAGGGCCTTTCGTAACGTGGCCTGAGTAATTACGGGCGGACAACCGCCAAACGTGGAGGCGGGACTTGGGAAATGCGGGGACGTACCTTTCAGCGCTCTTCTCCTTTCGAAGTACAGCTTTTCCCGCTGGCTGTTCAAAACCGCGTCGTAATCGAACAGCTGTTTCCGGATATCGTAAAAGTACGTCTCCACTTTCTTCTGGGCCTGGTCAAGAGACTGGGTTAACATCCCGCTTTCAATGGGCATGTCCTCCACCCGGAACACGCTCATCAGGTTTTGGATCTTGTCCCCGCCGAAAATGCGGAACAGGTTGTCTTCTAAAGAAAGGAAGTACCGCGTGCTCCCCGGGTCACCTTGCCGTCCCGCCCGGCCTCGGAGCTGGTTATCCACCCTTCTGCTTTCGTGCCTTTCCGTGCCCACGACGTGCAGGCCGCCGATTGCGACGACTTCGATCTTCTCCGCGCCCGTGACCTTTTTGAACTCGGCTTCGATGGCGTTGAACGCACCGCGAAGCGCCAGGGCTGCGACGTCGGTGGTGGGCGCTTTTTCGCACGCGAATGAAAGTCGCTCTTCCGCGTCCAGGGCATCCACGGACCGCTCGCCCCACTCCTTGCCCGCGGTCGCGATGGCGTCGGTGAGAAGCGCCTGCGTCGCGGCGGACAGCTCGCAAGGAAACAAACCGTCTGCGATTGTTACACGAAAAGTGGTTAACGTCTTGTATGTCGCGATGTATGGACAAACAGTCACCAGCGTTAGAGGTAAAACAGTGTGGGTGGGATTTGGGAAAGGACCAAGGCCGTACCCTTCACCCGCCACTTGCCCTCCTTCCCGCCGCCCAGGTTTTTCTTCTCAAACGCGATGTCGCCCTCTTCAGGCATCACAACTCGCGGCATGAGCAGCTCTCTGACACGCAACCGCGCCATGAACTCGGCGTTGCCGCCTAGCAGGATATCGGTACCGCGGCCGGCCATGTTCGTCGCGATCGTCACGCTTCCCTTGCGCCCCGATTGCGCCACGATTTCGCTCTCGCGCTCCACGTTTTCGGGCTTGGCGTTGAGGAGCTCGTAGGTAATGCCTTCTTCGTCCAGTAGCACGGCTATTTGTTCCGACCGTTCCACGGAGGTGGTGCCCACTAAAACCGGCCTGCCTTTTTTGTGCATGCGCGCGATTTCCTGCCGCACTGCGTTCCACTTCCCCGATTCGCTTCGAAACACCACGTCTTGCGAATCGTCTCGCTGGACGTTCCTGTTCGTGGGCACCACCTGTACTTGCAGGTCGTAGATGTTGTTGAACTCGGTGAGCTCGGTTTCCGCGGTTCCGGTCATCCCCCCGAGTTTAGGGAAAGACTTGAAGAACGCCTGGTAGGTGACACTGGCAATCGTGACGGTTTCGTTTTGAATCGGCAGGAACTCCTTCGCCTCCACGGCTTGGTGCAACCCGTCGCTCCACCGCCGGCCCTCCATCGTCCGCCCCGTGAACTCATCCACGATCACAACCTCCTTGCCTTTGATGATGTAACTGACGTTTTTGATTTGCAAATCCTTCGCTTTAATGGCGTTGATGATGTAAAGAGCCCACTGCGTCCGCGGGTCGTACAAATCGGTGACTTGCAGTAACTCCTCGGCGGCTTCGTACCCCTCCTCGGTTAGCAAAACGCTCTTTTGCTTTTCGTCCACGGTGTAGTGGAATTCTTTCTCGAAAGCATCCGCTATTTTAGCCGCCTGGACGTACCTTTCGGACGGTTTGTCCGCTAAACCTGAAATAATAAGCGGCGTCCGCGCTTCGTCGATCAAGATTGAGTCCACTTCGTCGATGACGCAAAAGTTGAAGTCCCTTAAGACTAACTCCGCGGGGGTCTGGGCTAGGTTGTCTCGCAGGTAATCAAACCCCAGCTCGGAGTTCGTGACGTAGGTCACATCGGATTCGTACCCGTCCCTGCGTTCCGCATCGCTCATCCCGCTCTGAATCAAACCGCACCGCATGCCAAGAAACTTGTGGATCTGCCCGATCCACTCGGCGTCTCGGCGGGCGAGGTAGTCGTTCACCGTCACGACGTGCACGCCTTTCCCGCCCAACGCGTTTAGAAACGCGGGGAGCGCGCTTACCAAGGTCTTACCCTCCCCCGTTCGCATCTCCGCGATCTGCCCTTCGTGCAGAATCATGCCCCCGATGAGCTGCACGTCGAACGGCCTTAGGCCTAGCACGCGCGACGACGCTTCCCGAACCAGGGCGAAGGATTCAACGAGCAACGAATCGAGCTCGGCGCCGCTTCGTACTTTCGTTTGAAGCTCCTTGGTTTTCGCCCGGAGCTGGTCATCGCTCAACTGCTTCATGGCACTCTCCAGGGCGTTAATCGCGTCCACCCGCGGCTGGTACCGCACCTGCGTCTTCACGGAAGGGTCGCCCTTCATCACGCCTTCTAAACCGGCTTTGATCTTGTCAAGAAACGCGTCGCACTTCAGGGGGGCGCGCGTCGCCCTGACGGGCTTGGCGGAAACCCCGGTCGGTTTCTTGACAGACCGGGCGCCGCGCATCGCATGGCGCGCGGCGAGTGAGGCGGTTTGGCAAGACGCGACGGAGCTCATCGTGTGACGTAGGGTCCCGACGTTGGGCCTATAACAGCGCTTCCGCAAGATCCGTCGACGAACGCTATCCTCCGTGAATGCGACTGCCTTCACACGGAGTGCGCGGTGGCGAGGCAACGGCGGGGGCGCGCCGCCGGCCTGGTGTATCGACTTAGGTCGAGAAAAGCGACGCAAACGATGCGCGGAGAAGATAAACGCGTGGTCGTCGGGGTGCGCGAGACAGAGTGGGACGGCGGCGGTGGCGAGCATTCGTGATGTCCACGACAGCAGCAGAGAAATCTGTCGAGATCCCACGTCATTCGTCTGCACTCGATCAAACACTCGACAAACCCCGTGTCAGGTGTGACTATTGGAGCAACAGCTTTCTTCCTTCGCGAAGAAAAGCGGAAACGTCGTGCAACAGCTCGTCGCGCGTGCCGACGACCGCGATGCCCCTCGCCGCCGTGGCCCACGCGTTCACCGCGCGTGTACTGCCGCGAGTGTCTCCCCGACAGCGCGCCTCGGAAGCCGTTGGCGATGCGCCGTCGACATCGCGCCGACCGAGTCTACGCTTCGATTCCGTTAAGTTTCATCGGCGGTGGCGCAGCACGACGGCGAAGGCCGGCGCCTCATCACCCACCTCGTCCTCCCCCACCGAGAGGGAGATTTTCGCGGACGCGGAGGACGCCGTGATTCGTCTCGCCACCACCCTGAACGCGTACGAACACGTCGCGTTTACCTCACGCTCCACGAACATGGGCACGTACGTGTACCAGCAACTCAGTCAGATTCCCGAACAGGTAAGGGAGGGCCTTTCCAATGTACCACGTTCCGCCTCCCCGATCGGCCCGATTACCACGACTGTTTACTCATACTATGGAGTACATTATTTCCAATCCCTCATACTGGTAACTCTTACTGGCGTACTGTGGTATTTGACACAGTACCGTGTCAATTTACCGCCCGGTCACACCCCGGTACCCTGTCCAATCCCGGAACACACGTCACGACCGACTGACACGTTCTTTTCCGTCTCGCAGTACCGCGGTTTGCTGATCGACGAGCTCACCGATCGCGGGTTAACCAACTGCTGGTTCATCTCGGGGTTGCTTTACAAAATCAAGCTCGCGGAGCGGGAAACCTCGGGGCCGATGGACATTAGCAATGACTTGGAGGCGTACCAGGAGCGGATGGATTTGCTTTGCGAGATGATTGAGGACGGGGACGTGGATGGCGATGGTAAGTATTTCCCATTTAACACATTCCGCCGACTAATTGCCCAGACAAGACTGACTTTTCTTTTTACAATCTCAGGTGTCGGAGCCGACGACGACGAAGACGCGTACGAAATAGACGACGGAGTGACGGTTTCGCGACGGCAAAAAAAACGCGTCGCCGCGTGTGCCGCGAAAGCCGGCGTCCAGGTCTTCGAAGGAAGAGCCTCTGGCGTGCCAGGCGGGCCGTTCGTGGACCGGTTCCAAAAGGTGCTTTACCCGGCGCCTCTGGACAAAACGGGCGGCGCTTGGCACGGGAGGGTGGTGCTGAAAAAACCGAAACTCGTAGAAAAGGTACGTCCCCGCGTTTCCCAAATCAAGAGACGACGTTTGTTTGACGGTTGTCCGCCCGTAGCTACGGTTCAACACATACGTCACAATCTCGACTGTTCGGCCCGATTATGCTAAGTGCACTGTTTCCTCGGACCCCAATCCCCCAATACATTCTACTTGGTGCCACTCGATACTGACACTTTTCGGAACGCGAAAAAGTTCCTACCGCTTTACTTCAAAACCAACGATACGTTGGAGCGGTTCTTAAAAGTCCCCGCGACCGGAGAGGACTGCGATCTTTCCTTGGATTACCAGAACCCGCCGTACTTGGAAAGCGACATGCCGCCGAGCTTACAATATCCGTCTCGGATGACGGACGGGGTTGCGAAAGCGCTGGTCGGGACGAACGGCGACGCGATCGACACCGCCACGTACGTGTTGGGGCTTTCTCAAATCCAGGCGCGCTGTTTGATGCGGCGTATGGAGTGCAGTCAGACAGTACTGCCCGACCTTTCCCAAAGGCCTGACTGTTTTGCCGATTGCATAAGACAAGTGCACTGTTTGCCCATACAGTACACCCATACTTGAGACTGACGTTTTTCGTTTACAATCACAGGTGGTGGCCGATTCCCAAGTTTCCAGTTCCGCCGTTCGACACTTTGGTTGATTACTTACGCCCGCTCGGGCCGGGGGTGTACGTTGGTAAGGGGTGGCGCGGTGGGGGCGCGGGGGACGAGTTCCTCACGTTCATTCTGTTCCGGAGGTATGACGTTTCCGAGGAAGACGCGAGGGAGAGAGACTAGCTATTTGGATGAAAATCTGGAAAACTTTGGGTGCGTTATTTTCTTGGACGCAACGCCTGGAAGCGTCTTCACTTCGCGAAGGCACTGCCTCGGTGCGACCGCGTCGGACGCGGTCGCGCGTCTGGTTCGCGTCGTCGTCTGGGAGCGGCATGACCCACCGCGCCGTGTGTTTCGTGGTTAGTGTCGTTTGTTTGTTCCAAAGCGTCTCCCCGACAACCGCGAACGATCAAAGCGCTTCGTTCGGCGATTCCGCAGGTCGCGATGTTTGGGGTGCCGTCGAGGACGCGCCTTGCTCCCCCTCCTCCCCTTGCGTGCACCTCATCCCGCACACGCACTTGGACCCTGGTTGGCGGGACACGTTTGATGGGTACCACCGGAAGTTTTCGGCAAAAATCCACCCGTCGGTGGTGTTGGCGCTGGCGGAAGACAACCGCAGACGATTCACGTTCGCGGATGTTTCGTTTCTGGCGCGGTGGATGGAGACGGTCGGTGAGGACAACGTGCCGGAAACGTGCGTATATGCACCGAAAGAACAGTCAGAAGAAAGCGCGACAGACGGAATCGACACAGTTCCCGACGCGCGTTGGCGAAGACCTCATGCTACGAGTCCGACGAGTCCTATGACGAAACAAGGCTCGGAGGGGCACGAAGTCCACAGCAGCGGAAAAGGCGCGACCACAGCGGAACCGTGTCCGCGAACGTGGCGTTTGTTGGTTGTTCGTTTGGTGGCTGAACACCGACTGGCATTGGTGGGCGGCGGGTGGGTGAGCCACGACGAGGCGATGACCCCGATCGAACTGGCCGCGGCGCAGTACGAAGAGGGATTGAGAACGCTGGTGGGTTTGGGTTTTTTCGGAACACCCCTGGGTAGCGACGTCGCGAGTGACGAGTTCTCGAGTTCTTCTAAAAACACACCACGGGACGGCTCGTTTGCTGTTCAAAAACCGAGGCAAAACAAACACAAAGTCACCGTGGCTTGGCAGATCGACCCGTTCGGCCACGCCTCGTCCACCCCGGTTTTGTTGTCGCACATGGGGTTTGAGCACGTGGTGCTGAACCGCGTGCCGTACTTCGCGCGCGACGCGGCTGTGCGGGACCGGAAACGGGAGTTCACATGGATGCGCGGGGAGGATATTGGAGATGAAGATACAAGGCGGAGCGAAATTACTTCAAGTACTTCAAGTACTACAACTATCGACACAAGCACCTCTGGAAGTATCGACGCGCATTTGCTTCGGCGGCATTACAATTTGCCGCGCGCGCTTGACTTGGATAAACACGGAATGGGGGTTGTCGGCGGGGTTGGTTCCGGCGTTGGTACCGACGCGGTGCCGGGTACGGTTACCGACGCAGCAGTACACGCGCTTATCCGCGAATCAAACGCCGCGCTTGAGGGCATCACGCACGGCCACGCGTTCGTTTTGGTGGGGGACGACTTTCGGTGGACAGACGCGGGACGGACGTTTGCGCGATGGGAGGTTTTGCTGCGGCGGTTGGCGGACGAACTTGACGGCGGTGAAACTAACAAAAACAAGGGTAGCCGCAAGCTTACGCCAAACACGCGAGATACGAAGCATAATTTGCGGTTCCGGTGGTCCACGCCTACGGAGTACTTTGAAAGCACGGAGCGTGTACGAGACGCACGTTCAAGGGATGACACGAGGGACGTTACTGAAACTTCTTTTGGTAACAAGTCGCGACGAAACGCGTCCCCGAAAATCGGCAGTTCTTTCTTCCCGTACGCAAACGCCTTCCCGTCCTCCGAAAACGCGTGGGTCGGGAGTTTCGTGGCGCGTCGGTCGCTGAAAAATGCCATCGTGGACAGCGCGCAACAGGCAGTGGTCGCGTCTTCGCTGGTTGCCTTGGTGGACGCATCAATGATTACCACTCAAGGATTACTCACGGATCATTCATCAAGCACTCCCGAGATTGAAAAAATTGAAGATGGAAAGACGATGGATTCAGCAAGCACTCTTTCGAAAAAACTAAACCGCGCGAACGCGCTCGCCCGAAGCGCTCGCCGCGGCGCTTTCCTCGGGTTGCACCACGACGCGATTACCGGGACTTGTCCTTTGCGTGTCGCTGAGGATTACTTCCAAAGCTCGGACCGCGCGGTTGCGAACGCGCGCGCGGCAATACGTGTTGCGTGCCAAATCGCGCTGCGGTGCGACGAAACAGGGGAGGGGATGGAGGTTTATTTATCGGGGACGAACCACGAAATCGGCGACAGTACGGACACAAACAAAGAAGCGATGAGACGACAAACAGACACAAACAAGCACCAAAGGGTTCCTGTGTTACGCAAACCAGGAGACTCGATTGCCGTGCACAACGCAAGAGGCGACCCCGTGTCCTACGGCGAAATCGTGATTAAAATCAAAACCGGGCTGGTGGCGGTGGACGCGCGCTGGGATACCGTTCCGCTTAAAGGGCAAAGACAAGTGCGCGTAGACGATGAAAGTAACGAACACGCGACCGCCGGGCAAAACGATTACGTCACGCTCGTCGTCGCGGTCACCGATTTGCCCGCGTTGGGTTTAATCACGGTACGCGCGGTGAGTGACTCAACACTGGACGGAATTAGCAGTGACCACCTTTACGAGTTGACTCCAAAAACGCAAAGTGACGTCGGCGCTTTGTTCGACGCGAAAGGCGCGTGGGTTCAAGTTTCGGAAACGAAATCTCTGACTGGAGCGCATACAGAAAGATGGCAAAAAGAAACACAAAAAGATTTTACCGAAACAAAGCACCGCCGCCGGTTCGCCAAACTCACCGCGCACTCCGTGCAGTTCCCCCGGGACGAGCACTTCGGGGACGGGCCTTACGTGTCGCGAAGTGGGACGGCGCACGTCGCGCTTACCTGGATTGGCGTCGTGCTTGGTTGTTTGCTGGGAAACGTTTCCGCGGGACTCGCGATTCGGTTCGCGAGACAGGCGAGGAACGCAAACGAAAGTTTTCCGAAAAAAATCGCCTCTTCTTTTCGCCGCGACCCGCTCGCCACGAGGGTTTTGGTTTCGGTGGTCGCGGCGACGCGGCGGTGCGTGCGTGTTTTGCGAAGAAGGGACGCCTCTTGCTGGAAACGAGCGAAATATTCCAAGGAATCACTTCCGGAAACCGAGAAAACCGCGCGCCGAGGGTTGTGGTTCGAACAAAATTCAGTGGAGAGTTTCAATTTGGCGAGGGACGATTTTTCGTCCCCGTTTCTTTTTACCGCCGCGCTGACGGGCGGGGTTGTTTTTGCCATCGCCGTGTGGTCACCAGAACTCGTGACTGACAAGACGTACAGATCTCTTGTCGACGGCGGCGTGGGCTTTGGGTTGACAAACATAGGCGTCCCTGTTGGAGGTTTATGCGGCGTAGCGGCGAGGACGAGGTTTTTTTCGTTGGACGAAAAGAAAACAAAACAAAGTTCGTTTCACGTAAGAAACGAGACGCGGTCGAAATATAAAAAGCGCAACCGTTCAAAGTTCAACCTCGGCGTCGCGTCATTGGCTCGTTTCCTTGGTTTAGCACTCAGCGCCACACTCGGCGCGTTGTTAGTCTCGACGAGCGCGCCGTGGAGGCACGCGCGAGCGTTGCGAAGTGTGTCCGTACCAAAGTGCTATGGAGGCGCGGTGTACGACGAATGCTCTTCCGCGTTTGGCGGATCGGGTACCAACGACCCGAGCGCGGAACTGGTGGTTCGCAAACGCGTGTCCCACGAATCGTCACATGCCGATTCGTATTACGACACTCCAGAAATCGCGTGGACCGCGACCGCGCCGTTGGACGGCGAAATCGTTGTGCGAGTGGGGTGGAGTATGTATGAAGGAGATGGCGACGACGGGACAAAGATGAAGAAACCGAAATCGAAAACCGTCGCTTCTTTCGTAGCCGTCGCGATCGACGACGGCGTGGGTGCATTTTTAAAAAAAACCCCTTCCTTCGGTTCCGTGTTCACGGAAGGGTGGTCCCTCGCGGCGCGCACGCAGCCCTCGGGGAAGTTCGTAAAGGTCTTCCACGGCGATGGTTTGGGTTCCAAAATTGGCGGTGGCGGTTCGCATTCCGGAATCGTGTTTCGCAACGCGGGCACCTCAATCGCGTTGGTGGGCGGAAAACAAATCCAGCTCGGCGTGCACCGCAACGCGCTTTCCGACGACGGCCACGGGTTGGGCGGTCACTCCGGAAACGTCGACCTGTCCGACCCAACACCCGGGCGCTTGTCTTTTCACCTGGTGGGTAAGCAGTCAGGTGACGACGACAACGCGAACTTTCGAAACCTAGCCCACCGAGTCTCGCGGCCGTTACTCGCGGTCGCGGTTCCCGGAAAAGGAAAGTGCGCCACGGCGACTTGGTCGGCGCTTTCGCAGAAAAACAGCTCCGCGAGGAATTCTTGGGACGGTGGCGACAAAAGAAACACCTTCGCGGTTTTGTCGCTTTCGGTCTCGTCGCCGCCCGGGATCGAACCTGGGACGAATCCTGAAAACACGGACGGCGCGTGTCCACTTTGGATGCGCGTGCAGAACGTGGGGCCGGGGGTACTGACCGCGGAGTCGGTGCGACGCGCGGTGCGCGACGCGGTGGCGATGACTCCGGAAAGAATTCACGAAGGAGGGCTGGCGTACGCGAGGTGGGACAGGAAGTGCGGGTAGATGTTCTTGACACTATTTATTTCAGTCACTGGACATCCTCGTCGCCGAAACCGAAGTAGCCGCGAGTGGTGAACGGCTCTTGCTTGATCTCGGGCTCGAGCTTGATCTCGGGCTCGGGCTTGATCTCGGGCGAACTCTCCGGCTCGCGTTTGACCCGCTCCGAACTCGGCGGAGCGGCGCGTGCTGCTTTGCACTCTGCGCACCTGCTCGTTCGCTTGCCGTGACGGCAAGAGCTGCAAGCCAAGCAGCTGCTTTTCAGCTTGCCGTGAGGGCAGGGGCTGCATACTGTGCAGCTGTGTTTCAGCTTGCCGTGAGGGCAGGGGTTGCATGCTGCGCAGTTGCTCTTCTGCTTCCCGTGGGGGCAGGTCGTGCAGTCAAGGCAGCCCTGTTTCAGCTTCCCGTGAGGGCAGGGAGTGCACGCCACGCAGCTGCCTTTCAGCTTGCCGTGAGGGCAGGGGCTGCAGTCCCCGCAGCTGCCTTTCAGCCTGCCGTGGGGGCAGGCCGTGCACGCCACGCACTTGCGTTTCAGCTTGCCGTGAGGGCAGGGGTTGCACTGCGCACAGCTGTTTTTCACCTTGCCGTGGTGCGGACAGGGGTTGCACTCTGCGCACTTGCGTTTCAGCTTGCCGTGCGGGCAGGGGTTGCAGTCCGCACAGTTGTGTTTCACCTTGCCGTGGGGACACGGGTTGCACTCTGCGCATGCATGTTTCTGCCTTCCGTGCGAGCACCGCTTCCGATTCGCGTCCATGACTCTCGGTCAGTCGTCGCGTGCCGCGCGCCTCGACGTGTGTCGTCGAAGCGAAGTGGGAGTCATAGCTTTGAGGTGACGTTCTCGATTTTTCCGAGATTTGTCAAAAATCACATGTTTGACCGATATTTTGATCCGTGGCGTCTCTTTTTACGTGTCGAAGTTCTGGATTTGACCCTTCTACCACCGAATAGCCGATGAATATTTTGACACGTCATTCGCGATTGGCAATACGAGATGTCGCTGTGTCGTGCCGTCACGGCTGCACAGCTGTTCCGCGCCCCGGTGGCGATGTTGGCGGCGCGCGGCGCGTGCCGCCGAGCTTCCGCGCGATGGATCGTCGCGCGTTGCGGTTTGCATGACGTCGTGGTGGATGCGTTGGGCGTGACCTCGCGTTTGAAACGCGGCGGGTGCGACACGCACCACCCTCCGTACGATCATCGGCATCGACACAACCACGCCCGTCGATCCTTCGCCGCGCACTCCGCGGCGGTTGATACACACACGATGACGACACCGCTTTCGCAGGAGGAGGACCAGACGTCTTTCCCATCCGAAGACCCGTTTGGACTGGTGAAAACAGAGCTCGGCGCGATCAGCGCGCGCATGCGCACCGCGGTGACCAGCGACATTCCGGCGCTGAAAACCGCGGCGGAGTATTTTTTTCGTTCGGGGTCGGAGGGGAAACGAGTACGGCCCACGGTTTTGCTGCTCATGGCCAGCGCGCTTGGAGAAAAGAACACTGGTCGACCTGCCGCTGGCGATGAGACAAATGGCGTTACACAAGGCGTTACTAGTGGCGTTACACAGGAAAACGATCACCAGCCCGACCACGCCCCCGCGCACGAAACCCCGTCTAGCGTCCGGCGAAAGCAACAAAGGCTCGCCGAGGTGACGGAATTAATTCACGTCGCGTCGCTTCTGCACGACGACGTGATTGACGGCAGTGCTACGCGACGGGGCTTACGAGCCTTGAATCTGGAGGTGGGAAATAAACTGGCTATATTAGCTGGTGATTTCCTATTAGCCAGGTCATCCGTTACCTTAGCGAGCTTAAAAAACGTGGAGGTCATTGAATTGCTCTCACGAGTCCTGGAGCATTTAGTGACGGGCGAGGTGATGCAGATGACCGCTGATGGCGATTCTTTAAAATCCTGGGACCACTACAAGAAGAAGACGTATTTGAAAACCGCTAGTTTGATTGCGAACTCATCAAAAGCGGTGGCGATTCTTGGAGGGCATGGAGAGGCTACGGCAGAGTTGGCCTACGACTACGGCAAACACCTCGGTCTCGCTTTCCAATACACGGACGACGTGCTTGATTTCACGGGGAGCGGTTCCATTTTGGGCAAACCCACGCTTGGCGATTTACGCGAAGGCATCGCCACCGCGCCCGTGCTTTTCGCGTCTGAGGAATTTCCAGGGCTGACGCCGCTAGTCGCAAGAAGGTTTAAAAATCAAGGGGACGTGGAGCAAGCCGCGTTTTGGGTGCGGGCGAGCGCGGGGGTGGACAAGACAAAGGCGCTCGCGCGGAGGCACGCTTTGTTGGCGTCGCAAGCCGTGGACGCGATGCCGAGGGTCTCGGGGGGTGACGAACAAGAACAACGGAAACAGGCGCAGTGCAGACGCGCGTTGAAGGAACTGGCGCGGGTAGCGGTGGAAAGGATAAAGTGACGTCTTGGTACATCTAAACAAGACTTTATTACTGGTATCTCTTTACTTTAAGGAAAGGTCTTGCTTGATCTTTGCTCGCCAGAATCCCTCGTCCGTCCCGTCCGTCCTCGTCCCGTCGTCCGTCCCCCGCCTCTACGCGTCCATCAAATCCTCCCGTACCCTCTTCTCCCCCACCAGCGGGTCCATCAAAACATCCTCCGGGTCATCGATGTCGTCCACGGCCATGGGTGTCTGGTACGGCGCGTCTGTTTTAGGACCTGTACGTGCGTCCTCGTCGGCGGTCGCTTGATCGGCGGAGGTGGTTTTCATCTTTTCCGCTTCGCCCGCGACCCTCACCTCGCGCTCGCGCCACCGCGCAACCCGCGTAGCAATCACAACGCTCGCCTCCGGGTCGGAAACCAGGTTGATTGGCAGGTAGTGCATGTACCCGTCGTCGTTGCCTCCCATGGTGTCATTGTCTGTTTCCGAGACGGACGACCGTAAAGTATAAATATCGACGTCCTCCGATTCGGGGTCGGTTTGTCGGAGCGCGGCCAGGGATTGTTTCGCAAACGCCTCGAGCGCGGTCGCCTCAACCGCCAATCGTCGCGCGTTTCGCAGCGCGTGCGATTTCGTCAGGCTTGTCTGCTCCGCCTCGGTCGCCGCACAACACGCGGCCGCGCTTCTCGGTTCGCGAAGCTTGCCGACCAAGGTCAAAACGGCGGACTGGTCCGCGACGCGAATTCGCGAAACGGGTTGTGCCGTAGGTGCGGTATCTTCCCCGCCAAGCGCGGTACCTTCCTCGCCGCGAAACTCGTGTTTTTGATGCGTTACTAACTCCTGAGAATTCAAACTCAGTGCCGCACCTTCCCCGACAAGTGGCACACGCGGTTCCCCCCCGGTTTCAACAACAGCAACAACAATCGCGCCTCCTGACGCCACGACTGGCGACGTTTCCCCGAACGGTCTCGGTGTTGGTTTTGGAAACGTTTGCGCAAACACTCCATCCGCCGTCTCAATCTTCACGCCCTCCGCCTGCTCGGTCTTCGCGCCGCGCGTCTGCGCCGCTGCCGCTGCCAACGCATCCGCCTCCGCCCGCGCTTCCGCCAACTCCATCTCCTCCAGCTCCATTCGCACCGCGTGTTCCGCCCTCGCGACTCGCACGGCGGCTTCCACAGCGGCCCCCGCCGCGACAATCGTCGGCGCGCCCAGCGCTTTCGTCACCGAACCGGACACGTCCCCCGTGTCCCGCGCCAGGTCGCCGCAAACCGGAACGTCGAACTCGTCTTCGCGTTCCACGTACTCCTCGTTGTCGTCAAGCTCCACGAACCCGGGTTCGAACGCGCTCCACTTTTCGTCGTGTACGGAACTCCACACGTACATCATCCCGTTGGAACCCAAGACGACGAACACGCACTTGTGTGGGTGCGTCGCGATTTGGCACACGCCCTGGTTGTGGAAAAAGAAAGTGTCAGTCTCGTGCGGGCAATCGCGTAGGCGGAACGTGGTGATTGGGAAATACCTACCTTGGACGCCTCCGCGCCCACCGCGACGCGTATCACAGTCCCGGTGTCCCTTGCCCAGACGTGCAGTTCGTGCGCCCCCCCCCCGCTCGCGGCGACCACACACTGCGCGTCGTGTGAAAACGAAGCGCAGCTCCACTGGCCTCGCGAGTGCTCGTTTTGGAACACCGTGGAGGGGGTGAGGACGCCTTTTGGTTCTTCTTTTTCGCTTTCACTATTTTGCGCGCCACCACCGGGCTCGTCTTCGTCCTCCTCCACGGCGAAGGCGTTGTTTGTGGCTGGCGACTTCTTGGGTACCGAATTTGAAACGTTGGTGGCGCCGAGGTTGGCGTCCTCGTTGACGCAAAACGACCGCACCGCCCGGGCGTTTGAAACCGCCTGATTGTAGAAAAATAAATGTCAGTCTTGTATGGGCAATCAGTCGGCGGAATGTGCTGATTGGGAAATACTTACCAACAAGAACTTCCCGCACTTGGAAAGCTCCAGGCGTTTGATAACAAGCGCGTCCGGTACCTTGCACGCCTGCACGATGTCCGCGGTGGCGGTTTCGACAACCGTTATGACGCCCCGCGCGCCCGCCACGAACGCGTGCTTGCCCTGGATTGAGAAAGAAAAGTGTCAGTATTGTATAGGGAAACAGTCGTTGGATTTGGGAAAGACCCAAGACGTACGTACCGATTTCGAAAAAATAGCGTGCCCCGGCGACTTCACCACGTTCGTGTCCCCATGCAGCCCGTTGGTGGGAATGCGGCACACCAGCGACGGGACGTCAAGCGTGCCTGGCATTTGCGGAAGCGGCGTCCTTTTCCGGCCTCGATTCAGCGCGAACGTCGCCGGCGAGTCGTCCGAAGGCGCTACAAGCGCCAGCGAGTTCTGTTTTCGTAAAAAGAAAGTGTCAGTATTATATTGGGCGATGTATGGACAAACAGTCACCAGCTGAGAGATAAAACAGTGTGTTGACGGATTTGGGAAAGCCCAATCAATACGTACGCTGTTCGGCGAGTACCGCGCGTCGTGCAGGGGCGCGTCCAGCACGGCTCTGAAAACGGTGTCGTTTTCCTGGACGTCCCACACCGTGACTGACCCATCCGCATACGCGGCTAACAGCCGCCGGCCATTGCCGCTCCAGTTCACCGAAAGCACCGCGCCCGGCCCGGCTTGTTTTTGATTTCCAAAATCGTGTGTTTCCTCGTTTGTGTCTTCGTTTTCCTGTAACGTGCGTTCATCAACAAGCTCCCTCGCGACGGCCCGCGTTTCGAAGTCCCAGATCTCCACCACCCCTGACGCGGTACCCGTAGCCAGCAGAGTCCCGTTGCGGTTAAAAGCAACACACGTCGCGCGGCCGCGCTGCAACGACTCCTCAATCACCTCCAGAACCGGGGAGCTGGTGGAGGCGTCTGTTTTTTTTTGTTTTTTTTTTTTTTTGTTTTTCGATCACGGATCAGGTCGTGGGAGGTCAGGGTCAGGGTCAGGATGGAGTTTGGAAACGAGTGCGGGCGGAACCGATAAGGCGGGCGCGAACGGGTTCACGCGACGAGAGGGCCCGTGACACCCCGCAGGGTCGGAAACAGGGTGCTCATCACCCGCGGAAAGAGAGGGCACCCGTGATGAAGACACAATCACAATCAATCGGCACGCCACGGGGATGACCAGCGGTCGCTTCGGATGGCGCTTTGGCGTTTACGGACACGGCTTTGCGCGGGTCACGAAGTGTCACCGCGTTCCCCGCTCGCCGCGTCGTGTTCGCATCACGGCCAAGCACGTACCTTCGAAAAACCGATCCATGGCGGCCGCGGCGTCGCCCGCCCGCGCCGGAGCACTGATTGATCCGCACGGCGTGCAAGCAACAGTTAAACTGTTAAACTCAGAGACCGACGAAAAGTGCGTTTAGGGTAAACGGAGGCATTTCGATCTCTCGATTGCTTCACACGCCCCCGCGCGTCGCCCTGCCGCGCGCGTGCTTTCCCCCCAAAAAGCCGTGTTCCATGAGCTCCAAGTTCGGCGTGGACACCGGCGGCCGGGGCGGCCGGGGAAAGAAAAGGAAACTTGAGCTTCAGCAAGCGAGAGTGGCGCGCGCGCTGGCGATCGAGCGCCCCACTTTTCTTCCCCAATCCAAAGTGTACACCGCGCTTTGTGATTTCGAGCACCAGGTGGACATGGTGCTTGCGGCAAAAATGGCGCAGGTCAACGAGGCGCTGAAGCGCGTGGACCGGGTAACCCGGACCCTGCGAGTGTACGTGTTCAACACGTTCTCAAAGGAACGCAGCGCGGGTGTTGTTAAAACCGGCGTCAACGACGGCGACGGCGATGGCGAGAAAACAGACGTGGAACCCGCGAGCTGGTAAGGGCCTTTCCAATTTCCACGCTCCGCCTCCCTGTTTGCCCACTCGTACCAGAAGGGCGCATTACCTCTGCCCTGACTGTTTACTCCTACACATCACGAGAGGCTGACACTTTTTCTGTTACAATCAGGACGCTTCACGTGCACGGCCGGTTCCTGGAGCCCGGTGAACCGGGGGATGTTTCCGGGGCGCCGGAAGGCACGAGCGTTGGATACACACCGAGGTTCGGGGCGTTCGTGGATACGTTAACGGTGACTGGAGTCGGCGTGAGTGGAGTTACTGGAGTCACTGGCGTTGGAGTGACAGAAGTTGGAATCAGTGGTGAGGAAGAAAAAGAAACAGCAACCGATAACGATGACGCGATCGATTGCCGCTACTCGCGCGCGCGAAGCGACCCTTTAGCTCAAGCCCCCGACGGTTTCGAGCTGAAACGGGTGGGTAATTGCGATCGCAGGGTGGTGATAACCATAAAAATAAACCACGGTGTGGAGCTCTTCAAAACACACGAGGCCTTGGCGAAGGTTTTGGGGCTCGAGTACGGCAGTAAGCCGAAGATAATCCGAACGTTATGGCGGTACGTCGAGGCGCACAAGCTGCACTGCTTACTCGACCCCGCGTCCGTTGTCGTGGATGAGGCGTTAGGAGGGTTACTAAGCATTGCGGATGAAACGGCTGGAGAAACGGCTGAGACCAAGACAGCACGCGTCAGTGACTGCGACAAACCCGGAACCTCAACCCCGACCGGAAACGAAACGATTCCCTTCGAAACCCTGGCGCGCACGGTGTGTTTCGCGTTACTCGCGCCGGTGCCGCCCGTTACGATCGACCACGTCGTGCGCACCAGCGGCCGGAAAAACCCAACAGCACCGGATGTGTACGACGTGTTCGTGGAAGTGCCTACTGGTAAGGGGCTTTCCCATTTCCACGCTCCGCCTCTGCGATTGCCCATACTCGTACCAGAAGAGACGTCTTACCTCTGACTGTTTGTCCGTACATCGCGATATACGAGACTGACATTTCTTTTTTTACAATCAGGCGGGGTGGAGGAGTTACCGTTGACCGGCGACGGCGCAAACGGAGGCCCAGGCCCCGCGATGTTCGCGGACGCGAACACGGGCAAGCGCTTAAACGGCAAAACACCGCCCACCAAGAACCACGCGTTCGTGTACCACTCTTGTTCCGGTCACGGCGAGGATGGCGAGATCGAGGCGTGCGATTTAAGGATCGAGGCGGGGGTTCGGAAAATAGAGCGGCACGAACAACGGCGAACTTTTCTGCTCGGGTTCGCGAACGCGCCCACGAAATTCATCAACCACGTCGTCGCGGCGCAAGCGGGGGACGCCGCGGTGCACCGAGCGGACGGGTCTACCAAGCGCAAAGCCGAGCGGCGAAGCAATATGTACAAGCAACCCTGGGTGGATGAAGCCGCAGCGAGGTACCTGAGCGGCGGGTCGAGGAAGTGATACGATCGTGGTGTTTACTACTAGCTAGTTATGCTACGACTAGCGTTTGAACTACCCGTGTTACTACTAGTGTCACGGACGTGTATTAGTCCCGTGTATTGAGTCAGGAAACGCGCGTAGAAAATACTCGATATACGGTCATGAAATATCGAATGACACCATGTCCCTAACCCTAGGGCGCGCACACTCTTTGTCACCACGACCACCCCTCCGATACGACAATCCCCTTACCAGAGCACTTTTTTGTACGAGTGCATGTCGTGCACCCCCCCCTCTTTCTGCGCCGCGCCCGTCCGCGTCTCGACGCGCATCGCACCCGCTTCCCGCAACTCCGTGGCGTGCGTCAAGGACGTGGCGCCCATGTCCTGGAACCCCTGCTTCACGCCGTGAATCAGATACGGAACCATCTTACACACCGAGCCTTTGTCCCTCACCGTGCCGCTCACGCCTTGCGCGACCTTCAGGTGTCCGCTTTCGCTTAAGTACCGCGTGTCGCTCCCCTTGGCCATCGCGTCCAGGCTCCCCATCCCGCGGTACTTCTTCACCCGTATCCCGTCCTCGCCAACGAAGTACTCACCAGGCGCCTCCGTGGTACCCGCGAAAAGGCTTCCGCACATCGCCGCGGACGCGCCCAGGGTAAGCGCCTTCACCACGTGCCCGCTGTTTTGAATGCCGCCGTCCGCGAGCACGGGAACCCCGAACTGCGCGGCGAGCCTGGCGCACTTGTACACTGCCGTGGCCTGCCCTCGGCCAACCGCGCACACCTCCTGGGTGGTGCAAATGGACCCGCTGCCCATCCCCACACGCAGCCCGTCCGCCCCAGCCTCCAACAACCGCCGCGCCTGCGCCTGCGTCACGACGTTGCCCCCGATGACGTCCACGTGCGGGATTTCCTTTTTCAGGTACTGAATCATCTCAATCTGGTACGTGCTGTCGCCTTGCGACGAGTCCAGGATGATCGCATCCAGGCCTTCCGCGGCTAGTGCTTTCGCCCTTGCTTTGTCCGCCTCCCGCGTGCCGATCGCGGCACCGCAGAACAGCCTGCCTTTCTTGTCAAGCGTGGGCGACCCGGGGGGCGGCCGGCGTTTTTTGTCGATCACGGACTGGCGTGTAATCAACCCGACCAGTTCGTTCTTTCCGTTGACCACGGGGAGCTTCCCTTTCTTCGAGTTGAGCAGTACAAGTTCCAGGGCCTCGATGCTTGACTCCGTGTCGCCGGTGAGTAGGCCGTTAGTAACGGTCGTCATGACCTCCGAAACGGCCAAAGACCGGTCGGAAACGAGCTCGTGATCCCTACTAGTGCACACCCCGAGCAGCTCGCCGCCCACGGCGCCCGAAGACGTGACCGCCACGGACCCGAACCCGCGCCGTGTTTTGAGCTCGTCTAGCCACGAAAGCGGCGTATCAGGCCCGCACACCGCAGGCCGAGTCACGAAACCCAGCCGGTGCGCCTTGACGCACTTCAAATGACCGATTTGCTCCGCTTCCGTCATGTTGTAGTGCAAAAAACCCGCGCCGCCCACGCTGGCCATGGCGATGGCCATGTCGCTCTCCGTGACGGTGTCCATCGGGGACGAAACAATGGGCGTGCGTATCGTGATGTTCCGTGTAAGCTTCGCACTCAAATCCACCGCATCCGCGGCGAAGTTGATGTGCCCGGGGTGAAAAATCACGTCGTCGTAGGTGTAGCACACGCCTGCGTGGAGGAGAGGGAGGACAACGAGAGGGAGGGGTTAGACGATGAGATGTGTTTTGTTGCTTAGGCACGCCGTGTTGGTTGTTGTTTAAACCAGATCGCGTCTCCGCGCTGCCGACGCGAAACGTGAAGCCGGGTCACCCACCTTGCCCGAAAAGCTCCGCGGCGCTGAACCCGTCCACGTCGTCCATGGTGATCGCGGAATCCGGGGTCGCGCGTTTGTTCGACATCGGGGCGAGCCGTGCGTCGGGAGATGATGCGAGAGAAGCAGAGCGGCGCCGCAGTTGGAGTTTTTTCACTTCGCCCAGAAAGTTCAAAATGCCGAAAAGTGCTGTGGCCCACAAAGCCAATTCCTGTCCTGGCACATTCCGCTCTTCGTGGAACCCTAAAAGAATGCTACCCCGCGCGTCTCGCCATCGCGCCCGGTCTTTACACCGCGCGCCTCTCCCCCCACCTTTGCAAGATGGCGGTCGGCAAGAACAAGCGCATGTCCAAGGGCAAGAAGGGCGGCAAGAAGAAAGCCCAAGACGTGTTCCTTAAGAAGGAGTGGTACGACGTCAAGGCGCCGTCCATGTTCTCCGTGAAGCAGGTCGGGAAGACGCTCGTGACGAAAACCGCGGGGACCAAGGTACGGAGTCGGTGCTAACCGGGCGGGCACGAGCCTCAACGCGCCGCGGTCGTGGAGTGTGTCGTGGCATCATCACGCGATGCATGTGGCGCGCGTGTCTGCCACGGAATCGGCCAAAGCGCGCGACGTACACGACGTCGCGCGCCTCGACCGCGCCGACCGCGACTTTGAGAAAATTTCCCGCGACGCCAACCATCGCGAATGGCGCGACCCCCGGGTTCGGCCGCCCCCGCCTCTCTCCAACCGCCATTCGCTGACCCCCAACCCCCCTACCCAAACAAACACAGCTCTCTTCCGACGGCCTCAAGGGCCGCATCTTCGAAGCCTCGCTCGCGGACCTCAACGCGGTACGTTCCCGATCCGTCGTGCACGACAGATGAAGTCGTCGTGGAAACCCTATACTGCCACACTGGTGTTGATGGATTTTAGCGCCGCGCGCGCATTGAGAGTCTGTGACAAACTGGAGACATAGGATGTCTTTTCAGACTGCGGTTCAAACACGACCGCGTGCTGTTCGTTTCGGTCGCGACGTCTGGAACGCGTCTCGATACCCTCGATACGACCAAGGAGTCTCGATACGCTCGACAGGAGCAAGGACAGGACGTCGTACCACCCGAAAGCGATCGTCGCGCGCGTCTAGTCTGATCCACGCAAACCCCCCCCTGACCCAAACTCTCCTTTCCCTTCCAACAATCACAGGACGAAGACCAAGCCTTCCGCAAGATGTTCCTCAAATGCGAGGACGTGCAAGGCAAGAACGTGCTGACGAACTGGGCTGGGATGGACTTCACCACGGACAAGCTGCGAAGCCTTGTCAGGAAGTGGTTTTCGCTGATCGAGACGTTCGTGGACGTGAAGACCACGGACCAGTACACCCTGCGCGTGTTCTGCATCGGGTTCACCAAGAGGCGCATGGACCAGGCCAAACGAACTTGCTACGCCCAGAGCGGCCAGATTCGGCAGATCCGCAAAAAGATGAACGAAGTCATCACCAGGGAAGTCTCCACCTGCGACCTGAAGGAAAACGTGCTGAAGTTCATCCCCGAGGTCATCGGCAAGGAGATCGAAAAGGTGTGCGCCGGGATCTACCCGCTTCAAAACGTGTACATCCGCAAGGTGAAGATCCTGAAGTCCCCGAAATTCGACGTCACCAAGCTCATGGAGGTGCACGGGGATTACTCCGGCGAAGAGGTTGGCAAGAAGGTTGAGCGGCCCGCGGAGGAAAAGACGGAGGAGGAGGCTTAACTCCGGGTCCGCGCGAACTAAACCGGGTGGGTGTGGGTGTTCCAAAGAACATGAAGAGCGGGATCTTGTGAACGAGTTCTTTCTTTAAAAAATGCAGGCTTCCTGCTGTTCCTACCTGTCTGCGATAGCGGCCTATTCCTATCTCTCTTCCATGGAGGCTTGATGCAACTGACTCACGTGACTCCGCCCGAAAGCAGACTCACGCGACGCGATGGCGTTTTCACTTTCTCCGACTTATTCCAACCTAATCCAAACAATACGCCCTCTCGGAAGCCTCGACACAACGACGCGCACCTGAAACCATCCACGTTTGTGTTCCGACGCGATGTCCGGTAAAAAAGCTCGCGCGCGAAAGGAAAAGCGCGAGCGCCGCCGCGATGCGAACGCGGGCGAGGCTATCCCCGGCCTTCCCGACCACGTCGTCGCCACGGACATTCTCAGATCTGAGTATTTCGACGACCCCGCCGATCTCGCACGGCTCCCAGCGGTGAGCCGTGGGATGCGCGGCGCGGTGGCGGCGACGGGGCTTCGGTTTGAGGAGATCGATGAGGATGACGCCTTAGAGCTCGGATGTTTAAGCGCGCTGCAGCGCCGGCAACGGAGAGGTCTCCTGTCGCGTCGAGAACTCCTTTGTCAAGCAGCTGCGAGGGGTGGACATTTTGAGAAGTTGAAGTCGTTGCGCGAGAACGAAACACCGTGGAGCGCAACCACGTGTTGGGCGGCGGCAAGGGGCGGTCACCTCGAGGTGCTGCAGTGGGCGCGCTCGACTGGCGCACCGTGGGACGCACGCACGTGTCGTGGGGCGGCGGAGGGCGGGCATCTCGAGGTACTGCAGTGGGCGCGCTCAAACCGCGCACCGTGGAACGAGAATACGTGCCACGCCGCTGCGGGGGGCGGGCACCTCAATGTGGGCGCGCGCGAATGGCTGCCCGTGTGACGATGAGGAGCTACTGCACACCGCCACTCATTTCGCCCACGAGGTGATGGTGCGGGCGCTGATCGATCTGGGCGCGGACGTCCACAGTGAGATGAATGATGTCACACGGCGAACGCCGCTGCACACCGCCGCTGAAAAGGGCCACGCGGCGGTGGCGCGAGCGTTAATCGAGTTGGGCGTGGACGTCAACAAGGCGAAAAGTGACGGCAGGACGCCGCTGGTCGTGGCCGCTGGTAACAGCCACGAGGTAATAGTGCGGGTGCTGATCGAGGCGGGCGCGGATGCCAACAAGGCAAACGATATCGGCGTGACGCCGCTGCTCGTGGCTGCGGAGAAGGGCCACGAGGCAGTAGTGCTGGCGCTGATCGAGGCAGGCGCGGACGTCAACAAGACAATGAATGACGGCGAGATGCCGCTGGCCATGGCCGCTCAAGAGGGCCACGAGGCGGTAGTGCTGGCGCTGATCGAGGCGGGCGCGGACGTCAACAAGACAATGAATGACGGCGAGATGCCGCTGGCCATGGCCGCTCAAGAGGGCCACGAGGCGGTAGTGCTGGCGCTGATCGAGGCGGGCGCGGACGTCAACAAGACAAGGGATGTTGACGGCAGGACGCCGCTGTTCACAGCCGCTCAAAAGGGCCATGGGGAGGTGGTGCGGGCGCTGATGGAGGCAGGCGCGGATATCAACAAGGCGACGAAGAAGGGCGCGACGCCGCTGCAAGTCGCCGCTGGAAAGGGCGACAAGGCGGTAATGCGGGCGCTGATCGAGGCGGGAGCGGACGTCAACAAGGCGAGTAATGATGGCGGGACGCCGCTGGTCGTGGCCGCTCAGGAGGGTAACGAGGCGGTAGTGCGGGCGCTGTTCGAGGCGGGCGCCGCCATCAACAAGACAATGAATGACGGCCAAACACCGCTGCTCGTGGCTGCGGAAAAGGGCCACAAGGCGGTGGTGCGGGCGCTGATTGAGGCGGGCGCGGACATCAACAAGGCGATGGATGATGGCGGGACGCCGCTGTACATCGCAGCTCAAAACGGCCACGAGGCGATAGTGCGGGCGCTGATTGAGGCGGGCGCGGACATCAACAAGGCGATGGATGATGGCGGGACGCCGCTGTACATCACAGCTCAAAACGGCCACGAGGCGATAGTGCGGGCGCTGATTGAGGCGGGCGCGGACATCAACAAGGCGATGGATGGTGGCGGGACGCCGCTGTACATCACAGCTCAAAACGGCCACGAGGTGATAGTGCGGGCGCTGATTGAGGCGGGCGCGGACGCCAACAAGGCGAGGAATGACGGCGGGACGCCGCTGTGTGTCGCCGTCCAATTGGGCCACGAGGCGGTAATACGGGCGCTGATGGAGGCGGGCCCGGACGTCAACAAGGCAAGGGATGTTGACGGCGCGACGGCGCTGTGCATCGCCGCTTCTAAGGGCCACGAGGCGGTAATGCGGGCGCTGATCGAGGCGGGTGCGGACATCAACAAGGCGACGGATAACGGCCGGACGCCACTGCTTTTCGCCGCTCAAGAGAACCACGAGGCGGTGGTGCGGGCGCTGATCGAGGCGGGCGCAGATGTCAACAAGGCGAGGGGTGATGGCGTAACGCCACTGCTTTTCGCCGCTTATACCGGCCACGAGGCGGTGGTACGTGCGCTGATCAAAGCGGGCGCGGACGTCAACGCGGTGGGGGATTACAGGACGCCGTTGTCCGTAGCAATGACACGTGTTGTTAACGTCGCTCAAGGGAATCACGCGGCGATTGTTCAGCTTATCAGGGATGCCGGCGCGGTGTGACGACATAAATGACGCGATGCGGCGTATGTTTAGCGATGAGTGACAAGAGACGAGCGCGCGATTGAAACAGTTTTCGATAACAATCATTCACTCAATCCTTCATCAACGGTGTTTGTGCGCGGAAGAACTCTTCGAACTCGAACTTTTCGTGTGGGATTTTTCCTTCTTCGCCCCCGGTTCCAGGTGCGCATCAAGCCCGTGCGCGCCCCGGTCCTTCGATTGCAGCAAATCCACAATTTCGTTCCCCGTGGGTTTGGTTTTCTTCATCAAGCCGTCCCCTCTACTCGCGTCGCCCCCCGTGCTTTTCGCCGGGTGCGCTTGGTCGTAGATGACTTTTTTCATCTTTTGTTCCTCGGCTTCAATCGCGGAGGACACGTCGAAGTCTTTCGGAGGGTGCATGGAAGGTACCTGCACCAAGGATAGGGGGGTATCACACCCCCCAGCTTTGACTTTCCACTTTTTGCACACCACGTCAGGACAGGTTGGCCAGTCCACCGAGTGCTTCGCGTTTGAGAGCTGACAGAACCGACACGCGCTTCCCCTGCCCAAACACCCCGCCCCCAGCGTCCCGGCCAGGCAGCTCTGGTCCGAGAACTGGTGCCTTCCAATCGACCGGTCAGCAGCGGTCGTGGCGCACTTCCCCACGGAAATTCCAGTCACTAACTCGTTATGCGCCACCGCTTTCTCTCTTGCGAGCTGCCACAGCACCTCTTTTTTCGAATCCGCGCTCTCGCCCTTACACCCGAGCGCTTTAATCTCCGCGCACACCTGATTGAAAAAAAAGAAATGTCAGTCGTGTATGGGCAGTCAGTCGGCGAAATGTGGTAAAAGGGAAATACTTACCGGAGACGGACAGGTGGGCCACCCCAAATTCCGGCTGTGTTTCGGCACGATCGAGGTCTGGCAGAAACGGCAGTTGCTCTTGTCCCCCATGCATCCTGGGACGGAACCGATGCCCCCGGCGCCGCACTTTTTGTCCACGAACTGGAACGTACCGGCCGCGTTATCCGCGGGGACGTTCTGGCACATTGACGTGACGCCGCCCAAGTTGCTGTTGTGCCCATTTGATTTCGACGAACCGTGATGCGTGCTGCCGTGATGCGCGCTGCTGCTGTGATGCGTGCTGTGCTTCGGCGTTGCACCAAGGGAAGCGGTGACCGATTTGAAATCGCGGAAGGGGCCCAAACTCGCGCTGCTCACCGCGACGAGTCCCACGAAGACCAGGGCGACTGTGATGAGGAAAAGAAAAAGACGAGAGGAAGAGCGGGAGACGGGAAAGGAGAGGTCAGGCACGAGAAGGTTCCGGGTGGTTCCCACCAAAGGAAAGGAATTGAACAGGCATGAGTTGAATCACGCATGCATGCGGTTCGTACCTGCCGTGAACACAGCGACGCGCCAGGTGCGCGAACCCCCGACACGCGAACCCCGGGTGACACGCGACTCCCGCGACGTCGTCCCATCCGAGGTTCCCAGCAGGGGCAAAACCTCCGCGGCGCGATGAGGCGCGGGCATGACCGCCGTTCGCTTTTCACCGAGCGAAGGTGCTCCCAACTCGTTGGTGTCTAAACCTGCGGACAATTCTGTCAGACAGGTCTGTCACCTGCTCAGCAGCGCGTCGATCTATGAGTCCCGCGGAGCAGCTCTGCAACAGTTGGGAGGTTACATGAGAGGTGTTTCGGGAGGTTGTTTCGGGCTGGATCGTGAAATTTTTTCTCAATCTTCGGAATCATTTCGACTCGCTGCAGTGCACCTTTTCCATTCCACTTCGCCGCGCGGTCTTGAAGCACGATGCTTTTTTTGGTGTGATGCCTGGCTGCCACATCAGGATGTGTGTACGCGGATGCGCACCACTACCTACGAAAAAAAGAACTTCGGAAAGGCGGACATTGACAAATAAATCGTACGTGCGTTTACACTTTTTCTCTTTTTCCCACTTCGCTGAATGGTTTCACGCTTCAACGGCTTGCGCTTCTTCGCGCAAAGCCTCCCCAACCGCTCCCTCTGCGACTTCAACCTCTTCCAGTGGTTTTACCACAACACGCACAGTAGATACGACAGATAAAGCAGCCACAACAAGCACAGCACCAGCCTCCACCGCCTTCCCCTTCCGCGAGGTCTTGGCCTTTCTCGTCGACCCTCCGGTTTTCGTTTTTTTCTTCTTCAAGGAAACGTCCCCGCCGCCGTCGCCCTTCCCCGCCGCGTCCAGCCGGGCGTCTCCCCACCGCTCGCCGCTGTGCGTGCTGCAGAACCAAAGATGCCTCCCGTCCTGCCCCTCGTGCCGTTCCGTCGCGAACCCCGCGCCTCGCGCACAAAGCGGGTGGAACGAGTGGAAGCACTTCTTCATGGCGCACTGCGTACACGCGCCTTCCAGGCCGCACAGGGTACAGGTGAGGTTAATCCTCGACGCTTTGACGAAGCTCATGTCAACAAGCGCGCCTTTCAGCTCGCGCCCGACCAGGTCCTTCCACACGAACACCTCGGGTAAGCAGCTCGCGCAGGAAACGTGCGCGTGCGTCCCGGGGGTTTCCCACGCCACGTCCCATTTCGAGGGGGGGTCCAACACCGCGAGCGCGCCGCCCGGTTGCGGGCAGAGCGCGCAGGTTCCGACGTCGCCTTTCTTCGCGTCCCCCGGTGCCACGCCGTCCTCACAGCCCTGGCATAGCCACGTACCGTCCGACGGGGCCGTTTGCAGGCCATAACAACTGAGGTGCACTTTGACGTCGCACCCGTGGCATGACACGATTTTATCGTCGCTGGACCACCGACGCGAATCGGAGTCGCCGCACACGTGGCAGTTATCGGGGTGGAGCGCGGCTTGCCAGATCTGCGCCACTCGCTGCGCTTCGGTTTCGTCGCCCTTCACGAGGTTGATGATTTCCGGACGAATCACTGGCGTAGGCGTTGGCTCAGCCTGCGCAGGTGTAGCGCGCTCGCTGCCGAAGTCGCTGCCGGCGTCGTCGCCCGCGAGGGAGACTGACCGGGAAACGGTCGGTCGGTCGCGCGAATCGAAAGCGTGCTTGGCCTTCTTCGCGCTTCGCGGAGCAACACCCGCGTTCTTCGCGCTTCGCTGACCAGCGAACGTATCCTTCCACCGCCGGGTGGTCCTACCACACACCTTGTCCTTGGCGCAGCCCCCCGTCTCCCGGAGTCGCCGCGCGATCGCGTTTGGGATCTGCGTAAACGGCACGGGCCGTGCCGTGCCGTCCCGGCATCGCGCCGCGTTCGCCGCCGCTCGCCGCGCCCGGCGCACCGCTTTGCCCGCCTCCGCGGCGAGCGCGGCGCACTCCGCCCGGGCGTTTACCGCGAGCCGGACCTTGCCGCTCGCGGTTTCAAGCGCCCGCACCGCCGCCGCAGTGACCGAGGCCCAGCCGCCGCTGGTTGAAACCGGCGACCTTTGCGCGACCCGGTCAAGGTTCTTGCCCACGTTCGGCCCTCCACGAGCCCTCCATCCCGAATTCACGCGCCATCCATCCGCCAGCCCGTTTGTCAATCCATTCGTGAAATCCGTGTGTCCACCACCCAAAGCTCCGGGCCCGGCCCCGTCCATCTGAGATAAATAAAAGAAAGTGTCAGTCTTGTATAAGTAAACAGTCTCGGGATTTGGGAAAGGCCCAATACTTACCGGATCCGCGCCTAACCCGTCCCAGTCCAAATCCGAATCACCAACACCTCGGCCTCGGTCCACCGGGGAGGGGGTTTTCAGAGTACTCGCGCCCCCCCGCTCGAAATCGCCAAAATCGCGTCCCGTCGTTTTCGTACGCGCATTTAGTCTCGCGTCTTCGTCCGCGGGCTCGTCGCTGTCGCTGTTTTCGTCATCCGTGGCGTTGTTGTCGACCGGGCCGTGGCGATCCGCGGCGCGCTCAAACCAAAACGACTCGGTGTGAAACCCGGCCATGCCCTGGTCAGTCCCCCACCCAGATTCAATGGGTCCCACCAGGTGTTCCCCGGAAGGAACGTTCGGAGGCAGTGACAGGGGGTCGATTGACTGGTCCACCGCGTGCGGCGCCAGCGCGCCGCGCAGCCAAATGCAGTCGTCCCTTTTCCCCAAAGGCGGCGGCGCGTCGAACACGTCGCAAAAGTGTTTCCGCAGCTCGCGGGTTGTCATAACGGCCAGGGCTGGTCGATCGTACCCGCCCAGGACGCGCGTGGTGGGACCGTGGGTGGTGACCCTGACCCGTGCCGCTGACATCACCGGGGGCGCGCCAGTGTTACCGCGCAAGGGAGTCGTCGTAGTCATTGGCGTTTCGACATTTGCCATCTCCCGAGAAATCCGCACCCCGATCTCACCTATCCCGCCCGTCCCGAGCCCTCCCAGGTCCTCCCCTACCCGGATCGAACCGCCGTCGCCTGTGTGGTCCACACGGAAGTCATCCATGTGCACAACGGCCGCCGTGCCAATCGACCCTAGAACCGCGCACTCGACCGCCGGGTCCCTCGGGTCCGCGGTGCAAGGCGCGCCTTCAGGCGCCATGTCCAGCGCGCCGAGATCGTCGCGGCTTTCGTAGCCAAGCAACTCGATCCCTCCCTCGTGCAACAGCAACGCCTTGTTGTACGCCGCGTCGTCGTACATGATTTGGTCAAGCCCGGTGACGCCTCCGGAACCCCCCGCGTCGACCAACATGACGACTCGGTGTGCACTTGAAACAGAACCGGACACGCGCGGTATCCGTCACGGAACGTACCGCAAGATGCACCGCACCCACTCGTGGTCGGCGTGGTTTGGGGAACCTCGGAATTAAGGATTCACCCGCGCCGCGAGCGTTGTGCCTTCGCGCCGCACGTCCGCCGATCCAACCCCGCGTCGTCGTCGCGACGCGATTGAACGGAAAAGGCGCGTACGCGCGTGCGAGAATGCCACGCGAGGGTGCCAAGCGCAGCGACTCACCGCGCGGAAATCGACAGCAGATTTGCCGGCAGCATTTCGCCACGCGCCAATTTTCTTTTCCCGCCTCTGATCGTCTGACATGATGACGAGGATCTTAAATTGCATTTTCTTTGTATGGGCAAACAGTCTCATGATGACATGAGTTCACACTGTCAATCGAAATTGTGCGACGCTTGGACAGCGGAATCTCACCGACACGCGACACCACGGCACAGTGAAGTCCTGCTTATTGACTCTCCGCGTGCTGAGACCGGGGACGCCGAAAAGAATTACGAAACGAATAAAATCATCTGTCGCGATGACAAGTCACGTTCGCCGCCGCGCGGTTCTCCCCCCCCCCCTTTGTTTCTTGGCAATAATACGCGCCTGGCGTCACCCCCCGTGACCCCTCCAAGGTTGCGGTTTCCCTCAGCGCTCGGTTTGCGTCGCCCGCACCTCGAGAGGCTGTCCGGGTTTCCACCAAAACTTTGCCCAGACGTCCTCGCGACGTTCGCGTCTCGCGCCACGAGCGCCGCCGCGGCGGCGGCTAACGTAGCGCCGGTCAGTAGCTCGTGAGCAGCGGCGTACCCTTTCGCGATGCCCGCGGGACGCCACTCCGGTTTCTCCTGATGTTGATGTTGATTCTGAAATTGATTCTTCACGGGAGACGCACCCGGTGTGGCCCGGGCGCTTGCGGCGCGACTGGCGTTTCGACTGCGCAAACGCGGCGCGTCTCCCCGGGCGGTTCGGCGCGTATGGGTGTCGTACCTGGACGGCTCTTTTCGAACCCGGTGTGGTGTGGGATCGCCGGGTCGCCTTGTGTCTTTCCTAGCACCTCCGGGAACGTCTCGGCCGTTGTGTAAAGCGTGCCGCAAATCGTCGCACCGCAAGTCTCCCGTGTCTTCGCGCGCGTCGTCCGAAACGGTTTCGTCTCCGTCGCTCGCCACGGGCGACAAAGGCCCTAGCCCCAACACTCGGCGCGACGAAGGCGCGGTGGTTGGACGAACTGGCACGTCATCGTTGTCGTTGTTCCGCAAACGAAACACGTCATCATTGTGTCGCAGCCCAACACGACGCGCGGTGGCCGGTCGAGGTTGCAGACTGCAGTCTCCCCTCCCCGCAACCTCAACCTCAAAATCAAAATCGTCCTCACTAAAGTCCGACCCCACGAAAACCGCCTCGTCGTCCGACACCGCCGCGCCATTCGCCGCGCTTAGCCCGGCGCTTTCCGAGTCACCCCGGGACAACGTGGGTTCGATTCCTGAAGAGGGTGACCTGCTTTTTTTTGATCCCACGTTGAACTTTTGTGGCAGGCCGACGTACTCGCCCTGTTTCGTCTCGCGCTCGCCTTGACCGTAACGCGAAGCGTTTGACGCCTCAAACGCATCAACCGCGTCGTTCCCTCCGCGCCTGTTCGGCGTCCAACCCAACCTCAGTGTCTCCACCGCCGCGCGTTCCGCGTCCAGTGCAACTCGGGTGTTTTCCGCGTCTTTCAAAACCCTCAACGCCTCCCCGCGTTCGCGTTTCAGTAACTGGAACCCGGCGCTCACGATTTTGAGTTGGGTTTCCAAGTCTAAACTTTTCTTTCGTTCCGCAACAAGCGCCGCGCGCAGAGACGTTACCTCGCCAGATCCTGAGTCACCACCGGTAGCGGCGTTGTTCATTTTCCTTTTATAATTCTCTTCAGGTGTCCTCGGGTGCGACGCCGCCGCCGTGAGTGCGTCGTCCAAGTCCTTTCGCAGCAACGCGTTCATCGCGAGCAACCTCGCGGCGCTACCTTCCGAATCCTGCAGCAAACGTTTTTGATTCGCGGCGGTTTCTTCGTTCCACGCCAGCGCGGCTTCGTGCTCCAAAAGCGCGTCTCGGGTTCCGGACGCATCAGTGCCAGGGGTACTCAGTTCGTGCGCCAGGTGCACGTCCTGCGCGGAGGCCAAACGCGCCGCCGGGAGTGCCAAGGGTCAGGTGGGGGAAAGAAAAAGATGCTTTGGAGAAGGAAAGAGGAAAACGGCCGAGAGAGGTCCGGGGCGAAATCGTGGGCACGCACACGCAGCGACGCGACCATCACGTCCAGAACCTCCCTGCCATCCACGCCGTGTGTGTGCGTCAGTACCGCGTGCAGGCGTGTCGCGGCGTGTGTCAGGGCTTTTCCCGGGCCGGGTCGGGTCGTGGATACGTGGCGCGCCAACGCCACGATTTCAGCCACAGCATCCAGGTGCCGAGGTTCCCCGGGGTCCACGCGTGCGACGGGAGACAATTGGCCCACATCCGGCGTTTCTCCGGGCGACCCGTGTAGCTCGACCGGGGGGTCGTCCTCGGTTCCGCTCGCAAGCGCGGCCATCGAAACCGGCGCGGGGACAGCGCGACGAGACGAGCGGGCCTCCGCGAGTGGCCGTTGAGTTTTTGATAAGCCACGACACGGGTTTTTTTTTTTTTTCTCGGAAAAGAAACGATGTTCGTTTTTGGCCACGCGTCCCCACACGGAGACGCACCACCGCCATGGCCGAAGGTGCGTCTTTCGAGACCCTTCCGCGCAGCGTGCAGGCGACAATTCTTTCGTCGCTTGACGCGCGCGACTTGGCGACGTTCGAAGTTGCGGTGGTCGATGTGGGAATCTCGGAGGAGGCGAGCTGGGAGGCGCTTCGCGAGTTTGCGAGTAAGTGCGTTCCACCCGCCGCGGTGAGTTCGTTCACCAGGACCGCGCACGAGCCGTCGCACATCGCCGTGGATGCGGTGCGCGCGATCGTCGCGGTGTTCCAGGGGGAGCCTGTGTACAACCTTACCCCCCCCCAGGAAATTCCAACCCTGGATTCGAGGTTCAACTTCGAAGACTACATGACGATCGGCGCGTTCGTGAGTCGCGATTTCTCGGCGTACGGCTTGGATCGCTTGGAGATGCGCGACCGAATCCAGGCGAAGCGAGAGTTCAACCACGTGGATATGCGGGCTTGGAACGCGATGCACGCCGACAAGGGAGGGTTCTGGACGAAACCTCCCGGGGCGTATGACCTGGCTTGCTGGTTGGTTTTTGGCGTGCCTTGCGAGCACGTCACGCGTATGTACGCCGCGCAGACGGATGAAACAAGCGAATACGACGAGCACCGCGGCCTTTTCGCCAACATCGTGAGTAAAATCATACAAGGCTCCGCCGCGGTGTTCCTGGCCTCAGTTCAAAGCGTACCTGCGGCGCTTCGTCAACAATTGGTACCGCGTGTCCTTGACGTCGCGCTTCGTTTACAACACGTCGGCCAATGCGAGCTGGCGGCGAAGCTCGTTTTCGAAATCGCGCCCAAGTGTGAACTCGCCGTTGCCGACGTATCGCCCGCGACGGCTGAGCTGTTCATCGCCGTCGCCGAAATGACCTGCGACGCGATGTATGCGTCGACGTTCGTACACTTCTTCCAATCCGAAACCGAAATCGAGGTGTTCACACGAACCGTGGAGCACGCGCGACTCGCCGTGGAGGCGACAACCGCGGCGGTCGACGCGAAACGACGCGCGCCGTATCGCGACGCTTTCGCCGATATCCAAATACAACAAACCATCCGACGCGAACTCACGGAAAACGTGGACGTTCGTGGTTTGGCGTGGGAAAAGCAAGAAAACTTAGTGTACGCCAATGACCTGCAGCGTCTCGCCGCGGCGCTTCACGTGTATGCAAGGCTTTTGGGGTTAGCGCACCAGCAGAAACACATGAAGCCTGATTCGGGGAGCTTCCCCGAGCACGAAGAGCGAATCTTCGCGCCCACGGATATTTGGCCCACGTGGAGCGCCGCGGCGTTTCACCGAGACATTCTGGCTCGCGACATGCTGGGTAAATTAGCCGCAGAGGTACGTAAAGGCGGGGAGGTACCGGCCCGATTTGACATCGTACACGACCACTCACTTCAGCGCTGACAATGTTTTTTTCGTTGAAATCAAAATCAGGCCGCGATGTGCATCCGCGAGAGTCTCGAGAATTTCCACAGCAGCCAGGAACTTGCACACGCCACAGCCCTGGCTCGCGCGGCGTCCGCGGAGGTGACGTACTGTCGAGCCAGTGTTAAGGTTCACAACGCGATGCGCGCGTTGCTCGCCGCGCAGGGAACGGGTGAGCAACACGTTTCTGACGGCGCCGTTACCCAATTGTTCAACGGGTTTTCAGATTGCGGCGACGCGTGTTTCCATTTTCGCGACGCGGCGTTGCACTTGGAAGATGCATGCGCGATGCGATTAAACACAAGCGAACAACAAAGCGCTTTCCCGTCAAGCGCTTTGTACTGCATCGCGAAAGATTTGGGAAAAACGCTTTCGTTCGCGAGCGCGCACCGGATGGTTGACGCGATCGGGGCTAAAAAATTCATGCGAGAAACCTTAACGGGCGACGACCCGTGGGTAGCGTGGGAAGCGATGGAGACACACGGAGACGACGCGCGTACCGTTCGTGGTTTGCGTGGTTCTTCCACGCAAACCACGTCTCAGAGCGAATGGTGCGCACACGTCGAGTCCGAGCAATGGTTGCTGTTAGCGTACGCCAACGCCGTGGAGATGCACGGGCCGCACCACGCGGACGCGAAAAACGTGTTGCGCATGTTCGCGCACCATGAGACGCCGGTGACGCCGGAAGTGGTCCACGCGCGCGCGAAAAAGGTCGCCGCGGGGTACCGCGCGGAAACTATACGGAAACGGGGGGGGTGACGTGACGGACTACGATAACGTTGATGCACTATAGCCTGTTTTAGAGTATTTTCCCATCCCCCGCCACGCACACCTCGCCGAGGAACTCCCCGTTTGCAATCGCGGCACACCGACCAAAGCCACTTCTAGTCATCCCCACTCCAGTCCGTGAACGCCCTCCCCGAACCAATCACAATGGGCACAAGCGCAAGAGCACCTTTTTTTGCTCAGCCACGCGAGGATCGAATTTTCTCCACGTGGCGGATGCGCGGGAAAAATCCATCCGCGCGTAAAAACGTCCTCGCGCAGACACGCGACAACACAACAGACACGCACAACAGTCGCACGGACGACACGCCTCGTCTCCACTGCGACTGACAAAGACACTGACACGTCCATGGAGGATATCGTCACCACGCGACAGGTACGTTTTGTGTATCGTGCTTTGTGCTACGCGCGGTTCCCGGACCGGAGCAACACGGCGTTGTTGGTTTTCGTATCATCTACCGACGGCACCATCTGGCGTTTTCAACACAAGAAATTCAACATCGACGAGCGCGTTCGAAACGCGATGGCTCCACGTAACGGAGACTTGTTTCGTGGATTCGTGCGGAACGCGCGCATCGGGACGCGTGACACCACTGGGATGAGCGGAAACGACGTCGTGTCCGTCGTGACACACCGATTCCGGGGACGCACGCACCGATATCCCGCGGAACATTTTTCGTAAAAATATCATGGAATCGTGTCCCGATTCGTCGCGGTGAATCGCTTGATTTTTCCAAAGCTGTCTTTCTGGAACGATCGATTTCGAACAGAAACTGACCGCCTTTCTTTTTTCCTCCCCTCCTCCCCACAGGCAAACACCCACGGCGCGTCGACCTCGGGGGTGTTGGTCCCCCCGGCGGAACACTTATTAACAGGCACACCTGAACCTACGAACCAACAAAAACCGCGCCCTAAACTGTTGCGTCTGGACCTGGACGCGGCCGCGGACGCGTGCAACCAGAAACAGTGGCGCGCCGCAGCGAAACTTTGTCTCCAGAAATACGCGCAAAACCTTCGCTCCGGCGTGAACCCGTTCGCGGATGCGTTCCCGTCACGGCGTAACGGCCGTAACGGCCGTTACGACGTAACGGGGGTCATCACTGGGACGACGACGGACGGTTTTTGGTGTTCGTGTGATGAGGATTTGAACCAGCGGCGGGCGGCGCTGAGGCGTTTGAGTGGTTTTGTCGTGGAGGTTGCCGAGACGAAAAAAAGAGACTCGCACTCGCCGCGAAAATCTCGCGAGACGCGCAAAACCGCGGACTCCAACGACTCGAACGACTACGCGACGATGGTGGCGAACGACAGCCCGCCACTAAAGCAGTTCACCAGGCCGCCTTTGTTGATTCTGTACCCCGACGCGGTCTCCGCGGCGTGTGACACGGGGGGGGGCGACGAGTTAATCGGGATTGAAAAGCCGCGCCGATACGCGAACGCTCCGTCCACCGACAAAGCGGGTCGAGGTTCGTCTCCACAAAAAAACGGTTCGTTCGCTTCGCCACCAAACGTCATTCCGTTCCCCGCCGTCCCCCCCGGTGACTCCTACGACTATGTCGTACCACCAACGGCACACCGCGCGTTGCCAATTGCCGTTGCGTTTCCCGGGCCGTTCGTTCCGCCGGGGTACGTAGGCACCGGGTTTAAAATGCGTAGCAGCCAGAGCAGTTCCCAGATTTGGCGCGGAAACACAGCCGCGGCGGCGTTTGTGCAAACGCCGGTTCCCGCCAACCGTGGCGTCTCGAGTTTGAATCCGGGCGGGGCGCACTCGTTGCCGTTCCCGTTTGGGTTCTTTGGGTCACCGGGTGGGTTTCCATTACGCCAGCAAGGGTTTCGAGGAGTTCACAAAGGCTTCCCGTCTACGCCGTTCCACTTCCCGCCGCAGACGTTTGGTTTCCCCGCGGCGGCGCGTCCCGCCGAGACAGCGCAGAGGCGCGAGTTTGCGAACCAAGCGTGGAGCGGCGGGTCGGACGGGTCGCTGGGCGGGTCGGACGGCTCGGGCGGGTCAGGCGACACCAAGGTTTCGTCAGGCGATGGGTACGTCGCGAGGCGAGTGAAGGAAAATGGTTTTGAAAAGGAAAGTGGAATCCCGACGAGCAGAGGTGTTGGTACGGGGAGCGCGACGAAAAAGCGACGTGCTTGTACCGACGACAGCCCGAAGAAACGACCGCGAAAGAAAACAACTACGCGCCAAATCGACGACGCCGCTGACTGCTTGCGGTTGCTTTCCTCGCGATGCGCGTAGAGGAGCGGTACCGGGACCGTGTATAGAGAGACCTTAGATATAAAGAGAGTAAAATGGTTCTGTTTCACACGCTTTGTCGACTCCTTTCCACTCCTCTCCCGCTTTGCTATTTCGCTACTGTTTCTATTTCTCGGTAACACGAGTACCAAGAATCGTGGTATCACCAAGAATCGTGCCTATGTCTTCGTAATTACATGTCTTTGTAATACGCATACCACGTCCGTTATGATACAAATTTCGTCACCAGTACCGCGCAAACGACGACCGCGAGCGAGGCGAGAAACACGACGCGTTCGCCGTTTCGCCGCGCGAGCGCGTCGTTTGGGTAAGCGCCGCCGACGCCGGCCGTTCCTCTGGCCGCCTCTTGACTACCCCCCCCCATTGAAACCTCTACAAGCTCCGGAAACACCTTCCGGAACGTCGGATTTCTCGCGTTGAAGGCTTTGGAAGTCAGGGCTAGTTTCGCTCGTTCGCTTTTGCATGAATTGACCGACCCCGTGGTCTGCGTGGTTTCGTAAAAAAACGACTGCAACCCGGCTAAGATGCTGGTCACGCTCCAGGATGGGTTCCAGGTTTCGGGGTGGTAGTCGGACATTGAGAGGCACAAACGGGTGTTACTTTGGAATCGCCCGGAAGGGGTGACCATCACGATCGACGGTGGCCGGAACGGGTACTGGCTCGGGAACGTGACCTTGCCGTGGTACTGCCCGCCTTTAAATTCGGAAGCCTCGTCGCCAACCAACACGTAGTGCCACACCAAGATGTTTTTGGTATCAGGCCTCGCGGTGATGAACGGTAACGGGTCTTTCGACAAGAGCCGGAGCTCTTTTTGTAAACGCTGAACCGCCATCCTGGGGGGGGGCGCGCCCGAAAGTGCGAGTGGGGTGGGCCACGTGAATTTACGTTTTCGAGATTCGCCGGAAAGAAACCGAAAAGCGTCTCCTCCTATGGTAGTTCTTTGAATCTGAAAGACAGACCACGACGCGCGAGACGTCGCACGCCGCCGGAGGTCCGGGACGTGTGACTGGAACGCGCGGGCGGTTTGTGATTTGTTACGGCGTGAAAGAGACGGAATTGGTGAGGTATCGGGCGATACGCGCCGCGTCGCGTCAGCGCAGGCTTCTAAACGCCGACGCCTGGTTCGCAGGCGGTTGAACTAGAACTAGGCACCAAGTGACCACATGCCTCCCCAACGTCAATGGAGGTGCACGTACACCAAGGACACGCACAAGCGCCCTAAAAACGCCAAGTGGGTTGATGGTGTTTTGACCGTGAGCGTCGCGGGCGACCCGGTCGCCAAGTTGTTCGCGGTGGACGACGACAACAACCAAACCGGCGATTGCCTCGGACAACGAAAACTCGCCGGATCTGAGTTTGACGCCCTGGAAGACGGCGAGTGCGTAAAAAACCTGGCAGGACACGACGTGCAGCCGGATGAAGAAATAGGGGGCGATTGCGGAGGAGATGCTTCGGAAGTTGTCAACGAAGCGAAACCTGAAGATACGTCTCGGTTCGCACGGGGTCGCCCGGTAGACTCGGTCGCCGATGGCACAAACGCGAAGGAAATTCGGCGAACGCCAGCCGTGCGCCGCGCGTTTGTTGCGCCCGCGATGCGCCGGCGCCCCGTGCAAAACACATCAGACAAGCCGGTCAGTCTGGATACTCACACGACGAAACGGAAGAGCTCGGAAGAGATCGATGTCGACCTATTCTCCGACTCGGAAGATACCCAGAGCGATGAGGCGCTGGCGAAGTTTTACAACCAAAGCGCGACCGCGACCGGTTTTGCCGATTTGTACCGCTCCGGCGCAAATAACAACCAAGGAAACGGCGGTGTTGATGAGTTAATGACTCAAAACGGTGAGACACACCGCGAGTACGGCGGGACTCGAATCGAGTCACTCAAACCGCCCCGGGGCGTGCCAAACGCGGCGACGCGCCAAAGCAAGTGGGCGGAGTTTGACACGAGCGTTGCGGGTACGCGGCGAACCGCGGTCACGAGCGAGGCGGATACGAGTGAGGCGTACCGACGCGCCGATGATGACGAGTCCACAAAACAACCGACACAACCTTTCGTGTCATTCGGGGGCGGCTCATCCGGCGGCGTAAGCGACCTCGCGAGGGCGCTCGCGAGGGCGGGAACTGGGGGCGTGGAAGGCTTGGCGAGCCTGGTGACGTACGACGTGACGGGCGACGACGCGAATGATTTCCCGGTTTTTCCTTCCGCGAATGTCATCCCAAAACGGGTTTCCGGTACCAAACCGTCCGCGATCGCGCCGCCCGTCGAGGGGAGGGCTCCTTTTTTGTACGCCGCGCGGAGAGCTAACTCTCCGGCGTCGCCGGCCGGTCAAAGACTCGTCGATCAAAACACAAACTGTTCCCTGCGCTCCCTCGCGTTTCCCGGCGACGGAAATCAATCGTCCCCCGGGTCGACCGCGCATCAGCACTCGTTCGGAAACGTGAACGCGTACAAAACCTACTTCCAGACGTTGTTGCGCTCGAGTTTGGGTGAGAAGTTACAGCGCGCGCGGAGGGAGCTGGAGCAGTGCACGAGGGTTCCGTTCGCACCCGGTACGGACGACTTCACGCAAGCTACTCAGATTTCGAAACAAATCAAGTCAAACAGGGCCAACCAAAGCGCGTACCACGCGGATTGCGCGCTCCGGTTCGAGACGTTTGGAGGCGCGGGCGGACAAAACGGCTCTGGGAAGAACAACAGCAACAACAACAGCAGCTCTGGGTGGAAAAACAAAACCTGGAAGAAGAGGAAACAGAAGCGGAATTGGGACGACGACAACGACGAAACCGATACCCAACCCGAAATCCCCGCCGCGCCCACCACAAAAACGTTTTTGTACCTGAAAAGCGCGGAGGAACGCCGCGGCACCAAGGGTTACCGACGGTACTCGAAAGGTGACTTGTGGGTGCTTTCCAACACGCCGAGGTTCGTTACTAGTGACGACCAAACGCGAGTCGGTGACAAAACCAAAGCGCCCTTCGCCGCGCTGGCCAAGTCGCTTTGGCACGGCCCGGACAAGGAGGGCAAGCTCGAGGTTGTTTTGCTGGACCCGACGCGACCGTCGCAGTTGCGACGCGATCGACACGCGTACGTGGTGTTCGCGCTTCGCGTGGGTGATACGAGGGAGGTGTTTCAAGAGTACGACGCATTCACCGAGATGGCACCCGAAACGTTTCCCCTGTTGCCGCACGTGTGCGGTCCACCGCTGGTGCGAAAAACGCTCGACTTGGAATCGACCGTCGGCGTCGAGATTTTAGAAACCTCCGCGTCTCTTATTGAGCAGTACAACCTGAACGACGACCAAGCCAACGCGGTGGCGTTTGCGGTACGTATTGTATTTCCCAACACTGTGGAGGCCCGATTACTCTGACTGAATGCCCATATACATCACGAACGTTAACCACTTTTCGTTGACAATCGCAGCTGCGAGCGGGGGAGGAGGCCTTCCTTGAGTTACCGGCCAAGGACTTGACCGTGAGCCCGGTACGGTTAGTGCACGGCCCGTTCGGCAGCGGCAAAACTACGTTGTTGGGGGCGTTCATCGTGTCTATGGCGGAGACTTTGAAGCGTTGTGAGCAACGCGCGGGTTGGGACGACAAGATTATTCCCCCGAAAAGAATCCTCGTCACCGCGCACACCAACGTCGCCGTGGACAAAGTGTTGGTAAGTATTTCCCATTTACCACATTCCGCCGACTGATTGCCCATACAGGACTGACATTTATTTTTACAATCTCAGGGCGAGCTACTGAGTTTGGGTTTCACCGATTTCGTCCGGGTCGGTTCGCTTAGACGTATCGATCGCAAGATTCTGCCGCACTCGCTTCACGTCACGGCGAGCGTTTCGTCGCCGTCGCCTGGTGGGCCTGGGAAGGGTGACGGTGCCGGTTCTGGACCTGGAGGTGGTTTTCACGACGCCGACGCTTCCCCCGTTCTCGGCAAAAACGGCCGGCCCCTGCGAGGCAAGGGCTTGGACCACGCGCGGGAGTTGCGGTCGATGTTGCGTGACGCGACGAGTGTTGCTGAAAAGACACTTCTCACGAGGGAGCTCAATGAAACACAAGCGGGCAAAGCGGATCAACGCGCGCGTTTGCTTGGAAAGTGCCGTGTGGTCGGGACCACCGCGGCTTCGTGCGGCAACGACTCCCTCAACGGCGCCCAGTTCTCAATCGTAGTGCTGGACGAGTCGTCGCAGATGACCGAACTTGGTTCCGTCTGCGCCATCGTTAAATTCGGAGTGCGAGCCTTACTCGCGGTGGGGGACCCGAAGCAACTCCCGCCCGTGGTCGGGGATTCAGGGACGGGCGGGGGCAAACAGGTTGGCGGGAACACCACCGCTGCTCCCAAAAACTCACTGCGCGAGTGTTTGTTCACTCGGTTGCAGCTCGCGGGGCACGTCCCCACGTTACTCAGAACGCAGTACCGGTGCCACCCGGCGTTGGCGCGCGTGCCAAACGAATCGTTTTACGGCGGCGAGTTGTTAAACGGGGTCACCGAACCACAAAGGGAGCGTTTGTTACTGGCGCGAGTCGTGGAGAACCTCGGCGACGACGGAGCGAAGCGCCGACGAAACGAAACCCCCATGCCTCCGTTGGTTTGGATGGACCTCACTCTCACTGACCTATCCTGGGACAGCGGCCGGAGCGCGTATTCGAAACGAGAGGCGCGACTCGCCGCGGCAATCGCAACGCGCGCCGTGGGTTTAGGCGTGTGCCCGTCCCGGGTAGGGGTTATCGCGCTGTTCAAAGCGCAGGCGAGTTTGATCCAGAGGGAACTGGACGAAATTTGCGCAAACTCGCAACAGCACACGCAACAAGACATGCGAGATATGTCCAGCGGTCCCGACGACACCCCGTCTCTCTACGCGGAAACGCACCGAATCCAAGTAAGCACCGTGGATGCGTTCCAAGGCCAGGAAAAGGAGTTCGTGGTGTTGTCTCGTACGTGTCGTATTTCCCAAATCCCTCCCACACTGTTTGCACATACAAGGCTGACACTTTTCCTTTACAATCACAGTTTGCGGCGGCGGCGGGCGCGGTTTTTTGACGGACGAACGTCTGAACGTAGCGCTGACCCGGGCGCGGCGGCACTTGGTGGTGTTGGGGGACTCGCGAGACTCGTCCCTTCGCGACCGCGAGGTCTGGCGATCATGCCTGGCGTCCGCCCGGAAATATCCGTGCGGGTACGTGCACCCCAGCTTGCTGGTGTCGGAAACGGCGATCACGGCGAAGCTGATGGAGTGGCGCGCCGCGGGTGACGCGGCAGAAGTGGCAGAGAAGGGTTCAGGGGAAGACGCGAAAGAGTCGACGAAACAGTCGCCGACGAAACAGTCGCCGACGAAACAGTCGCCGACGAACGACGACGTCATCGTGATTGATTCAAAGAGCGCGCTGAACACCGCGGATTCAAGGCGCGCGCTGAACACGGCGGATACGGTCGAGTCTCCCGGCGGTGCCCGCGGCGGCGCGCTCGGGGGCGATCCCCCGAACAAAGCGACTCGCACAAAAAAAATCCACCAAGCTCCAAGAAAAATCGACACCGACTCGCCCGACACGTACAACTTTTGCGACCCGGACGACCCGGGGGGTGGGAACCCGTTTAGTGGTGTGCGTGACCCGATCGTGCTGTCCGGGGACCCTGATTCGCTTTACGTCAAGAGCCCTGCCAGGGGAAGGGCGGTGCTCACGCCTGTTAAACGAAACGCGAAGCGCAGGAAACCGTTTTTGAAAATCGTCCCCAACGCCGCGGAGGTGGTGGAAACCGAGGAGGGTTTGACTCCACGCAAACAAGGACTCCCTCCAACCGAAACGGCCGACGAAACGGTCACCGAAACGGTCGAAACGTTTCCCGCGTCGCCCGACCCCGACGTCTCATCGCTGCCCCCCGCGCGCCTGGAGTTCCACGCCGCGCTGAAGGCCATCGGGTTCGACCCGAAAACGTACTGGCGCTCGTACGCCGACATGCACCGCGCCGTGCTTTACGGCGACCGGTCCGCCCGCGACCGGATCGAGTTTTCCCCCGTAGGCGCGTTACTCGCGACGCACTTCTCCTTCGCGACATCGTTTCCGTGGACCAAAGCGAGCACGCGCAGGGTCATGACAAACGAAATACTCCCCGGGATGGTAAGGGCCTTTCCCAATCACCACGTTCCGCCTCTGCGATTGCCCATACTCGTCCTGCGAAGGGACTATAACGACCAGAAGGGCGCATTCCCTCGGACTGTTACCACGACTGTTTACTCATACCAATCCCTCATACACAACACGACCGACTGACACTTTTTTCGTCGCAATCAGGCGACGTTCATTCACGTCGCGTTTGGCTGGCGGTGGACGCGGCTATCGAACTTGATTGCCGAGTTCGGGGATTCAACCGCCTTGGCAAACGACTTTGGGTTCGGCGCGCACGTCCTGTTGGACGCGGAGACGCAGGAGGCGGATGAACAAGGCGCGGAGTGTTTCGCGGGGGGGGGGGACGCGTCCAAGGCGTTTGCGTAGGGAGGGGATGGATTGGGGGTTGAGACGAAACGGTAGAAAGAAAGTTTTGAGACGGCATTGGGAAGCGAACAAACAGTCAGTCGTCTCCCTGTGCAAAAAGTAAAAAAGTAACTCGCCCACGTCTGCAAAAGCGCGGGCGCAATCCCACATGGCGCTCGGTGAGGGAAACACGTCACTTGATTCCGAAGCACGTCTCCCCCGGGGGTCGGCTCGTGTCTTTTTCGCGCGTAATCGCCTTCTTGAAAACCGGCCACGTCTTCGATTTTCGAGCGAACGCACCGCAAGCGTTCTCGGCCTCGCAAAAAGAAGAAATCGCCGTCCACGTCATTCTTCCTCACTTTCACGCGTGAAAATCGCGGTGTAAAGTGCGTCGCCAAGTGTCGTGAGCCTCACTCTCGTGCACGCACCTGACCCACCACACACCATGTCCATCCTCGCTGAAGTCTCCTGCCTCGCCGCGCGCGCGCGCGTCGCCCCCCAAACCGGTGCGCTGCGCACCGCGGCGCGCGCGCCCGCCGCCGCTCGCGGCCGCGCCAGCCTCGTGTGCCGCGCCGATGGCGGTAGCGGCGTTGGGCTGAAAGGCTTCCCGTTCCTCCTGGCGCGCAAAGCCGGTTTCGACACGAGCGAGGGCATCGAGGGGTTCACGCCTTTCGCGGAGCTTTTCGTGGGGCGAACCGCGATGGGCGGGTTCGCCACGGGGTTGGCACAAGAGCTTCTCACCGGGGATGGCATCTTGGCGCAAATCGGCGTGGAGCCGTCGCAACCGCTTTTCGAGTTCCTCCTCGTGTTCCTCGGCTTCACCACCCTCGTTGGCATCGGGGTTACCGTGAAGCAGCTGCAATCGGGGGAGATGAGCAGCGCGCAGAAACAACGGTACGGCAACTTCCTAGGGCTGTCCCCGAAGGACGAGATGGAGCGGCTGGAAGCCACCAGGGAGGCGCAGGCGAAGGAGCTGGACGGGAAGGAGCTCGCGGGCGAGTTCGCCACTGTGGTCAAGGCCGCGACGGACGGACCGGACGTCTCCATGGAGGACTTCACCGAGCTGTCACCGGTGCAAGAAAACGATGTCACGTCAAACTTCTTGAGGAAGGTGGAACTGGACAACGCGCGGTGGGCCATGGTGGGTTTTTTCGCCGCGGTGCTGATGGAAGCGCGGACCGGGGGGGGGATGATTCCGCAGTTCATCGGGTACGGTAAGCTACTGGGCATCCTCGGACCGGATTCGGGGTTTTAAGACACAAGTCACGAGTGATTTAGACTGATACCAATATATACAACAAGCTCGCGGATAACACCATTCGTACACGAAAACGTTTTATTTTTTTACGTGGATTCTACTCGTTCGTGGGACCTACTGTACTTGCCGCTAAAACACGGATTACTCTTACAAGTCTGGCTAAATTATCCCACTCACATCGCCGTGTCCACACGTTCCGTTACGGATCTGCGTCTCCCTTTGTTCCCATCCCCCGGCTCCATCAACCGCACGCGCCGCATAAGCGCCTGCGCTTCCGAGCGTCGCGCCGTTTGCGATTCAAACGAAGCAGCCATGCTCTTCACCGACGACCGGCCTCCTCCAGGGCTACCTTCGCCAATCGTTCCAATCGTTTCCTCGTCGTCATCCGCGGAAGGCCCTGGGTTTTTTGTGGAACAAGAGACGGAATCAACGGAAACGCCGGAGTCGTCGTTCGCGCTCGCTCGCTTTTCCAAAGTCTTCGCAGAAAAATTGCCTTCCCGCCGTTCTCGGTCTGTACTCCCGCCTCTCCGCGCCGCGACGTGCATTTCCGTTTGAGTGTACTCCGCCCCGCCCAGGCCCAGTTTCTGTAAACGCCACTCCGCGTACTCCAACCGTTCCCACAACGAGTTCTTGTCCTTTTCGGTTTCAGCGACCAGCGACTCGAGCGCTTACGATAAAGAAAACAAAGTGTCAGTCTTTCGTAATGTGTATGAGTAATTACTCTGGACCATCGGCAAAACAGTCGTTGGATTTGGGAAATGTAAACGTACCTTCGCATTTCTTACTACTTTTTCCCAAGAACGTCTCCGCCATCCGCGCCGCTTCCAACGTGCTCGCCGCTTCCGTCTCCGCCGCGTCCGCCCGATCACTCGCCAGCCTCCAGTCCCGCTCCACGCGCTCCTTCACCAAGCGCAGTCGCTTGCACTCCTCTGCGCAAGCCGTGCTTGTTTGTGTTAATTCCCTAGCGGTTTCCCGTCGAGCTGTGTCGATTTCCTTGGCGCACGCGTCTCGAGTGTCTTCTATTTGCTCCTCCAACTTTCGCGCCATGGCGCGTTTCGCCAGCTCAAACCCCTCCGTCTTCAAATTCATCTCGGCGTTGTGTTTTATCGCCAGCTGCGTGACGTGTCTGGTGAGTTGCGTGACCTTGGCTCTTGACGCTTGCTCTAAAGCATCCCGCGCGTTGGAAAGGTGGTCGCTCTCCGCCAACCGTGACACGAGCCTGAGAACGAAAAAATAAATGTCAGTCTTGTATGGGCGATCAGTCGGCGGAATGTGGAAATGGGAAATACTTACTCCCTGTTTTTCTCGCGCAAACGCGCGTGCTCGTCCGACGCGACCCGCCTCGCCTCCGCCGCCGACTCAATCACGGACGTTTTCATCTCCACCCGGGTATCCGCTAAAAGGCGCTCCATGATTTCGAATTGTTCCGCGTTTTCCGCGCGAGTGGATAGCGCCGTGGCGTGCGTCGCGCGTTCCACCGCGCCTTCCCTGCCGCGCCGCGCCGCGTCCGCGTCCGCCCGCGAGGCGCTCAGTTCACTGAGATAAATAAAAGAAAGTGTCAGGAAGGTATTGGCAACCAGTGTTGGGATTTGGGAAAGCCTGACATACGTACCTTCGAGCCACGACGAGCTCATCCTTGGTTTCCGCGAGCTCCAGGGTTAAAAGCTTCATGTCTTGGGAATGAGTTTTTTGCGTTTCTTGTAGCTCGCGCAATTCATCGTTAAGCGCCTTGGTTTCCGTGAGTAATCGTGTCTCTCGTTCCTCGGTTTCGTTCCACTTTTCCCTTGACGCTTCCAAGCGCCGGTTTGTATCCCAAGCTAACGCGCCCGGGGCGTTACTAGTTGGTTGTGTCGTATCGACTTCCTTTGGTGCATCTTGTGTCGGATCAACTTCCTTCCACGCATCAACAGACTCTGACTTGGAAGCCTTGTTCTCGGAATAACTAGACGTACCCAACGCGCCGCGCGCCGAAACGCGCTTCACCGCGCTTCGCGTGTCGTGTGCGGCGCGAGCAAAGCCACACAAGGTTTTCCACAAATCGTGACTAGCCACCACAAGGATTTGCAAAGACCTAAATACGAAAACCAACCCGCGTTGAAACAAAGCCAAGGTCCACGAAAGCAACACCCAACAAACCTTCACCGCCGGCGTTGTTTCCCTCAAAACCAACTTGCCGAAATTCGGAATCGAAAACGAAGAAAAACTGTTAAAACTCACCCCGGCGCCGCCGAGCACCGCCGCGACGGAAGCGGTCAACCCGACCGTCGCGACTGCGGCGGATACCGGCACGCGCGTTGACACGGTGTACAGCACGCAAAGGCTGATGAGATACACGGGGGTGTGCCACGTCGTGTACCTGTTAAACAATATTGAAAAGATTTCGGCGCCAGAGTCCAACAAATCGTCGAACGCGTCTTTGTGCTTTTTGTGTTTTTCGCGTGCGTGTTTTCGCGTCGCCTCGCTCCTCGGATACCGCACACCTGGCGGCTCGTTGCTTCGCGAGCCTGATTTCTTTGCGCTCCACTCCGCGTCATCCTCGGATGCATCGCCCGATTGGTTTTTCAATTTCCGTCGGCGCGACGAGGATTTGGTTTTGACTCGTTTCGCATGCTCGTCGTAGAGACTCTGATTCTCGTCGTCGTCGGAAAATCGTTCAGAACGCGGACCTTCGTCAGCGCGGTTTCGGGTCTGCTTCGATGACCGTCCGCCCGGTGTAACACCCTCGCCGTCATCGTCGCTCGTCGCCCCTCGGTCCACCCACCTCACGCTCTTTCTGCCCCGGGAGTCTCCTGAGTCTGGCTGGCGACTCGGCCTCGACGAAGAAGTTTTCGTGTCGGGAGAGGGGGTTACGTCAACCCCGCGCGCTGCGACTCGCACCGCCCGACGTTCCGCTCGCAACATGTCCGTCACCGTGGCTTGGTCAGGACACTGCCGGTGGCGATACGCGCCTGTTTTCTTGCTCCTCAAGCGCGGGCCAGTCGAACACAGAACCAGGCACAGCTCGCATCGCGCGACGGAACCGTCCGGGGATTCCGGAACTGCTACGCCTGGGGTTGAATGATCATCGGACTCGCCGACGCCGTGTTCGTTTCGCGAGCGGCGCTTGGAGCCAACGCCTTTTGGGGACGGTTTCGTCGGGGTGGACATGGTGTGGAAACCACCGCGCGAGCCTCGAGGGGAAAACACTCCCGGGGCACGACGCGCGTCGAGGTGTGATGAGGCAGTCGGCGGGACGCGGGTGTTGCCATTGTGGACCTGCTTGAAACTATTTCGGCGGGACGAGCTGCCGAGAATACCGAGGCGCCACACGCTCTCGCACGCTGTCTCGCCATGTGCGCCGAGGGTCGCGCGCGGCGGCGTCATTCGGGGAGACCTTCATGTGCGCACTTAGCATCCCTACCGCTTCTAATGGCGATCCTAGGGTCATTACTCGTCAGTGCGTCGTCCAACGCGGATGGCCATCCGCGTCGCGAGATCGACGATTACCACTACATCTTCTCCGCCGATTGCAAGCCGTACATGGACTGGCAAAGCGCGGCGTTGTTCCAGAGCTGGCGAGCGGTTGGCAGTCCTGGCAGGATCACGCGACTGCTCTCTTGTGACGAGCAAACACTAAGCACCTATGCGTACTTAGACATCATGCCCACGCACGTCACTCCGCGGTTCGACCACATCGACCCGAACGATGGGTACGCGGCGTACAACCTTCCCGGGTCGATGTTGTACGTGCCGGGGCTTTCCCAAATCCAGGACACACTGTTTCAACTTTGATTAAAAGGAAGTGCACTGCGGGTAACGTTTACCGGCGTAGTACTGGTTTTGTGACACAGTAACTTTGACACAACACACATCGCCCAACACTCCGGCTGACACTTTTCTTTTACAAAAACAGACACTTCATGGAGCACAACGAAAGCGCGTTAGCGTCGAAGTGGATCGTCAAGCTGGATGCGGATATGATCATCCGGAAACCGCTCACGGTAACACAAGGAGGTCTTGACGCGTCACCTGGGACCGTTGCCGCTGGTTTCTATGGGTATTTAGTTGGCGTGGATAACGAGATGGCGGCGATGTTCGTCGAGGACCCGGAGGCTCGAAAAAACCTGGCGAAAGTGGGGGGGTGGGAAATCTTTTTCGCCAGCGACTTAGCCAAAGCCGCGCCGCTTTGGTTCGAGTACACCAAGAAGGTAAGAACCGACCCCAGGGCGCACTGGCCGTTCCGAGGAACCGGGGATGTTTTTATCACGAAAGAGAGCCCGCGGCCGTGGATCTCGGAGATGTACGGGTACGTCTTCGGCACCGCGATTGCGGGGTTGAAACACAACGTCGTGCATAGCACTCAGCTGTACGCTGGTATGTCGCCTTGGGACGACGAATCTTTTGATCCGTTTCTGGTGCACTACGGAATAAACGTCGAGATCTTCGCGGCGAATGGAATCGACGCTACGGGCGGTACGTCGCGAGAAGCGATGGATTCGGCGACTCACAAAAACAACATCCTTTTGTGGTCGTGGGACAAACACCGCGAGCTGCAAGGCGGCGGCGCTTTCACGAAAAACAAACTCAAGTGCGACGTGCCGTTCGATTCAATGCGGTTTCCGGAAGTCCCTGGGGAGTTGCTCGGGGACGATGACGGCGTTAACGGTGTTGATGGAACACGAAACGGTGGTTCAAACTCGCTGAAGCTCACGCGCTCCAACGGCGAAGCCCGGCGAGTGCGCGTGGTGCATGAGCTGATGAAGGCGCTGAACGAGGGCGTGTTGGCGTACCGAGAACGCGCGTGCGGGGAGGCGACGGAAAGCCACGCTTTGGGTGGGAAGGCGTCTACGGTGAAGAAGGAGCCGCACGCGTCGGGCACGTCGGGCACTTCCGTGACTGTTAAAAAGCCACAACCCAAGCTCCCGCGGCGGCTGGGAAGCGGAGAGGGGGATACACAGGGTGTCGTGTCAACGCCCGTGGATACCTCCGCGGAATCCGTCGAGATCCCCGAGGACTCTGACTTGCCTTCCGAAATCGTGCACGCGAAAACGAACGACTCTTCCCAATTGTTGTTATCCGCGAAGACCCCCCCGACGAGCGTTACCGAACAAAACGAGCTACGCAACGTCTGGGTCCTGGTGAGTTTCGTTTGGGGCGCGGTGTTTGTTTGGGTGTGCGTCGTGTTTTGGGGAAAGTATTGCCGCCGACGAACCCGGGGGGGCAACGTCGTGCGGCAGCGAGTGGAATGGGTGTAGGGAATTTATAGGGCCGGATATAGGTCGGAAGAGGGAAGTCGCGGGCTATGGCGATTAGAAATGGGACATAATCAGCGTCGTGTGCCCATGTCTGCGTAGTACGAAGGGTACGTTTCTTTTTTTCGTTCGTCGCGTGTTGCGCGCGTTGAAGCGAGTATGAAGGGTACATGACTTCCAAGTGCACACAAAGGTATTTAGGGTCTATCGACCCCTCACGAGAGTCTCTCTCATCATCTAAACTCGTCTCTATTGCAGCGAGTTGACGAACATAATGGAAAGCGCGGCTATTGTGATGAAGATGGGCAGGGCGCTTAGTCCGTAGAGCGCCAGGAAACCAAACGGGTTGCCGTCCATCTCAGGCGCCGGTTCGTCTTCCTCTTCTTGCACTCGTTGCCCCAAAATTTTGCCCCGAATCCCTGACGCGGAGTTCGCGATTTCCGCGTACCTTGAAGGGCCGCCCGCTTTCCGAGCCGCAGCCGCCGCGTCCTCCTCCAACCCGGGCCATTGCCGGAAGTCAGCGAGCAATGTCTCGAGGGCGAACAAATCAGTAGCAATCTCCCCCTCGTTGATCAACTCAAGCTGCGTGACTTTCTCCTCAGCACTCACCCCACTTTCGTCCTCGATGCCGTACCGCTCTCTTCTGTCCGCTAAACGCGGGTCTTCGATAGCCAACGTTAGCCGCACTTCGTTGAAGTTCATCTCGCGTTTGACGTAAAGCAGTTTCAGGTACTGCTTGATCTCCGCCGTGGCCTGCGCGATCGCGGCCGCGTCGGGGTTCGTGTTGGCAGGGGCAGGGGGCTCCTCTACGGGGGTCTCCACTGCAGGAGCCTCGGTCTCCACTGCAGGGGCCTGTTCTGGGGACTCCTCCGCAGGTACAGCGCGCGTCACGGAAAGGCTTCGGCCGCCGCGGTTGGAAGGTTTCGCGATGAGGCAAACGGAGGCGTGCTTCTTCGCAGATCGCGACGAGGCAACCGCGCCCCCCGGGGTGGTTCGCGCGCGCGCGGCGACGCGCACGCCCGCGAAGCGGACGCACACCGCGGTGGTGGCCGCGACAGATGACATTTGGTTCGTAAGTCACGGGCGCGCGGCGGTGGAGTGCGTCCGCCGTGACCGTCGCGGCGGGCGATGTCGGAGCTTGCCAGGTGGCTTGAGACCGGATCGACCGCGACAATAAAAAACGAACGAAACTCGTCGCTTCCACGGACAGACTGATGTTTCAGTGAAAAGCAACAACGGCGCTCATCACTCGCGGCGACGCGCGTGACACCGCGGGGGGCGTTTCGGGGTGTGTGTCGGTGCCACCCCGCCAGTCGACATGAGCGCCCCAAACGAACTTACGCAGGCACGTCCCCCCCGAAACGCCCCCCGCGTCGTCCGCTCGCTCCGACCGCCGCGCACTCGGGCGAATCAATTTACCCAATCTCGCTCTTTTGTGTTTTTGTCTCCTCTCGTGGCAACGCATCCGTGCATGCACTGTCTGACCCTCCCCACCCTATTTGGTCCACGGACCCAACGCAGACCGCGCAGCGCGCGCTGGGTGACAAGCTGTACGAGAAGCGCAAATTGGGTGCGCTGGAGGTTGAGAGGTTAGTCCGGTCGATGCTCGTAGGTAACCAGTCTGGAGAAGATGGAATCGTCGTTTCCTCGTCGACGGCGCGACTCGATACGCTTTGCGCGTTCCTAATCGATTCATTCGCGCAACACGAAAACGCGAACAAACGCAAAGGAGGGTTGCTAGGCCTGGCGGCGTTGCTTGTTGGGGTGGCCAGGGTCACTCCGGTTTCTGGTGATGACGGAGTTTCTCCTGGTGGGACCGAAGGCGACGGCGGTTCCGAAATTACGAACCGAATACTAAACCGCGCGGTTCCCGAGATCCTTACCGCTTTCAAGGACTGCGACCCGCGGGTTCGGTACTACGCGTGCGAGTCAATGTACAACGTGGTGAAAACCTTCCGGTTGCCGCTGTTGCTGATGTCTTTGACGATGTCTGATGAGTCGTCATCGACTGATAGCTCACTGTTTCTGACGGACAACAGCGCGCTGACGACCGACGCAAGCGCGTCGGTGTTGCTCCATATTTTCGACAACCTGTGCGACCTCAGCGCGGACGCGGACGCGGACGTGCAGAACGCGGCGCACCTTCTTGACCGGCTCACAAAAGACGTGGTTTCCGAGGTTGGCGCCGACGACGGGAAGGACGGCACGGCGGATTCCGTGGACGGGGTGACCTTGACTGAGTTGTTAGGCGCCGCGATTTCCAAACGATTGGCGGGCGACGAAGGTACGTACGGCCTTGCGCGTTTCCCAAATCCCGCCTCTGCGATTGCCCATACTCGTCCTGCGAAGGGACGTCTTACCTCTGCCCTGACTGTTTGTCCATACATCGCGATATACAACACTGAGACGTTCTTTTTGGTCGTACAAGGCACCGACGGAAACGGCCGCGCCGATCCGTACCGGCGGCAGTTCTTGCTTGGCTGGATCGCCGCGATCGACCAGATGCCGGAAATCGACGCGCTTTCCGTGTTACCGCGGTTCTTCCACGGCGTGATGCAAATGCTGAGCGACCCGAACCGCGAGATCCGGCAACAAGCCGACGGGTACGTCGTGTCCGCCCGTAATTTCGTAGCACACGCGGCCCGAAACACGTCTCACCTTTTCTTTCTCAATCGCAGTGCGCTGCGCACGTTTCTCGTGGAAATCAAACAAGAGCTTGTCGGGGTTGGGGATGGTAAGGAAAACGGAACGTCCGCTTCGGTGTGCGATTTGGCGTCCCTGTCGCAAACCCTTGAGGTGCACACGCGCGCGAGGGTAAGTATTTCCCACTAACCATATTCCGCCGACTGATTGCCCATACTCGTACCAGAAGGGACTATTACCTCTGACTGTTTGTCCATACATCGCGATATACAAGACTGACATTTATTTTTTTACAACAAGGACGAGTTCACGCGGGTCACCGCGGTTACGTGGTTGCGGGAGTTTGTGCAAATCGCGGGGAAATCGGTGCATGCCGCCTCTGTTGGTGGAAGTGAGTACGCCGCGCTTGGTGGAAGCGACGACGCGTCACGCACGGGAAGGAACACCTCCAACCAGCCGCTAGCCGCCATCTCCCGCTTACCCGAAATCACAAAAGCCGTGCTGCCGTGTTTAAGCCACACGGAAACGAAAGTCCGGGACGTCGCGTCGCGGGCGTCGGAGGAGCTTCTGGCCGCGGCGCTCACGGCGGCGGTTAGTGGAACCTTACATTTCCAAGACCTTCTCTCCGCTCTCGCGGAGTGCGCCGGGCCGAACGAGGTTTTTCGCGGTCACGACTCGAGAGAACTACTGGATACTGAAATTGCGAACGATACTGGGGAATCAAGGTCGGTAAAACGAATCCATAACCCCCCAAATAACCCTCCAAAAACGCAACACACCGCGACGCAAGCCGAGGCGCTCCGGTGGTACCTCGCGCTTTTGGAGACGGCGCCTGCGAAGGCGCGACGGTTGATTCTGGGGCGAGGCGACGAGACCGAGGAAACGACGCACCCGCAGCCGACCATAAAAACGACCACAAAAACGAAATCAAAACCCTCCTCATCCTTCCACGCGGTGTTGTGGAACCTATCCAGCCACGACGACGTGGTCACGAAACGCGCGCTCCAGGTGCTGGCGCGTTTGGGAAGGAGCGAATGCGACTTCGAGGTCGTCGCGCGCGCGTTGGTGGGCGCGTTTTTTCGCGACGAAGCGCGGTGAGTATTTCCCATTTACCACATTCCGCCTCCCTGATTGCCCATACGAGACTGACACTTTCCTTTTTATCGGGCCAGGTTCGCTTTGGAAGAAACAACGAAGACCGAGAAGGCTGAGAAGGCTGTGGCTACGGGACAAGTACCGGACGATACCAACGTTCCGACACCGTCGTTTCTGCGCACCAGAGGTTCCAACACGATTCGCGCGTTGTGTTTATCGCTAGGGGACGCGTTCGTGGTGAAGCGACTGGCAGCGATCGTGGGCGAGTTTTTTGAAAACGAAAACTCCGACGACTGCGACTCGCGTCGGTTCCGTCTCGTGTTCGCCCAGCGATTCACGGACGTCCTGAACGCCATCGTGCTCACCTCGATTGAGTGCGGGGGGTTACGAAAGGCGCTACGAAGCACTACCCCGGATCACGACGCGAGACAACAGGAAACGGAGCTCGGAGGTACGTCAGTAGGTACTTCATCATCGGAGGCGACACCAACGAAAGACGCTCTTTTCCGCGGCTTGTTTCCTTGTTGGTGCCACTCTCCGTCCGCGACGGTGGGTTTGTGTTTGTTAGCCGGGTTCGACACGCTCGCTGTTTTCGCACTCCGCGAGATGGGACGAGATGAAGACGAGTTAACGCTGGAAACTCTGATTCGCCTGGACCAGTTGGTGCACGTGTTGGAAACCCCCGTGTTCGCGACGCTGCGGCTGGATTGCTGCGGCGGCCAGCCGGGGTCCCGGCCGATGGCGCGGACGGCGCTGTTTTCGATTCTCGCGCTTCTTCCGCAATCGCGCGCCTGGCGCGTGCTGAGTGAACGGCTGAAATCGTGCGGGTGGGTCACTCACGGGGGGTTCTTTTCGCAAAACGGGGTAGCGAGTGAATACCACGAGGAAGTTCCCTCTACCCTGGATAGAGGCATGGCGGATGCGTTTCGAAACGCGCGAGCCGCGCATCGATTGGCGCGAAGAGGAACGCGGAACGAAACGTGACCAAAAGAGAAACAGGGAGACGGCTCGAGGTGGCGCGCAAGAACCACATTCATCATACCGTACTACTTCGTTTCAAAGTCGATGCGTATCGTCTCAACGCTTTTCCTGTCTACACCAAACCATTTATTACCGTCTTGTCGTTGCGAGGAACACGAGCACGGCAACCAAGGAAACGGTGGCTTTCGCCGCGGCGGCGCACGCGACTTTCTTCGCGCGCGTGATGAAGTTCGTGTTTTTTGTGTTCACCTGATTGTAAAAAAGAAATGTCAGTCTCGTAGGGCAGTCAGTCGGCGGAATGTGGTGATTGGGAAATACTTACCCTCGTGGTCGTCGCGTTGGAGCACGTGGAAAACGACCCCATGCTCGTGCGGCTTCTTCCCGCCGGCGTCGCGACCGTCGTCGGTGTTGCCCGAGCCGCCCCCACCGGCCGACTCCTCGGTCGTCGTTTCGCGACCAGCGCCCCGAGGTGGTGTCGCGCCACCTCCTGTTCGCCCTTCACACTCGAACCGCCAAACGGAAGCAGCAGCGCGCCTGCAAGGTCCACGGGTCTGGACACCTCGCACCCTACGTCGGGGGAGCACTCCAGGCACAGCGCCATGTCCGCCAAACGTATCGGGCCGGGAGGTGAGTGCACGGGCTCAACGTCACGTGTTTTGCCTTCCCAGGAGGACGACGCGTTCTGCACAGACAAAGACGACTCGCCAAGGGGACCGAGGTCGAGGTCGGGGGAACACGCGAACGCGTTCAAACCAAGACTCGCGGACGGAAACAAAACTCCGCCGCCCGAGCCGTCCGCGGCGCGCCGAAGGGACACCGCGCACACGCACCCGGGGGCGAGACGTGCTTCGAAGGTACACACGGTGGGGGGGGGCATGGGGGGTGGGGACCGGGGGCGCTGTGGGAACGGAAGGGGCGCGGCACAGGGTCTGCGAAAAGAACCGGGTACGTCGTTTTTGAAGGTTTTCGTCGACCTCTTTTTTCCCGCCACAAGACCGAAGGGGCGAAGAAACAAAAACACACGCGTTGTGTCATTGTATTTAATACATCCACCCCTCACCTTAAGGTCTCGCCGGCGGCGGCGGCACCAGCGCGCTTGAAACCCTGGCGACCCTCCTGACTAAAGAAGTGTCCTCCCCAAGATCACCGCGTATGGGCAAACAGTCACGAATCGGCACCGGCGGCGGCGACGCGAGCGGTTTCGGGTCTTCTTTTTTCGTGCGCCAAAACGCGAACCGGGGGTTTTTTTCGGTTTCGGTGGAGTTGGAGTTGGAGTTGGAGTTGGAGTTGCCGTGAAAAGTCGGACTTTTTCCTTCGCCTCGCGCCGCGGTCCGTGGAACGTAGTCTCCAGAAGTAGAGATATCTGTATCCACACCCACCGTGGTGCGCTTGTTTTCTTGTCTCCCTGTGTGCTCGCCTCCACCGTCGGTACCTCTGTCCGCCGCGTCAGTACCGTACACGGCGGCGGCATCCAAGTTTTTCAATTCACCCGACGCGCTCGAAGATGCTACATTGTGCTCAATCATTCTCGTCGCCGCCGCCGCGCCTTTGATCGCCTGGCCCACCGTTCGCCGCATTTCGTTTCTTTCGCTTTCGAATTGATACTCCAAGTTGCGCAACTTGCTCGCGAAGGTTTCCTCCAGCCGAGAAATGTCAGACGCGTGCCTCCGCTCGGTTTCCTTGCGCCGCAACGCCGCGTTCGCGACCGCCGCTTGCGTTTCGCGATTCGCGATACTTACCCGCCGCTCGCAGTCGTTGCCGATTTGCTCAATCTCCCTCGTCGCGTTTTCAAGCTCAACCTTCGTGCTTTCCATCTGAGCTTTGCACCTCAACAAGTTCGTCTCGCTGACGTCGCTCAAACGCTGTGCCTGCGGCAACTCCACGCGTTCCAAACACTCGAGGCGCTCGGTTAACCGAAACACGTCTTCGTCCCGAGATTGTTGCATTTGCGAAATGCTTCGCTCCCACGAAACGCACAAATCCTCCATCTGCACATCTCGCTCGGCGAGCTCGTGCTTTACGTGTTCCAGCGTTCGCGTAAGCGCGCGCTCGGAGGACTCGCGACGGCTGAGCTCGCGCTCCAGGTGCTCGACCACTGGGGCGAGGGGGTCGTCAATTGTGGTGGGGGAAGAATTCGCGTGCGCATTTGGGGTCATCGCGGCGAACGACGTGGCCAACGGGGGGGGCGCGGCCGCAAACGCCATGGTAGCGGCTTGCCACCGCGAAACGCGCGCGTGCGTTCGGGCGGAGGTTCGAGCGAGCAACACCCTCGCGCGCGGTGCCAATGGCGGGGCCGAGTTCAACATTTGGGAATTCCAATGAATATTGCACTGCTGCCGGAAAACATCCCGAAAACGATGTGAGGCTCCGACACAACCCGAGACGCGGTGGGGGATTACGTGAGAGTCGCACTTGGGAGGCTCTGCGAAGGGGGTGATGGGACCGAAACGGTGTCATCACGACACGCGGAAAGACAGCTGCGCCGAGTGCAATGGCCCCATGCAAGCTGAAAGGCAGCTGCGCGGAGTGCAACCCCTGCCCTCACGGGAAGGTGAAAAACTCCTGCAAGAAGTGCAACCCCTGCCCCCACGGCAGGCTGAAAAAGAACTGCGCGGACTGCAAGTTAGCACGCGCGGATCCGGCAAGCTGAAAGAAGAACTATAAGGAGTGCAAGGCTCTTCGTGCGGCGCGGCCGTAGATTGTGTTGTGTCGCTATGCTTTTCATTCAACGCGCGCCTCGCGCGATGTACCGAATCACTCCCACAACGCTCCCCTGACGTTTCCCGTCTTGTCAGTGCGTACGTTTCATACAGCTCGTGTCTAAAGTCGGCAGACGGGTGTGTGTCTTCCGAACGTCACTCTTCGTCGTCGTCGTCTTTCTCGTCCCAGACGTACGCGTCTCCGTCCCACTCGTCGTCCGACTCAAACGCGATCGTTACGAGCCGGCGAGCCGCGTCGTCTCCGCGTTCGCTTTGCGCCGCGCGACGACGCGCGCCGCCGTTCCCGAACCGACCCATACCCCCGGTCTTCTCCAGGGAACTCTTCGCGCCCCTTGCGACGTCCCGCGCCGCTCGCGCCGCTGCGGCCGTGGAAATCACCGCCGCGGAGGTTCCGTGGAACGCAGCGGAGGCGAAGACGGCGACGCGCGATTTCCCGTCCCGGCGCGCCAGGTTTGGTCCGTCCCGCACCGCGGCGGCGGCGACTCCGAATCCTCTGCGCAGCGACGCCACCGCCCTCGATGCCCCGTCCTTCGCGCTCGTTGGATGACCCGCTGTGTTGTAAAAGAAAAGTTTCAGTATTGTATGGGCACACAGGGAGGCCGGGATTTGGGAAACGCGCAATACGTACCCGCGTCCGATGCCCTGGATGCGGCTTTGGTTTGCGTTCGCAGGGACGGCGAGTTTTGTTGTTGGATTTCGGATTTGGATTTCTCGCTCCGAAAACCGTCCACAAGCGCGTCGTCGACGTTCTCCAACGCGTACGCCGCGGACGCGGCGATGTTCGCCGCGACCCCGAGCGCTTCCGTGCTCAGCACTTTCGCGAAGCTCGCGATTCCGCAAACGGCGTCTCGCCAAACGACGCCGCCTGATTGTAAAAAGAAAAGTGTCAGTCGGTCGGACCATGTGTATATCCGGGATTGGTATTACGTAAAAAGTCAGGGTAACATTCCGAGGGAATAGTCCCTTCTGATCGTCATAGTCCCTTCGCAGGACGAGTATGGGCAATCGCAGAGGCAGTGTGTGGTGGGTGGGAAATACTGACCTGTTTTTTTCTGTGAAAACTTTCCGGGCGCCGCCGCCTGCGACAGAAACGCAGCGCACGCGCTCGCGCCCTCCGCGAACGCCAACGCGCCTTGCGTGACTTTCTTCGCGGATTTGACCGGCCCTAACGCGTCCACGAACTTCCCCGTCTGCGTATCAGTGACGTGCTTTAAAAGAACCGCGAGTATTTTCTGGGAAACGTTTTCGTACCCGGCGACGCCGCGCACTTTCGCGACGCAGGATGAAAAATCGAGCAGCACGCCTTTCAGGGGCACAAGGTTTGATATCTCCCTCAAAACGCCGCCGAAACCGTGTCTGTCGCGCAGCTCTTTCCGTATCACACCAAACTCCAAATCACGCACCGCGTGGTCCAAACGCAGGGTGCAAAGGCGGAGCTCGACGTGGCGAAAATAAGGTTTAGTGTTTTGTTTTTCGTCGTCGGCGGCGTTGGAGGAGGAGGCGTCGTTTCCTTTTTCGTTGGAGTTCAATTCAGATTTTTTCAACTCGGCCCGAGCGCGGTTGGAATAAGCGTCGTCGTCGTCGTCCTCGTCCCCACCGCTGGGCTTTGTCGTCCCTGCCGCGAAATACCCAATAAGAAACTCAAGCGCGTTTCGGTCGGCACTTACGCGAAGGGGAAGAACGGACGCTTTCGCTGTCCGCTCGGTGTCGTCGTCGCGGTTGTCGCGAGAAAATACGTCCGAAGGAGAACCAACCGACCGCGTCTCGGAAACCTCCAACTTCAGCAACGCGTTTTTCTCACTGAATGTTTGCCCACTACGCGAAATCGACGCCGTGGTTTCGCGGTCACTCGTTGCGTCGTGCGCCAACAAAGTCGTGGGCGAAGAGTTCTGCGCGCCTTGTCGCGAAAAAACGCCGGCGTCGCCGACCCGCGCCGAGGTTCTGAACGTGGTTTCAGGAACGCGGCTGTTTGGGGTTTCTTGGTGAGTATTTAGTCCAACGTTTTCGTCAGAATCGAACGTATCCGTTCGCGCCACAAAGTCACGCACCACGAATCGCACGCCGTCGCATGAAAAGTCGTCCTCGCACGACGACGAACACGAACGCCGTCCCTGACTGTTTGCCCACTCGCGACCCGGTCGGCACACCGCCTTGAGTTGCGCGACGCGCACCGAGACTACCGATTTCGACGCCGTGTTGTTGTCGTCACCTTGTTTCCCGCCAAACGACGGGACGCAGAAATCGTCAAGCGCGTGGAGGCTGGAGTTTTCCGTTTTGGTTTTCGTCGCGTCAACAGGGGCCGGCGCGAAGTGCGCAAACGCACTCGCCTCGCCGACGCGTCCGGGCGATGTCCCATCGAACCAACGCGCGGTTGCGCTCGACGTCGAGCCTCGAACCCCGTCCAGAGCATCGGCGGTGTCAACAAACAACGACTTGCCCAAACTCAAGGAACCAAACCGAGACCTGCCCAGACCCGAAATACTCATAGAGCTTTGGTCGATGGCGTTTTTCGTGGACCGCGCCACGACGCGCGGCGCCGCGAACAAAGTCGGAGAAACTTTTGGAGTCACTTTTGAACCCTCGGTTTCGAAAGGAACGCCGCCGCGAATGGAAACCGCGTTAGGCGGCTTTTGCGCTGAGCCGGGCGCGTGGAACGGCACCGCTGAGGCGTCCAAACGCGACGGTCGGTAATTCTTTCGTGCCCGCAAAGGATTTGGAACGGGAGCGGCGTAAAATTCGTTCACCACGTCCGACGATTCCGCGCGCGACGCGACTGATTCGCTTCCATGCGCACTCGACGTTCGACCCACAGTAAACGCATCGTGCGTGATGTATGAGGTCAGATTTTTGAGTCCTCTCGTAGTACTAGTATCTGTTTCGTTTGAGTCGGCACCGGTATTCGCGCCTTGGACGTCATCCGTTTGTTTGGACTCTTTCCCGAAAAGGTCCCGCCCCGCCAAGTTTTCGATAAATTCCAACGAAGCGCCAAACGCGTCCTGTCGCGCTTCGCACTTCAGCGAGCTTAGCCTTATTCCGGTTCGGGATTTCCCGCCAGTAGTGGTTACTGAATCCACCGCAATTCGGTCCTCAAATGCGACCCTCGCGTACTTTTGTTTTTTCAACCAACAAAGCTTTTCAGTGGCCGGGATTCGTTCTCTCGAAAGATTTCCCGAACAATCACGATCGCTCAGCGGCGGCGCGACGTGAAGCGATAAACCTTGTACACGCAGTGCCTGTATTCCAACTACCGGGTCTTTTAAAGCACCCGTATCACTTTCCAAGAGTAACTCAGCCGATACGCACCGTATCGCACCCCCAGTTTCAGTCACGTGTAACACTCGATCGATCAACACGACGCCGCGCGTCGCGTCGCCGTCGCCCGCGACGGCAACCGCCGAGTTTCGGATATCGAAACACGAAAAGAAACAAGACGAGTCGTTCGTATCACCACGTATCGGTTTTGAATCTTCAGAAGAACGCTTGAACGCGTTGGTCACGTCGGCGATGGCGCCGAAAACGTCAACGTCTTCATCCATATACGCGGAGGCGTGTGAAACGCCCACGGAGACGCCGGCTTGATTCTTTTGACGCGCGTACATCACGGAGACTAACCGTCCATACGGGGTCAAGGATTGACCCGTGCTAGTATTGTTCCCAGTCTCAAACTCAGTCTCAGTGCCGTGACTCGCAACTACGAGCGCTTGCGTTTTTGTATTTTTGCCAACCAGCGCCCCGCCCGACGCTTTCAACGAAATGAAGTCACATTTTTGTGTACCGTCCAGGGAGAGCGCCGCGAAAAGCGAAGCGCACTCTAAACGTACTTCGGCGGGGGCGTTTGGGAGTTCATTGGCATCGTGGAACGACCCATTCGCGGAGGCGAACATGGAAGGCGACATCGTCGGAGTGACCTCACTCCCACCGACCTCACCCGTCTCTGGTTGGAACACGACGAATAACCTATCCGACGTCGTCACCGAAACCGTCACCGGCGTCACCGGCGCTTCGGGTGCGGGAGTGACAAGCCGCATGGGGTGTTCTTCGGGAAGCGCGCCTAACGCTTCGGCGAGTCTTTGCACCGACGCAAACAAATCCGCGCCCGCGAGTACCCTACCCACCGCGCACGTCACGCAAACGTCCAGCGACGACGCCGCGATGGAATCGTCGCGAAGAAAAATAATCGCCCGGTCGTTGTCGCTGTCTCGGTCTTTTGTTTCTCCCCCCCCCCCCGCGCCGCGCGCGAAATCCATCGCCCGGGTGGCTAAGTCGCTGTCCTCCCGCGATTTGGCCGCCCTGGGGTCGATCCCGGACAGGTGGATTCCTTCCGGGCCGTCGCGCGTGGCCGTACTCCAAACCAACCCGACCTCGACGCGGTGGTCGGAGCCGGTTTCGGATGCAAAACGCCCTACGCGCGACCACCGAGTTTTTTTTGATTCGTCCGCCGCGGTATCCGCCGCCAAACAAAGGTACGCGTCCACGGCTGCGAAGGACGAGTCTAGTCGACTGAACGCCGTGACTGGTCGACCAGCCGTGACACCGTCATCGTGACACGACACGGTTGTGCCCAAACTTCTTCCCAAAGTAGTCGATACAAAAGCAGTCTCCAGCTTCAAATCGAACAAGTCAACCGCGGCCGCGTTTCCGCGGCGTGTCTCGGGCTCGTCAATCGTCACCGCCGCGCGCACGCGAGGCGCCTCGAGAGTGACCACCCATGACCGACCCAGACCTGACTCTGTTTTCGTGTCGCCCGACCCGGTGCCACCGTACTCGTAGCCGTTACCCGTGTCATCATCCGTATCCGGAGTACTTTTTCCTTGGAGCCAGGGACCAATCAACCGTGCGACACGTCCCGCGGTCGCCGCGTCGAGTGCGCAGAAAACCGGACCGAAACACGTCACCGCCGCCGACGCTTCCGTTTGTGTCCCTGGTACGTCGGTAACAGGTACATAAACCGCTACGCGAATTTCCTTGCGTGAGGAGAACACCACCACAGGCACGGTGCTGTCGTGATACCCCGCACTGTCCGGGAAATCGAATAAATAACTCTCCGGAAGCTCTTTGAGGGTTTGGTTTGAAGACTTTTGTTTTGGTTTTTTTGTGTCATTCGCTTTTTCGCTTTTTGTTTCGTGTATGACGAGCGACCCGACCGACCCGGTCAATGATTGCCCATCCAATGTCGTGGAGGTTTCAAGTTTAAAATCGCGAAGCGCGGAGACGACTCCGTCGCGCTCGTCCCCGCTTTCGTCGGCAACAACACTTTCCCAGCCCAGAAAAACACGCACCGCGGGGACGTCCACCGAAACGGAAATCTCCGTTTTTTTCTTTTTTCGCGATCCAGAGGTTTCCTCCGCGTCGAAAAAAACATCCTCCTCCGTTTCGCCACTCACCAACACCGACTCGTTCATTCGTTCCCTCGCCCGCGCCGCCTTGACCTGCGCCGCCGCCAGCACCTCCCCGAGCGCGGCTTGCTCTTCAGTCGAGTCGGTAGACTCTTCCGCTGCGAAAAGATCGGAAGTCTCAGAAAATTCATCATCCGTCTCAGACGAAGACCCCGACGCTTCGGCGTACGCGCTGGCGACTTCCACCAAAGCCGTGAGCGAGCTCGGGTCAGCAGTTATTTCAATCGCGGTGGACACGACGGCGCTGTACGCAGTGCACACTGGTGCCTCGCCTAACACGAACGCGTCACCTGAGCTCCAACGCGTTTGCGCCGCGGCGACGAAATACACGCCAACGGAACTGTTTATACATTTTTCGCATCCGGCGTCAGCAGACTGACGTTCCGTCGCGTACAACCGACTATCCACCGGCTCCAGGGTGTTCCCGTCCAGAACCACCACCCATTCCCGCCCGTCGTTGTTACCACCACGCAACACGGACACCTCAACCGTGGCGCCACGCACGCTCAGAACTTTGATTCGAGTCGTAACGTTTGAGTTCTCGTCGCCCGAGGAAGTGGAAACGTTTGCGTTTTCGTCGCCGATTCGAATTTCGTCGAAACGCAAAAGCGCGGCGGGACTCTCTTCGTCGGAAGTGTTTATATTATTCGTTTCGAACCGCACCGCGACGTCCGTGACACGCAAGGTCGCGCTTCGAAACACGGACGCACACGTATCGATAAGAACGGCCCAGGTGTCTCGTTTGATGTCTCGTACGGAGTGTTTTCTACGGGCCGTCGTCGCGGCGCGCTCGTCTTTATTTTCCTTGTCGCCGTCGTCGTGACCATTTTCTTTTCCTTCCGCCCGACGCCTCGGCCCGACCACCAAATCAACCTCAAAGAGTTCCACGGATATCGGCTCTTTTCCCAGGGCGTGCCACGGGATGACCGCAGTTACCCGGCCGACGCGTCCTGACTTGCACTGTAACGGCACCGAATCGCCGGGCAGCTTTCTGTTGAGAAACGCGCAACGCACGCGCGCGTTTTTTATTTCGAGTCTCCCGGACGAAAGCGCCACTTCGAGCTGGTACGATTAAAAAGAGACCGTGTCAGTCTCTCTAATGTTCGTAACTTGTATTCCGCAAACAGTGCACTTGTGATATATTTGTAAGAGAGGCCAGTACTTTACTGGTAAGAGTTACCAGTAGTGCACTTCCTTTTAATGAGTGGACGTCAAAGAGGGGCTGTAATCAGGGAGGCGGAACGCGTGATTGGGAAATACATACCTGGTCGGCATCCAGATCTTCCAGTGCCTCGCCTAGGGCGACTCGCAACGCGAAAACGAAGACCCTGCGCAGCGCCCAGTCGTACGCGCGGCCCACGAAACTCGGGGGCATCGCGGGTGGTACTCTTCAAAGAGCACTACCGAAATCGTTTGGACCACGCGCACCGCGCGCGTCTTGTCAACGCGCGTCCCCGGGAGCCGAAATCTCGGGAAACACAAGACGAGATTCGGTAGTGTCGGCACCGCCCGCTCGCTTGTCACACCCAACACCCCGGAGACGACCAGGTTTCTTATCCCTAAACCCGTTCCCTACCCCCCCTGTATCCGCGCGGTCCGCCGCCGCGCGAATACACAACCAGGGGACGCGCCGCAGCCTGGGATGACGCGCCGGTCGGAATGGATGCGAGATAAAGGACATTCAAATACCGCGCGAAAGTGGTCAGCAAATCCCCCGGAATTTTAATGCTGATTTTTTTGGCCGCGGCGCCGATCGCCTCCGTCATTTCCGACCCGCGCATCGCAGTCCAAAAGATCACGGCCCAACCATGAGCGACCACATCGTGCTGAAGGTGGCGATGATGTGCAGCGGGTGCTCGGGGGCGGTGGAGAGGGTTTTGGGGAAGATGGAAGGTACGATAATTTTACAATTTTACGATGATGTGTGTCTCTCCTCTCTTTTTCGTCTTCATCCCCGAAGGTCTGACCATCTCATCTTCCAAACCCAACCGTCCAACGCATGTTCCCACCCCGCACCCAGGCGTCCAGTCCTTCGACGTGAACCTCGAGACACAGAAAGTCACGGTCGTGGGCACGGCGACGCTGGCGCAGGTGATGGACACGATCGCCAAGACGGGCAAGGCGGTGGAGATTTGGAGCGACTGATTTTTACGCAGGGACGGGTGATGATGCGCGATGGATGATGCGATTACTAATGGTACTTGATACCGGTTACTAACATAATACCGGTTACTAAAACGGTACTTGATTCAAACAGTTCCAAAGCGTACCTACTCGTCCTCCTCGTCATCGTCGTCCCGTTTCCCCCCTCTGACGACCTTCCCGAAACGGGTAGCCTCTTCGGGTTGCGCCGCCCATTCGTCATCCTCGTCGGGCATTTCCCGCCCGTCGCACGCGTAAAGCGCGACGTAGGTGCGCCCGTACCGCCGGTCCCGGATTCGCCGTAACCGGTTCCCTATTGACGGCAAAATCTCATCCTTCTGCGACCTCGCGTACTCCACTAAAATAACCGTGTGGTCGTCAATCAGGGGTGAGGCGTCCAGCGTGAGCAACAAATCAGGGTAGCTCACCTTGTAGTACGGAGGACAGAAGCTCACGAAGTCAAACGCCCCGCCCACGCCCTTCGCGCTCCGCGAGTGCAGTTCCAGAAAAGTCTCAACCTTCGCCAGGTGCGTTTTTGTTTGTCCCTCCACGCCCAGGCTCCCGATGTTCTTCCGAAGCACGTTCGCGACGACCCAAGGGTCCATCTCCACGAAGTGCGCCTCCGCGCCGCCTCTTGAAAGACTCTCGATCCCGATCGCGCCCGTGCCCGCGAACAAATCCAGCCACCGAGTGTCGTCGTTCGGAAAACTCACGTTGGACCGGCTGCCGATGACGCTCATGATCATGTCGAAAGTGGCGCCTCGGACCATACCCATCATTGGCCGGGTATCGAGGCCTGACGGCGAGAGCAACTTTCGCCTAGCCAACGACCCCGCAACGATCGTCAACCGTTTGTGCGTGCGCTTCACGTCCTCTTTCCGTTTCGCCACGTTGAACTCGTCCACCACCTTTTTTTCCCGGTCCTGAGATAAAAAAGAAAGTTTCAGTCTTGTATGGGCATTCAGTTGGCGGAATTTGGTGACTGGGAAATACTCACCAACTGCCGCAAAAGTTTTTCCGGCACCCCCATCTTCAGCATCCGCGCCTGACATTGTAAAAATAAATGTCAGTCTCGTATGGGCAATCAGTCGGTGGAATGTGGTGAGTGGGAAAGGCCCTTACCGTGTCTTCGTCCTTTTTCTTGTCAGCCGCGATCTGCTTAGGCGTCAGCTCCTCCCGTTCGCCGTTCTCGCCTCGGCCGGGTTTCATGCCGTCGGACGAGTCCTTTTTGGTGTCGTCGTCGACGTCGCGGCGGCGCCGAGGGCGGTTACTCTTGTTTTTTTTCGAGTACCCGTCATCCCCAAACCCACCCCCGAACTGCTCCGCCTCCGTTTCCACGAACCCTTTGGCGAACCCGAAGTCTGAATCCGAGTCGTCGTCGTCCTCGTCGTCGATGTTGAACAGGTCCACGGCGCTGTCGTTGATCATCGCGCTCATGGCGCCTTCGGGGACGAAGAACCAGTCGTTCTCGTCGTCGTCGTCGTCGTCGTCGTCGAAATCGTCCATTCCGTTCACCTCCACCTCATCCTCCAAGTCCGCGGGGTCGAAGTAGATGTCCTCGTCCGCCAAAGGGCTCTTGTCCTCTCCGGGGCGCACGTACCGGCCCTCGCCCCCGGATTTCAGGGTGGCGCGGGTGGCGAGGTTGGTGGCTCTGACTCCGGAACAGGAGAGGGGACGCGCTTGGGTAAAAAACAGGGCGGCGGTGGGAACGGCGGCGGGCGTGTGTGTCGCACTTGTGTGACTGTTTGCCCATACCCGTCCGTGATGTGACCCGCGGTTCGCGGACGCCACACGTACACACACGCCGCGGAATCGAACCGGCGCCGGGAGGGACATGCCGGCCATGCGGTGGGGGAACCGCGCGGGGCGGTGTGGGTGCGGAACGGTGTGGGCATTCGTTTCGTGATGGCCAAAAAGCGAAAACCGAAAACTCGGCGACAAGCCGAAAAGCTGCTGAGCGAGATGAGCCTCGACAGACACGTGTCAAGCAAGACCTTTATCGTCCTGCGGCCCTGCGGCCCCGCTTTGGTTCGAATTCTCTTCCCGTCATGACTGTACGTTGTTTTTCGAAGCAATGGAAACCGGATAGAGACTTAGATTCGCTCGGTACGATGTTGCGCAGATTCAGTTTTAACCGTATGGAGCTTAGTCTGCTTTCTCACCAATTTTGAGAAACGCCTGTCACTCCAAAACCAAATCGGCGCGGCCTCGACGAAGCAGAGCCAGTACTTTTTCAATCTTTTTCAGGGATACGTCGGCTCGTTCGCGAACGAGGTCCCCAGCCTCCGTCATTCCCACGAACACCAGCGTGCCGCAACGCGCATACCTAGGTCGACCTCTAAGACGAGTGTTAACCTACCGGTAGCAGTTGCATCGCGCGCGTGTTTCAAAACAGCTGGCGTGTGTGTGTCGTTTAAGGGCCCGCACCACGAGTGACGTCGTACGGGAAATTCTCCTCTCTGCACGCCGCGGAGCTTTTTGGTAAAGCGCGAACGATGTCAACCGCGACGGCGCCAACGGCGCGAGGCGCGCACGCGAACAAGGACATCGCGGAGGTCGTTTGTTTGAAGAAGCAAACATGGAAGGCCTGTGTTGATGATTCCGTGGGACTGGTGCGTCGCGACATCCCACCCGCACGCGGACACGCACGCTCCGTTTGGAGGCGGCATTCCGCGCTTTTTCCAAACGCCCTGCGTCCGCGAAAAAGCCGCGTGTCCGGTTGCCGTCATATCCAGCCGAACCTGTTGGTCAGCGCCCCGCGATCGTGGTGGAACGGACACACCTCGAAGCACCTTAGTCTCGCAACCGCGCGCACGCATTTTCAACACGAAACAACGTCGCTGACCACGCACCACCTCACCTCCCACCCCCGGCCGTCCCGCGCGTCATCTCCGTTGCTTATTTGGCACTTCGAACACCGCGCAATCCTCGCTCCGAACGACCCTTTCCGAATCTGCCAAATCTCGCTTTTTGGCAAAATTCCCGTTCTCTTTTCTTTTTTTTCTCCATTTCTTTTTTCTTTTTTTCGAATGCACAGGCCGCCATCGTTGCCGCCGCCGCGGACGAGCTCGGGGACAGCTCCGGCAGCGCGGACGGGAGCCCCGCGCGTGAAGAAACGCCCGGCAGGAAGCGCGCTTCCGACACGGGTGGTGCTAAGGGCTCTTCCGATACGGGTGGCGAAAACACCGCGGTTGGGGTCGCAGGGAAATCGTCTGGGGAGGCGCAAAGAGTGTCAGCGGCTGACAAAAACAAAACTTTTGTCGCCGACGCGTCTGATGACGAATCCGACGACGCGGGTGAGACCATCGAAACGGAGCTCGGGCCCAACGGCAAGCCCAAGCTGCCGCGACCCAAAGGCATCGCGCCGTGCCCACGGTGTGAGTCGGAAGAAACCAAGTTTTGCTACTACAACAACTACAACATCAAGCAACCGCGGTATTTCTGCCGCGGGTGCCAGCGATACTGGACCGCGGGCGGGATGCTTCGCAACGTCCCGGTTGGCGCGGGGCGGCGGAAACACAAAAACGGCGCCGCGGATTTAGACGCCAATGCCGCGGGGTTGATACTCGCCGGAGTCGCGGACGGAGGGCGGCATCCCTTGGGGGGGCTGGCGCGCGCGGCAGCCGCCGCGGTGGGTGGCACCACGCGCGACCGCAGAGGCGGCTCCAGCGACGGCAGCGCCACGGAGGCGGAGGGGGACCCTGAGTTTGCCAGAGGAACCGCGGCCGCGGTGAGCGCGGCGTGCGATTTCGCCTCGCGGTGGCCTGTGGGATTCGGCACGACAAGGCCTTCACAAGGAGGCGGGTCGTCCGGGGTAGGCAGCGCGGATGGCGGCGCGGCAGGGCCAGGCACCACGGGGAACGGCATGGACTTTTCTGCCATGTTCGGCGCCGGCGCGCAGGCGTACGCGAACCCGTTTTTCGCCGCGCAAGCGCAAGCCGCGGCGGCGCAGGCGGCGCAGAATCAAGCTCGCGCCCATCCAGGACACCCAGGGTGGCCTGGCATGCCGTCCGCTTCGGATATGGCGTTCGCGCAGATGGCGCAGATGGCGCAGGCGCGGCACGCCGCATCCGTCGCGGCGGCGAGCGGTGACGGCGGTCATACCCAGGCGCAGCAGCAGCAGCAGCAGCACGCGGCGCAGGCTTATGCCGCGGCGCAGACTTTCGCGGCGGTGAGGGGCGGGTTCAACCCTTTCTTTCCCCAACCTGGTGCGTCGCAAGCGCCCAACGGAACGTCCCTGCACAAACCCACTGCCAGCGCGTTCTCCACGATGCCCTCGCGGTTGCAAACGCAGCTCTCTAGTACGAGCGCGGCGTCGGTGATGCCGGGCGCGCCTGGTGCGCAACCTGACGCGTCGGAAACCGCGACGGGTGCTGCCAAAGCGGCGTGCCCGGTCGCCCCCGCCCCTGTCGCGCAGCCGGCGCCGGCCGGGTTTGGGTACCGCCCCCCCGACGGCGTCGTCGCGAACCCAAACTGGGCCGCCATGCTGAGCGTCATGGCGCCCGCGATGGCGGCGATGCAGCAGTACCAAGCCGCGCCTGGATCGGGTGGCACTACGAACTCGGCCATGTCGTCCGTGTCCACCGCGGCCGCGGCAGCGGCAACGGCGGGGTTCAACCCGCACCAGATGCAGCAAATCGCCGCGGCGCTCGCGTCGGGGGGGTACAACCCGTTCGCGTGCGCGGGAGGCGCGGCGAACGGCGCGCCGGCGGCGCCCGCGATTGGCGCGAAACCAACCAGCAACGCCGCCGAGCCGCAAGAGCCCGACTCGGACGCGTCGCGGGAAAACAGCGCGCCGCCAAGCACGGGGCCGCCCCGCGTATTCGCGAAAGGGGAGTACCGCGTCGCGGGCGAGGACGGCGCGAAGCGGTTCAAGGTGGCGGAGGAGCGCGCGGGGCACGCGGGGTAAGAACAAGTACTACACGCAGGGTAAATGCGAGTGAGGCGGGTAAACGCGAGTACTACAAGAACACGTACTACACGCAGGGTAAGAACAAGTACTACTACGCGTAGGGTAAGAACAAGTACTGGGTAAATGCAAGAACTACACGCAGGGTAAGAACACGTACTACGAGTACCCCAACGCGCCGCGCGGATGACTGAAAGACGAGTCACCCCGCGTTTGAAAATTAGAGCAAAAAATCCGCGGGCGGGCGTCGACCCGCGACTGTATTTTACTACATAGGCCCTTTGAAAGGAAAAGGGTGAGAGATTTTTGACACCACATAGACTATAGATCCGCGCAACGCACGACTGACATTACATACGCCGCACATAGTCGATAGTCGGTTTCGGAGTTTTAAGCCAACGAAGCCGTTTCATGATTGATTTATTTTCAAAAAAGACGGGCCACTCTTTCCATTACTCGTATCCGTCGCCGCGTCGCCTCGGTGATGTCCGCACCGGCCACGATAAGCGCCCGCACCACCGCCCCGTGGCAAAATTCAGCGCCAATGTACAGCGGCGTCTCCCACACCACCTTCTCGCGTCCGTTTTGAGCGGCGATGAACCGCGGCGTCGCGCCCATATTCATTGCCTTGTTGACGTCCGCGCCCGCCTTGATCAGCGCCAGCACCACCGTCTCGTGGCCGTATGCAGCGGCGACGTACAGCGGCGTAGCACCGCCATTAATCGTCTTGTTGATGTCCGCGCCCGCTTCAATCAGCGCCCGCACCACCACCTCGTGGTCCTTTTGAGCGGCGGTGATTAGCGGCGTAGCGCCGTCATCCGTTGCCTTGTTGACGTCAGCACCCAACTCAATCAGCGCCCGCACCACCGCCTCGTGACCCTTTTGAGCGGCGATCAACAGCGGCGTCGCGCCGTCATCGTTTGTCTTGTTGACGTCCGCACCCAAGTCGATCAGCTCCCGCACCACCGCGTCGTGGCCGAAATTAGCCGCGATAAAAATTGCCTTCTCGTCCCACGGACATCCGTTCGCGTGCGCCCACCGCATCACCTCGAGATGCCCGCCCTCCGCCGCATAACTACACGTGAACTTGTCCCATCGGCAGCCGTTAGCGCGCGCCCACTGCAGCACCTCGAGGTGGCCGTTCCGTGCCGCCAACGCGCACGTCCTCTCGTCCCACCGGCAGCCGTTCACGCGCGCCCACTGCAGCACCTTAAGGTGCCCGCCCTTGGCCGCCCACGAGCAAGTCCTCTCGTCCCACGGGCAGCCGTTCGCGTGTGCCCACTGCAGCACCTCGAGGTGCCCGCCCTCCGCCGCCCCCATGCACGTCTCAGCGTCCCACGGGCAAACATTCGCGCGCGCACACTGGATCACCTCGAGGTGCCCGCCCCTTGCCGCCGCTGAGCACGTGCCTACGTCCCACGGTATGTTGTTCTCGCGAAACAACTTCAACTTTTCGAGCTGTCCGCTCCTCGCCAAGGTTTCGCACACGCGTTCTGGACGCGACAGGAGACCTCTCCGTTGCCGGCGCAGCACCGCACGTAAACATCCAAGCTCCACGGCTTCCTCCTCATCGAGTTCCCTAAACCGAAGCCCCGTCGTCGCCATCGCGTCGCGCATCACGCGGCTCACCGCTGGAAGCCGTGCGAGATCGGCGGGGTCGTCGAAATGCTCAGGTCTGAGAACGTGAGTAACGACCAGGTGGTCGGGAAGGCCGGGGATGGCTTCTTGCGCTTCAGCATCGCGTTCGCTCTTTTCGCGCTTTCTCTTTCGCACAGCAGTTTCCATACCGAGCGCCGGGTTGTGAGACATCGCGGAGGGTGTCGTGTGCGCGTCGTTGTTGCTCGAGATAGAGTAAATTCACTTTCGATTCATCCGATTTTTCTGAACATTTTTTCAAGAAGGAGGGCGAAGGGCAAACGAATCGTCGCCTCCGAGATACACTTCGAGGCGCGCGGCACAAGAGGCCATCGCGCACGAGGGTACGAGACGAGGCCATCGCGCGAGTAATGGTGTGGGAAACAGTCGAGTGCCCACACGGCAAGCGTAAAGACAACTGCGCGGTGTGCACCCCGTGTCCGCATGGGAAGCGGAAAAGCCTGTGCGAGGAATGCAACCCCTGCCCTCACGGCAAGGTGAAACAAAACTGCGCGGAGTGCAACCCATGCCCCCACGGCAAGCGGAAAAGCCACTGTGTGGAGTGCAACCCCTGCCCGCACGGGAAGCGGAAAGACAAGTGCGCGGAGTGCAACCCCTGCCCTCACGGCAAGCTGAAAGGCAACTGCGCGGAGTGCAACCCCTGCCCGCACGGGAAGCGGAAAACCAGCTGCACGGAGTGCAACCCATGCCCCAACGGCAAGCGGAAAGACAGCTGCGCGGAGTGCAACCCCTGTCCCCACGGCAAGCGGAAAAGCATGTGCGCGGAATGCAACCCCTGCCCCCACGGCAAGGTGAAAAGCATGTGCGCTGAGTGCACCCCCTGCCCTCACGGGAAGCTGAAAAGCAACTGCGCTGAGTGCACCCCCTGCCCTCACGGGAAGCTGAAAAGCAAGTGCGCCGAGTGCCACCCCTGCCCCCACGGGAAGCTGAAAAGCAAGTGCGCTGAGTGCACCCCCTGCCTCCACGGCAAGGTGAAAAGCAAATGCGCGGAGTGCGTGGGAGAACGCCCTACAAAAAGACGGAAGATATGATACAAACCAACGACTTGAATAGTATTAATACACTCGAACACACGACACCTTACGCTCCCGTCGTTTTACCCGCTACTCCTCCACCGCGTCAACGCATCAGCGGCGTTGACCCTTGAGTGGTGGTCGCGCTCCGCCGCCGCGAGCGCCGCGAGCGCCGCGGACGCGCCCCGGTGTTGACTCGTCGTTACGGTGGCTTCAAACGGCAAATCCATGGCGGATGTACTGCGCCACGCGTCTCGCAGATTAACTCCAATAGACACCCCCACGCCGTTCCCATTCCGCGCCTGCCTCGCTTCCTCCCGCGTCTCGGCGTGGCGCGCGCTTAGGGCGTCGTCCCGCCGTCTAGTGGCGTCCGCTATTCTTAAATGAAGCGCCCGCTCCGTCACCGCGAGCTGGTCCAGCCGCCGTACCAACCCTCGTTCCTCTTCGCGCAGCTCCAGGAGCGTTGAGTAATTCCGGCGCATGTACGACGTGGCGTTCGGGTCGAAGGACACGAACGCGTTGCGCCGACGCGTTATGGTCAACGAGTCGTCCAGGAGTGGAATTTGAGGCTCAACGGTTTCTCTTCCCGTTTCTCTTCCCGCTCCCCTTATAAAGGACTGCCCCTCCAGCCGGTCCAGCCACGTACTCTCCTCTTCGTGCATAGCGGTGAGGGAGCCGAGGTGGGTGGCGAACGTTTCCGTGTGGAAATCGGGGTCGTCAACGTCGTCGCCAAAGTCGCGTTGGACGGCCCCCGTGGCGTAGCCGTCCCCAAACTCGCCAATAGAAACGTCGTCCCCCCCCGGGACGTTCCCAACGGGTACGGACCTACACGCGCACCGGCACAAGGGACACGTGGGGACGCGTTCCAGCCAGGTTTGGATGCACATCAGGTGGAACTGGTGGTGGCCGCAGGGCAGGTTTTTCAACCAATCGCCGGGCTCGAAGGATACGAAGCACACGGGGCACTCGTCGGGGGTTGTTAAACGCGACCGAAAATCGGCCGGCGTCGCGTCATCCGAATCCGCATCCTTGGTTTTTTCTTTTGTTTTTGCCGTATCAGCCCCCTTCCAGGTTGTCTCTTTGCTGCACATTCCCCATCTCAAATCAGGAAGCTTGTCTATTTCGGCCTGACACAAACCGCGCGTCGCCGCGTTCAAGCGCGCGTTCACCGCATTCACCGAGGCATCAAACATCCCGTGTTCCGCCGCGATTCGGTCTACCACGCGTCGCAACGCGGCGTCGCTCACAGAGTCACCGCGTGTGTCTCGTCGTGACGTCACAGCTGCCACCGCGCTTCCCACGCTTTCGCGGGCCAAACCCGCGCCCGTGGACGCCGCAGCAGCCACCGCGCGACTCAACGCGGAGGTGAGTCGGTAGGAAGATGGAGGTCGTTGAGAATTCCTAAAAGTCGACGAGCGACCACTCGCACTTGTGGTGGACTCTTGCACCGCCTCACCAGCCTCGCGCGCTTCACCAACCTCATCGCGCGAGGTCATCGTGGAGACACGACGCGCGGCGCCCGCGCGCGCACTCGCGCGCTGTGCTCTGGCGGTCAACGGCCGAGTACCGTCGTGGGAAAATATTTCGGCATCGAAATCGTTGGGCTGGGCACCTTTTGGACTTTCAAAATTCCACCGCGGTGGACACCCACTGCAGTCAGTTCCTCGCGCGCGTCAGAGCTGCTGACGCCCAGCTCACCATGTCCGAGCTGCTCGCCACCGTCAGCGGCGCCGATGTCAAAGTCTGGCGCCCCGACGCGCAGGTACGCAAGAGCGTCCGAAGTCGCTCGCGAAGAAAATGAACGCGGATTTGCCACGATCGGCCGGCTTTTCCCTAGGCACCTCATCGTTGGCCACCGCCTTTGCCCTGCCTAACCCTTTCTCTTTCTCTCTTTCTCTCGTTTTCTCGTTCCCCCCATAAACTCTCGCAGCACGCGGACAACATCGCCGCCGCCGCGGTGCGGTGCGACGTGCACTGCATTCAGTGGAGCCCCACGAACGGCGCGCTGGCGTGCGGCGGGTCGGACGGCCGGGCGCATTTACTAAAACCATCCGGGGAGCTGTTAGGGCGGATCCCGGACGCGGCGCCTGATGACGGGTACGACGGCCGGCCGGGTGATGCGCACACTGATGGTCGCGAAACAGGCTCCAGCAACGCATCACACCCCCCCATTCGCGCCCTCGCGTTCAGCAAAGGAAGCCGGTATCTCGCCACCGCGGGCGCCAGTACGGAGGTTACGATTTGGGATTTGAAAAGGAAGCAAAAGCTGAAAACGCTGAGCGGGCACGCCGACGCCATCGCGGCGGTGCAGTACAGCCCGGGGGATACGCACGTCGCGAGCGCTGGCCGGGAAGGCGTAGTGGTGCTACACTCGCCGGTTTCCGGGCTGGTGGTGGGAACGATGGTCACCCCAGGTACGTGTTGCGCGTTTCCCAAATCCAGGCACCGGCCGTTTGCCCAACAAGTGTTTGACACTTTTCATTTTACAATCAGGTGTTTCGCCTACCGGAGCGCCGCACGGAACCGTCGCGGTTTCGTCGTTGCACTACTCCCCGCACCGCCGGCAACTCCTCGCGAGCGCGTCGTCTGACGGCGCCGTGCGGGTGTGGGACACCGGGGTACGAAGGCTCACCACGACCCTGAGTACTGGTTTTAGTTCAGGGATGGTGGGTCAAAATTCGCAGATGGTGGGTCAAGGTAGTGTATCGCCGGTCACCGACGCGCGGTTCTCGCCGCGCGACGCTCACGTCATCGCCGCGGCGCGCGGGGACGGGAGTTTGATTTTGTTGGACACTAGCGCGCCGGCTGGCAACCACGGTCAAACTGTTGGCCGCATTGCAATAGGCGCTCCTTGCACGTCCGTGGCGTGGCGCGGGGACGGGTTGGTGGTGGCGGTTGGCGCATCGGACGGACGGGTGGTGTGGATCGACAGGCGGATGTTGTCCTCCAATCAGAATCAGGGTGGAAGTTCAGGCGGAAGCGCCGTGCTGTACACCACGGTCGCGCACGTCGGGCGGCCCGTGACTTCGGTGCGGTGGCAGCACGCGGTGGATATGAACTCGGTGGCGTCGAGTACGGCGGCGGAGGCGTCCACGCCGACGCCGATGCGCGGCTCAAGGGCTGATGACAACGCGCTCGCCACCACCCCCGTGGGCGGCGCGCTGTTTGGCGTTGAAAACGGGTACGCGATGGACACCACTCCGGCCACGATGCCCTCCAAGGAAGCGTCTCTTCGGCGCGCGGCGGAGTTGGAAGAGGCGAGTCGCAAACGCGTGGAGCGGTTGCTTTCGCAGAGGGGGGCTTCCGGGACGCCGGATGCGTTTGCGGCGGCGGCGCGGCTGACGCGGAGTGGGATTGCGGCGCCGGCGAGCGGAAAGCTGTCGTTGACTCCGGGGAGTGGGACGCGTCCGTCGGGGACGGGCGGGGATACCATAAACGTTCCGGGATATACCTCAACCGTCCCCGGACCAGGTACTACCGGACTAGTTACAACTGTCCCGGGGAACATGGACGTCCCGGGGACGCTCGCGGCCATCGCGGAAGCCATCACGGAGACGCGCAGAGCCACGACATCCGCTGTGCGGGACGTGCACGTGGAGCTTTTGCGGCAGATGCACGAGCTTGGCGAGGCGCAGCGGCTTGCGTTTTCGGAAATCAAACACGCGCAAGCCGACTTGGCAAAGGAAGTCGCGGCGCTTCGAAGGGCGCAACTGGAGTTCGTGCGGAGGTAGTCAGTCTACAATAGCGTGGGGATTGAGTGCATTAATGGTGTCGTTTTCCTTGAAAGCGATGAGGGGTTTTTCTTTAAAGCATCATTACAAATGACCCAATTGGCATGCATCGCATCTACGGAAGGACGCTTTGTCCACTAAAAATTACACCAGCAGCACCCCGTTGACGCACCCGTCGTTCTCCGGGTTGTTCGTGATCTGCGCGTACTTCCCCCAGACCACCTTACCGCCTGGCGTGACGAGCCCTAATTCCGAGACGTTCACTTCAATCACCGTGCCTTTGGTTAAGACGCCCAGGGAGGAATACATGGCGCCGTTCGGGTTTTTCTTGACGCCCAGAATCTGCAGTTGGAACGTACACTTCAGTTCGGGGTGCGTGATGTGCGCCTTTGTGAACCTCAGCCCGGACGGACGAATGAACCGCTCGTACTTCGGCGGCTTCCTAGTGAACCCCGGGCCAACAAACGTGGCTTTGGTGATCATCCGTTTCCACGTCTTCTTCTGTCGCTTGCCGCTTCGCATCACGCGGAACATCTCATCCTCCGCAACCGGCCGCACCTTGGGAAGCGGAACCTCCCACTTCCCCGCCTTTTCTTTCCTTTTCTGTTTAATAGTGTTGCTCAACACTTTCGCCCGACTGGTTTGCTCCCGGTCAAGCAAATAAGCCGGAATCGCCCCGGGCTGCGCATCCTCCTCCACCTTGTGTTTGTTAGACCGCTCGCTGTGCTGCTGGATGGTTTTCTTCATCGTCACCTTTGAGTTTTAAAGAAAAATGTCAGTCTTGTATGGGCAAATAGTCGGCGGGATTTGAGAAATACGGCACGTACCTTTTCGCTGTGCCGCTTTTTAGCGTACAGTTTCGCTTTCAACCCGATCAACTTCTTCGCCACCGCGCTTCGCTTGTGAGGCTCCCTCGCTTCCTTCTTGCGTTTCTTCTCATAGTAATCAAGACGGCGGCCGAAGCTGTTTTTGGTTTTTGGAAGGAAAGGAGGCAAGGGAGGGAAGGCGGAAGGAAGGTCAGAAAACGTGTAAAAAACATCGTAAAAAGCTTTGGAGCAAACACCACAAATTTTCGTGCGCGTCTTGCATTTCCCAAATCCCAACACTGTTTGCCCATACACGACGTCCACTTTTCTTGCACAAAAGCCCGGCGGCGGCGAAAACGGGTGTCGGCGCGGTGGTTGGGGTGCGCGGCTTTGCCGTGTCGTACGCCTCGACCCCCGCGATTTCTCTCATCGATGTTTCGCACGGCATAACCCACTATCCCGTAACGTACCGTTTCTGGAAAAGCTCGATGTGCTCGTTTTGAGGCATGGCGCGTTTGGGTTCCGACCGCGCTGTGGTGCGTCACGTGCAAGGAACGACGAATGTGGGAACGGCGTCCAATTCACCACAACACGTGAAGGGGAACACGCGTGTGTCTGGAGACGACGACGGCGCGCGGGGCACGGGTCGGGGGGTGGCGTTTCACGCGAAACCGGCGGAACACAACGCGGAACACGACACTCTCGGGGTTCCTCGGATGGAACGCGTGCGCGCGGTGAGAGTGGTGAGGAGTGGGGGTGGGGGCGATGATGAGCGTGTTTTGCGGAGTCGTTTCACGCTCCGCCGCCAAGGCGCGCTGCAGCAGTTTCTTTTTGCCGAAAAGTTGCAGAAAGGAACTGAGGAGGAAACGCCGCCTCCCCCGATCGCGTTTCAGATCGCCGCGCCTGCCGATACCCGTCCGGTATCGTAAAGCACGCGCAAAGCACCCGTGATGAGCGACGGTCCCCCCCCTGCTGCTGCGGAGACGGCGAATGAGTTACCCAAAATGAGCGCCGCCTCACCCGCGTTCAACCCGAACGCGTTCGCGTTTAAGCCCCGGAACTTGCCATCGGGGGCGGGTGGAGGGACACCCGCGCCCCCGCCCGGTGCCCCCCCAGGCGGGCCCGGCGCCGGCGGCGCCCCCGCGTTCTTCGAAAGACCAGCACCCGCTTCGGGCGGAGTAAAAAAGGAACTCGTCATCGGCGGCGCGGCTCCTAAAAAGAAGGAGTTTGTGATCGGCGGCCCTGCGCCATCGCCATCGGCGGTCGATTCCGGAGGGGAGCCAAAGTTTTTCGAGCGAAGCGCGCCCACGGGCGGCCCTAAAAAGGAACTCGTCATCGGCGGAGCTCCAAAAAATGCCGAGCTCGTCATCAGCGGGCCGGCTCCGAAGAAAAAGGAGTTCGTGATAGGCGCGCCGGTGGTGGTGAAGAAGGAAGAGGAGGTTGCTGCTGCCGTGGCAGTTCCCGATAAAGAGCTGGAAAAGCTCGCGGTGAGCGATACGAAGAAAGAAGAGAAGAAGGCGACGAAAGAGGAGAAGAAAGTGATGGAAGAGCAGGCCGTGGAAGAAGAGGAGGACACTACTTATGACAGCCGCGAACACCTGAACCTGGTGTTCATCGGGCACGTGGATGCCGGGAAATCGACAATCGGAGGCCAGATTTTGCTACAAGGTTCGCATCGCGTTTCCCAAATCCCGGACGACTGTTTTACCGAAGCTGGTGACTGTTGTCCATACATCGCGATATACAATACTGACACTTCCTTTTTACAATCAAGCCGGCATGGTGGATGACCGTACAATAGAAAAGTACAAACTCGACGCGAAGGAAAAGAACCGCGAATCCTGGTACATGGCGTACATCATGGACACGAGCGAAGAGGAACGCGCGAAAGGGAAAACCGTGGAGGTTGGCAGGGCGCACTTCGAGACAACAAAGAAAAGGTACACCGTGCTGGACGCGCCCGGACACAAAAACTACGTACCGAACATGATCGCGGGAGCCGCGCAGGCGGACGTGGGGGTGTTGGTGATCGCGGCGCGGAAAGGCGAGTTTGAAACCGGGTTCGAACGCGGCGGGCAAACGCGCGAGCACGCGCAGCTGGCGAAAACCCTGGGGGTGACGAAACTAATCGTCCTGGTGAACAAGATGGACGACCCCACCGTGGAGTGGGACAAAGCGCGGTGGGACGAAATCAACACAAAGATCTCGCCGTTTTTGAAATCCTGCGGGTACAACGTTGCGCGCGACGTGCAGTACGTCCCGGTCAGCGGTTTGTACGGCACGAACATGAAGACCAGGGTTGACAAGTCCGTGTGTGACTGGTACACGGGCAAATCGTTCTTCGAAACCCTGGACGATTTAGACCACATGGAGCGCAACCCGGACGCGCCGTTCCGGATGCCCGTGCTTGATAAGCACAAGGACATGGGAACCATCGTGATGGGCAAAACCGAAGCGGGTACCGTGCGCCGGGGGGACAAACTGGTGGTGATGCCGAACAACGTCAAGGTCACCGTCGCGGCGCTTTTCCGGGACGACATCGAGACTACTAAGATCATGCCGGGCGAAAACGTGCGCCTGCGCCTCACGGGAATCGAAGAGGACCAGCTTCAGTCTGGGTTCGTGCTTTGCGCGCCGAACGCGCCGGTGCACGTAACGCAGGAAATCGAGTGCCAGCTCGCGATTCTGGAGCTTCTGGAGCACAAAACCCTGTTCACCGCGGGGTACAAAGCCGTGATTCACATCCACGCCGTGACCGAGGAGTGCGAGGTGGTGAAGATCGTGCACGAGATCGACGGCAAGACGCGTAAGCCAAAGGAGAAAAAGAAAGGCGCGGCCGTCTTTTTGAAATCAGGGTCTTTAGCCACGGTGCGGATAAAAACCTCCGGGATCATCTGCTGCGAGAAGTACGCGGACGTGCCGTCCCTAGGGCGGTTCACCCTGAGAGACGAAGGAAGAACGATCGCAATCGGGAAGGTGCTGAAACTGAAACCGTACGAAGGGATCAACCAGATGTAACGCGAGCGAGCGAGCGATGGCGGGGTTTAGATTGAGCGATTGAGTGATTGAGTGGGAGTTGTTGGGCCCGGGTAAAACGTTACCCGTCGCCGGGTCGCCGGGTAAGGCGTTACCCGTGGTCCAAATATGACGAGCTACAGTACCCGAAACTTGGGAACGCGCGCTTGTGATACGTATACGCATACAAAACAAACTCAAATCAGATACAAACCCGACTCCCCCTTCTAGTAGCCTAATAATAGACTCCTAAAATGGTGTACCCTTAGGTGCGCCTACCCGAGTACCCTTAGGTCGCGCAGCACGCCCCCCCGGTTTCCTCCTTGCTCCCCGCTTCCTCGGGCGGCGGCAAGTCGATGCCAGGGTTTCCTTTGAAGAAACCGTCCGGTTTGAAGTGGAACCCGACTGAGATAAATAAAAGAAAGTTTCAGTCTTGTATGGGCAAAGAGTGTGCCTGGATTTGGGAAATACAATACGTACCGTGCTCCACGTTCATGCACGGGAAGTCCTCCGGTCGCGGGACGTGCGCCACGCCGAAGCAGTGCCACAGCACGACGTCTGCGGTTGCGAAAGAAAAGCGTCAGTCCCTTCCGTCTCGCAATGGGCGATTTTCGTACAGTGACCAAACAGTGACCAAACACTCTGGTGCACTTATTGTAGTGGTAAGACTGCACTCCATACACCCTGCATCAAACGGCCTGTGCCTGGATTTGGGAAAGCCCTTGCACGTACCTGTGCCTGTTTCGCCGCCCAGGGACCGGTCGTCTTTCGTCCACGCTGGAAGCCCCTGGAACGGCGCGCCCTGCGGCGTGAACTCGCCCGCGGGGAACCGCTCGTCGTCCGCGTGCGGCGTGACCCACAGGTGTTTCGTGGCGAACGCGCCCTGAGACGAAGAAAAGAAAGTGTCAGTCTTGAGTCGGCGAGTGTGGGTGTACTGTATTGGGCGATGTATGTACAAACAGTCACCAGCTGAGAGATAAAACAGTGCGTATGTGATGTGGTATCTCCTTTTAATGACGGCCGTGGACGTCAAAGAGGGGCTTGAAACAGTTTTGGGATTTGGGAAACGCGCAATACGTACCTTGGTACTGACCGCGCACTCCGGGCCTGTCAGCAGAACGGGTTGCGCGGGCCCTTTGGTGAAAGGCACTAGTTTGTACCCGACGGATTCGCCCGTGATTGGGTTTATTGAGGTTGGGTTCGAAACCCGCCACGTCCGCGCCGTTGACTGGTCGCACACGCGCATGGCGTGTTGTTCAGAAACCAGCCGCGTTTTGACCGGCCCGAAGGCGTTGTGGTACGGGTCAGACTCGCCAACCGCTTTTCCGACGCACCCCGTCACTAAGTCAACCTCCTCCACCGTGTTTGCCAAGCCGTCCACCTCCACGTCTAAGCGGGCGCAGAACATGTGCTGGTGCACCTGCGCGTTGACGCTCGGGGCGACGATCACGCCGTGCTTTGGCTTGCCGAGCACGCGTTCACCCGCGGACAGCAAGTTCGTGCTCAACATCCCGGACAGCTTTATTTCGTACTCCAAGCTCCCGTCCTGGTTGAAGTACCAGTAAAACAGGTACTCGTAGTTCACCACGGTGGCGACGAAGGACACGACGAGGCGGCGCGCGCGGCGCGCTTCGTTGTGGCCGTTGCGGTACTCCACGTGCTTCCACAGCACTCCCTATGGGAACGGATTTACGAAGGGGTCAGTGGCGTTTTCGTAACTTGTACACATGCGGGGTCGGTGTGGGTATGTAAGCAGTCACCGGTAAAAGAAGTAGACGCGTCTACTTCGTCTTTTAGCGCATCTACTTCGTCTTTCCGACTTAAACGTACCGCGTCTTCCTCGTGCAGGCAAATCGTTTTCTTTTTCGTGTACGGCACACCGTTCATGTCCGCCATCGTGGCGTCGAAGTACTTGATGTGCCCTACACAGTCACAGCCCATTTCCAAGGAATCCGCGCAGTACCCGAGGCCGTAGTCGCCGACGTCGAACGCGCACTTGCGCGCGAACGGCGGGTTGGGGTCGCCTGCGAGATTGTGACAGAAAAAGGTCAGTCCCGAGTCTTCTGTATTCCGCAAACCGTGCGTGTGTGATGTAAGCAGTGCACTCGCTTTTCGTGACCGCCGTGGACATCACAAAAGGTCGTGCTGTGTACGACTAAGTACTCTGGACAGCCGGGAAACAGGCTTTGGATTTGGGGAAAGCGACACGCGCCGTACGGAACCGCCATCTCCACCAACGACGCGCGTTTCATCACCGACCGGCCCTCGAACGTCGCGTCGTGAATAACAAGGCCTTCCCTGTAGTTGAACCCTAGCCTTAGTCGCCACTTGTCCCAGGTCACCACGCGTCCGTCTGCGAGTGTTACACGAAAAGGGTCAGCCTTTTCCGTGTCGAGCATGGGTTCGTAACAGTTACCACGGCCGGATCGCGTCAAAGTACCGTGTCGACTCACCGCGCCGTAACAGTCCCCCGCACGCCAGTAAACGTTACTCGTGCGAACACGTACATCTCAAGTAATGCACTCGAATACGAAAAAAACGTCCGTACACGTCGTGCCTGGATTTGGGAAAGCCCAGGAGGCCGTACCGGTCACGGCGAAGCTCGGTCCGTCGGGCTGCGTCACGTTGTACGGCTTCATCGGCGCGCGGTGTTTCGTGGGCATGTAACTGCGATTGTAAAAAGAAATGTCAGTCTTGTATGAGCAAACAGTGTGCCTGGATTTGGGAAACGCGCAACACGCACCTGTTCGTCTCCAGGCTCGCTCTGTGGTAGTTAACGTTTGTTTTGAACCCAACCTTCGGGGGCGTCGCGCCAGGTTGCCGGGAACACGAAACAACCTTCCGCGCGTTTAAATCAACCACGGGGAGTAGGTCGATGGGCTTGGCGTACTGGTTATCGGTCTGGCGATTGGGAACGGAAAAGGTCAGTTTTGAGTCAGCGAGTGTGGGTTCGTAACAGTTGCCAGTACGACAGTAAACGTTACGAGTACTGTAGTCGACCAGGGGACGTAAACAGTGTTGGGATTTGGGAAAGCCCCAAGGCCGTACCTCGTCGTTGCGGAAATACAGGAAGCACTGTATCAGCCTCGCGCTTTTCCCATCCTCTCTCCACCCGAGTTCCGGCAAGTCGGGGTAAGGCACGTGGACGCTCCACGGGTCGCAAATCAAGGTGGTGCCGAAACTGCTGGGGTCCATGCCGTAGCGCTCCTGGAGCTCCGCCCGGACGCCAGGGTCGTTTTTGCAAATCTGGTGCGTGTAAAAGAAAAGGGTCAGTCGCGTATGGGCAAACAGTGTTTGGATTTGGGAAACGCGCAATACACACCTCCTCCGCGAGAAAGCAATCGTCGGGGGTGAACAGGGGCTGGCAGTCTTTCGGGACCGCGGTTTTCGAGTTCACGGAAGGGTCGTCGCCCAGGTTCACGATGAACGTGAACGACTCCACCTTCGCCACAACGGTGACCAGAACCTCCGCTTGCCTCGCCGGTTTCGGGCCGTCGTTCTTGACCCAAGCAGCCATCGCAACCTTCTTCGGTTCTGCAAGAGTGACGCAAATGAAACGTAACTCGGATTCGAGGGCGTCTTCCGCGAGCGCAGCCTTGACAACGGACGCGGCCTGCGTTATCTCCGCGGCGTCCAGGTCATCAAGGGGGTGCGCGGTGGCTGGCATGGCGACAATTTTCAGGGTTACACGAGTCGGGGCGAGGGGTCGTGTGCGAAGAGCAATGCACCGGAAACGAAAGGTCGATTGCGAAGAGGCGAAAGGCGTTTCCTTTTCCGAGAAGTCGCAGTGACGAAGTAAGACATCGTCGGTGAGCATCCGGCTCCACCGCCACGTGTCGAAAAAAAGGCGACGGGACGTCGTATAGATAGGCAAAGCAGGTTAGCCTTGGGTGTTAAAGTTCTCGCGATGCCATTTATTTATCTTCAACTGCAACGACGACGCCACCGCTACCCGCGCGCGGCAACGCACGCGACGCGAACGACGGGCGCGTATCAGTTCCCGTCGTCCCGTCGTCACCGTCGCCGTCGCCGGGTTTCGTGGTGAGTGGGGGTAGTTCCGTACGGCGCGCGCTTGGTGCGTTGGAAATTCAATCGCAGACGCGGGCCTGAGATTTGACGTGCCGGTGTCGTCGTGCCAATCACCGCCGCGATGGTCCCCCCCGGAACCACCCCCCCGCCCCCCGAAGGCCCGCGCAAGTACGCCACGGTGATAATCACGTACGTGGCGTGCGCGAGTTTCCACGCCTCTAGGGAAGCCTACGTCGCGGTGAAGGGCGATTTCCAACGCAGGCTTTTCTTTCCCACGCGCCTCCTCGGTTTGTTGGACACCACGTTCCTGGTGGCGTACGGGGTGGGGTTGTTGTTTTCTGGGTCAGTCGGTGCAAGGTTCGGGAACAAAAAAGTCGCGTCAATAGGGCTCGCGGGAACTGCGATCGTCCTGGTTCTTTACGGGCTGTTATCAACCGGGTGGTTGGTCGCGCATCCTAACGACGCGAACGAAGCGTGGCGACAGGTGCGGGGCTTTCCCATTGAACACGTTCCCCTGACTGTTTGCCCATACACATTACCGAAGCTGGTGACTGTTGTCCATACATCGCGATATACTCGTCCTTGCGAAGGGACTGTTACGACCACAAGGGCGCATTCCCAAAGGCTATTTCCACGACTGTTTACTAGTCATACTGTTTGGCTCGATTACCCTGACTGTTTGCTCGTTCCAATCCCGGATATACACGCGGCCTTACGAGACTGACACTTTTTCGCGTAACAATCAGGGTATCTCATTATACGTACCGCTCGTCGCGGCGAACGGCTTGGTTCAATCCCTGGGGTTCCCTAACTTAGTCGCGGTGACCTCAGGGTGGGTCCCGTTTGAACAGCGGGGGCTGGTGTTAGGGCTGTGGTCAACAACAGGGGCGGCCGGGGATATCATCGGCTTGAACGTGGCGACGTACGTTTTGGGTTCGAAGTGGTTGCAATGGCAAGCCGTGTTCTTCGCCGTAGCGGGGTACTTGGGGCTGATGACGGTTATATTAGTCGTAGCAGTGGAAGACCGAGCAGCCGGTGGTAAGGAGGGGGATACAGTTGCGACTAACAAGGCTGGTGAAGACGTACCTTTGTTTGGAGAAACTAATAAGGCTGGTGATAAAATCCAGACTAACGGCTCTACCGAAGCCGCGCCTTTGTTGGCCACTACAAAGGATTTCGAAAGAAAAGAAACACGACACACCGCGAGCGTGTTCAGCGGCCTCGCCGACGCGTGGGCCGTTCCGGGCGTGCTTGACTGGTCCATGAGTTATTTCTTTATTAAAACCGTGACGTACACGATTTTGTTCTGGATGCCGTATTACCTCACGTTGACCCTGGATAGCCAGGCCACGGCTGATAATTTGACGGTGCTGTTCGACGTGTCCATGATTCTAGGCACCACCGGATTAGGCCTACTCACGGACCGCCTGGGCGGCGTCCGGTCGCCCCTTTTCGTCGCGAGTTTCGTGATCGGATCAACACCGCTGCTGTTCCTCCCAGCGCTGCGACAAAGCACGTTCCACTACGCCGCCGCGTTCGCTGTGGCCGGGCTTTTTTCAGGAGGGCCCGCGCACATGTACGGCACGGCGGTTGCCGTGGATTTAGGCGAAGCCGCCCGCGCGAACGGCGCGCCCGGTTTGGTGTCGTCGATCAGGTACGTATTGCATTTCCCAATTCTGAACACTGTTTACTGCCCCTACGTGACTGTTGAGTACACTAGTCATTAAAAGGAAGACTCAAGACTGACATTTTTCGTTCCCAATCGCAGCGGTTTGATCGACGGTATAGGAACCCTGGGCGCGGCGATCGGGCAGAGCATCGTGGCGAAGGTTGCGAGCGAGGGCGAGTTGACACGCGCGCGGAGGGCTAATTTGCGGAATAACAAGGCGAACGCGCTCGCGGTGAACGCCGGCGCTTCCAACGCGGTGCGTACGGGGACGTATGAGCAAGTAGTCCCCACGGGCGACGTCGCGCAGGACGAGGCGAACGGGGTCACGGACCACACGTTTGAAATGCCGAGCGGGATGATCGTCAACACGAACGACGGGTTGCCCCTGTACACAGAAACCAAAGGGCACCACGCGGGAGGAACGAAGAAAGGCATCGCGCGGCTGGTGACTGAGATGCTGGCTGGCGGGGACGCTTCGGGGGCGCGGGCGGAGGCCACTCCCGGGGTTGATGTCGATACGAGCGCGAGTGACGCGGCGAGGTTGGGCTTGGGTTACGGGTACGCAGGTACTGAAAAGTACTCTTACCTGGGATCGAACCCAACGGATTACGCTGGTACTGAGAGTTATCTGGGTACTGATCAGAGTACTTCGAGTGTAGAGAAGTACCCCGTCGTTTCCCTTTACTCGTCTCTCGGCGATTCCGAATACGACGGCGACGGCCACGAAACGGGTTCGCCGAAACCGAGCGAAACCGTGGACCCCTTGTTCCAGCAAAGGTGGAGCCGGGTTTTCTTCATGTTGTTCGTGTTTAACCTGCTAGCCGCGGCGACGTTGCTGCGGGTCGCGTCGTGGGAACTCAAGAAACTGGGCTGGTTCAAAGGGAAGGGGGTTATTAAGGTTTCCGGTAAGCGACCATAACGACGAATGAAGGAGGACTACCAACCAAACCAAACTCTTTGGTAGTAGGACTTTCGCAAAAGGTATTAGGACTTAGCTATCATTAACACGCACCCGAAACTACGCTACGTCCGTTACTCGTAGTACGAACACTACAGCTAAAACCGTCCTCGTGGTCCGACGAACCTCGTTGCGTCCTTACGACGAACCCTACGAACCCTACTCCGACTCACCGTTCTTAGTCTACGAACTACTTTCCGTCGTCCGCGATCACGGCGGTGTGGTTGAACCCGGCGGAGACGCTTTTTACTTTTAAATTTGTTTCTCGCCCGGAAACCCCGAACCCGGGCACTGGCGTCGGCTCCCAGAAATCGCACTGCCCGTCCCCCAGACCGAGCTGCCCTCCAGTGGTGAACGCATCATCCGTGTGCTGCCCGGCGCTGCCTCCCCAGCCCCAGGTGAACAAACGGCCGTCTTTTGTGACAGCAGCGGCGTGGCGCCACCCCGCCGAGACGCTTTCAAAATGCACAGGCCTTTTGTTGTCAACCGGGTGCTTCACTCCCCTCGGCCGGTCCCTGCGCCCGTCGTCCAAAGACCCGCTCCCGCACTCGCCGTTGCCGTTCACGCCCCAGCTTGCTAACCGGCCATCATTTGTGATGGCGACGGAAAAGTTACCACCAGCCGCGATCGAGGTGACGGTGGTGTTTACAGGGAGACCACCTGTACCGTCACCGGTTGATGAATTATTTTTACCATCCTCTCCGCCGCCTCCAAACTCGAGCGCCGTCGGCGTCTCCACCCACGCCACGTTCATCCGCGCGCCCACGCCGAGCTGGTTGAACCTGCCTTGCCCCCAGGCAAAGACGGTGCCTTTTTGGTCCAGGACCAGGGAGTGTGCTAAGCCGAGGGATGGGTGTTTTGCCTTGACTTGCGACATGGCCAACGACCGAACCAAACGCGGCGTTCTTTGAATTTTGCTTTTCTTTTGCAGAAACTTTTTCACGGAATCGAAAATGCCGAAACTCGCTTTCCGCTGTTCGCCGGCGTCATCACCAATCGCATCCCCTCCATGCCCCAGACACCCCTCAAAACTACTGCCCCAGGTGAACACCGCGCCATTTTCGGTAACGGCGATTGAGTGCCGCGGACCTGCGGCGATTTTAACGACCTTCCCCGCGTCCCTTCCACCCGGCGCGCTTTGCGAAAGACTTTCAAGCCAAGCCGGCGCCGTTATTGCGCTAGTGTCAGACCGAGCGCCACCAGACAACGGAACCCCGCACTGCCCGTCGTCGTTCCGCCCGAACGACCACACCTCGCCGTCTCGTGTGAGACATATTGTGTGGAAGTGTCCGCACTGCACGTCTATTACCGGGTCGTACTCGTTTGGAAGCCCATCTACTTTTCGCGCTTGTGTTAAATGGGAAACGGCAGTCGCCACCCCGAGCTGCCCGAAATCGTTCAGCCCGCACGTGTACACGGCGCCGTCGGTGCCGACGATTGCGGTGTGCGCGCCTCCCGAGGAGACGGCGATTGCGCCTACGGGCAAGGCTATCTTTTTGAACAAGTCCGTGCTTAAACCAAGCGCGCTTTCACCGACACCGGTAGAGCCGTGCCCGAGGCGACCGAAATCGCCGTTGCCACACGAAAACGCGAACGATGCGTAGCCACGATGACGCGAGCTCACCGCTTGTGGCGCCACCGCTTGCAACGCGCGATGGCGAATGTTACCGAACCCGTCGTTCGCGGAACAACGCCGCGCCGCGTCGACCGCGACACGCGAGAGCCGCATGGGGGGGCACCTTTTTGGGGCACCTACCAATGAGCTGTGATGACGTCGACAATCAAAAGAGACGAGCAAGAAAAATAACAACGACAGAAGATGCCGAACCTGAATTACGATGGAGCTTCGTGGCTTCCGACACAACCGGAGACGGCGGTGGGCGCTGACGTGAGAGCCGCACTCGGGCGGCTCTGCGAAGGGGCGATGTGAGAGAAACGATGTCCCCACGGCAACGTTAAGAAGAGTTGCGTGGAGTGCGACGGGTGTCCTCATGGCGTGCTGAAGAAGAACTGCTTGGATTGCGATAAGCGGTCTGCCAACGACAAGGTTAAGAAGAACTGCGTGGATCGCAAGCGGTGCGCTCACGGAAAGCGGAAAGACAGCTGCGTGGAGTGCGTCGGTTGCCCCCACGGTAAGGTGAAACGCGACTGCGCGAAGTGCAACCCCTGCCCTCACGGCAAGATGAAAAGCAGCTGCGTGGAGTGCACCCCCTGCCCCCACGGGAAGCTGAAACGCAACTGCGCGGCGTGCAACCCCTGCCCCCATGCTGCCCCCATGGCAAGCGGAAAACTAGCTGCGTGGAGTGCAACCCCTGCCCCCACGGCAAGCTCAAATACAACTGCGCTGAGTGCACCCCCTGTCCCCACGGGAAGCGGAAACGCATGTGCGTGGAGTGCAACCCCTGCCCCCAAGGGAAGCTAAAACAAAACTGTAAAGAGTGCAAGACTGCGTGCGGCAGTAGATTTTTAACTAGTCTATGCTTTTCATTCGACGTGCGCGACGCGCGACGTATCGATTTCACTCCCCTAACTGTCTCCGAGTTTCGGTTCGGTTGTTGATTCTTTTTGCAATATTGCATTCAATTCTATTCTGACACTAGATGACGTCTGGTATTCATCCTAACACCCTCGCTTTCAATTACAATATATATACACTAACACTATACGCTACTCTATGCACCTCCCTATATACACCTCCCCACCCTAAAAAAAACATCACGCTTCCTCCATCTCCAGCTCCTGTTCCAGCTCCCTCACTTCCTGAAGTTTCCGCGTAAACCCCGCGGTGGGATATCGCCAAATCGCCTTGATTGTTTGTTGTCGCTGCACCACCGCGCGTAAGGTTTCCGCTTTCGACGTCGCCGCGGCTAACGATTTTTGTATGGAAATCACCCTTGTCGCGGAAGGGTCACGTGCGCCTTTAGCTTCCGACAGTGCTATTCGCAGCTTATCCACTTCGGTATCAGCCAACTCCAGTTTCCGCAGCCCGTCTTTTAAGCTCTGAATCTCCGTCACCGGGCCGCCCACCAAGAAGCCGCCGCCGTCGCCCCTGATGTGTAAAACTTGGAGTTGCTGTTTTTTTATCTCAAGCTCGCGGCGTAAAAGGTTTATTTTGGAGGTATCACCACCGCTAGACGACTCCCTTCCAATCACCAAAGTACTCGGCGTGTTCCGCACCACGGCCATCCGCTCACCGAACCGCAACGAACAAACCGTTTCGTCGACGTGCGCGTTTTCGTTCGCCACGTTGATCACCACGCTCGTACAGCTCCCCCCGCCAAAGCTGTCCCTCAGAAGCATCGTCAGTGAAGCGTCCCTGTAAGGGATGTGATTTTTAGCACCGCCACTACCTGCTTCCCCTAGCGCTTTCACCACCCTACCAAGTGCGCTTAACGACCCGTTAATAGCTTGCGCTTCTTGTTTAGCGTCGCCCACCGCGCCCGTCCGCGAAACCCGCTCCGACCCGGCCAAGTCCACGAACAACAACGAAATACTTTTTCCATCGGCACCCTTGGCGCTGATTTTCACCAAGCAATGTGACCGCGATGACCGGTCATTCAACAAGTGGCTCTTCTGCGTCCTTGTCGCTTCCACGGACCTGGCGAATCGAGCCAACGCGTACGGCGAGTCAAGCAAAGTCGTTTTGGCGCCCACCGCGCTAAACGTCTCGCGAACGTCGTTTTTGTTACCTGAAATAGAATTGCTCGTCACACGAGGAATCGACGGTTTGGAAACCCCAGCCCTTCGCGCCGCTCGGTCCGCTTTCGCAAGCCCCTTCGCGATTTCCTGAAGCTTGAAGCACCGCATGCACGTGCAGCAGCTCGGGTGCACGCCTCCCGCGCCCCCCCGCGCGGCGACGTCGTCGCTTCCGCTTTCGCACGCGCCGGCGACGCGTCTGCCGAATTTCGTTTTCGACGACCCGACCGACAACTGCTCCCGCCCGTTCATCAAGTCGAACACGTTTTCGTGGTACACCTCGATCGCGGTGGCGTAGATGGAACGCACACCGCACCTCTTGGTGTCCATTAAACACAACACCGACCTTGGAAACAAACCCCAATCGCACGGCGCTGTTGTGTTGTTTTTGGACTCCTCCCATCGCCACACAGCGTTTTCCACCAAACACCCGGGTGGCCCGAACATCGTGTGCGTCTTGCCACTGCCTGTTTGCCCGTACGCGACTAGCGTGCATTCATGCCCGCGCATGGCTTGCGCAACCAGCGGCGCGCACAGGGCGTCGTACGCCACCTGCTGGCAGGAACCCACCACCACGGAGGATGGGTAGTCGAAAACGTCGCCGGTGAGTGGCACGGAAAGGGCGCCGCTTCGCGGGTCCGTGCGTACCGCCGGCGGTTCCAGTGAACCGGACACTAACGGCCGGACACGCACGGACATGCGGATCTCCGCGACGGACATGACCTCCGTCGGGGGGGGGAGGATATCCACGGCTACGGGACGGAAGCCGTGCCGCTGGGGGAGGGCGTTCGCACTTTGAATTGTCATTGGAGCTTACGAAAAATAACAACGAAATACTCGTACGATGGCGTTCGTGGCTTCCGACACAACCCGAGACGGCGGTGGGCGTTTACGTGAGAGCCGCACTCGGGCGGCTCTGCGAAGGGGGCGATGGGAGAGAAACGATGTCCCCACGGCAACGTTAAGAAGAGCTGCGTGGAGTGCAACGGGTGTCCTCATGGCGTGCTGAAGAAGAACTGCTTGGATCGCAACGGGTGTCCCCACGGTAAGGTGAAAGGCAACTGCGCCGAGTGCAACCCCTGCCCCCACGGCAAGCGGAAAGGCAACTGCGTGGAGTGCGTCGGTTGCCCCCACGGCAAGCGGAAACGCGACTGCGCGAAGTGCAACCCCTGCGCCCACGGCAAGGTGAAAAGCAACTGCGCGGAGTGCAACCCGTGCCCTCACGGGTAGTGGAAATACGACTGCGTGGAGTGCAACCCATGCCTTCATGGCAAGTTGAAACGCATGTGCGCGGAGTGCACCCGCTGCCCGCACGGCAGGGTGAAATGCGACTGCGTGGACTGCAGCGGGTGCTCCCACGGCAAGCAGAAACGCGCCTGCGCGAAGTGTAGCCCCTGCCCTCACGGCAAGCTGAAACACGGCTGCAAGGCGTGCAACTCTTGCCCCCACGGCAAGGTGAAAAACAGCTGCGCGGAGTGCATCCCCTGCCCACATGGCGTGCTGAAGAAGAACTGCTTGGAGTGCAACGGGTGTCCCCACGGCAAATTGAAATACAACTGTGCGGAGTGCAACCCCTGCCCCCACGGGAAGCTGAAAAGCAAGTGCGCTGAGTGCAACCCCTGCCCCCACCACAAGCTAAAACAAAACTGTAAAGAGTGCAAGGGCGGCGCGGCTGTAGGTTATTAAGTAGATTTTCATTCAACGTGCGCTACGCGCGAAGTACCGGATCACTCACCTCACTCACTGCAGTTTCCCGTCTCACGCGTCGTCGACGACTTTCTCGTCCCACGACCCGTCCCACTCATCGTACGCGGCGTTAACAACTTGTTTTTATTCAGAAAGCGCCCTTTTCATTTGGATTTCTTCAGCCCCGCCCCGAACCCCTTCCCCGCAGCCTGGGTTTTCAGCGCCTTGAGCGTCGCCGCGTCTTCCTTTTGCTTTTGCTTGAACGCGATGTCGTCGTCGGTGAGCTCGGTGTCTTTCCCCTTGGGCTTCTTCAAAGGTTTAGCCTTGCCGCCTTCGCGCGATCCCGAGGGCATCAGATGCGATTTACGTGCTTGGGTTTTGGCTTTTGGGGCAAAGAAAAGTGACGAACGAAGGTTTGCTTGAGGCTCGTTTTATTGCAATAATTTTGATGCCGCCTGCCTCCGGGATCCTCCATCCATCCCCAGCATCCCCAGCATCCCCCCACCTTATTAAATCTTGGGCATCTCCTCTCCCCGTTTGTTCGCTTCTTGCTTGATTCGTTCCCGGATTCGTCCCCAGTTCCCCTGCTCCACGTCGCTGACGTCGATGTTCCACTCCACACATTTCGCTCTTCCCGCTTCTTCCTTTTTTTGCAGCACAATGGTGCCGAGGGTTTGCGGGATGCCCCAGCACACGGCGACGCAGGTCGCGCCAAGCACCGCGGGGTTGTCGAACACGCCCTCCATGGCATACGCGGGTGGGGCGGATAAAAGGGTCACGGACAGGCTCGCCGCGCCGAACGCGACACCGCGGCCGAACGTAACCACGGAAGGGGCGTGAGACGTTTTGGGCGTTTTCGATGCCGACGACGCGCGGCAAACCAGTCCGGCGCGCGCGGTTTTGGGGGAGCTCGCGCGGGTAGGCGCGACACGCGACGCGCGCGCGACGTTGGTGGTGGCATTGATCATGACAGACATGTGGGCACGTGCGTGTTTGTGTGACACACGGGACGCGACGCGATGGTCGGATGCCGTTCTGCTGCCAGGTCATCTGCGTCAGACAGAATCCCCGAAATCACCTCCCGAAATCTGGCAAATCACGATTCGGGCGAAAATACACGAAAACCTGTTTACAACGCCGCCAACCTACTCCGTCCACCCCACGATTTCCTCCAGCGCCGCCCGCATTGCTCTGGCTTCCGAGGCGAGCAGCAGCGCGGCTGCTGCGTTTCCTACCGCGACTGCGTGTTTTCCAGACTCTTCGGTAATGCTTTCAGACTCTTTACTCACCGTACCGCTCACCGCCGCGGGCGTTTTTCCCACGCCGCTCGCGAGTTGCGGAAATTTCGCGAAGCTCGGGTAGCTTTCCAAAGTTTGCGACAGCAACCGCGCTAAGAACTTCTTCGCCCTGGTCTGTGCCTCGACGTTGTTGCCGAGCTTTTGAATTATTAAATTCGCGTCTGCGGTGGAAAGGCCTTCATTCGTAACGGTTTGTAACGGCCCGCACCACCCCGCGGCGAACAGCTCCGCGCGCGTCGCCGCGACGGCGGCGCACCACCGCAGCGCGCCGGGGCCGACACATTTTTTATTTCCGTTTCCACCGCCGGAACCGTTTTTGTAAACGCCTCCATCCCGGCCGTTTTTAGAAACGGCTTCCACTCGAATCGTCGTGGTTTCCGGGTCCACCCCCGCGGCGACCAAAACGCCCAAAATTGACGCCCGGTGCGACGCCCCCGAAACCGCCTCCTCCGCCGCCAACAAAGAAAGGGCGTCGCTCTTGTCGCCGTTGGCGAGCTCGCTCGATTCCACGCCCGCTGTTTCCCAGAACCAGCTCCCGGGAATGTCGCACGAATCCGTGGTGACTGATTCCTTGTCGGTGCGCCGTCCGTGGGACGAGGTGGTGGTAAGGGTGTCATCCAAAAGGTCATCACCGCTTTGTTTCGAATCCTCGCGAGTCACGACGAAAGAAAACTCCGCGATCCCGTACGCCAAAAACGTCTCCGCGAACCCTTTTCCAACTCCGTACGTGTCGAAGACTTGGTCTCCGTTTTCGTATTTGTGCGACGAAAACAGCTCCGCGGCGTTTGCTTGCGTGTTCCACCGCAACCGCGACGCGTCGCCGCAGTCGGGGGAGTGGTTCAGGGAATCCGCCCACGGAACCAGGGCGATTCCGCGCGACGTACGAGCGGGGTTACTAGTAGTGTTACTAGTAGTGTTACTAGTAACGGTGGTACCCGCGTCCGAGTCCTGGTCCGTGTCCTCCATGAAATAAGCGTCGTCATTGAAGGACTCTGCGTTTTTTCCGTTACATTTCTTGGGATCGAAAACGTCCTCGTCGTCGTCGTGGAAAAGTAGCGTGTCGTCGTCGAAGGCGTCGAAATCGTCGAAATCGTCCTCGTCGGACCCGTCGCCCGCGTTCATGATTTCGAATTCGTGGGATAGGTCGTAGTCATCGTCGGATCGCGCGTCACAGTCAGTCTCGTCGTAGTCAGTCTCGTCGTAGTCATCATCATCTTCCTCGCCATCCCCGGAAATACCGTCCACGTTTTCTAAATAAAAAGCCCGGCTGGCCACGATGGCGTTCGCCCAGACCACGTCCAGCAGGTTTGGCGTTTTGGCGATTGACTTTTTTTCGGAAGAGGTTTTCTCGATCGCCGCGATTAGCGCGTCGTGATCCGCCACGCATTCCGCCTTTGCGTCCACCACTCTTTGCAAAGTGGGTGACCCGCACAACACGGATTTGAGCCTTGCACTACTCCACAACAGTGGGTGCGTTTTTTCCAGGGTCTGGAACGACGGCAGGGTTTGGATGTACGGCGCGAACTCGGAACGACGAGACTCGTCGCATTTATCTTTCACCTGTTCGGTCAAAAACTTCTCGTGCAGCAGTTTCAGAACGAGCGCGCGTTCGTCCGAGAGCAATCTCGCAGCGTCGCCGATATCAGGGCACGCCCTGGCGTCAGCCGCGGTGAGCATCTTCGACCTGGGCACGCGCACTAACACGTCCCCGGGTGCTATCGCGCGTTTCGCCACACCCGCGTACCCGCGGTCGTCGCCGAGGTGTCTAACCTCGATCCCCAACGCGTCGAACTTCGGATGACCCGAATCATCACCACACTCCGATATCCACGCCTCGAGAGACGCACCACCGTCGCCGGCCTGGACGTTGACGGCGCGTGCCACGCATGTCACCCCAACGCGGCGCGCGACGCGACGCCACGACCGGCACGATCGGGGAACCGAAGGGCATCGCGCGCACGCCGTCGCCGCGCCACCCATTTTGACACGACAGTTATTTAGGTTGTCGCAGAAACTCTTTTGAGCATTACGTCGACGCACCGCCTCCGCGCCGCCTCGCGGCACTCTCGCTCGCCCTGGGACGATGGTGCCTTGTGCGTCGAGCGCTGTTTCGGCTGGGCGTTGTGGTGCGGCGCACCCAAAACCACCCCAGGTCACTACGCGTGCTACTCGGGATGGCGACGCGACTGCGTGTTCGTCATCATCGGCGGTTCCAAGTCCCCGTCCCCGGCGCGACTACGGCGCGCTTTTCAGGCGCGCCAAACAAAGCGGTGGTAACGACAAGTGCCCCCCCCTGTTCCTGGCGCCAATGGAGGGCTTGGGCGACCACCGGTTACGACGCGCCCTGGTGTTGAGCACCGGCGGTTTCGACGAAGCGTGCCGCGAGTTCACGCGGGTACCGGGGACGTTGTCGCAGGGGGCGAAGGCGGAAAAGCTGCTTCGGGGCATCGCCTTGAACGGATATGACGCGAGGGAGTTGATGAAACTTGAAAGCAACGCAGGTATGGTTTATCACGGTACGGAAAACGACGCTGGACAACGCGTTGAACAAAAGGTACGCCACGCGCATCAGTCCCTGCTCGCGGCGCAGCTCATGGGTTCGACCCCCGAGTTACTACGGCAGTGCGCGTTCGTGTTGGCCACGGAAGGCGGGGCGCCGAGGGTGGATTTGAACTGCGGGTGCCCGGCGACCGTGGTGACTGGTAAGGGCGCCGGGAGCGGGTTGTTGCGTGATCCGTATTTGGTGGAACAGTGCATCGCGGCGGTCGCGACCGGCGTTCGCGGCACGGGGTGCGCGGTTTCGTTGAAAATGAGATCGGGGTTTGATGACCGGTCCTTGTTACGGGACAACTTATTAGCGGCGCAGGCTGGGTAAGTATTTCCAATCACCACGCTCCGCCTCTGCGATTGCCCATACTCGTACCAGAAGGGACTATTACCTCTGCCCTGACTGTTTGTCCATACATCGCGATATACAAAACTGACACTTTTCTTTCTCAATCAGGGGCGCGCAGTTCATCACGTTACACCCGCGAACACGAAAAGAAGGGTACACCGGCCACGCGCACTGGGACGACATCGCGTTCGCGGTTGATTTGCTGGACATCCCGGTCGTCGGGAACGGCGACGTCACGTCCCCCGCGAAGGTACGTGTTTCCCACCCTAAACCCGTTCCGCCTCTGCGTTTACTGCCCGTACGGTTGCCGTGCGTAGCTCTAGATCCACTCCGGGGGGACCCCTTTCCAATCCCGGATATACACGCGGTCCAAACGACTGACACTTTCGGCGTTACTCGTAAAAGGCGTTGCGAATGCTTCGCGAAACCGGGTGCGCCGGCATCATGGTGGGCAGAGGCGCGGTGCAAGACCCGCTTTTGTTTCGACGCGTAAAACACGCGTTTGATACTGACGGCGACACACTATTTTTATCAAGGGAGGAAGAGGTTAGGGAAATAAAAGCATTCCTCAACGCCTTCGCCGCAGAGGCGTTTGTTGACGATACCGGGCACGGGAGGGAGAGTAGTAGTAGTCGCGGCGGTGGTACCACGAGTACTAACGGGAGTAGTATCAGTAGTAGTGGCAGTAGTAGAACGACTAGTACTAACGCGAGCCCCACTACTGGGAGTAACAACGTTAACACGCGAGGTCGCAAGCCAAAGACCAACGGTGAGTTGGAGAATTACAAGCTCGGGAAGCTGAAGCAGATTTGCAAATACCTCTTCGCGGGGAACCCGGAGTTGCGGGAACACGTCGCCGAGGTTTTGAACGCCAGCGCGAAGCGGTCGGCGAAGGATTCGGAGGAGAGTGATTTATCAACCGCGACCGAACTGCTTGAACGAATCAACGAATTAGTGGAAAAGCACTGGCGCGCCCCCGAAGACGTGTTGGTGGATGCGTTTTCCATGCGCGGTGGGTACGAAAACGGAATGAAAGCGGCTAGGTGAGCGTATCCATAGTCTTATTTTTTAGAAACGAAAGCGAAAGTTTTACACGTGTGATACACTCTCTCTTTCCTTCTTCTTGTTTATCAGTGCTCGCAAACGAGCACCTGCGCGGTACGGTATCGAAGATCGATTATTTCGTGGAGATCTTCGCCCGCGCGTTATTCCTATCGGCAGCTAACAGCAGTACAACCTTTTCGAACCGTCAGAGAGACGGTTCAATCAGGTAGCACTTCCCGACGCGCGCATTATCGCGATCCGGTGTAAAGGGTTTGTTCTCAGCATCGAGTCGCCGTGTGAGTGAGGTTGGACGTTTGGGTAGACTATGTGTAGGACGATACAGTCCTACAATAGTGTTACCCAGACGTCCGCTTCACTGACACAGTGACTCGGAGCACCCCCAGTGCCGTGTGCGCGCGCGGCGGAGTTAAATATTTTTTAAACAGTAAAACTCTGCCGCGCGCGTAAACGTTACTCGCTTACGCGAGGAGAGACACCGCGACAACAAGCGCGGCGGCGGTTCCGAAAACGGACCCGCTGGTTCGTAACGACGAGCTCGCGCCTGAGGTCGAGGTACCGAGGTACGACTTAAGGTAAGAAATTGGAATCGCGTCGCACCCTTCCAGCGCGGCTTGCGTGAAGTTGATCGCGCCTAGTTTGCCGGGGCACGCGTCCGGGTACGTCTTCGCCGTGAATTTCGCGTTGTTCGGGTTCACGTCGTCTTCCGTGAAGGTCATGACGTACGCATCCGCGTTGGCGTTGGTTTCGTACTTGAACGATCCCTGCCACAAGGTTTCGCACATGTGGAACCCACTGTTGTACACCTCGTCGATGCGCTTGCACCCGCCTTGGCCTTGGTCTGTGTGACAAGTCGGCTGGTCGAAGTAGCCGTACTGAGGTTTACCGACGGTGGAGTTAACGCCCATGCACAGCTTGTTGTCAGGGCCCTTGCACGCCTCGAACCACGCGTCGCAGTACGACGCCTTGATGGGCATGCCCTCGATCTGCCACCCGTTCTCCGCGGACTCGTCGTCGCAGTCAACGTGTTTCCTCCACTTACCGAGGTTGTGGTCGCACTCGTAGAAACAACCTTCCTCGATGAAAAACGCCTCGCACGTGCTCGAAAGCTTACCGCACCCGGTCGCTGGGTTGTGGTCGGGGTAAAGGTATCCCTGCTGCGCGTCGCCGACGCTGTGAAGGGAGGGGGGAGGGAGAGGTAAGCACGATGTATATTTTTTTGCCCTGAAAAACCGTTTTTCGAGTCGCATCATAAACCCCAGTTTCGGGGAACCGATCATGGAAGATCAGGGGCGTGACGTACCCGGCGGCGACTTCAGCGGTGCAGCAGGCTTCGTCCTTGTACTCCTTGCAGTACGAGCTGGAGGTCATGGTGGTTTTGGAGGCGACATCCTGCGTGATTTGGGGGGGGTATGAAGGGCGGGGAGGTCAGTACGAAGGCGTGCGCGTTGACGGGAAAGCGAAACGAAAGTGTGTTTTGGCGGCGGTCGCGACGTGGCCCCGTCAAAGTCAAATCCCGCAAAGCGTTTCGCGCACCTTGTGGAAGTAGTGCAAGTGGCACACCTCGCACGCCGAGACGGCGGCGAGGGTGACGAGCGCGACGGTGGCGCGAAGAGACGTGGCGGCCATTTCGAGATTGCTCCGAAGCTCGAGTTGGTTCGCGCGCGCGTTCGCCGGGAGGATGGGAGTGGATAAACGCGGGTTCGGGCCGACCTTTGTCGGACTGGTTTGGCAACGAAGAGACAGTCTCGAAATGCGATCGGTGGGGAATCACGACGTTGCAAGCTTGAAACTGGAGCTACGTCGTTGAACGCCATCTTGAACCCGAATCCGAGGGAAGCATCGGTGAGCTCGACCGAAGCTGCTATGAATGTTTTGCTTGCTTTCGGCTTCAGTTACATTTCATTCTTCGTCACCGTTCGTTGCCAACTCCCCTGCCGCCAAAGGCTCGGGCGCGCGACAGACCAGCGCTGGCTTGGTCGGGGGGCGGACGACCGGACCGGTCCCGGATGTACGGACGCGCATCCGGCGCCGGCCCTGTGGTCGGCACGAGCGGTGGGTCGTTGGTGAACGACGGCCACGAGAATGCGCGAAACGTGCCTTACACCGAGGATGGTGGCAGGACACCAGGCTCCACCGCGAGGTCCTCTCCCAACGGCGGCGGGTACGGCGACGGCAGTATTTTCGCCACCTCCACCGGTATGCACCACGTCGCGAAGTCGCGCGCCGGGTCGTCCTACGCGGGGAGCGCGCGTGGCGAGACCAGGGACGGCGACGAACGGCGAGATGCCGACCGGCGTGAACCGAGGCTGGCGTACGAGGCTGGCGACGCTTCTTCTGGAAACGCTGGAAACGCGAGCACCGGGGGTGACGATCGGGACGAGGAAGCACGAAGAGACGGAGACGGGAGGTACCTGTCGTCGCCCATGCGCCGGCGCAGCACGTCGGTTGATGACAAACACGGAACTGGCACGGGCGACAACGCGGCGCGGGGTCGAGATTCAAATCACGCATTGTCGGGAAACCGATTGAATGGCGCGAATGACGCGAGTATTGGGAATGGCGGGAACGCGATGCATGCCTCCAGCGAAACGAAACAAGCTCCACACGGAAACACTGGCGCATCTCGTCGCGACCCGAAACAGTGGGTGCGCGTGGAGCACATTTACCAATCCACGCAGAAAGCGGAAACCGCTCTTGCGAAGATCCGGGAAAGTGGGAGTGACTACCTCAAAAAACCGCAATCGTTTGAAACCGAAACGCAAACGGAAATCGTCGGCTTAGCGGAAAGTAACCCGCACGCGCAGTTGAAGTTCCAAGCCTCGTTGCAGGTTGAGCTAGTTGAGCTGAAGGACTTGCTGATTACGTCGGAGGTGAAGTGCAAGGCGTTGATGGCGGATAAGAAACAGCTCACCAAGGATCTTCGGGGCGCGACGGCGGCGAGACTAGGCGTCGGGAAAAATAAAACCGTACCCTCCGACTCCGACACCGGCCCCGACGCGCAGACGCCTTCGCAGGAGGACATGGACGAGACCGTGCACAGTTTGCTAGTGATGATCACGTCTGAAAGAGACAAAGCGCACGCATTAGAAGTGCGCTTGGAAAAGTGTACCACCGACCTTAGCGACGAGCGAGACGCGCGACTGCGCGCGCGTCGCGATTTCGAAACGCACAAGCGCGCGACGGAGAACGAGTTTACCACGCAAGAGCGGAAACTTCGTGAGGCCACGGAGATTATTGGTGAGCTTCGGCAAGCGTTGCTTTCGGTGATGCAGGTACGAGAGGGGAGCGTTTATGGGGGAAGTGTAGTAGGGGGGTCACACCGAGGCCCGGGGGGAAGCGACGGCGGGCGGAGCGGCGGGAGCCGCCGAAGCGCGGGGGGCGGCGGCGGCGGATGGGGGGGAAACCAAAAGAGGGCAACCAATGTGGACGTAACCCTGGTGGTGCGTCATTTGACCCCTGCGCAGCAGCAAAGAGCGCGCGAGGAGAGCACCGCAAGAGCAGAACAAGCCGTGCGCCAGTGGGAACGCAAGTTGGGCGAGCGCGTTGACGGCGTCGTGGCGAAAGCGGTTGAAAGCGCGACGCGGGAAACCTTTGGCGAAACGCTTGGGACGAACGACCCGCTTGTTGTTTCGATAGGCTTGGAAATTCGCGGTGTTCTCGCTGAAGTCGTCGAGGCGCGTCTGTGTTTGCTGGTTGACGAGATTTCGACGGTGCGGCATCGATTTGATTCCAACCAGAACGCGGCGGATCGCGACCGAGCGGCGTCGGAAACGTCGGAAACGAACAATCAACGCCCACTCGACAAAGCCGGCGCGGTCGGAACGTTGATCCGCTGGCTCGCCGAGGAGGACACGGAACGGAATCGGTTACGGGAACACGTCAGGGGGCTACGGGTTGACTTGGCGAACGCGGAGACACAATTGGAAGAGAACGAGAACTGTTTGGGGAAAGTGTCGGCGACGACAACTTCGGTTGTTTCCGTCGCCGCCGTCGCGGCGGAGGCGGCGCACGCGATTGGCGATGAAGACCGGGTTGTCGTCGGTACCACTTTTCGTCGTGACCAACCACCTGTGCGCGATGTGCGCGATCCGAAAGACCTCGCACCTCTCGCACCTGATCAATTCCCCATGAAGTCGCTCAAAGACTTTGACTGGGCCGATCTCGAGTCGCTCGCGGCGGGCGTTCATCGACAACTCCAAAGGGCGACGAACACGCCCGGGTTCGAACTCGTCTGGCCGTTGCTTCTAATAGCGTTTCTGCTGCGGCTACAGATTTAGCACGCGTACCTTTGTATATCAGGCAAGATACAAAACTCGTCTATCTTCTATTACTTTCTTTTTTCTTCTTACGAACATCGAGCTAACTAGTGCGGCTAGATCCTAGCCTTTAAACAGTTTGAGTTTGGTACCTGACTCGTCTATCTTCTATTACTACTAGTCTATGTCTAACTCTCACTAATTACTCCCTCGCGCGCGCGTTTTAGTGGTCGGCGTTTTGCTTTCTCGGAACGTTATGGAAACTCGTCGGTCGTGTCGCAGGTTTTCGTTTGCGATGGCGTGGCGGTACTCGTACCGAACCGTGCCGGTTTGGATTTGTAACGATCTTCTTGGTAAAAAGACATCCACGGTTTTGGGTTTGCTAATGTTGATGGTACCACTCACGTCCTTCGTGTAACTCATCAAACAGTCGCCAAGTAACGAAAGATTAACCAAAATTCCAGAACTTAACTGCCGGTCGTCGCAGTGCGGGTTTAGGTGATGCCCTACGCGCCTGCGGTAACAAATCGCGTTCGCTTCGTTCGGGTGGAAGTCGGTGACTGCGCTGTGCGTCGCCCGTATCTTTTCCCCCAAGGTCCGCAACTCAATCGGCATCGGATTCGTTGGGCAATTCGTCACCACGCGCCGCTTTAAATCGCAAACCACGCCCCACTTCATCCCGGCGTGCTCGCCGTTAAAGGTACTGGAACGCCATTCCCTCGCGCACCGCCGCGGCTCGTCCAGAAAAGCCATCAGCTCCGTCTCCTCCTCAACCGTGATGAAGTCTTCGACGACGAAAAGACCGGGAAGAGCGCCGTGTTTTTGGGTGGCATCACTGGCAGTGCACGCCTTCTTCGCGTCTTCCATCAACGCCCGCAGCGCCGACGGCGGTTCCGTCGCCTTTTCCGCGGTTTCATGTTCGGTGTTACTTTTCGTCATCGTCTCGACATCAGGGATCTGCCTGGGAGGGTCAAGACCCTTCGTTTGTTCCGTTGATTCCTCCTGCGTCAAATCGGTGGCTTGTTTGTCCCCAATTGAAACGCTCTGCGCGCAACCCCCACTGTCCAAGTGGTCGTTCATCAGCCGCAACGAAACCTGCAGGCCACAGACGGGACACGGGGCGAACGCCGAGCCGAGCTTTTGTTTGCGCTTATTTTGCAGGTGCCTAAAGCTTCCCCGGGACACGCCTCCCGAGTTTGGGGACAAGAAACCATCCAGGCGAACTTGCGTTTTGTCGCCGCGTCGTGAGGCCGATTTCGCACTCGGCATAGCGCCGAAGGCCCTGTCGCGACCACGACGTGCGGCGCCTTGTGTGACTCCATGACGCGATGCTGATGTTTTGGCGAGTGTCGAGTCATACGGAAAAAATTCAAAAAGATCTTTCAAAAACCTCGAAATAAAGAGCTCTCGGCCAAGGCACCCCATCGAATATCATCCATTCAACGGCGCGCCTCGTGCGGTCGATCCGAGTTCCCACTCCGTGTCGTACGTTTGGGTTTCATCGGCATGTCGTGGAACGCGGCGCTCGCGCCCGCGGCCACAGGAGGTTCCACGAGATTCGTGACGATCGGCCATCGATCATCATCGGCCGGGTTCCAATGTGCCAGTCCCCACGCATCCGCCATCCCCGGCAAGGCGAACGCCCGCGTGACTCCCGTGCGTCGTCGCCGGTTCGATCCCGTGTGCGGCCCGTTGCATTCGCGCTTCGGTGTCGCACCACCACCTCTCAGTGCGGTGTCCAAGGACGAGTCCTGTTTAACCGATATGGACGGCGACGACAACCTGAGTGTGACCGTGGATGGTTCGTCCGATCCGCGCATGACCGTGATATCCATCCGCGCCACGAACCGGCCGGGAATCCTGCAGTTATTAAAGTCGACCCTGGAGGATTTAGGGCTTTGCGTGGAGCGCACGGAGGTTGACATGGAGGGGGACATGACGAGTGACGTGTTCTTCGTCACCGGCGACGACGGCGCCAGGGTGGACGACCCGTATGACATGGCGAACATCGAGCAGGTCTTGACCGTGGTGCTAAACGCGCATTTCCTGAAATCCAGCGGCTTCGTCCGGCCGGTGGACGGCGACAAGGCGCACATGAACACGGACGGCAGCAAACCGCGACAAAAAGATCTGCTTTATTCGTTAATGGACAACTACATCAAAAACGACGTCCTGTCCGTGCAGAACTCGATCGTGAACCACGTGGAGTACACCCTGGGGCGGAGCCGGTACCGGTGAGGAACTTTCCCACCCAACACGTTCCGCCTGCCTGATCACGGTCCCTACTTGACGGCCACTCGTCATTCAACGGAAGTACTTCCCACACTAGTAACGTACTGAGCACTACTGGTAACTCTTACGGCGTACTCGCGGCTGTTACAAATACATCACAAATGCACTGTTTGCGGAATACAAGTTCCTACACATTACCACCGACTGACCTTTTCTTGTTAATCGCACCAGGTTCGACGACTTCGAGGCGTACCAAGCCACGTCTCTTTCCGTGCGCGATCGTTTGATCGAGAGCTGGAACGACACGCAGCAGTACTTCCGAGAACAGGACCCGAAACGCGTGTATTACCTCTCCATGGAGTTTCTGATGGGCCGGAGTTTGACGAACAGCTTGTACAACTTGGAAGTCAAGAACACGTTCTCGGAAGGGTTGCGGCAGCTCGGGTACGACATGGAGAACTTAGTGGAGAAGGAACGGGACGCGGCGCTTGGTAACGGGGGCTTGGGCCGCCTCGCCGCTTGTTTCCTAGACTCGATGGCCTCCGAGAACCTCCCCGCGTGGGGGTACGGTATTCGGTACCAGTACGGCATGTTCAGGCAAGAGATGCACGACGGGTTCCAGCACGAAAACCCGGATTACTGGTACGTGTTTGTTGGGCTTTCCCAAATCCCTCCTCCCTGTTTACCGCCCCTGCCTTGACGTCCACCGCGGTCATTAAAAGGAAGTACTCTACATACAGCACATACGCACTGTTTACTGCCCCTGAACGACTGAACTACACGGAATACTACAGTGCACCCATACTCGAGACGGAAGAGACTGACCCTTTTCTTTCCCCTTTTCTTTCCCAAACGCAGGCTGAACTTCGGCAACCCGTGGGAAATCGAGCGCCCGAACATAGCGTACCCGATCAAGTTCTACGGCCACGTCACCACCGTGGACGTTGACGGGCACCAGGTGTTTAAGTGGGCAAGTGGCGAGGAGGTCACCGCGGTGGCGTACGATACCCCGATTCCGGGGTGGAACACGCCGAACACGATCAACTTGCGGCTTTGGTCGGCGAAGCCATCGCGCGAGTTTGACCTGGAGAGCTTCAACACGGGCGACTACGTACAGGCGATTCTTGCGAAACAGCGGGCGGAGACTATTTCCGCCGTTCTTTACCCCGACGACCGCACCTACCAAGGCAAGGAGTTACGCCTGAAACAGCAGTTCTTCATGGTGAGCGCTACGTTGCAAGGTACGTATGGCTGGGCTTTCCCAAATCCAGGCACACCGTTTGCCGGTTGTCCGCCCGGAATTACTCATACACATGTCCCCGAAAGACTGACACTTTTCGTTCACAACCGCCAGATATCATCCGGCGGTTCCTGGTCACGCACGACGATTCCTTCGACGAGTTCCCGAAAAAAGTAGCCCTGCAGCTCAACGACACACACCCCACGATTGGCGTGCCTGAGCTCATGCGCCTTTTAATGGACGAGCACGGCTTGGGGTGGACCAAAGCCTGGGACATCACCACGCGCGTGTTTTCCTTCACCAACCACACCGTGCTTCCCGAAGCGCTCGAGAAGTGGCCCGTGGATCTTGTGGAAAACGTGCTGCCGCGACACATGCAGATCATCTACGACATAAACTGGCGGTTCACGCAGGAACTACGCGGGGTTATCGGGGACGATTACGCGAAAATAGCCCGCATGAGCATCATCGAAGAGGGCGAGGGTTTTGAGAAATCGGTCCGGATGGCGCACCTCGCGCTCGTCGCGTCCCACACCGTGAACGGCGTCGCCGCGATTCACAGCGAGTTGATTAAAACCACGATTTTCAAAGAGTTTTTCCAGGTACGTATCGCACTTCCCAAAGCCAGCCGCAGTTTGCCGATTGCCCGCCCGTAATTACGTAACACGCGCGGTCCGAAATACTGACACTTTTCGCGTACCAATCACAGGTCATGCCTGAAAAGTTCCAGAACAAAACAAACGGGGTGACGCAACGGCGGTGGCTCGCGTTCTGCAACCCGCTTCTTTCGGATTTGATCACGGAAACCCTGGGCACCAGTGCGTGGGTCAAGGAACTCGATTTGCTTCAAGGCCTGAGAGAAAGCGCCGATGACCCGGAGTTCCAAAAGCGGTGGGTCGCGATCAAGCGCGCGAACAAAAAACGCTTAGCGGATTTGGTGCTGAAAAAAACCGGCGTCGTCATCCCCCTGGACGCGCTTTACGACATCCAGGTCAAACGCATACACGAGTACAAGCGGCAGCTACTGAACGTGTTTGGGATTATTCACCGGTACAACGCGCTGAAAGCGATGTCGCCGAGTGAACGCAAGAAAGGTTCGTATTGCGCGGTTCCCAAATCCTTGACACACTGTTTTACCGAAGCTGGTGACTGTTTTCCCAACGTAGTACTGTTGAAAGACTGACACTTTTCGGGCTTTACAAAAAAGCCGTCCCCCGCGTGTGCATCGTGGGTGGCAAAGCCGCGCCGGGGTACGACATGGCGAAGCGAATCATCAAGCTCATCAGCGCGGTTGGCGAGACGGTGAACGAAGATCCGGAGATCGGGGATTTGCTGAAGGTTGTTTTTCTGCCCGACTACAACGTCAGCAGCGCGGAAGTCATCGTTCCCGGGAGCGAGTTGAGCCAGCACATCAGCACCGCCGGGACGGAGGCGTCAGGGACTTCAAACATGAAGTTCGCCATGAACGGCTGCCTCATCATAGGCACCATGGACGGCGCGAACGTGGAGATTGCGGAGGAGATTGGCAACGAGAACATGTTTATTTTCGGCGCGCGGGCGGACCAGGTGCCTCAACTGCGAAACGAACGCGAACACTTCAACGTCCCTGACGGGTTCTACGCCATCGTGGACCAGATCCGAACCGGCGCGTTCGGGTGGGCGGAGTTTTTCCAACCGGTGTGCGACGCCGTGTGCGGCGGGTCGGATCGGTACCTGCTCGCGAACGACTTCGAGCAGTACATCGACGCGCAAAGACGAGTGGACGAGGCGTACGCGGACCAGACACGGTGGACCAAGATGAGCATCCTTTCCGTGGCGGGGAGCGGGAAGTTCAGCAGCGACCGGACCATTCGGGAGTACGCCGAGGATATCTGGGACGTCAAGCCGTGCCGACGGCCGATGCCGAAGAGCAACGCGCCGCCCAAGGCTTTCGGAGAGGCTGAGAAAATGTGAGACGAATAGACGGGGGGGGTATATTACGGACGGGAGTAATGGAGGTGAATACACAGCGTGGTTCTTTTTTCGAACTACGGACGACTCGTTAAGAATCGTCCCCGTATGTTACATACTTTTTCCTCGACCCGAACTTGGTTCTCTCCAGCCGTCGCTCCATTGCCCGCACGTCTTCCTCCAACCGCAACGTCGCGGCCTGCGATTTCAAAAGAGAGTCATACTGCCGCTCGGCGCGCGCGACGTCGGCGCCCGACGGCGAGCTCTCGGGGCTCTTTTTTTTCGTCGACGAGTTTAAACTTTCCGGAGAGTACACTGAGGGCGAGAATTTGATCGGGGTTGGGGATGTTTTCGGGGATGGAGAATTGGTGTTCGTCCCCGGGGATAACTTCTTCCCAGGTGACGTTTTCCGGTAAATTTTCTCTGGCGTCCCTTGTCCCCACGTTAATGGGTACGGCAAGACCTCGTACACGTGCACGCACGTGAAGGCCATTTTTGATCCGTAAAACACGGGATCGTCGTTTCGGTCGGGGTTCCAACACCGGACTTTTAAAAGCGCGCGTTTCGCGCCGAGCAACGCGGCGCACTCGGGAAACAAGTCTCTGGCACGATTAAAACAAAGTGTCAGTCTCGTCGCGTGGGCAATCGCAGAGGCGGATTATGGTCATCAACGGGAAACGCCCTTACCGGTCCCTGCGAAGGCACCCTTCTATGGTTCGCGATACGTAAAGCCCACCCAAATGGTTGGGGTGGGACGGGTGACACACCGTGGTGTGCGGTTGGTACGTAGTCGCGCCGTCGTACACGCTGACGTATTTGTACTTTCGGAAATTCGTTTCTGAGGAATCCTTTTTTGTGTTTGGGGAATCCTCGTTCCATTCGGCGTCCTCGTTCCATCCTTGAGTTGTTCTTCCGTCATCTGGCACCACCGCGACTACCTTGTAGTATGTCTTCGCGTACCACGGAGGTAACACGTTGTCCATGACGTACGGTGTTTGTGCGGTACGGTCGAAATGGACCCAGTCCACCGTGCCGTCGTCGTTCCGCCGGCGTCGCATTTTCATGGCTTTTATTTGAGCTTCGGTTAAATCCAACGTCGCGTTTCGCATGGACGCAAGCACGGAAAGCACTTCGTCATCCTCCGCGGGGCGGTGCAGGTACGTCGCGGCTGCTTTCTTGGGTGAGTTGTTGGCCTTGAGTTGGGTTTCGACCACGTAATCAAGGTCGACAGCGGCGCCATCGCCACTCCCATCGCCACTGCGGTCGCGTGGACGTCGGTGCTGATGGAGTCCATCATCACGACCTCCGTCCCTTCCCAACGCCCAGTCTCGCGTCAAACGACCGAGCACCCCAGCCACCTCATCCCGCACCGCGAGTTCCTCGTCGTCGTCGCGCCATTGCACGGAGGGCATCGCGTCGCGGGAGGTGTGTACGGGTAGTGCGTGTTTTCAAACCGACTCCAGCCCCGGGCGGGGACGGGCGGAGTGGGACGCGCTGTGAAATATTGGCACCTGTTTCGCAGTTTCCCAGACTTTTAAACTTTTGAAGCTTTAGGCACCCAGGTGCGTCCGACCTCAGAGTGGAGACGCGCCCCGAGGTGGCCTAACCGCCCGGACCAGCGCGTGATTCGATGGTCCCCGAGGTGCTCCTCGCGCTTCTCGGCGTTTCCGGCGAGGTTATCATTTTGGTACCGGCGACGGGTACCCATCCAGCGCGGTTCGCCGTGAACCCCGATCTCGACTTGTTGGAACCGCCCGAGCGCGCAAGCCTGGACCGCTTGGTGCAAATCGGGTACGCGTTCCGGGAGCTGGAGAGGTTCGTGGGGCGCGAGCACACGGCGAGTGCGTTGTCCGCGGTGGGGGCTGCCAAAGACGGCCCGCGAAGAGGGAACAACGGGAGCTTGTACCGCAACGCATTGGCGTCGGGGGTGAATGATGTTTTGACGACGTACGAGGCCAACATTTTACGCCTGGAACAAGACATCTTGCGAGGCGCGCTCCCCGCGTTGCCCGCGGCGCTGGAAAGCGCGCTGAGTGTGTACACTGAGCTGCTACCGGCGCTGTGGGCGGGAACGGTAGAACCGGTCGCACACAGTGACATGAAAGGCTCGAGCCTGCTGCACCACCTGCACGCGCAGTGCCTCGCGGCGGGGGCGCCGGCGCTTGAAAAAACGCTACGCGTGCTCTTCGCGCGAACAAATCGCGCGCAACACCAGCAGCTCTTGGCGTGGACCGCGCACGGGTTGCTTGTTGATCCGCATCACGAGTTCTATGTCGTACCTACGCGGGCTGGGGGAGGGTATGGTGATGTGTTTATTGGAAACGAGGATGGCGACGGCGACGGGTTGGTGGATGCTTGGCGCTCCGACGACGACGACGATGACGAGCACGGAAGCAACGGCGAGATGGAGGACGACGATACCTCCGATTATTTCACCCGAGGCCACAGGAACTCTTCAAAAAGTGGAAATGACGGAGGTGAAATGGAGTGGCACGGCCGTTTCCAGGTATCCCTGGAGAGGCTCCCGCCGGGGGTGGAGCTTCCAGTCGCGGAGGCGGTATTGTTTGCCGGAAGGGCGGTTCGTATTTTGTCGAAGCCGAAAGGCGGGTTTAAGTTTTCGGGTCAGACTTCGCGAGGCACCAACTGTTCCAATTCCCTGCTCCCCTCATCGGTCACTCAAAGCGCGACGCAGTTGATTCGGGGCTTCGCGTCAAGCCACGAATCATTCGACCGGCGCGAGTTCGAAAACGTGGTGGAAAATATTCGAAAGCCGCTCGCGGACCGCCTCGGCCGGCTCGCAATTAAAGACGCCAACTTACCGAAACACTTACAAGGCTTACGGTCGTATTTCCTGCTAGGCAACGGGGACTTTTACCAGACGTTTCTGGAGGACGCGCACTCGCTTTTTTCAGTCGCGCCGCGACTAAGCACCGCGGAGGCGGATTTGCTGCTACCGTTTCGGGAAGCCGCCACGAAATCCAGCGCGGCAAACGACCACGCGCACCGGCGGTTCCGCCCGAGGCTTTTTTTGGAAGATGAAAACGGCGACGCGTTTGACAAAGATAACAAAACAAAAAACGACGACGGAAACAATCCCCAGCGCGTCCCCGCGTACGACGGGTGGGACGGCTTGACTCTTGAGTACTCCGTGCCTTGGCCGTTGGGTTTAGTGTTGACGCAAAGCACCATGAAACGGTACGGCGAGATGTTCAAGTACCTGTTACGTCTGCGCCGGGCCGCGAATTCGCTGGACAAAGCCTGGATCCGGTTGCGGCGGGTGGCGAACGCGCGCGCCACCACCACGCCCGGGGCGTTGCGAGCGGAGGAGGAACGGGAAATGAGACGGCGACGAATGGCGCACAACCACGAAAACGCGTCGTCATCAGGCAGGGCGCACGAAGCGTGCTCACGGGCGCGCCGGGACATAGCGTTTCTGATAAACAACTGGCTGACGTACCTGCAAACGGACGTGGTGGAAGCGCAGTTTGTGGAGATGATGGGGAAGTTGGGAGAGATGACGGAGAAAGTATCGGATGGCAACGTGTCGGGTGATGACGACAACTCCGACGACGACTCCGACGACGACTCCGACGACGACTCCAGATACGACTACGACTTTGACCAGGCCGTGCGTTTACACCGGAATTTCCTCGCCAATCTGGGTGCGCAGTCGTTTCTTGATTTGCCTGGTGTGTCGCAATCCGTGGAGGCCACGCTTTCGTTGTCCAGGACGATTTGCGAGACGATCGGGAAGCTTCCGCTTACTGGATTTTTCGAGAGTTCAACAAACGAAGAAAAGGTCACGGCATCCGTCGACGCTTTGGCTGATTTGTTCACCGAAGTATCGCACGAGTTGTACGACACGCTACGGAGCGACAGACTGGCGAACGACCCGAAAGCGCCGTACCTAAGACGCCTTCTTCTCCGCCTGAACTTCAACGATTTCGTCGGGGCGAACGCGTCGGCTGCGAGGGTTCGGAAGAAAGAAGAACTGAAAAAAATCGCGTCGTCGGCGATGCATTCGGCGGCGCCTTCTGCATTTGGATCAGCAGCGCCTTCTGTGCGGTCGTCGGTCACGTCCCTAGGGACAATCCGGGGGGGGTGGAACGCGTCAGACCCGCCCACGCCGAAGCGGTGGTAGTGTTGTTAGTCTTGTTAGTGTTACACTCCGTGGACAAATCCTTATTCTGTTGTCTCCTAAGGTTGTGTGGTCTTTCAATTAGTCATTGCGCTGACCAATTCTAATCACGCTCGCGGCGGTACCAACCTGGCGCGCACGTCACTCAGCGCCTCTAGGTACTTCGGCAAGAAGTGGTCGCTTAGCATTGTTTTGGAAAGCCGGATCTTGTCGTACGCCTGGACGGAGACGTCCGCGAACATTTCGTAGTGTCGGTTTGCGGGGCGCGTCGGTTCGCTCGTTCCTTCCGCCGCGTCCACGTTCCCCTCAGGTTCGTCATCCACCAGCACCATGTGCAGAATCGTCCCCGCGGGATACAGTTTCACGTTAAACGCGTCCGCGTCGTCACGTTCCACTTGTGTTGTTTTTCCTGATTCAGCGTTGGAGCTTACGTTCCAGTTGCTCCCGCCCTTCCCGGTCGCAACGCGCGCTTTAAGCGTGTCGTCGTCCACGGGGAGATCCTTGCGATAAATAAAACAAAGCGTCAGTCGGTCGGGCCGCGTGTGTCTCCGGGATTCGAAAGGGGTCCGGTCAAGTACTCCATACACAGGGCAGGGCAGTAAACAGGGAGGCGGGATTTGGGTTGGGAAAGGCCCGTACCTCGTCGTTGTCGCTCGTTCCCTCGTCCCTCCCGATACTCCGCGCCGCTTCCAGAATATCGAGCGGCGCCCCCGGGCCGAGCAGAGCCGCTGGGTCTGATTTCGTGGTTTTCGGCGTGGGTAGGGTTATCTCGGTGTTGTTTTCGTGGTCACCGACGCCGTCGCGTGCGTCGCTCCCGTCGAGAGAAGTTCGGTCGACCCCGTCATCCTCCGATTCGTCCGATTCGAAACAACCCACCGCACCAAACCCGTCGCCGTCGCCAGCGGCCTGAATCACCGCCAGTTCCTCCTGCAGCTTCAGCACCTCCTGCGCGGCTTCGCCTTCTAGCTGTTCCAAAAAATCGCGGCTTCCGATTTCGTCGTCGTCGTCAAGGCGCAAGTCGTCGGAAAGAACGCCGTCGTCGGGAAAGTCGCCGTCAAACTCGTTTTCTTCGGAGATTTCGTCCGGGTCAAGGTCATTTCGTCCGGGAGCCGCTCCGGAACTCGGACGAGTACCGCCGTGACTCGCCGCGCTGGCTCGTGCCGCTTCCAACGACGCGGTCTGCGCTAGCGTCGGGGACGCGCGCGCCTCCTTGAAGGAGCTTCGCGAAAACAGAGAGCTTTTTCCGTCGGTAGCTTTTTCCATCGGTCCCACCCGGTCCGGAGGCGTTCCGCCGGGAACGGCACTGCTTCCCTTGCTACTTCCACCGTTCGAAACCACCCGCTCCGGTTTCCTCGGCGCGACGCACGACGCGAGCAGCGCGGTGCCTAAACTGGCGAGCTTGGTGAGTTTTGAGCCCTCCATCGGGAGAGGTTTCTTGGTCACCGCCGCTCTTAGCGGTACAGTCATGCGCAGGTTCATTCGGAGTGATCGCATCTGCGCCCCCAGCCACCGCCTGGGGCGAAGCACGCTCCCGGGCGCCGCGGCGCCGGGAAGGTGCGTGATTTGCCCCACAACGTCGTTCAGACGCGCGTCGTCGTCTTGCTCTTCCGTATGGGCATTTACCCTGAAACGGACGGACGACACCACGGCTTCCTCAGCGGTCAAAGGAACGGGGGAATACCCGCCCCTGCGCCCGCCGAACCCGCAGGTCAGCGCCCCCGGGACGCGCGACAAAAGCGACCTTTGGTAAGGATCAACCACGGTGATCGGCACGCCGTCTTTTCGTAAAATCTGCGCCTGGTCCGAGACGGACATCTGCGTTTGATCAGCAGATCGGTTGGCATCGCCATTCCCTACCCTACCCTTGCCCTCCCGTGGCGCCGCGCACGCCCTGGCCATCGCCCTCGTGGTGGCTCTCCACTTCTTCAACACCTGTTGTTCCCACGCCGCGCTGACGATTTGCTGCTGCAGCTCGGTGACCTTGGAGAAGGACACGGTTGGGACAATATCGGCGCCGGTGATCACGGTGGTCACAAACGGCTTGCACGCCTCGGAAAGGTCCGCGGAAAGCGCGCTGGGGCACGCGAACGCGAGGCACTGTGTGTTCGCGAACTTGTTCGTCGCGGTGTCGCCGCCGTCTAGTTCCCGGAGAATCTGCGTAAGCACCACCGCGGTGCCTGCGCCTAAACTGTGGCCCACTATCGTTAGCTCGTAGTCGGCGTTTTCCGACATGGCGCGTAGTAGGTCGTTTTTAACAGTCTTCGCGAGCCACCGCGCGGTGGATAAAAACCCCGCGTGCGCCCGGCCAAGCACCACGGATCCGTTCCCGTCCACCAGGTGGTGCGGCTTGGAGTGAGCGGTTAAGGAAGTCACCGTGTCCCGCACCGAGTGCGTTCCCCGGATCACGAAGAAAAGCGCTTTTCGCGCCGGGTCTTTTACCAGGATATACGCGGGCTGCAAAATAGCAGGGCGGAGCTGCGAAAGAAGAATAGCAGGAGGCTCGCTTGTGCTTGCTGATGTGATTTCCGTTTCGCTTGTTGTCGTCTCGCGTATGTTCTCATCTACTCCGGGATCACTCCTTTCCGTGTCGTTTCCATTCGTCGTCTCGCGTATCATGGCTTCCAACTTCGTCTGAATTTGTTCCACCGATCGCGCGCCCCGAAGTAACCGGTTGTACCGCATCGCCAGGTCTATGAACTCCAGCCGGAGTCGCCACTCCTCAGTGCCAACGACTTGCACGCCCATTGAAAGCACCTCCTCGGCGATTTCGAGGGACATGTCACGCGACGAAAGGTGCCGAATCGCGAGCAGGTGGTCCAACCGCCAGATGCCCAGCTTTGAAAGCGCTTCTTTCCATGAAACTCGCACGACCTCGTGCAACCGCACCACCGATTCGCCCCACGTTTTCGGGGGTTCCGTGAAGTCACTCAGCGTGGGGGACTTCCGCGCGGTGTACCACACACCGAGCGCAGCAGCGGCACCGGCCGCCGCGGCGATGCTCGCCATGGCGAACGCCGAGGATGAGAATGAAGAGACAGGCCGCGTGATGTTCTTTTTCTCTAAAGTGACGAGGACGAAAAGATATTTCAATGACAGGTGTCTCTTTTTCCGCTCTCAAAACGCCGCTCACCCCGTCCCCGCGTCGCCTCCCTTCTTTTCCTTTTCCGAACCCTAAGGCCGCGTATCCGCGAGCCACGGAAACGCACGGCACGCCGCGCCCCACTCCGCCAAGTCCGGGTCGTCCATGCTTCGGCGCGGTGAGGATTTGTTTGAAAAAGACCGAGAGTTTGCTTTACCTTGAAAAGGCGTGTTGGAAGGAGTGTCGTGCGGCTCACTGAACTCGTCGACGTATACTTTCTTTCCCTCGCGCGCGTCGGTGTCACTCGCGGTGTCTGATGATGATGATGCCGATTCGTACGACCGGTCATCCGCAAACAAAACCTCTGTGCTCGGTACCTCAAACTCCTGTTTTTCATCGCCGAAATCTATGGAGCCGAACGCGTGCAGGACGTCAAACTCGAACGCGGAGGAGGAAGCGGAAGAAATACCAGTCACCGTGTTACTACCGATCACGGGATTTCCGTGAGCTGGTGTTTCCTGTTTTTGTTCAAGACTCGTACAAGGTCTTCCACGTTCCGACCCAGAGGATACAAGGGTAGCGACGAGCCCGACGCCAGGACCTAAACTCGAAAACAAATCAGGCAACGGCTGGCGGACGTTTTTGTCTTTTTTAGGAGCGTCTTTTTCTGTTTTTTCTTCCTGTTCCGACCCGGCCGCGAAAGTCGCCCACCCCACGTCACTGTCGCTCGCGGACTCCTGTGACTCTTCTTCGTTACCAAAAGCCCCCGAACGTTTCCCCCGCATCACCGGGACGTTCAAAGTGATTTGCGAAGTCAGAGGTTTCATGTGCGGGTTTCTTTCGGGTGGTTTTTCGGCAACTTCGTTTTTGTCCCCTTTTTTTTTGTCCCCTTGTTGTTTTTCTTTTCTTTCATCCCCGCCTCGTCGCGCCTCGTCACCTTTTTGTTTTCCATCCCCGCTCCGTCCAAAACTGGAGTCTCGCGCGTAACCCTCCATCGCCGCGGGCTTCACGTCAAAGGCTTCGAATTTCCAGAACAGCCCCGCGATTGCGTACCGCAGCCTTTTCTTTTGCGAAGTGGAGAGGGATTTAGGGTTTGTGATTGAACTCGGCGTGCCGACGGTGCCGTGTCGCCAAAGACTGGGCATGTTTTCGTGAAGCCCCAGACTCACCAAACCTGTTTTTGTTACACGAAAAGGGTCAGTCTCTTCCGTCGGCGAGTATACCGGTTCGTAACAGTTACCAGTACCGTGTGTTAATTGACCACAGGGTCCGCCAGGAAGAGTTACGGAACGTAGTGCAGTTCCTTTGGATGACCGCGGTGGACGGAAACGAACGGGGCGTCAAACAGTGCCCCATGATTTGGGAAAGCCCCAACACGTACACGCCGCCGACTCGAACTCGGCTTTCGTCAACCCCACCGGGTCCCCGCGTCGCCCGGCTTTCGCCATGTCCCACACGGACGCCAGGATCTCGTGTGGCAGCCCGGTTCGCGAAAAGAACCGCTTGGCTTGTTCGCCGGACATGGTGACGGGAGGACTGGGAGGACCGGGACGGCTCGAAGCCGAGGAGGGTCGGTTGCGAGCCGCGGTCGACCCCTCGTTTTCCTTTTCCGTGGCTTCCCGCCACCACGCGTCTAACACGCCACACGTCAAACCCGCGGCGTAACCCTTTCTTCGCGCGCGAGCCGCAGCATCGCGGTCTTTCCGTCGACGCGCGGTGTCAGAAAGCACCGCGCGCGCGTGCGACCCGTCAAGCGCGCGATACACCGCGTCCATGCCGCACCAACGAGGTTTGGAGCCCAGACGAACGACGAAGGCGCCTTTTCTTCTTTGAAAGGTTTTGGAAATCTCAAAATTGCGAGGACTTCGAGGCGAGAAGACGAGTGCCTGAATTGATCTCGCAGTCACTTCCCCGCGCGTGGGCGTGAGGGCCACCTAGCAGGGCCCCCACGCCCTGGCGCGCGAGGCGAGTAGTGTTCGCAACCATGGTCGCCGGGTACATCATCGACTACGTGAACAGACGGCGTATGCGCAAACAGTCCGGCGGTACGAGTAACTCCTCGTCATCGGATCAGAATCCGGAGGTCGAACACAACTTCGTGTTGTGCAAAACGTTACATCCTTTGACGAAACTAGCGTTCTGGGCGACTAACACGCCGTACTGGTATTTGACCTACACCGTATTAAACAAAAGCATCGCGAGCAGGCTCGGTGACGACACCCTGTTGAGCTGCTTGAAGCCCCTATGCGCAAACAGTCACGTCCACGGGTTTTGCGTGTTCGTCATAGCGCTGGCGAGCACGGCTTTTCACGGCGCGCAGCTCGAGCTTGATAAAGATTTGACAAAGTGCGCGTGCGTGTTCAGGGGCTTCGCAGGGTTTGTGATTAAAAGAAAATCAGACAATGCCCCTGATGGCCGGGTTCGAACCAGGAACGTGACAACGCAAAGCCAAGGTGCTTACCCACCTCCGAGTATTTCTACGACTACGACGCATACAACAAATCCCGCGCGCAAACGTTTGGTCAAAAAGCTCCTGCTGTGCGACGTGCTTTGCGCGAACGTTTACGTGGTTTTTCTAGCGACGTGCGCGTCACTTCTCGACGTTGTTAAGGTTTCGTTAATACCAGTAGGGTGTATGTTCGTCGCCGCGCAGGCGAAGCGGCAACAGCAGTACAACAAGTACGTCCTGTTTCACTCGCTGTGGCACCTGGGAAGCGCGTGGGCTATTTATAAAGCGTTCGGCGAGGAGTGAAATAATTATTTTTGGGCTCTTCAGAAATCGTCACGCACTTTCTAGGAAGCCTCGACGCACAACGACACGCACAACGACACGCACACGACACCCTCCACATGTCCTCCGACGCCACGCATACCGACATGACTGCCCCGAGCCGTACTGTCACGACCGACACTACTCCCGCGAGCCTTGCCGACGCGCAAGACGCGATCCCCGGCCTTCTCGACGACATCGTCGTCACGCACGTCCTCAGATCTGAGTATTTCGACGACCCCGCAGATCTCGCACGGCTCCCAGCGGTGAGCCGCGCGATGCGCGACGCGGTGGCGGCGACAGGGCTTCAGTTTGAGGAGATTAGTGAGCACGAAGCCGTAAAGCTCGGGTGTTTAAGCGCGGTAAAGCGCCTGCAACGGAGAGGTCTCCTGTCGCGTCGAGAACTCCTTTGTTTGGCAGCGGCGAGAAGCGGACAGCTTGAAGAGTTGAAGGTGCTGCGCGCGGACGGCTGCCCGTGGGACTCGTTGACGTGCTACACGGCGGCTTCTGGCGGGCACCTCGTGGTGCTGCAATGGGCGCGCGCGAACGAGGCGCCGTGGGACGTGGGGACGTGCATGGCGGCCGCGATGGGCGGGCATCTAGAGGTGCTGCAGTGGTTGCGTGAGAACGGCTGCCCGTGGAACTCCTCGACGTGCTCGGGAGCGGCAAAGGGCGGGCACCTCGAGATGCTGCAGTGGGCGCGCGCAAACGGCTGCCCGTGGAACGGGTGTACGTGCACGGATGCGGCGCTGTTCGGGCACCTCGAGGTGCTTCAATGGGCTCGCGCGAACGGCTGCCCGTGGAACAAGCATACGTGCTACTACGCGTCAGTTAAAGGACACCTCGAGATACTGCAGTGGGCGCGTGCAAACGGCTGCCCTTGGACCGCATCGACGCGCGAAAGGGCGGCAGCCCTCGGGTACGTCGAGAGCGACGGAAGTTTGTCTGACGAATCGCACGACGACAGTTTGTCTGAAGAATCGGACGATGACGATGATGAGACGAGCGAATAAGAGACTTGTTTTACGTGAGGTAAGACTAAATACCTATACCTCCTACCCCTACACGTTCGGCCGGGACTCGTACCTTTCTTTTCAAACCTTTTTTTTTGGCAAAATTTGCCCTCTCGTCTTCTGGGACTCGACAACACAAAACCACACTCGTTTTGCGTCGTCCTAGGTTGTTTCCGAGAATTCGTGGGATGTTTCGAAACGGATTCCTCAACTTTTCCGAAGGTGCGAGACTAGCAGCGCCTCACGATTGCGCTTGTTTTTCGGTCTCGACGTTTTACGGCGACGGAAACGGTTCACCCGTTTGCTGTCTTAGACACTTCGCGTACGCGCGCGTCGTGCTGTCCCAACTCGTAACCCTTAAGAGTACCGCCGCTCACGCTACCCCGGACACGCGCGTAGTGCTCGCCAGTCCGTGCAACACACCGCTCTTCCAGCCGTCTATCCAAGGTTCTTCGCCACCGTCTTTCACGCCCCCAAAAAAACAAAAAAAAAACGAGACTATGTACCACTACGCGGACACCCTCGGGTTCGACCTCGCCGTGGTGGTGTTCGTGGTCGGGGTGATGCCCCTCGCCGTGTTCCTGATGCAGTCAAAGAAAAGGGTGGCGAGGACCACCGCGCTGGCGCTGATGTTCGCCGCGGTGATGTACGTCGCCGTGTTCGAGCACTACCGGTTGCACCGCCCGGAGGTCACCGAGCTTGGGTTAAAAAGAGCCATCGTTCCGGAAGGTACGTATTGGGCCTTTCCCAAATCCCTCCGACTGTTTTCCCATACAAGACTGACACTTTCTTTTATTTATCGTAAGCCGTGCTTGAGTACGTGGAGTTCCAAGTCGAGGAACGCGTTCGCTTGCGCAGGGAGCGCCTTTTTTTGAAAAACCAACTCGTGTTCGGAGCGTTAGCCACCCTGCCAGTCGCCGCGACAGACGACGTGGTACGAGCCGCGTGCGCGAGCTTCGATAGGGACGAAACCATCCCGTCCGAGTTTCGACTCGCTAGGTCGACGCCGCGAGCCGCGCTACGAGCGAACGACGAAACCTTTTCCCGTCAAAGCGCCGGCTTGCCGTTAATGGTGCACCTGTCCCTCGCCGGCGCCGGGGACGAGTTCTTCCGCACCGCGCTACGGGAGTTGCAGACGAGGACGTGTGGCCGTACGGAAGGACAGGTAACTGGAGTGGAAGCGGGGAATACGGACAAAACTTATGTAGTAAACCCGGAAAGAAACCACGGGACCGAGCCGAGCGACGAGAGCGAGAGCGTCGATTTCGGCGACTCTGGTGAGACTGAAAAGTTTTTTGACTCGGACGAAAAACCCGCCGCCGTCACCGCGCCCGGGCCGAGCGAAAAATACCAAGTCGACCCGAGCGACGACGATGCTAAACTATCAGCACAAGGTCAGCAAAACTCCGGTGAAAGAAAACACCCGCGGTGTTCTCCCTGGCGCGAGACTTTGGACTTTTTCCATCCCACGAACGGTCCTTCCGATTCCCTCGGGAGCTTGACCTACCGCGCCGCGAGCCCGTTGGACCTTTCCTTTGGCAGGATGCAAAAGGCCATGGGGAACATGCCTTACCGCGCGGTGTTCGTGACAAGGGACCCGCGGGACGTGGTGGTGCAGGCGTACTTGGAGCGAATCGAACCGCGAGCGCGAGCGCAGTCGCAGTCGCGCGCGACCAAAACGACCAAACACTCCGGCTCCGCCGCGGATCGCGGCCTCGGCGTGGAGTTCGAAATAGACGCCTTCACCGCGGCCGCGTCCCTCAGCCATGTGCAGAGCAGCACGCTGGGTTTGATGAGCGAGCAGTTCCGGGACTCGTTTCATCGGCTTTCCAGTTCGGTGGATGATGGTTACCAAATCGCGGACGGAACGGAGAGCGACGACGCCTCCGCGAGTGACGAATACGAAACTTCGCGTATCATCGCCAACTTCGCGCAAGCTCTGCGCGCCCTGTCCAAAAAAGAAAACCCAAACGTCAAGTTCGTGCGGTTCGAGGACCTGTTGAAAGCGAACTCGCTGGGGTTCGAGCTGCTGGCGCGGTGGTTCGGTTACAGTGACGCGTATGACATCACGGTTTTCGTCAAAGCTTGCGAAGAGGCGCAAAAACGGTGTCTCGAGAACGACGACGAGCTACCGCCAGGATCGTGGCGCAAACACTTCTCCCTCGCCGACCAGGAGAAGTTCAACCAGAAACACGGAGCGCTGCTGAAAAGCCTGGGGTACCTGTGAAGGCTGTGACGGGGGCGTGACGTGCGGTGATAGGAGTAGAGTAACTGCGGGAGAGTGACGCGCGGTGACGCGGTCACAACACGTTTTTAAATCGAACGTCGAGCGGGTGATATAGTCGTAATACAAAGAATTTCTCTCACAAAATCCTCACTACCATGGCATTCACGGTTTGACGTACGAGTAAATCAACTCGAGGCCGTGATTTTGTTTCAAAACCTCCAGCATGGGTGGAAACTTGGCCAAGCGGGCGCACGCGATGGCGGCGTTCTTTTGCGCGCTTCCGCTCGTGTCCTTGCGATTGTGAACGAAAAGTGTCAGTCTTTCGTAATGTGTGTGAGTAATTACTCTGGACAATCGGCAAACAGTGTCAGGATTTGGGAAAGCCCAGCCATACGTACCTTGCATGTTTTCAACAATCCGGGAATGGGGTTCAGGGACGCGAGATACGGTAGCAACTCCTCGCACTTCGCCAAGGCGCCAAACGTGAGGCACGCGTTTCCAATTGATTGGCGTGAGCTTTTTAACACGCCGCCGGCGCAAAGAAGCGCTATCGCCGTTCCGGCTTCGTGCGCGATGGCGTTTAAAAACTTGTTCGATTGCGATTCCGTCTCCCCGACATCAACCCCGGGCGCGCACATGCAATGCGTCAGGAGAAGCATCGCGGCATCCAAACTCAGCGCGAGCTGTGTGTCGTCTTGTGAGGTTTTCTCAGTTGAACTTTTCTCTTTTGAAGTAGCGTCGGCGACGCGCTTTTTCAAAAACTTGGCCACTAAAAGCGCGCCGCCCGCGCCGGCGCCGGCGCGCAGACGCTTGAGCGTATCGCCGTCGCGCGCGCACCGCGCGAGGACGGTACAGGCGCGCGTAGAGGCGAGCAAGGAATCGCGCGTACAGGCGCGACTGGAAGCTAGCAAGGAATCGTGACTGGAGGCTAGCAAGGAATCACTGCCATCGTCCTCCTCAAGCCAGGGCAGTATTGTTTCAATCAAAGTCCCCGCGTCCACCGACTTCCGAGCACCCGGGCTCAGGAAAACGTTCCCGAGACACGCCAACAGCGAGCACGCGGCGGCGGTGTTCGCCTCGGCGTCGACTTTCGCGTTTGTTTCGTTTCGTTTCGAGTGTGAAACGCACGGTTTCGGTTGCAAACTCGTACCCCCGAGACCTCTCGGCGCCGGTGTTTCTTTATTTTGAAGCGCCCTAACAGGAAGCGCCCTTACTAGTCTCGCTGGAAGCGACACGCTTGCGCCGACCACCGCCGCATCCAAAAGCGTCGGGTCTTGGCACAGATTACCGAGCGCGACCGCGGCGAGCCGGGCGCACTCGCCTAGCGCGTTTTTCGCGCCGTACCCGTTGACGCACCCGTCGCGCGTGACCCACCCGCCGATGCAGTGCGGCAAGGAGTCGCTGCTGCGTTGGTTCGTCCCAACGGGCAACGGATGCGTGTGCGATGCGGTGATGTTTTTCCCGACCAACTGCCGCGCGGCTTGTTCCGTGAACAGGTTCCCCAAAACAGACAAAGCCGTCTGCGCGTTTCGCAAAACGCGGCCGTGTGTTTCCGGGTCCCGGAATTTCTCGGGGACCAACACATGCCGGACCAACCCACCGAACGCGGCCTGGCCGCCGCCCTGGCCGCCGTTTTCCATGGAATGCACCTCCACGAACGCGTGCACTATTTTTTTTCGGGGCCCGGCGTGTTGCGAACAGCAACGAAGCAGCTCCGTGGCGTGAAACGCTTGGTCCAGTTTGTTTGAGTGTTGCTTTTTACCCTCCGCTGACTCCAGGTCATCCGTTGAAACGCCGTCCGCGCCGTTCCAAACAAACAGACTCGGCCGTCCCAGAAACCGAACCAACTCCCGGGTTTGCGTTTTACAAGACGTGACGCACTCGCACGACGACTCCGATGACTCACACGCCGCGACGAGGGCTTTCAGTGCGCCGATACGGATCGCCGTCCGCGATTTTTCGTCGCCAACAGCGCAACGCAATTTGTCCGTCCCGAGCCGTGTCAAAAGTTTCCCTATTCCCACGCCGCCGGCGCCTCGGATGAACACGCGGCAGTTGTCGTTTTTGCGTAGCAGGTGCTCGATCTCGGCGTAATCGACGGTCCCGTCATCGTCAGTGGCAGCATCAACTCCGACATGACGCATTAGTTTTTCAAGACAAAGCACGGGTTGGTAATCGCGGGAATCGTCGCCACTTCTCGACGCGACGTCGTCCTTATTCCCGAGCCGCTTGGCCAACGAGCGCTCCGCCTCGGCGTCGTCTTTTTTTCGCGTCGCGATTTGGAGCTTGGCCGTAATCTCCTTATCATCAGGGTCTAGCTCTAGTGCCAGTTCCAAGTCAGCCACGGATTCGTTCAAATGCCCCAGCGCGTCCCTCGCGGCAGCTCTGCGCATCAGGCACTTTATTTTCGTTCCGTGTTTCGGGTTTTGCAAAAAGTAATCCGCGAGCTCGCACACCTTGTCGCAGTGCTCGATTGTTTGCGCGAAACACCCCAGTTTCAGGGCGGCTAACGAGGCGTTGCCGTGCAGCTCTATTGACCGCTTGTCGCTCTCCAAGCCGCTTTCGTAGATTTTCAGCGCCTCGCTTACCTGTCCATTCTTCAGCGCCGCGTTGCCTTGCGATAGGTAAAACAAAGTGTCAGTCTTGACCTGGTAAAACGTGGAGGCGGGAATTGGGAAAGCCGGCACACACGTACCTTCGTTTCGCTTTCGAAACACGGTTTGCCGGTTCCCCACCTGTTTCGCGTGCCTCTTGTCAATATCACTCTCCATTGCTTTGAACGCCGGGTTATCGGGCATGTAACTCATCCACGGGTCATCTTCGTCATCACTGGGGGTCCATAAATCCCACCCGTGGTAATCCGTGGCGGATTTCGCGTTCTCTCTTTTTTCGGCATCGCTCATCTTCCCTCGGTGATGTTGGAACAACGCCCGCGCCTTTTCCCGGCGGTCCTTCTCCGCGATCATTGCCGCCACCTTTTGTTTCACCTCGGCTTTCTTGTCCGGGGAAAGGTTCTCGTACTTGTTTTTTTCAGCCTGCGCCTCTTTCTTTTGCGTCTCCTCCTTGGACCTCGCAACCGAAGCATCTTTCTCCGCCAAAACGCGATCCACGTACTCGGCGCTGACTTTGCCGGTGCGTAACCCATCCACCAGCCGAGTCACGTCGTCTACTTCGTCCAAAAAAGAATCCGCCTCGTGCGCGCTGGGGGGTAACGCGCCTTTCCCGAACCGCGGTATTTCGGGGGGGGGGGGCGGCATCGCGGCGCAGGCCGCGCCGAGCGGACTGCTGTCAGAACGTTGACTTCGCAAGCGTTGAATGTTCGACGAAGAAGGGAACAGAAAACAAAGTTAATGACGGCAGGTTTGTGATAACTGTTTGCTCATACAAGCAAATTCTCGCATTTAAATCATGAATATGGGCCGAATATGGGCACCCCTTGGCGAAAGATTCGACCGCTTCCCCCCACACTCTCGTGTCGCGCGCACCTCATCGCGCCACGGACCAAGACGGAGCCCGCTCGTCGCGCTCCTTCAACGCACGCACCGTAGACGCGTGTTTGTGTTCCTCTTAAACCCACGCCACCGCGCGCACGCGGCGACGCCGCGCACCACCCGTTGGCCACGATGAAAACTCGCGTTCGTGCCCCCGCGTTGCGTCGCGCGAACCCAAAGGCGCCCCTGGTGCCCGCGTCGGTCAAGAAGCCCGCGCGAAAGGCGGTTTCCACGATTCGACGGAAAACCACCAAGAACGCGCCGAAACAGATGAAAGCAGCGGACCGTCGCAGGTGCGTGGACGTGTCGCTTTCCGGACACGCCCGCCGGGCCGGCAATTCCCATCCCATTTAACGTTCCTCAGCGAATTTTTCTGACACGATCTTCAAAATGAATCAACAGAATCATCCACAGCCGCACAAAAACCCTGATGCGCCACTGCGGCGTCGGCCACCGGCGAGGCGCTTTCGGGGACAAGAGCTACCGCGACAGGGTTGGGGCGGTGTTACAGTCGGTGTACGGCAACACTTTCAAGGAGGGGAGTTGGTGGTACCAGAACCCGGACGCAGGATTGTTTTTCGCGAAGGTTTTTTCCGCGGCGACCGGGTTCAAAACAAACGTCACCCCGACGCAAGCCGAGGCGGTTTTTGTGAAGAACGAGGGGACGAAGAAAATGTTTGTCTGCGAGAGGGCCATGGTACAAGCGGGATTCACGGTCGCGCAAGTCACGAGTTTGTACGAACAAACCCCCGCAGCGGCATGGAACGCGGACGACGACGTGAGCGAAAGATTCATCCAAGTCCAGGTGCCCGGCGCTAAAACGAAGCCGCTCGTTTCCCTCGCCGCGGCGGCGGCATGCCCGAGCAGCGCGGTGAAGTCAGTCCCGACTTCCCTAGGGTCAAGCCGTTACTCCCCGTTCAACACCCAAATTCAAAGGAACATCGACCACCAAATTCAAAGGGGAATCACGTGTTCGAGCGCGAGCGGAAGCGCGCGGTGGGTTCCCTCCTCCGAGGACGACGACGACGACGACGCCACCGTTGTCGCGGATGAGTTCAACGACGAGGTACGTATTGGGGCTTTCCCAAATCCTGACACACTGTTTGCCCATACTCGTACCAGAAGGGACTATTACCTCTGCCGATTGTCCGCCCGTAATTACTCATACACATTACGAAAGACTGACACTTTCTTTTATTTATTCCAGGTTGAGGCTTTTCTTTCCGACGAGAGCGACGACGCTATCGCGTACGACCCCGCCCCGGGCGGGCTAGGGGAGGACGAGATTCCCATTCCCGGGTACGCCCTGGACTTCCCGCTTTCGCAGCCCCTGGCCGGCGAGTTCGCAGGAGGCGCGTCGCAGGATTTCCTGAAACATTTTCTGAAGGACGTGGACGACTCGCCCGCGAAGCGACGGAGCGTGTGCCCTGAGACGCTTAACCAAAACAACACGCACGCGGTGTGCGCGGTGCCTGCCAACGGGAATCACGCTGCTGAAACGTATGACAAACACTCGCGTGACGTGTTTCACAACAAACACACCCTCGGGGCGGTTCGCAAGAACATGAGTTTCCTCGGCGCCACGGCGGCGACGGCGAGCGACGCGGCGAGGTTCGAGCTCGAGCAACACCTCGCCGCGGTGGACAAGATTCTGAGGGAGCAAACCGACTTCCACGACCTCCTGCCTTCGTTTTTCCTGCTATCGCAGTGAGAACGAAGTCCGAATAGATAAGTAGACCTGAGAGCCCTGTATGTAGTGTGTGTAATGCTTGTAAAAAACTACCCTGACGAACTGCTCACTCAAGTCGACTCAGATCACCTGCTCGTTCATACGCGGCGGAGTAGCAGCGTGAGTTTTAGTAGACTGTATCGCTCGAAAAAATACATCGAGCCACAACGACGCGCACACCCAGCCACCGCTGACATGCCCACTAAATCACTCATTGGCGCTGCCAAGCGCGCGCGTAGAAGAGCGCGTGTAGCGCCCGCGACCGATACGCAACAGTCCGACGCGCAGGAAGCCATCCCCCGCCTCCCCAACCACGTCGTCGTCGCGCACGTTCTCAGATCTGAGCTTTTCGACGACCCCGAAGATCTCGCACGGCTCCCAGCGGTGAGCCGTGCGATGCGCGACGCGGTGGCGGCGACGGGGCTTCGGTTTGAAGAGCTTCATGAGGATAAAGCCAGAGAGCTCGGATGTTTAAGCGCGCTGCAGCGCTGGCAACAGCGAGGTCTCCTGTCGCGTCAAGAATACCTTTGTGAGGCAGCGGCGAGGGGTGGAAATCTGGAAGCGTTGAAGCTGTTGCGCGATAAGGACACACCGTGGGACGCAGAGACGTGCGCGGGGGCTGCACAGAGCGGGCATCTCGAGGTGCTGCAGTGGTTGCGCGCGAACGGCTGCCCGTGGAAAGAGCGGACGTGCGGACAGGCGGCGATGAACGGGCACCTCGAGGTGCTGCAGTGGGCGCGCGCGAACGGATGTCCGTGGGACGAGTCGACGTGCCAGGGGGCGGCGTTCAGCGGGCACCTCGAGGTGCTGCAGTGGGCGCGTGCGAACGGCGCACCGTGAGACGCAGACACGTGCAGGGTAGTGGCGAGGGAAGGCCACCTCCAGGTGCTGCAATGGGCGCGCGCGAACGGATGTCCGTGGGACGAGTCGACGTGCCAGGGGGCGGCGTTCAGCGGGCAACTCGAGGTGCTTTAGTGGGCGCGTGCGAACGGATGTCCGTGGGACGAGAAGACGTGCGAGCTTGCGGCGTTCAGCGGCCACCTCAAGGTGCTGCAGTGGGCGCGCGCGAACGGATGCCCGTGGAACAAGTGGACGTGCGCGTTCGCGGCGCGGCACAGGCATCTTGAGGTGCTTCAGTGGTTGCGCGCGAACGGTTGCCCGTGGGATGGACGTACGCGCGCAGTGGCGAGAGATCATCTCGAGGTGTTAAGCTGGGCGATAGCGAACGGCTGCCCTGATTACTGAGACGGTGAGACCTTTCTGGGCGCTATAGTGTGTTTTCTTCACTGACCCGTAGACTGCTCGATGTCATGACTGCTGCCCGACTGCTAGACCGTGTGTGTTCTTCCTCTGACTAACTACTCACCACAATATCCGCCACCACGCAAAAGTGGTCGCTCGCGAATTCCTCGGTGGGCAACGCGTCGTTTTTCACTTTGCGCGGCGGCAACAGCACGCGTTTCGTTTTCAATCCGGGGGTGTGGAATATATAATCCACCGTGCCTTTGAACTTGGCGTGCATGGACGTTACCGGCGGTTCGTCCCTCAAAGTCGTTTGGTAACACGACTTCAGGTTTCCCGCCAACGCGTGCGTCAAGAAGTAGTTTCCGTTCTGCGTACCGGAAGTGTTTTGAACGGCGAACGGTTTCCCCAACGCCGTGGCGACGCCTTCGTCGTCCCAAAAGTACTCCCGGAGACGCCCCAGGGCGTTTTTTATGGAATTTTTCCCCGCACCCCGTGTTTCGTCCCAAACCGCCCAATCCTCGTCGTCGCGGACGAAACCGCCGGTTTCCAGAAGCATTTGGAACTCATCACTCGCGTCGTCGCCGCCGTTTTTTTCGCCCTGCGCTAGCACGCCCGCGAGATACCTCCGGTCCACGCGGGAGATATCGATACTGCCGTTTAGTAAAAAGTGGTAAAGAGGCGAACTCGGCACGCAGTTGAAGTCACCGGTGATTACCGCGTGCGCCTTTGTTTTCACCGGATTCGAACCTACTTTCACCGGCTTGGAACCAGATTCAAGTAGACTACCTGATCCAGTAGATCCAGTAGATCCAGTGTACCCCTCTGGTCCATCCATAACAGATCCACCGACGATCCGCCGTCTTTCCTCGATCATTTCCAAAAAAACCCGCATCTGCCCCAGCTTGTAATCCCCGCGCTTCGGGTTGAACAAACCGTGAATGCACCCGAGCACGACGAACTCGCGGGTTTCTGTTTTTTGGCGCAAAGACGCCGCACCTTTTTCCGTGTTGTCCGTAGTCATGTTACTAGCACCACTAACCGTACCAGTAGTCGTGTTACGAAAACCACTAACCCCGTCCCGTAGCCCCAACGTCACGATACACGCGGCGTTGCTTTTCAAGCCGTTTTCGACTTTTTCGAAATCGATTGAACAATGCGAGTGGTACGAAAACTTTTCAACCCGAAAAAACACGGAACACCCGTCTTTCTTCCCGCCCCCGCGCGGCGCGTGTATGCCTTTGTAGTCTTCGGAAAATGCTTCCTCGAAGTATTTGAAGAACTCGAGTTCGCACTCTTGTAGCGCGAAAATATCCGGGCTGAGTAACGAAATCTCTTGAAACAAAACCAACTTGCGCCGGTTCGGTGAAAGCAGCTCCGGGGAAACGCCTCGGTACAAATCGTGATGTTCGTTTGCGTTGGTTTCGGCCAACACGTTGTAGCTCATCACGCGGAAGTTTTTTTCTTCTTCCGAGTCACTACTGGTCGAGTCATTACTACTGGTGTTCACCCACTGCCTTTGCTCCACGCCTCGTGCAGCGGCTTCGCGGGGGGGGGACAAAACAGACGCGGCGCGAGGGTTCGAGGGATTGAACTGGTTTCCGTTTCCTCGGCCTCGGCCTCGTCCTCGTTGTGAAAAGTGAGGCTCACCTCCTCGAGGCGACGGGTAGAACCTGGGTTGGTCGTTCCTGAAACCTGGGTTGTGGTCGCTTCGTGGCCTTGGAACCCCCCTTGGTCGTGGGACCTCTCTGGTTGGAGCCAAGACGTCGTCCCTTTCCATCGGGCTCGCCGTGTCGAAGCGGACGTGCGTGCCTTGTCCGGCGACGAAATTTGGCTGACCCAGCGCAGGCCAGTCATCCGGCGACGACACGCGGTGCTTCGCCATCGCGACCCCCGGGGAGTACACGCCGACCGCGTTTCTCAGGGCGAACGACGAACGCGAAGAAGAAGACACACACGATACCCAGTACCGACGCCTAACACCGGAAAGCATGCGCACTGGACATGGTCGTGAGGGAGCGCGACGCTTCGTGTGTGAGATGGCTTGTGTTTTGCTGTTTCCGACGAGGTTTTCACGAAAAACGAAAAAACATACAAAAAGATTCAATGTTTGTCGCGCAGTCCTCGTCGGCGGCGCGGCGAGTGATAGATCTCACCACACCTGCGACATCAGACACCCGCAGTTCATTGTTGCAAGGAGACTGCCTCTTCCGAGATGGGCTTGCTCGGAGGAGGTAATTAATTCCGTGCGCTCGTTTCCAAAACAAAAACGAAACAAAACAGTAAAAAAGAAAAGAAGGAAGAGGGACGAAAAGAACGCGGCGCACGTGTGGAAAGACTTCTCTTCTCTATTTGCAAAGACCGACCCTCCCTCGACCTTCCGCCCACCACCCACCGCCGACGAAAATGAAGACAGAAAACCATGGATACACCGATTAGTTCCCTTCCTTTGCCTTCGCCGCTTGGATTCCCTTCTGGCCCCTGAGGCGACCGGTGCGGCGCGCCGCGATGAGACCAGCCTTGGCACCAGGGGGCTTGTTCCTGCGCACGGTGGAGGCGTGTCCGATGTGCTGGTGGTTACCACCACCGTGAGGGTGTTCCACGGGGTTCATCGCCACACCACGCACCTTGGGCCAGGTAGCACCTCGCTTAGACTTGTACTTGTGGTAGTTCGCGCCAGCCTTGAGCATGGGCTTGTCGCATCTGCCGCCACCCGCGATCTGTCCGACGGTGCCACGGCATCCGGAAGGGATGGTCTTCTTGGAACCGGAGGGGAGCTTGATTCGGGAGAAACCGGTGTCGGGGTTGTGGGAGATGAGGATGCAGTATTCGCCGGACGCTTTGGCCAACACGCCGCGGTCACCGAGCTTGGCTTCGACGTTGCAGATGATGGTACCTTCGGGCATGTTCCCCACGGGTAAAATGTTGCCAACCACGAGCTGCGCCTTTTTACCGCAGTACAGGAACTGACCGGTGTACGTACCTTCCGCCGCGACGAAGAGCTCCTTCTGGTGCTGGAACCGCTTGGAGTTGCGGAAAGTCACCTGTTTGGTTGCGACGACGAGGAGAGGGTGGATCGATGAGGCGAGGTCAGCGATTGCACAACGTACGCACGGTCGACGCCGCGTCGTCGTCGTCATCAATCGGCACACGCATCAGCACAGCAGCCGAGAGTTTACGCGAATGGCACGGGAGGAGGAGCATGGGAGGACCGCGGCGCGTCGTCATCCTCGCGCGCGCAGCACACAACACAGCTGTGGGTAGTTTTTTAGGGTTACGCTCGTCCGGCGCACGGCAGCGCGCGCACGTACCTTGGCGAGGGGAGCACCGCGTCCGGGGTCGTGGATGATGTCAGTCACGACACCCTTGATGTAACCATGGCGCTCGGCGTAATCCTGTGGTGAGAGGAGAGGGGTGGGTGGGTCAGTCGTCCGGTTTCGTGCATCACGGGGTTGCGCGAAATGGCTCCTCCCGTCGCGTTTGCGAAAAAAACACGCGCACGCCGTGGCGAGTAGGCCGTGGACGTCGCCGCGTCGAGGTGCGTTTCTGGCATCAAAGCGCGCGAATCATCGCGTTACGCGCGTGCTAAACACGTCTCAACAATCACAAGACTTGTGACGAACTTTGGGGACCAGGGAGAGACGTCGGCCGGAGCCGAAAACCCTCCCGACCTCGTGCGAAATCCGATCCCGCGATGAAAGCGCGCGCCGTGTCGGGCCGTTCCACGTACCGCCTGCCTGTGCTTGGCTTCGCCCTTGCGCTTGGAGGTGTTGGAGGTGAAAATCGACCCCGCACCCTTACGCTGACCTCTGATAATACGCCCCATCTCGTACGAGGGGTGACTACCGGTAAGCGCTAGTCAAAGAGACGGAGCGAACGGGCGCGATTCGTGTGAAGTAGGGCTTGGACGGGTAGAGAAAAAAAATCGCGTTTCAGGGTACTCGTATGGGTATTTCGAGACCCATTTTTTGAGAAACGGAGTCTTCTCCGTTTCAGCGGACCGTTTACGAAAGTGCAAGATGGGCAGTTCCGAGACAACGCCGCTCGCACTTGCCACCTCCCTAAGTGTGGCGATGGCCGCGGGTACCCCTGCTTGGGAAGGGGCGCCCGGTGCGTCTCCGAAACCCTCGCCTTCTCCGGGTTTAAGCCCCGCGGTCGTGCCCGATGCCGCGACGTCCCAGGCCCGCGTTCCCGAACGTCTCGACAGCTTCGGGTCTCCCGATTCCGCTGGACTCGCGCAGCACGGAGGGGTTTCACCCACGTTTAACGCGAACAAGTTCGGCTCTCCCGGAAGCGTGGTGCACTCGCCGCACCACACGCAAGGGACGCACGGGCACGTGGCGAAGATGGTGGACTGGGTGCAAGGCGCGGCGACAGAGGAACTCGTGCCGTTGTCCGCGGAAAAAACCAACTCGTCAGATGGCAAACACAACTCCGCGAAAAGAGCTTCCAGGAGTTCGCTTTCCAGCAGCGTGGCTGGCGGTTTCGCCCTGGCTACGAGTGGCGCGCTTCAGCGTTTACGCGCGTCACGCGACGCCCCCGAAACCCCAGTACTGGTTCCCAAAATCCGACGAAGCTTGCGTTCCGCGTCCATGAACGAGATCGAGGAAGAAATCGCGCTGGCGCGGCGCATGTCGCCGTTAGCGATGGACACTCGACTGGACACACACAACGTGTACGCATCACCCGGTAACACAGTCCAACGAAGTGTTGCTAATCACGACCTGCTTACGCAAGTAACCGTGGACCCGTACGATTTCGACCTCTTCGCGGAACAGTTCCCGGACGAACCCGGTTCGCCGGTATCCGTTGCGCCGCAAACGCCGCGCTCGCCGCAGCCGAACCGAGACGGGTCGAGCTCGAAAAAGCACGTGTCCAATTTGTTCTCTCCGGTACACGACGTGAACACGCAGACGCCAACGCATGTGGCCTTCCAGCCGGCAGTCGGTTCTTCCCCGGAATTGGCAAAATCAAGCGAAAGCGACGCGGGTGATGACGTTTCGGAACGCGAAACGAAACCCGCGTGTTTTGACGAAGCGTTTGCCGCGAAAGAAGCGTCGCCGATCGCGGCCGCAATCGCGGCGATGTCTCCGGTTCCGGAATCGCCGTACGCGGACGAAACTAAGGTTCATCACAACACGTCGCCTGCCGTTCTGGTCCTGGCCAAGGAAAACGTGGACAAGGAAAACGCAACTTCCGCAATCGGCGCCGGTCCCGCGGCCGCCGCGCAAACCGAACCCGAAAAAGAAAAAGAAAAAGAAAAAGTCGCGCCGCTTCGCCCCAGCGCCTTTATCAACGCCGTGCACAAACTCGACCCGAACTCGGCGCGCGCGGTTTCCGTGGTGCTTTGCAAGCCACTTCCTGTGTCGGTTGCCAGGGACGTTTTGGTTACCATACCGAAATCCACCGCACCCGTCCCCGCGCCGAGCGCGGCGAAGAAGCGCGCCGGCGGTGACGCGGGGCCGTACCTCGGACACGCGATGACCCCGTTGCCTATTTCCAAGTCCGTTTTGGACCGGATCGACGCCCTCGGGCCGGAAATGCAACCCGCGCAAAAGTACATCCTGCTACTAGGCATCGCCCTGGATTTCTACGCGAAAACGCAACTCATTCGGGAGCTGAACCGGTTCGCGCTGATGGGCGACACCGGTGGATGGGCGTGGTTCACGTTTGTGTTTCTGTTTTTTTTACTCTCAGGTACGCGTGTCAGGCTTTCCCAAATCCGGGGACACTGTTTGATGCCCCGTTCGTGACTGTTCGAGTGTACTACCCGTAACGTTTACTGGCGTACTGGCAACTGTTACAAACAAATCCATCACAAGTGCTCTGTTCGGCCCGATTACGCCCGACTGTTCGGCCCGAATCCTACGACTTTTTACTCATACACGTTACGGGAAGACTGACACTTTTCGTTCACAATCGCAGGAAGCATGACCGCCGCGTACTGGCTTCTGCACTACCCCATGCCCACCGAGACGGACCAACGGGAGTTGAAAGACTCTAAAAAGAAGATGGATTTCAAAAAGATGGTCAGGACGGCGGGGGCGGTTTGTTGCCTTTTGCAACTCGGCACCGCCTTCGCGGCGTGGCGGGCGTTGCGGGTGAAGGACATACGGCAAAGGAAAGCGGAGATGGACCTGCGGGGGATGCAGCTGGTGGACACCGTGTTTCTGCTTCTGCCCGTCGCGACACTGCAGGCGTACGTCGGGATGAAGTGCTCGTCCCCGGATTTGACCTGCCCAGGCCGGTCCGGGTTCGACGCCCTGCTTTTCTGCGCCGTGCTCGGCGCGATCACCTCCGCGTCGCTTTGTTTTGTTTCTCTGGACCTTCACGAAAAGCCGCCCAGCCTGACCTGGCCTTCGTACTGGAAAGCGCACAAGCCGCACCTTTCCGAAACCGCGGCGAAGACGATTTTCAAGTTCTTCGAGCTGTCGGCGCGGATTTCGCTAATCGCGCTGTTCGGTGCGGTGCACGGGGGGTACGTGTTCTTCGTGTTCGCGGTGCATTCAGTTTTCGTTTTGGTTGGTTTGAAAAATTTCGACAAACTCATCGGCGGCGGCGTTCCCGATAAAAACGTCTGGCAAAAGTTCGTGAGGTATGTATTTCCCAACTCCAAATCCCGCCGACCGACAACTGTTTGCCCATACAAGACTGACACTTTCTTTTATTTATCCTAAGGTGCGACTTGGTTATTACCGTGTCAGAAAAACACAAGTGGTGGCCTGAGAGCTTATTCAAAGGCCGGACAATCGCGCTTCCAACCTTGGACGACACCAAGCTTTTAGTGGCCGCCATGCTGTGGCCGCCTTCCATGTTCGTCGCCAACGCGACGGATTCGAAAGGCCGGTTCTGGTGGCGCTCGAAAACCTGTCCACGGCGGAGCTTCCTGTCCGTGGACCGGAACGACGCGATTTTCCCCCTACCCGCGTTCGTAGCATTGCAGGTTGCCGAAGCGTGTCTCATGTTCCTTGTGATTGGCACTAGCATCACAAACTCGCCGCACTACCACGCCTACTTCGCGGCGAGCGCCATCGTCAACATGGCGTGGCTCATGGCGGTGGTGGGGTGGATTTCGGGGGTGACGCTTTGGAACCCGTTCCTGTCGGACGGGCCCCCGCTTGCCGGGTTTGCAAGACTGGGCAACGGCACGGATGGCACGGCAGATGCGCCGAGCGCCAACGCGTATGGTCAGCGAGGCGGTTGGAGCGGGTGGCACGGAACGGATGCGATGGAGGATGAGGACGACGCCCATGAAATGTTTTCGCCAAAGAACAACGCGGGCGTCAACGTCGCCGCGTCGATGGCCACGACTGGTGTGTTTTCCCCCAGCGGAAGGACTCCAGGCGGCGGTGGAGGGGGGAGGAGTCGTGGGAGCAGAGGGAGCAACGGACTGCAGTCCGTCGCCGCCTCGTATGCGCACACGGCGCCGATGGAGAGGGAGGTCGCGGAGAAACCCGCCGCGCGCGCGTTGCTTTTCCCCGACGAAGAAAGTTCCGACAAGAAAGTTTCCGTTTCCAAGGTACAGCCTCTCCGGGGCTTTCCCAAATCAGGGACACTGTTTACCGCCCCTCTTTGACGTACCACGTCATCCAAAGGAAGTGTACTACTGGTAACTCTTACCAGTACAGTACTCGCGGCTCTTACAAATATATCTCATACGCCCTGTTTGCCGATTGTCCGCCCGTACACGACTGTTCGCGCGCTGTTTGCCAATCGCCCAACACAGATCACCCGTACCGAGACTCGGGACTGACCGTTTTCGTTTACAAAAACAGACGACGTCCGTTCCCGAAGTTCCCAAATGGGACCCCGTGGCGGCGGAGGCCCGAGCCGTGGAGGCTGAGAAAAAACGAGTTCTCGCGCTGGAGATTGAAAAGACACGAAAGAAAGAAGCGGCTCGTCGTGAAATCGCGAGGCTGGATGCGCTGCGACGTGAAGAAGCGCGGGCGGCGATGCGGCGGGAGGCGGATGTTTTGGAAGCGAAACGGTTGGAGGCGTTTTCGAAAAAGAGAAAGGAACACAAGAGCGCGGGAACGGCCAAGCCGCCCGCGGTTCCGAAACCGCCGCAACCGCTTGTTCAACCACCACCCACGGACGACCAAACAGTCACGAAAGAAAACACCAGTCGACGCCAATCCGGAGGTTTGTTCGGCCGGCCCGGAATCGTGGTCAGTAAGTCGCAGGAACGGTAGCGCGGACGCTTCCGGGTTTTGAACAAGTCAAAAGATTACTAAAGTCGTGGACCTCATTCTTCATACGTCTTCGTACATACTTCTACCCTTCCCTTCCTTCATACCTGCCTAACCTTTATTTACCTACCGTACCTACTGCCCACCTCCCCACCTAAATACCCTCATCTACCAGTCTTACCAATACTCACCACCGGAATACCCTCCGTTACCATTCTTCCCCTTCCGGGTACGGCACCACCACATTCACGGCGTCTACGCGAATGTTCCGAGTAAGCGCGCCAACGGCATCGGGGCCGTTCCACTTGGCGGATCGCAGTTCATTTTTCTTCGGCGGCACGATCCCCGCGGCTTCCGCCGCGAGGCCCGCGCGTTCCAGTTTCGTGGCGAACCGGCCGAGTTCCACCATCACATGCGTCGTGGCGAACGCCCCGGTTAGGCACGCGCCCGCGACGACTGCGGCGCCCAGCATCGCGAATCGGTTGAGGCGGGAAGAAACACTGCGAGCAGCGGCGCCGACCGTTTTTTCATTCGTCACAGCCAAATGAGAGTCGGTAGTCCCTCCGCCGCCCTTCCCTCCCACCAGAGCCAGCCCCACAAGCCCTGCGAGCCCAAAAGCCCCTACCCCGGTTTCGAAGTACCCGGGTTGGTCCCACCACCCGAATTTGTCCTGTCCGAATTTGGCGCGCGCGCCTTGTAAGGTACACTCCTCCGGCGTGGGGCTCAGGGTTTCTTGGAACTTTCGTTTCGAGAAATCGGACGACACGTTTGGCCATTCCTGTTTAATACCGGCGACGTGCGCCGCCCCGACAACCCCGACCACCTTCTTTACCCCACCCGGGTGCCGGTGCAACGAGTGCGCTAACACCAAGTCGCGATCCAGGCGCAACGTAGCGTCCATCGCCCAGCCGCTGTCGTACGAGGGATTGTTATTACTTTTACTGGACCTTTCGGAACTACTCGTACTGAGTGGTAGTTTCACTGAACTTAAAGACGGACCGTGTTGCGAAGAGTCGTCGTCGTCGTCGTCGTCCAAAGATTCGTCACTCGGGTCCCCAGAGAAGCGTCCGTGCTTCTCCAGAAACGCGTCGCTGCGTAACAGCTCGACGACTTTTGGAGTTTTGCCAGAAAAGTGTCAGTATTGTATATCTCGATGTATGGACAACAGTCACCAGCTTCGGTCAAACAGTCGGCTGGGTTTGGGAAACGCGGGGACGTACCTTTTTCCGCGCAAACGCGCACCGCAAGTAAGTCGTTTGGGTCCGGATCGGCGTGCAATGCGAGGTGCCACGCGCCTCGTTCCGTTGATGCGGCGTCGCACTGAGCCAGCGAGATCAATCGTCGTAACTCCTTCGGCGGCGCAACCGGTACGGGGCGCTCCGACCCGTCCGGCCAAACCACCAACACCGGTTTGGCGGGGGGGCGTTTTCCCGTCGCCAAGTTCGGTCCGTGTTTGTGTCTGTGACTACTTTTCCCATCATCATCACTGCCACTTTGTCTCGCAATACCTTCGTCGTTGCTTCCCTCATCACTTTCGTCTTTCCGTACCTTGCCCATCGCTTTCCGCAAAGCTTGTCTCCACTTCGTCCTCGCGAACAGCCGCGCAGTGGTTGTTTTGGCGTCGAGGTCGCCCTGATTGTTGAAAGAAAAGTGTCAGTCTGGTACATCGCGATGTATTGGACGATGTATGGACAACAGTCACCGTAATCGGTCTGAACAGTCAGGGCAGAGGTAACCGTCCCTTCTGGTACGAGTATATCGCGTGTATTGGACGATGTATGGAAAACAGTCACCGTAATCGGTCTGAACAGTCAGGGCAGAGGTAACCGTCCCTTCTGGTACGAGTATATCGCGTGTATTGGACGATGTATGGAAAACAGTCACCATAATCGGTCTGAACAGTCAGAGGTAACCGTCCCTTCTGGTACGAGTACGGGCAATCAGGGAGGCGGATTGTGGTAAATGGGAAATACTTGCCACCACGATTTGCGCGCCCACCTCTTTCGCCGCGTCCACGGCGGCTAAAAACTCAGCCCCGGGATTCGAACCAAGGACCGCCCCAACCGCGGCGTACGCCAAACCGCCCATTACCTGTACGAGCCTGCCTTGGTACATAACGGAAAGGGCGTCCCAGTGCGTGTGTACGTTAGTTTCCGCTAGGTGTCGCGCGGGTAGCTTTAACTGCGCGTCCCGTAACATGGACACCAATCGCTGCGGGTCCAGCTCCAACACCACCACGTCTGGTTTCAGGCGAAGAATCAACTCCCTGGTTTGCCGCGCCGCGAGCGCGCTGACGTGCGCGGTGCCTATTATCGTCACGGGGACGCCCGTGGTGGGGTGGAACAACGTCGTGGTGGTGGGCGATGGGTCCGCCGTTTCTGCGTGCTTTTTACTCATATCCTCTGCATCGATTTTAGCCCGTTCATCGTCCCCATCAAAAGCCACCCTCAACACCGCCAGCCCAGAGCTGGTGCCCATCGAGATGCCTTCGGGAAAAACATCCGCCACGTCTGAAGGCTCGGGGTCGTCCGGAGGCTCCGACGAGCTCATCCAAGCGCCGGGTCGTGTGCGACGTTGTTGTTTCTTCAGAGGAACGCGTGACGCGACTCGCTGCACAAGCCCATCTTTCGCGTTTTTGTGGCCTCTGGCCTGTCAAGCCGAGGATGAGAAATGACGTGTTCACCTCTCACCTGTCCCAACCGCGTGCGTGACGCACGACAAGTCAGCAAATGAAAGCAGTGGGGATCGTTGACCCGCCCACACCCACCACACTCACGCGCGCGTCTCCACGACCGCCCGAACACTCTCGTTCGAAGTCGCGTCACCCGCGTTCCTTCGCTATCGCACCTCGCGCCACCGTCGCGCGACCATGGCTTGTACCTTCGCGCCCAATGCTACGCTCGGCGGACGCGTGTCCCTGCGCGCGCGTTCGCGGTGCCCCGCGCGCGGTGCGCTTATGGCGCCCGCGAGGGTCGCCCCCAAAACGCGCGGCTTGACCACGCGCGCGGTGAAGGAAGTGAGTGGTGCTGATTTCCAGGCGGAAGTGTTGGACGTAAGTTACCCACAGACCGCCCTGCCTTGTCCCCTGACACGAACGCCATCGATCGAACGTTCCATTCCGAAGCTTCAAAAACACCATTCTATCTTCCATCCGCGAACACCACTGCAAGTACGCCGTACTCACCTGTACTCTCCCCCGACCCCAACCCCCAACCCCCCAACCCTAACCGACAAACCCTAAACCCGTCCAGTCCGAGATCCCCGTCCTCGTGGACTTCTGGGCCACGTGGTGCGGCCCGTGTAAGCTGATCAGCAAGGTTGTTGAAAAAGCCGAGGCGGAGTACGGGTCGGATAAAGTGAAGATTGTTAAAATCGAGGTTGATCCCAACCCGGAGCTGGTGGAGAAGTACGGCATTTACGGCCTGCCAACCGTGATGCTGTTTCGCAACGGAGAACCAGTAGAGGGCTCGAAACGGGAAGGCGCCATAAACCTGCCAAAGCTCAAGGACCACCTCACAAAGTTCGGAGTGGAGGCGTAGAGTTTGTTGATCGCGAGAGTTGAATGTTGAATCGAAAAAAATAGTAAGCGAAAAGCGCAGAGTTGACATTGATGAGCCTTTGGTTTCCTAAAAGTAAACTGCGCCCTATCCCTGGTCGATTTCGACTGAGTCCCTCCCGTAGGCGATACTATCCCTTGCCTCCCCCTAGCCCCCCCAACCATTTCGGGACTTTCAGCGGCGTCAGTTTCTTACTCGCTTCCTGGTTGCGCAACGCCCGAACCATCTGCGCTAAAACGTCTCTTTCCTCGCGAACGGCGTCCATATCCAACAGTTGTTTCTCCCGCTGCGCGATGATCTCTTTAGCGGCTGCGAAATCGGCTTTGTACCGCCGGGCGCTTGACGCGAGCTCCGTGTCTTCGCGACGCACCGCGTCTTTCGCGTTTTGAGTGGCAGTTTCGGAGGCTACTCTGTGCTGCTCGGCGTCGTCACGTCGCTGCTTTTCGGCTTTTGCGGCTTGCGTTTCAGCGTTGACTCTTTGCGCTTCCGCTTCGGCTTTTTGCGCTTTCGCGGACGCGGACGCTGCAGCCGCGGATTTTTCGGCGGTCAGTCTTTGCGTTTCGGATTCAGCCCTTTGGGTTTCAGCGTTGGCAGCGGCTTGCTCCGCAGCGGTCTTTCGTGACTCGGCTTCCGCAAGCGCGGCTTCAAGCGACGCGACCTTACGCGTCGCCGTCTCCGTCGCGGCGCGCGCATCGGCGACTCGCTGTGCCTCAGCCTGCGACGCCGCCTGCTCCGCGACCACCTTCTGTGCCTCTGTGTCAGCCACAGCCTGCTCCGCCGTGACTCGTTTTGCCTCCGCTTCGGCAAGCGCGGCTTCGAGCGACGCGATCTTCGTGTTCTCCGCTGACGCCGACGCCCGCTCCGCCGCGACCTTGTGTGATTCCGCGTCCGCCGCCGCCCGTTCCGCGGCGACTTTCTGTGCTTTCGCCTCCGCCGCCGCACGTTCCGCGCCGGCTTTCTGCGCCAAGGCGTCCACGAGCGCGGCTTCCAGGTCGGTAACCTTCCGCGCCGCTGCATCCGCCGAAGCGCGCTCCGCGCTAAACTTTTCAGCCTCAGCCGCCGCCGCGCGCTCCGTCGCGAGTTTCCGTGCCAGTAACTCAGCCGCCGCCGTTTCGAGAGCCTCAATCTTCAACGCATCAGCCTCGATCGACAAACGTGACGCGGCAGCTTTCGAAGCCTCCGCGTGGGCGAGCGCGGCGGACAGCTCGGCGACTTTTTTGTTCGCCGAAGCCGCCGCGGCGATTTTCCGCGCCTCGGCGTCAGCAATACGCGCCTCAGCCTCCGCCACAGCTCGCTCCAAGGTTTTCGTACGCCCCTGCGCTTCAGCAAGAGCATGCGTCAGCGCTGCGAGCTTCTGCTTTGACGCATCTTCAGCGGCGACCCTTTCATTGGCAGCCTGATTCGCAGCGTCAACCAGCTTTGCTTCGAGCGACGCGATTTTTTTTGCGAACATTCCGATTTCGTCAGCACCCGTCTTCGCGACGTCGGAGGCGTCGGAGGATACCTCGTACGCCTTGATACGCGTCTGTGCGCCTTCCAGTTCGAGTGTGGCGCTCGAACACGCCGCGCGCGCCTCCTTCAGTGCCGCCGAGAGCGACGTTGATTCAGCAGCGCCCGCCTGGATATTCGCCTCGAGCGTTGCGACGCGCGTCCGGGCCGCGGCGGTCGCCGCGTCAGACTGCGCTACCTTACCCTCCGCCCGCGCCGCGCGCGTCTCCAACGCCGCCGCGGAGCTCGCGCTTTCCGCGGACTGATTACTCACATCCGACGCGTCTTCTTTTATTTTTTGTCCCAACGCTGTCACGGACGCTTCCGCGTCAGCCGCTCGTCGCGTTGTCTTTTCCAACGAAAACGTTAGTTCCGCGATACGAGCGTCAACCGAACTGGTCGCCAAAGTCGCCTCCGCCTCCAGGGCCAACACCCGCTTTTCCTTTTCAACCAGCCGTTCTTTTTGCGCGCGTTCGGTTTCCCTCGCGCGGCGCGCCGAGTCAAGCGCGGAATTCCTCGCAACCTCAGACTCCATACACGACGTTTCCAGGGTGTGCACTTTCGCTTCTAGCTTGTGTACCTCGGCTTGCAACAGGTTTTGGTCAACGGACGAGCTCTGTTTCTCTTTTTGCGTCTCCAAAGTCTGCTGCTGCGCCGTTTTCGCCGCTTCCAGCGCCGCTTTAACTTTTACAACTTCATCCTCCGCGGCGCGGCGCACGTCCGCCTCCCCCACAGAGGTCGCCTCAAGGTCCGCGACGTTCCCCTCCAATTGCTCTACTCGCGTAAGAAGCGCACCCAGTCGTTGTGTCGCGGACGTTTCCGCGGACGCGCTCGTCACCGACCGAGCCTCGGCGCCTTTCGCGTCGTCCTCCGCGACGCGCGCGCGTGTCTCCGCCGCAAATAAAAGTGTCTCTGCTTGTTTCAATTGCGCTTCCGCGTGCTCAGCACGTTTCATGAGCGTCGCGTCTTGTGGAACGACGTGCTCCGAGACCAACTTATGTGCAGTTGCTGTGGAGCTCGCCGCGTCTTCCACGGTGTTTCGAGCCTGTCGCGTCTCGGTTTCCGCCAGCTCCGCCCTGGTCTCCGCGGCGGTCGCTCTTCGCTCGAGAAGAGCGGTTCGCGCGCGGAACTTGTCCGCCTCCAAACGCGTCGCCGCCAACGCATCGGTGGCTCGTACCAGCTTTTGCTGCAGCTGAAGTTCCCACTCCGACGGCAAATTTACGGAAACCTCGTTCCGCGTGTGAATGGCCATCGGGCCATCCGGGTATCGCCGCGGGGTGCCGTTGCCGTTGCCATTTCCATCGCCATCGCCGTTGAGATGCGACTCGGGGCGCGAATCAACGGCGTGCATTTGCATCGGCTGCGCGCCGTCCTCGTGGCGTATCCCTCCCGCGAGCAAGGCTTCCAGACCAATCACCGGCCCTGGTGGTGAACCCGGAGTGTCATTGGTGTCCCACCGGTCCTTCCCACTGGACCCATCACCCGGTCGCTTCTTCGTGATGGACGACATCTCCTGCGCCATGGCATCCTTCGCCGCCGCGGCTTTCTTGGCGGAGTAGTCCGCGGCTTTTTTGGAGTAATCCGCGGCTTTGTCCGCCGCCTTCGCCGCGGCGAGCTTCGCGGCCTGGAAGTAGGACGACATGGCGGGTTGTTTTACGGTCGCCCACTCGCGCGACCGATTATCAAGCAACGATTTGATGGCTCCGAGGAGAGCGCTTGAGGATTTTTTGAGCTTGAATAAATTTTCTTGGCGCCAACTTGAGAAAGCGCGATCGTGCCGATCTGCGCGCCAGAGACGCGCGGCGCGGCCGGCAGCAACGCGTTGAGTGATACGTGTGACCCGTGTATCGTGCACAGCAGCTTGCGGCTTGCTGATTGCGTGTAAAGATGGATTCCGATGCCGCCGATACGACGACCGATACGCCATCCGAAACCACCGAAGCCGCGCCTCCTGAAAAATCATCAGATTTGAACCACGAGAAACAGAAGGAACACCTGGCGCGCGGTATCAGGGCGGATCGCAACGCGGATGACCCGCAGCATAGCTTGTTAAACGCGTTAGGTGATTACATGGTGCTTTGCGGAGGCGACCCTGTGGATGACCAGTGGAGGGTGGAGATGAAAATGCGCACCAACGGCGGCACCGCGGGGTCGTTCGATGTGTATTACTACAATCCGGATGGCGTCCGGTTCCGATCCAGGGCCGAGGCGGTGCGGCACTACGGCCTCGTGCCCATCGCGGCGCCGAAAAACGCGAGCCGGTCGCAACCAGGCGGCGCGGGTAGTGGTGCCGGCACCAAGCGCAAAGCGGAGACGCAAATCGAACGCAAACCAGGCGAAACCTTGGCGCAGGTCAAGGCGAGAAGGGACACGGCGGAGGTTGGCAAGGTGATGGACCGTTTGTTACAGAAAGTGGAGCACTTGAGCAAGGTTTCGCTAAACGCGGCGGCGAGGGACACGGCCAGGGCCAAAGTCCGGGCGGAGAAGGATTCACTGAACGCGGAGGAAAAGGCGGTGAAGGAACAGAAGCGGCTTGCGGAGAAACAGGAGAGGGACGCGGTGCGGAGCGCGGAGCGGGCGGAGAAGGATGCACGGATCGCGGGGGCGGAGCAAATCCGGCTGCAGAAGAAGGTACGTGTTGCCTTTCCCGAATCCGGGGACATACTGTTCGCGGATTGTCCGCCCGTAATTACGCATACACGCGGCCCGAAAGACTGACACTTTTCTTTTACAAAAAAGGAAAAAGAAGCCGCCGAGAAAACGCAAAAAGCGGCGGAGCGTTTCGCGGAGAAACTCGAAAGGGACAAGGCTAAGGATAACGAAAAGGGACGGAAGGACGCGGTGCGAGTGGCTAGGGAACGGCGGAAGGTGGAGGACGCGGAGGGGGCGGTGCGGGAAGTTGCCGAGCTTAAGACGAAAGGCCGGTGGTTGCGACAAAGCGATTCTGTGCGCGTGGACGGGTGGGAATCTAGCGACGCGCCGCCTGGGCCGGACACGCCCCAACTCGCGTTTACCAAAAAGCAAGACTCGAGGGTCAACGGTCTGGACGGAAAAGCACTCACCAGAGACGGAAACGCAACAACCATCCCTGAATCCCTACTCATCTCAAACCCTCCCTTCGCGGGTGACGCGTTCGAGGTGTGGAGTTTCCTTGACCGGTTCAAAGACGTGCTGTTCGCAGAGGACTTCGAAGCGGTTGAGCAAAGGCGAAAAGCGGAGGAGAAGAAAAACGCCAAGAAACCAGGCCAGAAGAAAGGCAAGAAGAGCAAAAAGGCGAAAGCCGTGGCGGCTGCTGCTGCTGCGGAACGGGCGCGGGACACCCGGGCGCCCTCAGGGTGCGCGCCTCCCACGCCAGAAGCGCTGGCGCTGTGCGCCGTTTCCGGCGACGAAACCGCCGCCGCCGCAATCGCCGGTGCGCTCCTCGCGCCCCTCATCGCCGCGCACGCCAGCGCGAGCAACTCGGAGGCGTGGAGAGAAGCCACTGGAATGGCACCGTGGAGAGACGCGTTTTACTTGGTGGATAACGGGGGGGGCAGTGTGGGTGGTGTCATCGGTGTGGAGAGCGGCACGGGCAAACAGTCCGCAACACCTAAATTACAAAGCGGCGACGTCGCGTGGCAGGAACTGCTTCGGCGGTACTTCCGCGGCGCCGCGGCGGCGATGCAGTGTCCGCCGGAGGGCGGTTTGCTAGGAAGCACCGCGCGCGCGGGCGCGGATGCGGGTGAAACAGTGTGCCGCTGGATCACCACAGGCGGGCCTACTTGTGTGTCGACACTACCTGAGACCGGTACCGTGCTGCCGCCGGCGTGCGCCGCGGCGTTAGCCGCGGACCTAGAGCTCGTCCCGCGCCCGCCCGCCGCGCTCAGCGCCAAGGCGGACGCCGAGGCGCTGGCGCTTTGCGAAGCCGAGCTCTTCGCGCTCGGGGGTGGGGTTTTCGAGTCAGGTGGTACGGGAGGTGGTGCCGGTGACACTGACACTGCAACGCAAGCCAAGCAAAAGCAGGCGGATCGTCGCGCATACGCGATGCGGGTAATAGCCGAAGCCCACCACGCTCCCGGCACCGACGCGGTGCGGCAGACGGTGCGGGTGTTGGCGCACCAGCAAATCAACCGGCCTCCCCCGTTATCAAGAAACGCGATCCGGAACATAAGCGACGCGCAGGAATCCTCCGTGCCGACGTACGCGTCCGTGGCGGGCGGCGCCGGGTTCGTGTTAGGTGAGTATTTCCCATTTACCACATTCCGCCGACTGATTGCCCATACGAGACTGACACTTTCTTTTTTATCTCTCCAGCTGCGCGCGGTAAACAAACGCGAGTGGTGGATTACGAAACCATCGACGCGAGGGCACACGCGGGGGTGTACGCGGTCGCCGCGCTGAACAGCCGGGGCGGCGAGTTTGACCTGTTGCGGGAAAACGCTCAAGAGTGCGGCGAGTTCCTGAAAGGTACGGCCTTGGGGCTTTCCCAAATCATAGACTCCCTGTTTCATCTCTAACGCTGGTGACTGTTCAGACCGATTACTCTGACTGTTGACCAGGCCATCGTCCAATACACGCCCATCAAGTGGACTGACACTTTTCGGGAAAAACTCCAAAGCCGCGGGGGCGGACAAAACCACGCCCCGGACGGTGTCAACCAAAATCGAAAAGGCGTGGAAACGTGGTGTGCCTGAAAACGACTTTCCGGAGGAGGATCCTGTGCTGGGGGATGCTGATGCCGTGGATGCAGATGACACTAAGGATGCGGATGGTGACACCAAGGAGAAAAAGAAATCCGTCGGCCGACCCCGGCTACATCCGCTTCCCGAGGAAATAGCGCCGCCCAAGTACGTCACTATCAACGGCGGGACGTACACGTTGTTCGGCCCGCGAGGCTCGTCGCTGCCGAAGGTGGCGTGGGACGACGGGTGTTTGTGTTGCGGCGGTGACACGTTCGGGGGTGCGATCGTCCTGTTGTGCGAACAGTGCGACGGCGAGTACCACGTACGTATTGCGCGGTTCCCAAATCCGGGAACACACGTCATTGCCGATTGTCCGCCCGTAATTACGTAGTTACTACATACATCACAAGTAGACTGTTTGCACATACAATCTACTTGTACACTCAAGACTGACCCTTTTCTTTCCCAATCGCAGGCGCAGTGCTTGTCGCCGGCGTTGCGGGACGTGCCCGAAGACGACTGGTTCTGCCCGTCGTGCGCGAGGAGACAGGGCGAGTCTGAGGAGACTCAAAAGGTAACGTCGCCCAACCAGCTACGCGCGCTGGACGGCACGAGGCTCGCCGTGGAGAGCAGCGGTGCGCTAACCGCCGCGTCGGGTTCGACGCGCGCGCGGACCACGCAGGCGCGGCGGAACTTACGTTTCGCGGAGATGTTAACCGAGAAAGGCGGGTGGAGCGGGATGACCCCTGTTGATCGCCTTTCGCTTTTCAAGGAGTTGACTTGGCACTTGCTCGAGTGTTCAACAATAAGGTCGTCCCTGGACGAGAGCGAACGCAAAGCCACGGAGGCGAAGGAGGCGCTGCGACGGCACGTCCGGGACTGGCCGTCGTTCCGGAAGCACGGGGTTTCGCAGCACGACGCGAACGCGCTCGCGACGGCGGCGCGGGCGGTGGCGGAAACCAAGGAAGAAGCGCTGGAGGCGGTCGATTTAGCCGCGAAGGCGGCGAAGAAAGTGGAGAGGGACGCGAAGGAAGCCGCGCGCAAGGCGGCGAGCGGCGGCGAGGGCAAGGACGACGCGGGTGACGACGAGCCTGATGAAGACAAGTGCGATGACGAGATGGAAGAGGATGACGAGGACGACGACGGCACGAACGAGGACGGCGCGAACGACGAGGACGGCCGTCCGGAATCGAAGGAGGATAGCAAGAAAACCAGAACCGGCCCGCAGAAGAGCTACCGGGTCCGCATGGCGGGCGCTGAAGCCGCGCGGGTGTGTTTACCCAGCATTCCCGAAGACGAGGGACGGGCGCGGTGGCAGCACAGGTGGCACGAACTCGAGCGCGTGTTGCGTGCGAACGACTCGCGCTTGGTAAGTATTTCCCAATCACCACATTCCGCCGACTGATTGTCCATACAAGACTGACATTTATTTCTTTACAATCAGGAAACCCTGGGCGTTGATCGCAACGGCGACGCGTATTGGATGGTGGGTCCGTGGGGTTTGCTCGTAACGCAACGGAGCGGGTTCGACGCGGGCGCGGTGGCGTCCAAACCCCTAGGACCTGGCGCGACGCCTGGCAAGAAGCGCAAGCGCCCCAGCAAAAGCGCGAAAGGCCAAGGTGGGGACAAAGAGCTTCAGGACGGGGACAAGGGAGAGGAGGAGGACGACGACGACGAGGACGAGGCGAAGACGACCGCCGCGGGCGAGGACCCGGACGAGACGTTGCGGAGGCTGAACTTGCAATCGAATGTCGTTCCGGGCGGAGGGAAGGACGTGAAAGAGTCGCCGTGGGGTTTGTACGAGGGACCTGCGGAGGTTCGTACGCTTCTCGAAAAGCTAGACAAGGACGGCCGGTTCGAGCAAAGTTTGTGGACGCAGCTCGAACGGAGGTTCGGGGCGCCGGTTTTCGAGACCGAGAAACCCGACGAAAAGGACGAGGACGCGCTCCGGGAATTGGAAGAAAAGAGCGACGACGAGGAAGCGGGTGGTGACGAAGAGGAAGATGAGGAGGACGCTGTTGTCGTCGACGCCTCGGACGACATAACAAGCAACGCAGTTCCCGTCACCGACCTGGCGCAGGTTCCCAGCGCGCCGAGTGGGAGGTGGAAGAAACTTACGTTGGAGCGCTCCTCCCACGAAAGCGTCTCGCAAGACGCGACCGCCGTCGCCGCAAACGCGCTGGCGATGACCAAAAACATCCTCCTTTCCCTGGAAGCGTCAGTTCCAAACTCAACAACCGCGAACGAGACTTCGCAAATCGCGGGGTACACCAAGGCGGGCGGGTGTTCGTTGCGACGGGAGGCTTGGCGCGTCATGGTCGTCGGCGCTACAAACGCCACGCAACTCGCCATGGCGTCAACGCTGTTGGAACACGGCTTGCGCCGAGAGTGTTTCAAGCCCGAGTGGCTTCTTTGGTCGTCCCCAGCGCCCGCGCTGCGAAGCGCGGCGAGTGACGACGCCGTAGCCGCGGCGGCGTCGGTGCTTCTTCGCGCGCGGGTGCTCCGGAACGCGGTGCACTGGCCTTCTGTGAAGAAAACAACCGTGGCCAGGACGTTCGGACACGCGGATTCGCCAAGCGCGCAACCGGTTGAGCGCTTGTCCAGGGAGGAACGCGCGAAGCAGCGCGAGAACGCCGCAAACGCCGGCGCCATGGCCGCCGCGATGGCCGCGTCCGCGGCGGACACCGGGCACGGCGAACAGAAAGAACTCGACACGGGAATGTTCAGCAGGTAAGACGCGTGGTGGGTAAGACATTTGTGTGGTAGGAAAGACGTTTGTGTGGGATACTTGTTTTGGCATGACGATTTGCATTCGGTACTATCACGACGTCTTGGCGCGGTTGGCATTCTCTAAAACTTCTTCCAAAAGATTTCCTTCCCTCTCCTCTATACTCCACTACGGTCACCTTGCCCAGCTCGTTTTCCCTCCCATCCCGCCAAAGCCCATCATCTTGTAGTGCTCGTACCTCTCGTGCGTCGGCCGAGTGCGGTTGCCGTTCGCGACCGCGTCCTCGGGCGACACCGCGGGCGACCCCGAAACCGAAGATGACTGGTACGCGCGGACCCGCGCGACGCTTCGCCGGCCCGCTTCGGCGAGTTCGTGCCAGTTGCTTTTGGGAACACCGCCAGCGATGACGGGCTCGCCGGATGTCAAATCAGCCAGAGCAGCCCTCGCCGCGGCGAGAGCGCCGGCGGGACCGCCGGGACTGGTCACGCGTGTGTCGCACGGTTTCGCGGGTGAGCCTTTTTCCTTTTTGGGTGCGCCCCCCACGCGACGCGACACCGCAGAAGCGGGTCTTGGACGCTCCGCAGGCTTCAAGGGCGAACCGCTTTTTCGTTTTTTTTTCGACTTGGAGTCCGACCCGAACAGAGGCTTGGTGGGCGACGGCGCCGGCGACGCTTTGAACTTCGGGAACGAGCCGACCGACGCGCTGGCGTGCTTCATGCGTTCCGCGCGTTGCTTCGCCGCCAGTGCCTTACGCTCCAAAGCAGCCGCCGCGGCGGCGAGTGACTTTTTCGTGGGACGCGGACCGACGTTTGGTTTCGGGGTGACGGTTTCATCATCGAAGTCGTCGGATGCGTTTGCGTTTGAATCTGTTTTGGACGAACCGCCCACCCCGAGCGCCTTTTCGCGCCGCGCCCTTCTTTCCTTCACGTCAAGCTCGAACGCGGTTCTGTCCGTTTTGTTCATCTCGCCGTGCCACCGCGAGTGCGCGTTCGTGAAGCTCACGTCGAAGCAGGCGGGGTCGAGTTTAGGTTTGGGTTTTGCAAGCGGAGGTTTCTTTTGTTTCGTCGTGGCGAAGAAAAAAGAAGATTCCGCGGGAGTTTTCGCAGTAGTCTGTTCGTACGTATCACTCGCCGCGTTCGCGTCGTTCGCGTCGGCGGTACCGTCCGTGGCCAAACGTTTCGCGAGCGACCGAACCGCGGCGCGGTCCATGGCGTCCCGCGCGGAGCGGGAAACCGCGACGCCGCTGTTTGGTAAGCTCTCGCGGTCACTTGAACCGATTGTGTTTGCGAACGCGTCTCCCACGAACCCACGCCTCCCACCAACGGAGGCTCCCGAAAAAGCCAGCGCCCTGGAAACCGCGAGCTCTCGCCTCGACGCGAGGGTGTTATTTTGTTTTTGTCTCTGTTTCAGCGCCGCGTCGATTTCAAACCCTTTAAACGCCTGCTCCGCGCGCCTTCGTCCTTCCCGAAGCCGTGACTTGGCTTCGGTTGCGTCGAACAAAAGCGCGTCATGCTCGGAGATCAAAACGCGCTGAGGCTTACCGAGAGAAATCGGGGTGGTTTTCTTTGCTCGGTCAAATCGCTCGGCTTGGTTTCGCAAGTACTCCTGGTTTTTATCCCTCGCCGCAACCGCCGACGCCACCCGCGGCGTTTCTAGTCTCTCCAAGATCGCGAAGTCCTGAAGCGCCGGGGACGGAGGGAGCAGCGATGGCGCCGGGGACGGAGGTAACGCTCCTCGTAAAAATCTCCCTACCGAAGATCCCTCCAACACGTGCGTTGGAGTGGGAGGAAGTCCAACACGTGATGGGTGGAGTCCAACACGTGATGTGAGACCCCGGCCGTTCGCCGACGACCGCGCTTCGACGGAAACCTTCACGGCGGTGGCGTGCGCTCGCTTCGCGGAAACCGTCGCCGCCGCGGCGGCGCGCGTCGCGACATCAGCGGCGTCATCCGCGAGCATTGCAGCAGCTGAGGCTTCTTCATCAGCACATGGGCCGGACCGGGCCCTCGCGAACGCAGCAGTCGCGACCGCGTGGACCGCCGCGGCACGGGCGACCTCGGCGGCGTGCTCCGCTCGGGCCGACGCGGCGCGCGCGACGACGCGCGCGGCGTCCGCGGCGGTTGTTTTTGCAGGGTTGGAGTTTGTCGCCGCCGCGACCGCATCCACCGCGGCTCGCGCGCTTCGCCACACCGCCGTGTCGTCGTCGTTCCCGGCGTCGTGGCCTCGTGCGATGACGTTCGCGGCAGCTGCCGCGGCGCTTGTAGCGAACGGGCTGGCGTTTAACGGCGAGTTGTTCGAATAATCACCGTCGTCGTTGTCCTCGTCAACAGAGAGCGCGGCCTCTGATCGTTGCCTCTGCGGCGTGGCGCGTAACAAACCCGCGATCGCGGCGCGCGGGTCATCGTCCGTGGATACCGTGTTAAACACCGTGGCCGCCGGGGAAGGGGGGGGGGACGGCCAGGTGGACCTGGCGCTGCCGTACATCGCACCGACCGCGGCGGTCCGAGTTGACCCCACACAACACCGCCCAGGTGGGCGCTTTGATGTCGATGAGATGTTCGAAAACGAGCCCGACTCCGTGCCCGTGCGTGGCGACGCGGGTCGTGCCGCACTACGCTAAACCCGCGGTGTCCACAACCTCAACCGCCAAACGCGGCGGTGAGCAACACGCGTCGCGAGGAGTAACACGTGACACGTGAGGAGTCGCGAGGACGGTGTTGAACTGGCGACGATCTCGTTCGCAAGCTTGGCGCGAAAAATGTTCCCCCTCTAATTTTCATTGTCACTTGTCACAAGGTTGGCACCTTCGCATTCGGGCGCGCGCGGGATGGGCGCGCCGGCACCGACGGCGCCGGTGCGTCGCAAACGATGGGGTCCTCCCGTGGCTGATTTAGATACAGGGTTTCCTTCTTCGTTGGAGGCGAAGACGGGCGACGTGACACCTGGGACGAAACACGAAACCAATGAAGTTGCGAGAAACTCAGATCCGCCGACCACGCGGGTTTCAACGCAGGAGGTGTCTCCTGCTCCCCGTGTCCGAACCGAGCCCGCCAAACAGGTTGATTCGAAACGTGACACACCTCCCCGCGGAAAACGAAAACGCAAGTCGCGATGGGACACATCTGGGGACACGACGAATCAACAACGTGAGGAGTTACTTACCTCACCTAATTCGGTCGTGCCCACTTCCGGCGTTGGAAACGACGACGCGGTGCAAACGAAGGACTCCCGTGGATTGCGTTTCCCCAAAGAACGGGACGACACGCTTGACGCGAAAGCGACAGAAGTGGAACTAGAATCCACCACAGGCCACCTTTTGCTTCCCGGAAACGTCTTAGCCAAGCTCCCGACGCATTTCCTGTGCGTGCGAGACGCGCCGGTTGGGTGTTGCGACGAAACGCAAAACTTGTTTCGAGACTTACAGAGGATAAACCGAGCGGCGCTCGCGGGTGGCAACCTCGGTTGCGAAACGGACCGTGATTCTCGTCAAGAGACATCTCTGGACGACAGGAGCGAGGTGAGTATGTCGAATACGTCGAGTATGTCTCCCCGCAGAGCTCAAAATTATCGAAGCCGCTCGCCATCCCCGACGCCCGTGTACGGAAAAGACGGGACGCGCGTGAACACGAGGGAGTGGTTGCTAAACGAAAAACACAAACGACAACGACAAACGATCGTAGAACAGGTCAAGTGTTTAAACCCGGGGTGGGTTCCCCCGGCTGATTACAAGCCCCCCGCGATATTCCAAAAAATAACAATTCCAGTCTCCGACCATCCCGGGTACAACTTCTTCGGGTTGTTAATCGGCCCGCGCGGGAACACGCAGAAGCGGTTGCAAGCTGATACGAACACAAAGATCGCGATTCGGGGCAAGGGCAGCGCGAAGGTATCCGGAAGTGGCGGAGGTGGGCAGCAACAACTCTATGGGCAACCACCCAGTGACGAACACGAACCCATGCACGTGTTGGTAACCGGTGATACCAAGGATGACGTGGCGCGCGCGGTTGAGGCGATCCACGAGTTGCTCAAGCCCTTGGGGGACGACGAGAACGCGCACAAGAAAAATCAGCTCCGGGAACTGGCGGTGCTGAACGGGACGTTGCGGGAAAACCTGGGCGCGGGCGGTGAGACTAATTGCGCACTGGGAGGGGACGACTTTTCCGGCACAAGAGATGACGTGCTTTCTCCCGCGCTTCACGAAAGGGTCGAGGCGCAGTACCGTAAGGACGTGTTGAGTGTTTCGGGCGGGTCCGTGAACCCAGAAAAAAACCCGCGACAAGCGGACAAGGAGGACGAGGCGTACCGAACCTTTCTGGCCGAAATCGGCGCGCCCTCGACACAGCTCGGGGGTCAAGCTTCGCAAAGTCATCACGTCGACTCGACAATTAACTCGCCAAACGCCCCGGACGACGACCTCGCAAAGCTGTACATCGGGCGGCTACCGTGGTTCGCCACGGTTGAAACCGTCGGGTTGACCTTCGCGCCTTTCGGGGAAATCACAAAAATAGACGTGGTGTATGATCGGGAAAAGAACCTTCCCTGTCGCGGGTTTGCGTTTGTGCGGTTTCGCGACGAACAAACCGCGCGAAACGCCGCGGAGTTGACCGACGGAAAAGTTTTTCCCCACCCCCCCCCGTTCGGGTTTCCAAACGAGCTGTACGCGCGCGCGCCGAGGCCGATGGAGGTCCGCGTGAAAGCGGACCCGCGGCCGGCTCCCGCTCCCGAGGCGAAGGACCAACACGACAGAGGTAACGCGCACTCTGGAGAACCTCAAAACCCTCACGTCGACCCTCCTTCGGACCCGAACGCCAAGCTGTACTTCGCGAAGTTACCGCCTGTATGGACGAGCGAGGACGTTCGCACTGCGATCGCGGATTTAGGTCTTGGCGAGAGTGTCGTTAGCTGCGACGTGGTGCTTGACCGAACAACAGGCGCGAGTCGCGGGTTCGCGTTCGTCCGACTCACCGACGCGTCCGTCGTGAATCGTATAATCGGCGAACTGAACGGCGCTACGGTGGACGGCCGACGCCTGGTCGTGAAAATCGCCACCGAGAATCACACAAAGCACCGAGGCGCGTACGGTACGAGTCAGTATCAAACGGGGTATCCCCAAGGACAATATCCAGCGGGATATCCTGGGGGACAGTATCCCCAGGGACAGTATCCCACGGGATATCCCCACGACCCCCAGGGATACTCTCCGTACGCCTACGGCGTGCCAACCTGGGGATACGACCAAGCCGCGATCGCCGCCGCGGAAGCCGCCGTGGCCGCGGCGAATCCAAAACTCGCAGCCGCCGCGGCTGCGGAATTCGCACAAGCGTCGGGGGTGGGTTTTATTCAAAGGGGAGACCCACACGCGCCGCCGCCGCCGCCGCCGTAGAGACGAAGAAAACGAAAGAAAATAGCCGTGAAACGTCCGCAACGAATTTGTGTAATGGTGATCGAAGCGGTTGTAGTTTGTCTATTTGAAACCCGTAAGCGTAACTGTTACTCGCCAAACCCGAAGAAGCCGCGGATCGTAAACGGATCTTGCTTGATCTCGGGCTCGAGTTTGATCTCGGGCTCGAGCTTGATCTCGGGCTTGAGTTTGATCTCGGGCTCGGGCTTGATCTCGGGCTGACCCGCGCGTGCCGTCTTGCACGCCGTGCAGGTGTATTTTAGCCTGCCGTGAGAGCAGGGGTTGCACGCCACGCAGCTGCCTTTCACCTTGCCGTGAGGGCAGGGGTTGCACGCCACGCAGCCCTGTTTCAGCTTCCTGTGCGGGCAGGGGTTGCACTTAGCTCAGGCGTACTTCCGCTTGCCATGGGGGCAGGGGTTGCACTCTGCGCACCAATCTGTCTGCTTCCCGTGCAAGCACCGCTTCTTTGCCATAACTCTCGGTCAGTCGTCGCGTGCCGCGCGCCTCGAAGTGTGTCGTCCACCGAAGAGGGGAGTCGTAGCTTTTTTTTCGACCGCGTTTTCGGCGGCCGTTCCGATACTAAATTGGATAACGTTTCTTCGGTTGTTAGTTGGCAGAGAAGCGGTGCGCTCCGCGCCGCGACGCGCGTCGTCGCGATGAGCGCGTCGGACGCCCCCGCGGATGCCGCACCCGCACCGTTGTTCCCGTGGGACGACCCCGATTTCCCGTGGGACGAGCGCCCGTTCCCCCCCCCCGACCGCCCGTTACCTCCTTCAATGCGGATCAGCAAAAACGACAACAACCCTGTCGTGGTGGAGATCGTGTTGCAGCTCAAGAAGTGGGAAGTCGTGGCGAGTGATGGTAAGGAAACGTTTCGGATCACGGCGAACATCGAGATGTACTGGACGGACGACCGAGTGGTTGGGTTTCCCACGTTCACGAAGGCGGTACCTCAAAACTTATGGCGACCGCGTTTGAATGGGTGTTCGGGTTTCGATTTAGGCGCCGCGGAGGCGTACGAGTTGGTTCCAAGGTTCTACGGGTACGACACCAGTCAGGAACACCGCCCCGCGGACGGCCGGATCGCGATGACCTTTCCCGTTAGCTTGAAAGAGGGTTTCGACATTTCCGCGGACATGGAACGGTTCCGGTCGTTTCCGTTTGATTCGACCAGGGTTGATTTATCAATCGTCGTTTTCGGCGCAAAGCGCCCGGAGTTCGACAAAGACATCCGACTATCTCTACGCAGGCCTAACTTGAAAAGTATAGTGGATAAGTACGAAAGCGCGTATCAGCACATCGACGTTGACGGCGCGGCGCAAAATTCGAACGATTACGAGCTCGCGGGGGTGAGCGTCGCGGTCGGCGGCCACGACCCGCCATCTCGGTTCACGAACGATTTGCGTTTCAAAGAGGGCGACCAGATGCCTGATTATTTCATTTCTTTCCACATCAAGCGAAGCAGCACATTTTACGTGCACAACGGCATTCAGCCCATGTACACGATCGCGTTTTTCGGGTTCGTGGGTTATGCGGTGGAGCCGTCCGATCTCGCGAACCGAGTCGCGCTGTGCGCCGTTTTATTTTTATCGATCTACGCCGTGCAGTGGACCACGGTGGGGCACATTCCCCGGCTGCCGTTCAAAACCGTGATGGACTACGTCAGCGAATCGGTGTCGTCAGTGTTGATGCTGATTTTGGTGGGCGACTGCGTCGCGTATCACGTCGCGCGGCCGAAACGGGGGTGTTTAAAAGACACCCTCGATGAGTTGCAGTGTCAGTTCGATGACGCGTCCGCGGACGGGGTGGATTTGATTTGCGGGGTAATAGTTTTGCTGTACGTGTTGGGGTACGCGGTGGGGTACCGAACGTTGTTCGCGGCGTACCGGGCCACGAAAAGCAACGGCCACCAAAGGCCGTGGGGTTCCGGGAGCTACTTGCGGAACACGTGGCGACCGTCCACGGAGGCGTACCACCTGAAAATGGACGCCGAGTACTGCCGGCGGTGGGGGAAAAAGTTTCTGGGACAGGGAGTGAAGGTGGAGAGGGAAAAGTGGTGAAGGAAGGGTTGGCGGAGAGGAGTAGTGTGGTCTATCATACAACTTGTATTTAAGTCTTCCGTCTGTCCGTGGTGTATTTAGTTTGTCTATTTCAGGGTCCATCAGGAGTTACGGTTGGAATAGCAGCATCATCATCAGTAGTGTATTTAGTTTGTCTACATGAAACCTGTCAGCGTGTAAAGTGTTCTCCCCGCGTGTTGCGTTACTCGCCGAAGCCGAAGTAGCCGCGGATCGTGAACGGCTCTTGCTTGATCTCGGGCTCGAGCTTGATCTCGGGCGAAGTTGACCGCTCAGCGCGTGCTGACTTACACACAGCGCAGTGGCGTTTCAGCTTGCCGTGACGGCAACCGGTGCACGCCACGCAGTCGTATTTCAGCTTGCCGTGAGGGCAGGGGTTGCAGTCAGCGCAGTGGCGTTTCAGCTTGCCGTGCAGACAGGGGTTGCAGTCAGCGCAGTTGCCTTTCCGCTTGCCGTGAGGGCAAGAGCTGCATGCCAAGCAGCTGCGTTTCAGCTTGCCGTGGGGGCAGGGTTTGCACTGAGCGCAGCGGTTTTTCATCTTCCCATGGGGGCAGGCCGTGCACTCCTTGCAGCCCTGTTTCAGCTTCCCGTGCGGACAGGGGCTGCACGCCTCGCAGCCGTGTTTCAGCTTGCCGTGAGGGCAGGGGCTGCACTGAGCGCAGCCGTACTTCCGCTTGCCATGGGGGCAGGGGTTGCACGCCGCGCAGTGGTGTTTCTGCCTCCCGTGCAAGCACCGCTTCATTCCCTCACTCCCCGTCAGTCGTGCGTGCCGCGCGCCTCGAAGTGTGTTTTCCAAGCGAAGAGGGAGTCTTAGCTTTGAGGTGACGTTTTCCTTTCGTGGTTTCCGAGATTTCTCGAGAAAATTTTGTGGAGTTGGCGGCCGGCCGGCCGCCGCTTTTCCGACACCGCCGCCGACTGCCTTCGCGTGTCGCTCTCCTCGTCACACACGTCCGCGCTCGCGTCCCGCGCGCCCGTGCGCGTGCCACCCCCGGCTACGGCACCCACCGGCCGCCATGCCGTACAAGGGCAAAGCCGGCAAGAAGGAGAAGCACATCCCTCTTTCCGATGAGATCGCGAACGATTCCCTGGCGCAGGGCAAAGGCCGCGTGAAGAAACGCGAGCGCCAGCCCGAGGTGGACGAGTTCATGACGGACGCGATGTCCAACAAGGTGCTGTTACAGGCGCGTAGGCAGTTGGAGGACGTGGAGGCGGGGGATGATGAGGGCGTTGTCGCCGGTGACCGCCCGGTCGCCGCAAACACGCTTGGTAAGTCGCTGATGCACGCGATTCGGGAGGAAGATTCATCCGATGACGAAGTCGATGATGATGTCAATCCAATCATGGCGGCGCGGCGCGCGGGTGTTTTTGGTGAGGACACTGTCGATTTCGACGACGAAACCGCGCGACCTTCACACGACGCTAGCGGTGAGTACTACGAGGACGTTACGTTAACCGCGGAAGACGAAGCGGCGCTCGCGGCGTTCGCGGCGCCGAAGAGCGGAAAAGAGCGAACGCTGGCGGATATAATTTTGGAAAAAATCGCGGCGAAAGAATCGGGTGACACCAGAGGCGGCGGCGATACCGATTTTGGAGACCAAATGCCCATACCAGACGGTGTCGATCAGCGGGTGGTTGAGGTGTACAAGCAGGTTGGCGAGCTGCTTCGGCGGTACACCGTTGGAAAGATCCCGAAAGCGTTTAAAATCATCCCCGCGTTGAGCAACTGGGAAGAGGTTTTGTACCTAACCGCGCCCGAAAAGTGGAGCCCGCACGCGATGTACCAAGCCACCAGGTTGTTCGCGTCTAACTTGAATGCGCGGATGGCTCAGAGGTTCTACTCGCTTGTTTTACTGCCCAGAGTAAGAGACGACATCGCGGAACACAAACGGTTACACTTCGCGCTTTACCAGAGTTTGCGCAAAGCCACGTTCAAGCCGGCTGCTTTTTTCAAAGGCATTTTGATTCCCCTGTGCGCGTCACGGACGTGTACCTTGCGTGAGGCGGTGGTGCTGTCCTCAGTGCTCACCAGAGGCAGCATACCCATGCTGCACAGCGCGGCTGCGTTGTTAAAGCTCGCCGAGCTTCCGTACGCGGGGACGACTTCTTTCTTTTTGCGAGTTTTGCTGGACAAAAAGTACGCCCTGCCCTTCAGGGTGATCGACGCTTTGGTGGACCACTTTCTGCGGTTCAAAAACGAAACCAAACAAGTACCGGTGGTGTGGCACCAGTCCCTTTTAACCTTCGTACAACGGTACAAAACCCAAATCCGTGCCGAAGACAAAACCCGACTGCGAAAATTAGTGGACTACCAGCACCACTACCTGATGGGGCCGGAAATCAAACGCGAACTCCACGCGGGGCGGTCGAGGGGGGAGAAAGATGACGACGGCGCGAACGGGGCGAACGGGGCGAACGGAGCATTGCCCATGAAAACCGGTTTCGGGGGATTCGCGTCGTCCGCGCAGAGGCAGAAACCAGTCATCGAGAATCCGCGGGATATGCCCGAAGTCGCGATGCTTGGGGATGATGAGTATTGAAACGTGTAGGTTGTCATGCATCGAGCGATATAGACTAGTAATAACTCGCAGCTCGCGTCCGAAGTTCTCGTCATCACCGTCCGTATTTTATTTACCTTCGAAGGTATCAATCACTCGTCGCGCGAAGGCGCTTGCACTCCGCGCAGCGGCCTTTCCGCTTGCCGTGAGGGCAGGGGTTGCACGCCGCGCAATTGTCTTTCCGCTTACCATGAGGGCAGGGGTTGCACTCCGCGCAATTGAGTTTCAGCTTGCCGTGAGGGCAGGAGTTGCACTCCGCGCAGTGTTTTTTCACCTTGCCGTGAGGACAGGGGTTGCACTCCGCGCAGTTGCTTTTCACCTTGCCGTGAGGGCAGGGGGTGCACTCCGCGCACCAGTTGTTCAGCTTGCCGTGGGGGCAACCCTTGCACGCCACGCAGTTGCCTTTCCGCTTGCCGTGCGGACAGGGGTTGCAGTCCACGCAGTCGCTTTTCACCTTGCCATGCGGGCAGGCGTTGCATTCCGCGCAGTTGTACTTCCGCTTCCCGTGAGGGCAGGGGTTGCACTCCGCGCAGTCGCCTTTCAGCTTGCCGTGTGGGCAGGGGTTGCACTCCACACATTGGTGTTTTCGCTTGCCGTGGGGGCAGGGGTTGCATTCCGCGCAGTTGGATTTCCGCTTAATACTGTGAGGCAGGGGTTGCAGTCCGCGCACTTCCGTTTCACCTTGCCGTGCGGGCAAGGGCTGCACGCCACGCACTCGCCTTTCACCTTGCCGTGCGGGCAGGGGCTGCATACCACGCAGTTATGTTTCAACTTATCGTGTGAGCATCGCTTCCATCCCATCGCACCTAAGGCTTTTGCGGATACTCCCGCGCGCCGCTATCGCGTCATGCACAAATGGCGCCTCGATTGGCATCCTTCCCAGAAAAAGAGAAAATCACTTTCTTTCAATTCGCCCGTTCGGCCCGCCATTGTCCCCCCGACCGCCTGGCGTGTTGGTTGGCCACCATGGCGATGGAAGCCCGGATGTGGAGCTATAATGCCAAGACCCTGATGGGTGCGTTGCCGAATTCGTGGCCGCGTGCCGCTTCCGCGAGTCTTCCGTCCTAACGTCGTCTTTCCAAAATCACTCGAACGCTGACGTTCCGCGCTCTACTTTCCACCACGCTTCCCCAGGCAACTGGCACGAGGACTCGCTGGCCCGAGAGCCTTCGTCCGGTACCACCAACAACCCCGCGACGTGGTCCCGGTACACCAAGAGTTCCCAATCGGTCGGGGTTTTGGGTGGCGAAACCCCCAGGGGGGCGCAAGCCCGCAAATCCATGGTGAACCCCGTGAACATGCATGCCGCTTCTACAGCGCACGGTGCCGGTGCCACATCTACCAACACAACCGCGCCTGACTGGGAACCCACGCAATACACGTCCGACTTCGGTACCGATTTCAGCGTGTACGTCCCACTTAGTGCGCGACAACACTTCACCGTGGATAGGTTACGACGGGACACGGAGGATGGGAACCATTTGGACGAGCGCGGCGGCGGCGGCGGGCGCGGCGGCGCGCGCGGGCCGCTGTCGAGGCACGCGGAGGAGAGCGGGTCCGTTGACGCGAACAGCGTGTGGGCGGATGAGTACGCCGAGCTGAAACCGTGTTCGTACGGTGTATAGGGAGTACTGGTTGTTGTAAAAATTGATGTACCGTACGGATTTATTAAACCCTTACGAAGTGTGTTCTTTTTCTTGACGCTTTTCGTCAACCTTCAACGCCCAAACGGCAACGAAAGCGAAAGCGACGCAAACGGCCCACTGTTCCTCTGTCCCTCGTTTTTTCGTGTCTCCCGCTCCGCCCTTTTCTGTGCCCGCCGTTCCGCGAACGCCGCAATTTCAGGTCGCCGAAGCGCCGCCCGTGACGCGCTGGCGAACGCGCGTTCCACGGCGAGTCCGGCGCCGCGCAGGGAAAGCGTCAGCGACGCCGGTCCGACGGTTTTCTTTTTCCCCCCGCTGCTGCTCTTCTTTTTCTTTTTCGTTTCCGTTGTGACCTCCTCGTCGTACTCCCCGTACTCGTCGTAGTCCTCCTGTGCTTCCGGAGCAAGTGAGGCGGTTAGCGCGTCTTGCTCCGCCGCAGCCGCGTCCTTCGCCCTTTTTTCAATCCCAAACGCAAGCGCGTCCTGCAAATCCAGGTTGTAATACCGCCACGCCCGTTCCCAGATTTCGTTGTGCCGCTGCATCTGCGCGTACAACCGCGGGTGGTTTTTTTCCAGCTCCTCCGCGGAAGGCGCCGGGTACATCTCCCCGCGCCACCCCGGCATCTGCCACTCCGTGCCGGATTGGTACACAATCGGGTCTTGGTGCATGGTGAACCCGTTCTTTTGAAGCGTCACTTCGCTGTCCGGCTTGTATTTAAACATCCTCGCGCGTTGCGCCACGTCGATGGCGTTGTTCATGGCGCCGTAGCTCTCTTGTGCTCCACAAACCCCCGTATACTGCCCCAGGTACTGGTCCTCTTTCCACTCCCCGAACTCAACACTACCGTTCGCGAAGAACTTCACCCCGCACCCGCTTTGCTGGTTGTTGTCCCACTTGCCGAAGTACGACGATTTGTCGTGGCCCCAACTGTACGCCCCAAACCCGTGCATCTCGCCGTCCAGGAAATGCCCCTCGTACACGTCACCGTCCGCGAACGCGAAACACCCGAGTTTGTCCACCTGGCCGTCGTCCGCGACGAAGCCTTCGTAGCTGGTTTTTTGAAAGGGTTGATTGTGGGAATAATGGTTAGGGTAAGGAAACTCTAGCTCTGCAGGATGAAACGTTTGCACGTTTCATGCGTAGTGTTCGCGCTGGTGCGTTTACGCGGACGACCTCGTAATCAAGAGCGGGTTGCGTTGGTTCGCGTGACACTCCCGTCCTCTCGTGTGTGGTGTGTCCCTCACCGCGAAGTAAGGGTGTTTACGTCCGCTCGTGGCGTGTGAAACGACGCGGGTTCCGGTGCCGTCGAGACGGATAAAAACTCTGCGCATCGCGTGGCAACCCTAACCGCCGAATTTGACGCATCGCGGTTCGCGTCGGTGTGTACTTACTGTCCCCCGTCCGTTTCGAAAACCAGCGCGTCCCAGGTGTAGTTCCGGTGGAACGGTTCGGGAATTTTGGACGGCATCGCGCGTGACCGCTTCGCGTCGCGTCAAACACACTTTCCGGCGCACGAACGGCCGTTCCGACGGGTGTGATGGAGTGATGAGGCGACGATGCGGATTAACAGAAAATCGGATATCGCGCTGCGCACCACCGCCAGATTTTTTAACGGGTCCGATGTCGCGCATCGGTACGCACCGGGTACTCCCCGCCGCGCGTCTCCGCGACGTGTTTCGTGACTCACGAAACACTTGACACGATGCTTCGTGTAGTGACCAAGAGCTTCGCGGCTCACGCGAGGCGTGCCGTGTCCCCCGCGTGTACCCACGCGTACCAGCGAGGGTACGCCTCGGAAGGCCCGGACATCGTGAAGGATGTGTTTCTGAACCAGCAAAAGCAATTCCGCGCGTTGCTTGATGCGACCAAGGACCTGGCCGTACCGGTGGACGGGGACCGGAACGCGATCAAGGCGTACGCGGAAAAACGGCGGGCTATCATGGGGAAGGTAGGTTGATGCACGGTTTCAAGCAACGCACGTCGCGTGTCGAGGGATCGTGGGACACCGGAGACGAGGAACACGAGCTTGGCGTGATCGGCCGTTCGAAGCACGGTTTTGGGGTGAAAGAAAACGTGCCACAAAAAGTTGCCCTCGGTTTTTTTCGCGAGCGGAGCACAACATCCAACGCATAACGAGTAACGCATCACCCCACCTCTCCCCGCTCATACGTTAATCTGACCTATCCCCCTATACCCTTCCCGGTCACACAGCTCGGCATCATGACCACGGAGGAGCGCATCGACGCGACGCTGGCGAGCGGCGTGGAGGCTGGGCAAAGCGCGCGAGAGTACCTCGCTTTCGCGGCGGCGCAACGGCGGGCGATGGGTTTGGAGGACGTCTCCGGGCTGGGCAAGGCCCTGGACGAGGCCCTCGTTTCCGTTGAGAAGCAATCAGGCAAGCCGTTAATGATGGAGGATGCGGCTGGCATGAAGGCGTTTTACGGGAAGGTTGAGGGCGTCGTCGCGAGCGCCGGCTTGGACGGCGACCTCGCCGCGGAATCCATGGTCGCGGACGCGGAGCACGAAATCAAACACCTCAAAGCGGAGCTTGGTAAGAACAAATGAAAACCGTCCGTCGCGTTTGTGTGTAAACGACTCGATACGGGACCCTGTAGCACTATATCCCACGTCTTTCACGTCGTGTCCGTGTCGGCGCGAAAACACGGAGGGCTGTTTAAAGATCACGCAATACTCTGCCCCTTTTTCTTCCGTCAATCGGCGTGCTTCGTCTCGTCACCCCCAATCGTCTCCCCCCGCATCACCTCCGTTCGGAACATCTCCTGCAGCATCTCCGCCCTTCGTGCGGTTTCCCGCAACGCCTCACCCGAAACGCGTAGCTCGTCCATCGGGTCGACGTACTCCTGGACCTCCAATTCGTTCGCGTCAATCGCGGCGCTCGCGACGCTCCTTTGCCGCCGCGCGTCATCCGCCGCCCTGTTTTTACACTTTTCCAAGTGCGTCAGGAATTTGGAACGCGATACCGACGCCTGTTTGCCCGTAGCGTGTTGTTCATCTTCCGCACTTCGCGAAAGCCCCTGTGTGAACCCAGCACCGCCTGGGTTCAATCGCGGGGCAAATCCTTCCAGAAACACGCGCCTTAACTCTTGGCGCGTGCCCGCTAGTCTCGCCGCCGCTTCTCTGTCGCCGTCCTTCGCCGCCGCTAAATCTTCGGAAGTAAACCTTCGCAGCAACTCGTCCGCCAGGAAAACCTCCGGCGCGCTTGTTCGTTTCCGGAACTCGCGTAACAGCGCGGTGGCTAGGTCCGTGAGCATCGCGGTTTCCTCAACCGGGCGTTTCTGGTTATGTGCCAGGACTACCAAGTCCAAAGCGCTTTCGCAAAACTCGGAGGTCAACCCGTCGGAGAAACAAAAACTCCTCACGAAGCGCTCCGCTTCGGTTCCATCCTTACACTTCTTCAACTCGAACGTGAACTCGTCGAACTTGACGCCTTTCCAGGACTCGGCGCCTGCGATTCGCTTGGGCCAGCCCATAGACGCGGCGTTTGTTTGCGTGTAGTTAAGCCTGTGACGATTACGTTCTGGCTTTGAGGGATGACGTCGGACCGCAGATGACGATGACGCGAAATCGTGACGAAGGGCGGCGCGTCCGAGAAATTCTCGGCACCCTCGAAACCCGAGCGCGCCAGGTGACGCGCCGCCGACGCGAGGCGCGACGCACGAAGACATCGCGGGCATTGGACACACCTGAATGGTATGCACGCCAGGCCAGGCCAGGCCAGGCAAATAACTCGCGCCGACCGAGTGTGACGCAGAAGGACGCGATCACCAAGTCGAGAGGTACATTTATTTGGAAGCGCCGGGGAAGTCTTCTGCACAGAAAAGAAATACCTTAGGTACTACGTTACCGTACAACTACCTAAAGTCACCACATCCCCCCGGGGGGGCTAAACCCGGAAGTCCCGGCCCCGGCCAGTGCTCCGTCGTCGAACGAATTTCTCGTCCTCGCGTTTCCCAGAATTAGCCTCGCGCAGGTCTTGAACGGAACCGGCGCCTAACAACCCCATGGCGCGTTCCGTCTCTTCCCTCAGAATTTCAAAAACTTTCCGCACGCCGGTCTCGCCACCCGCGCACAAACCGAACAGAAACGGTTTCCCCAACCCCACCGCGTCCGCGCCGAGCACCAGCGCTTTGACGATGTCCGTGCCGCGAGTGATGCCTCCGTCCAAAATAATTTCCACGGGTAAGCCGGTTCTGAGGGAGGTTTTCATATCTGGAACCCGCTGCGCGACGGCGGTCGCTATTTCCGCGTCGCCGCCGCCACCTTTTCGAACTGAATCGGCCACATTTTTAGCCGCGCACCACGCCTCCGTGCCCCCCATTGCGCCCCTTATGGAAGGCAACACGTCAATCGGCGCCACCGCGCCTTCTAGCTGCCGTCCCCCGTGGTTCGATACCCACACCGCGTCGAACCCTGATTGTAAAAAAGGAAATGTCAGTCTTGTATGGGCAATCAGGGAGGCAGAATGTGGTGATTGGGAAAGGCCCGTACCGGAGGCCACCGCGCGCGAAGCGTCGTCCGGCCGCACCACGCCTTTCAACGCCACCGGCCCGACTGAACCCCACTCGTCGCAAAGCCACTCCGCGTCGTTCCAGTTGAATGAAGGGTCGAAGGCGTCGCGGATGAAAGACACTTGCGCTCTGCGGTCAGTGGGGAGGGGCTCTTCGGCTTCCGGATGATTACGTGTAGACGTATTACCCACGGAACAGGCCGCCGCCCGTTCTTGCCGCGCCCTCACCGCGACGTCAAGCGCCGCGTACGCGTACTCGTCGTTTGCGAGGAAATCCCAACTCCACGCTGGTTTTTTCAGCGCCTGCAAAACTTGCGAAGAAGAGTAACTCGGAGGTACCGTGAAGCCGTTCCGCGTGTCCATTTCGCGGTTGCCGTACCAGGTTAAGTCAGCGGTCAGCGCCAGGCTGGTGAATCCGCTTTCCTTGGCTTGCGCTAACAAGTCGCGGACAAGCGACCGGTCGCGCCAGACGTAGAGCTGGAACAGTCTTTTTGGGGGTTGGGGAGTGGCCGAGAGGTCTGAATCCGCGTCGTTGTAAAAAGAAAGTGTCAGTCTTGTATATCGCGATGTATGGACAAACAGTCAGGGCAGAGGTAAGACGTTCCTTCTGGTACGAGTATGTGCAAACAGCGTGTTGACGGATTTGGGAAACGCCCAAGGCCGTACCTGATGAATCCGTTCCCAAACTCGCCGCCAAGTCTCGCGGACTTGTCGTGCCCATGGTACTCAAACAGTACATGGCGCCTACTTTCTTCGCCGCCCTGGCGATCCCGATTTCCCCATCAGCGTGAAACATCTTACTGCCCGCGGTTGGCGACGGGAAGAACGGAACCTCAACGTCGTTGCCTAAAACGCGAGTGGACAAATCAAGCGGAGGTTTCAGTCCCGCCAGGACTTTGTAGTGGAACTCCAAATCAACGAACGCGTCTTTGTTGCGTCGTAAAGTAACCTCGTCATCCGCCCCAGAATCGAGGTAGTCAAACACCATCTTGTGCGCGCGTTGCTTCGCGCAGTCCCGGATGTCACTCACGTTCACCGCGTTCGCCAAGCGTCGTTCCGCATTCCAGTTCACCACAGGACGCACTAACGGTGACAGCAAGGAAAGGATCTTATGCAGGCCGAGGGAATGGGGCGTCAGCATTGTTCGAGCTCGGGAGATTGACCACAACCGGACGACACCACCACAGTCAACTCAACGTATGTCTTTTCCTCAAATGCACACAGAGAAGCACACAACACACGCGCGTCCCGTCGCCCGCGCGCGCGCACCTCTGGCAACACAAGCTTGGACGAGGCAGTTATAGGAACGATTGAATGATGAATCAGTCAGTCTCGGAAACGTCGAAGGTAAAGATTTTCTCAGACGTAAGGAGGTCGACGTAAGACGAGAGCGAGCGAGAAGAGACATCACGTCAGATGCTCAGAGATAGTGCCCGTTCTTTTATCGTGTACGCTGCTTATTTCAATTCATTGTTATGGACGTCTTTGGGGGCTGAACTCTATACAGTGTAGTTCCCATCTTGCAAAGAAAACAAGAATACCAAACCAAAATATATGGCTGCACTAGACCGTCCCGAATGACTCCCAGTGACTAATTAGTCACACTTTCTCAAGTGGTCCGAACCGTTACCTCGCAGGCGCCTCGGTGGCCTTTTTCTCAGCTTCCTTCTTCTTCGGGTCCTCCACAGGATCTTCAAACAACCGCGGCGTCCCATAACCCGGCTCGCCTTCCCGCGCTTCTTCCAAAATGAACTTCTCAAACTTCCCCGCGTTCGCGCCCGTGTGCATGTGCACCTGTTGGTCGTCCCTGAAGAAGTAAAACGTGGGTGTGCTTTTCACTTTCAGCTCGTCCCGGCACAGCGTGGTCATGTCTTTGTTTTCGTTGCCGAAGACTTTAATGAACCGCGCGTCGCTGAATCTCGCCGCGAAATCCCCGTACTTTTTCGAAAACGCCTTGCACGGCTTGCAGTACGTCACCCCCACCATCAGCACGGTGAGCTGACCGGTACCGGCGGCGTCGTCCATGAGCTGGGTGTACTCCTCCATGGTGTGGATGATCTCCACGTCGCTCGCGCCGATGGAATCCTGATACGATAAAAAAGAAAGTGTCAGTCTCTCGTAATGTGTATGAGTAAACAGTCAGGGTAATCGGGCCGAACAGGGAGGCGGATCGTGGTAAATGGAAATACGTACCTTCCACCACGTGATGAACTCGTTTCGCTTCACGTCGCCGGACATCTCCGTGTCCATCTCCACGAACAGTTCCTTCATTTCCTTTTCCGTGATCGTCACGCCTAAGCGGTTGATAGCGGTCTGCAGCTCATCACGGGACAACGCCCCACTTCCGTCTGAATCAAACTCGTCGAAAACCGCACCAAGCATCTCATCCGTGAGCTTTTGGGGGGACAACCCTTTGGTGTGGCCGATCGCGGCGCGCACTCGGGCGGTGTCGCGTCGCAGCGTCAGAATCTCCCGCGCGCCCTGCGCCGCGCCTTGCACCGCCGCGTTCAGGCCTTGCTTGGCGCGAATCACGGGAGTGTTGATATTCCGCATCTTCCCACTCCACTTGTCGAAGCTAACGGAGGCGCGGCCGCAGATGATGAACGAGTCCGGTTTGCAAACCGCTTCCACCCTTGAAAGGTAGTGCTCCACCCTTGCCGCCCACCGGTCCCACTCCTCTTCCAGCGGCTCGACGTCGCCCTCTTGTAACACCGGTCGTGGGAGTGGGGCGTCGTCCCACCGCGGGTAGTCCCACGTCGCGACCTGTCTCTCCACATCCCTCGGGTTGTGCGCCAACACGCCGTCGTCGAACAACGAGATCCCGATTGTTTTCCCAAGCGTCACGCAGACCGTTATTCCGCTCGCGACACTCTCCGGGTCCTTGCCGTCGCCAAAGCTCATCTCGCCGTACCCGGTGGCCTCAGCACCGGTCATCACAACCACGTCCCGTCCAACTGCGTTCTTCAGATATGTCTCCATCTCCAGGCGCGACTGCCTGCTATCGGACGAAGCGCTTACTTCCGCCGCCTGCGTGGACATGTTTTTCGCCACGAGCGGGTTCTTCGCGGCGTACTTCTCCGCGGCCTTTACCCTGCTCTTGCCCCAGTTCTTGGGGTTCGCGTCATCCTTTTCCTTGCGTTGCGACAACATAAACGCGGCATCGCCGTCCTCCATGGAGTACATGCTGTCGTGCATGCTCTTGTCGATTTGCAGGTCCATGTCGTTTTCGTCGATGGTCTCGCCCACGGCTTCTTGATCAGTCGCGACGGCTTGCCCTGGGAGGCCTATTCCCACGTTGCCTTGCCACCCGAAGTGCTTGATAATCGCAGTTAGGGCGTTCGCGACGGTGGACAACTCGGCGTCATCAAGCGGGATCGTTAAAACTTCGTCGATGAGCTCGCCTGTTTCCGTGTCAACCGGCGCTGCGCGCAGCGCCCTAGCGCTGCTCATGCTTCGTCGGTTGTCGTACACGCCCAGGATGTTCCGCCTGTCGCTTAGTGACCCGCTCGACGGAGTCGAGGGCTCGCGCGCCGCGGTTTCGAGACCGCCCTTTGACGTAGCAGCAGGGTTCTTCCCGGGAGGTGACTTCGCAGCAACCGTTGCTTTCTCCGCCGCCAACTTCGCCCTCCGCTCCTCCGCCGCCGCCGCCGCCGCATCCGCTTCTTCGTCCACGGGCGGCGCCTTTTCCCGACACTCGCCTTCCAAATCCGTACAGCTCCCCTCGCCTTTGGTTTCCATGTTGATCCTTCCTAGGGCTAACAAGCCGTCCGCGGCGCCTCCCATGGCTTGGCGGTTTTTCGAAATCATCTTGTACGCGATATCCGCGGCGCCGGACAGAAGAGGGAGCTTCGCGAGCTTGAACAGCCAGCCCATCCCGGTGATGTCGTAAAGGCTGGTCAGCGCTTCCATCCCGGTCAAAACCGTTTCGTCGCCAGCCTTGATGACGTGAATCGTCTCCATGGCCTCGCCGAACGTGATGCCCGCGTTTTTGTCCGCGGTGTACTTGGGGTCGGCGATGTCTTCGAACCTGAACGTGATTAAATTGAGATTAAATCAGTTGATGTGTGTGAATGGCACAATGGATAGAAAATGAAGGAAATATCTTTGGTCAGCGAAGGGAGGCGTGAAGGCGTGTGGGACGGGGTCGTGTTTGTTTGCGCGCGGGGGGGGACGAGCTGTGTCACACACGTGGATTCGAGAGGTGAAACGACTCCCCGAAGACACACGGAAGCCCGGGGACACGCCCGATGCCCGTTCACAACGCCAAAAAGGGGCGCTATCGCCGAAATGGCCTTTTCTTTTTATGAACGTTCGACGTTTGTCACGTCACGACGCGTGCGGCGGGGGAGACTCGGTGGTGTGCTCGCGTTACGCACCAGATCTTCTCGTGTCCTTTCTTGGACTTCAGCAGCTTGACCAACGAGTTGCACACCGTGCATCCCCCGTCGTACAAGTACTTCAGCTGCCAGTTCTCGGGCTGGTCGTCTCTTCCTTTCGACGCCGCGGCCACGACGGCTCGTCGAGTGGTGGAGATCTTCGGACCGGGCGTAACGGGTGGTCGGCCGTGGCGCGCGCCGGCAACCCGGGGGGCGCGCGCCACGTACTGAGACGTGGCCGGTATCGACGCCATCGCCGTAGGCATCGAGTTCGATGCGCGAGCAAACCGGAGGCCGGTGCGTGCGCGCGTCAGCGAGTGCGGGGCATCCGAAGACGTCGCGAACGAACTCGTGGCGAGATAGTTTGCGGCTTCCGTGACACACTGCGCTTTTCATCTTGTCGTCTCGTCGCTTCCGCGTCACAAACTGACTTTCCAAAAGTGGACCACTAAAAGGTCAGGCAGGCGAGGAGGCACAAGGGCGCCGCCACACTTTTTATAAAGACGCTTCGTGGCCAAAATTTAACAACGTGTGAAAAAGGGACAAATTTGGCAAACGGTTGAGCTGTCGGAAAAGGGCGCTTGATCGGTGTACGCGTTCGGTCGATCAGAACTTGGGTCAAAACCTTTTGCTTGAGAATATTTAAAAGGTGATTTCATCTGCTTTCATGGTACCAAGCAAAGGCAAGGCGCACTGTGTCACCAGCACCGCGGCGCGAACCACGGGCGACACGTCCTGGTGGTCGGCGGGTTTTTCTGGGGCAGGGGCGGGGGCGGTGGTTTTGTTTCGGTGGTCGACGGCCCATCGTACCGTACGGGAGCCGGTCTCAAATACGAAGGGGGTCCCGGGCGACGCGGTGAGGTACGAGACGCTTCTCCGCGCGGAGCGTCGGCGTCGGCACCCGCGTCGCGCACCGCACCGGCCACGGTGCCAGAACCTTCCGCTTCCTTCCGTGTCCGTTCGTCCAGCTCTTCGCACAGCTCCAAGCCAGGCCCGGTTACAACGAGCGCGTACGGCGTCCCAGTCGGCATGTCCTCCGGTACCTGCGTCACGGAATACCCAATGACGGATATCGTGAACCGCTCGCCGGCGCCGCCGCGAACGCGCGCGACGAATTTCTCGACGTTGTTCGTCGCGTCGCGTTTTCGCGCGAACTGAACCTTGCGATTGTAAAAAAGAAAGTGTCAGTCGGTCGGGCGCGTGTGTATCCGGGATTGGTATTACGTAAACAGGCAAGAGTAACAATCCGAGGGAATGCGCCTTTCTGGTCGTAACGACCGTCCCTTAGGAAAGGACGAGTACGGCCAATCGCGCGCGGCGAAACGCGTTTGGCGGGAAAGTTCCGTACTTTTTCTCCCCCCCCCCGTAAAACTTCCAAGTCCAAGTCGTTCACAAGCGCGCTTTTTCCGGGTCGTATCGGTACCGGGGCGGGCGCATCCGTCCAGGCCAAGGTAACGCGGAGCTCGCCGCGAGTGGACACGGCGACGCAAAGTGTGTGCGTCTCCCCGGTTGCGATCGGGACGTCGTCCTTGACGAACATCCGGTCGCGAGAAGGACTTGTTCTGTGTGGCGCACCACCACTACGACTTCCCGCGTTTGTCGCGACCCCTGGAGTTCCAGCGTTTGCGTTTGTGGTACTGCTATTTCCCAAAAGTGGCAACGACCGTCCCACGCACGCCCGTCCAAAGCCCTGGCGCACGCTGGGCGGCGGCTCCAGGGGTAAGCCGGTTTCACTGAACCCCCCCATCGCCACCGCGCCGTTGATCAACACCGCCTTGACGAGCGCGGCGGTGGGTTTGAACCCAAACGTGGGGTCGGGTTGTTTTTCGTCACCGCGTCTAGTTTGCGGTCCACTTGCAAAGTCTTTTCCGCTTCCAAACCCTTCTCCCCCCCTCCCCCCAACGTACCACCCCTGTTCGAAGTACTGCCTCACAAGCAACGCCGCGCCGGCGACAACCGGGGTGGCCATGCTGGTGCCCGCGATTTTCGTGACGCCGCACGTGTACGGTTGTGGTCGCGACGACGTATCGACTCGGTCGACTCGGTCGACTCTCGGGGAGTTCCCGTAGTCCGCGGCAAACGACCCCGCGGAAAAAGAATCAAACGCACCGTAGTCCGCGCCAAGCGTGGCGCTCGCCGCCGCGGACACGATTTCGCCGGGCGCGACGAGATCTGGTTTAATCCGGCCATCTGGTGTGGGGCCGAAGCTCGAGAAACTGGCGATGACGTCGACTCGTTTTTTTGAAAGCGCGGCTTTGCGAAAGGAAACTTGCAGCGCCGAGGTTTTTTTTTTTTCCATCTCAAAAAGAACCGAGACCAACAAGTCGCCGGTGCTTTTCGGAACGGACGCCTGAGATTGTAAAAATAAATGTCAGTCTTGTATGGGCAGTCAGTCGGCGGAATGTGGTCGATGGGAAATACTCACCGACGGCGTCGTAATCTGCCCAAGAAGGGGTTCGCCCGAACCACCCGCCAAATCAGACACCAGCCCCATTTTGAAAAACCCGCCAAGGCCGTCGTTCGCGACGAACACGAACTTAGCACCGGCGTTCTGCGCGTGAATGATTTTCTCAGAGAAGTAACAATCGCCGCGCGTCACTAAAACGGCGGTACCGGAGTAGTAGTCGTTCGATTTTGAAGCGTCGCGCGATTTCGTCGCGTCGATTGTCGGCGTGCTACCGTCCATTGTGCTGCTGTCCATTGTGCTGCTGTCCATTGTGCTACTGTCCATTGTTTTGCTGTCCACTGTACTTGTGTCAGTACTGTCCGCAGTACTAAACACTGACGGCACTTTCAGCGCACTACACGCGTCGCTTGGAAATGCGCGTACCAGTCGAATGCTTTGCTTTTTGTTCTCGCTCGCGGAGACGAATTCGCCGAAAAAAGGCGCGACCCAAACCTCGGTCCCGATTTCGGAGAGGTACGCGCGGAAGGTTTCCACGACTTCTCGTTTTCCGTTTTGGATTTGGCCGTCATTCCGCGTGTAAAAAACCTCCACGTCCTGAGAGATAAAAAAGAAAGTGTCAATCTCTCGTAATGTGTATGAGTAAACAGTCAGGGTAATGGGCAGAGGTAATAGTCCCTTCTGGTACGATTATGGGCAATCAGTCGGCGGAATGTGGTGATTGGGAAATACGTACCAGCGAATCCCCCACGGACCGCGGGCTTAAACGTGAAGGTCCTTCCTCCCCGAGCGTAGCGCCTATCGATAAACAGTTTTTACTCGTGGACGGTGAGGTGACCGTACTGCTCGTGCTTGTCAAAGATGGATTATGCACGAACCCTCCGTAGTTCCCCGCGGCGAAAATTGGAAGGAAGTCCCTGTTGCGCCACACGTAGTCATCCACCTCCCGGGCCATTGCGTCGTACGCGCTCACGTCGTTTCCCCAGCTGTTGCTGTGCACGAACGCGCCATTTTCGCGGTCCGCGTCGAAGTACGTTTGCAGACTTTGTGGCAGGAACAACGTACCCGTGGCCCCGACGCCGAGGTCCGTGAACGACACTTTCGCGTTAGGGGCCATGCCGTTGTACGCACACGGATCGTCGCCTGCGTCACTGTCACACAAACCACCCTCCGTACCCCCCTCCTCTGCCTCCCCCACGATCGTCGCCACGACGTGCGTGCCGTGTCCTATGGCGTCTTGATAGTCCCCTATTGCTCGGTACGCCACCACTTTTCGGTGCCCCGGGCCAGGCGCGGTTCCCGTTTTGTCACGGAGCCAGCAACTCCCCAGATCAAGCCCGGAATCGCCAACCCCGACGACCTGGCCGTCGCCGCGAAGCCCCGCGTCCCACAAAGGGTGGGTCTGGTCGTCGGGCGGTGAGGTCGCGGTGACGGACGTTTCCAAGTCGTCGTGGACGGAAAAAGGCTCTTCCCAGAAAGCCCCTCGCGCTTGGAGCACCGCGGAGGCGTGTTTGTTCGCGGTCGCGTAACGAAACACGGTGGCGAGGACGAGTAGTGTTGGGAAAGCAAGGTCAAGGGCGCGCATGGGAAGTTCGGTTGAAACGCGACGCGACGCGGTGTGTAGTGACGCGAAGTACGCACGCACGCGGCGTACTTTAGGTCTGGGAGCAGACGAGCTTTGTGAACAAGTTTTTGGCAAATACTTTGGGTTGCGTCTCCAAAAAAAGAACACTCTACTCGTCCTCCAGCCTCACCCCCTTCACGCCGAACGTGCTTTTCCCAAATTTCTGCGCGTTCGCGACCTTGCGTTCCTGCAAGTCCGTTATGGACACGCCCCAGTCAGGCGGCTCGAGGTACTCGTCGTCGTACTCGTCCAAGTCGTTCATCTGCTGCTGATACGATAAAAAGAAAGTGTCAGTCTCGTATGGGCAATCAGGGAGGCGAAACGTGGTGATTCCGAAATACGTACCAGGTCCATTTCCAAGCCGTCCACGGAAACGCCGTCGGCGCCGGCGTCGGTTTCGTCGCCGTCCCACTCCTCGTCGTCGTCTTTCGTTACCGGTACTCGAATCGTATCAAGAGTCATCGGTACGCTCCCGTCAGGCCCGTTGACCTTTGGCAAACTAACCCCCGGGGACCACAGCCCCTCCAGGTCGTACCGCGCACGCGCCTCGCTAGAAAAAACGTGCACCACGCAGGACCCGCAATCCACCAACATCCAGTGGTCGTCACCGTCCTCGCCGGTTTCCGGAGAATCTGCGCCTGAGATAAATAAAAGAAATGGTCAGTCTTTTATGGGCAAACAGTCAGAGGGACTTGGGAAATGCAACACGTACCTTCTATGCTCGGCCGCAAGCTCGTGCCAACCACGAACTTGACTCGCTGTTTCACCGCGTGCAAAACGCTGCCGGCGAGCATGCGGATGTGTCGCGGGCTGATTGTGAACGAAAAGTGTCAGTCTCGAGTCGGCGAGTGTGGGTGTACTGTATATCGCGATGTATGGACAAACAGTAACCAGATTCGGTAAAACACTCAACTCGTGATGTATGTAGTATACTTCCTTTTAATGACGGCCGTGTAGTCGTCCAGGGCAGTAAACAGTCACGCAGGGGCAGTAAATAGTGCTGGGATTTGGGAAAGCCCCGACAATTACCTCCGCGCGGTTGCGACGACGAAGAAATCCGCCCACCCGCACTTTTCGCCAACCTGAATGAAATAAAATAAATGTCAGTCGTGTATGGGCAATCAGTCGGCGAAATGTGGTGAATGGGAAATACTTACCGGGATGGTGACGATGTCCCCGCCTTTGGCTTTCAGTAGCAGCGCCACGAGTTCGTTCGGGTGAAACGCGTTGGCGTATTTCATGCGGCCTGTTTCTGTGTCGGGAGACAGGTCATCGCCATCGGCGGTTTCGGGTGTTTCGGCTTCTTCGGATTCATCATCTTCTTCATCTTCTCCGAACTCCGCATCGTCGTCCTCGTCCGATTCCTCGTCCATCTCGCCGCCGTCGCCGCCGCCGATCGCGCCACCCCCGCTTTCGTCGTCGTCGTCCCACCCCCTGAGCCTGGCCGCGGCCCTCACAGCTCTCGCACTAGCGCGCTCGCCGATTTTCGGCACGCCACTTTCCTTTTCCCGCGCCGCAACCCCCGCGGCTTGAGCCGCGAGCGCCAGCAGTGCCCCTTTCCCCCCCCCAAATTCGTCTTCGCCCGAAAGTTTCCCCCTCCCGTTCGTCTCCGCCGCCGCTAGCTTCTTCGCCTTGCGCATCCGCAGCGCGACTTCCTTGTCCAGGTCGCCAATGCGGCTCACGAACTGCTGCGCGAAAACAATCTCCGCGGACTCGAAGTGATGCTTCAGCATCTCCACCAACAACTGCTTGTCCCCCGCCGCGGGGACGCCGAGAACGCCGCACGCGAATTTCAAATCCGCGACTCGCAGCCGGCGCAACGCGGTGGCGGTCAGGTCAGTTGTGACGTGCTTGGCCATGGTTTGTTTGTCGCTTTTGCGCAGCAGCAGCAGTTTCAGTTGGTTATACACCCGGGGTGTCACGCCGGGTTTCTCGCCAGGCACGGGTAGCACTTGTGTAAAGTCGCCGCTCTGTTTCGCCGCTACCCACGCCGCCGTCAAGTTTAACTTCTCCCTCTCCAACGCCACTTTTTTCAAATCCTTCGCAACCGCTTCTTTCGCCCGCTCAACCGCTCCCTCACCGCTCAACCGCTTCGCGTACGGCGCGTTTTTACGCCCCGCCAGCTGCGCCTGTTTCTTGGCCTCTTCCAGTGTTTTTTCAACCTCGCGGCGACCCCTGGCGCGTGACAACTCGCTCGCCTTGGCGTTGCCGTCGCTCTCCTCGTCTTCCGTGAGCATTTGCAAAATCGCCAGCTCGTCAGGGTCGCACGTCGCCGGGTCTATGCCTTGAAACAAAACCCCGCCTCCGTCGTGGTCGGTCAAGGTCGCTGCTGAGCCTCCATACACCGACCGGGGACCTTTACCTCGGCCACTCAAAACCGGGTCTATTTTCGGCCGGTGTCGGTTACTCTCGGCGACGTGTGCGGCGCTGGCTCCCATGGCGAGCGCCAACTGCGGGTTTAGCTTCGCGACGACGTCCAACGGCAGAGGCCAGTTTATGGATGAGCGCACCGTAACGCCCGCGTAATCCGCGGGGGCGCCGTAAAACCGAGCGGACGGGTCCGTGCTGTCGCTGATATCCACGGCGAATGATTTTGGAGGGGCTGGGGTTGTTGTTTTGGAGGTTGAGGTTGCCGGACCGTCGTTTCGAGTAGACGCATTTGCATCGGATACGGCACTTTTATTTCCTGATTCGTCCTCAACAATCCTCGTCGTCGCGACCCCGCGCGTGGTTGGTCCCCACGCGTTTGTGTCGCGCTGTGATGGCAGGAACAGCGACCCGTTTGGGTCTATCCATCCATGGAAACACCCTCGCGTCCCTATGTTTGAACCGCCCAATGGGGATGCCACCCGATGGAACGAGCTCGAGCGCCAGCGCACGGCACCGCTTGGCGCGAGGCGGCGGGTAGAATTCTCCGCAAGCGTTCGAACGCCACCGGTCGCCGTCGCTGCAGAGCACGAGCCGTGCCTCGCCAGAGACGCAAGCGTGCGTCGACACAGAGTCATGCGGCGTCCCTCACCACGGAGGGATGGCGTCGCTCTGGCGACTGGCGTCCTGCTAGTATGGTGGCGATGGACGAACCGATGCGGTTGACGTTTTCGCGCCGCCTGCTTTTTTTGGCCTCGCCGGCTTTTTGTGTTAGCCTTTTTCTCTCAGATCAAAAGCCACGACAGCTTCCCATCGTCGCCGCACACGTGACCGCGCCATGGAGACCGCCGCGATGCCGGCCGTGACGGAACTGACGAAACCAGGACCCGACCACCCTTGCGGAAAAATGCGCCTGCAGGGACGACAAAACAACCTCCCAGAACAGTTCTGCATGGCCTCGACGTGCGTCTCGAACTTAGTCTCAATCTGCCACCAACGTTCGGCGCTTTTTGAAATAGCACGCCCTCGCTGTCGCTGACCTGTAATACCTCGCGTGTGTCCCACAGCAAGAGCGGTAAGCCGTGCAGCAGGCGCAAGGACGAAAACTGCGCGTTGCCGTTCTGCAACGCGCATCGAGAGGTACGAGGGGTTTTCCGAACCCGTTACGAAGGACCCGAGGAGGCGCGGACGAAGTCGCATCGGAGGCGCCGATCGATGCGTGAGATTGCCAAACGCCACAAAACAAAGCAGATATAATTTCCAAACTCAACCGTCCTCACCTCCCCCGATCCCCGCCCCTTGCTCCAAAAAAACCCAAACAGCGCGGCGACGGCGCGTTCCGCGTGGTTCCCCACCCAAGGGCGGGGCACGTGTTAGTAGCCAACTTTCAAATCCCAAAGGGGTACAAAACCGTTTTCTGGGGAACCCGGAAGACGTGGAAAGCGACGGAAAACACGGAGGGCGAGGATTACGCGATGTGTTTCCGCAGCAACGGCGGAGTCATCGACCCCACGACGCACAAACTCGGCAGCCAGATGCAGTTTATGAGCAACCCCGGGCCGAACGAACGGCAGAACATGCGTAGCACGAACGAATTCTTCGGCAAGACGCACGAGCTCGGGTTAGTGGGACGCGAGTTTCTGTAAGCGCCTTTCCCAAACACCGCGTTCCGCCGTGCGCGATTGCCCATACTCATCCTGCGAAGGGCGCATTACCTCTGACTGTTTACGTATTACACATGGCCCGAGAGACTGACACGTTTCTTTTTACAATCAGGTGCATGGCGCCCATCCCGAAGAACCACCAGTTGTTGATTTTTTACGGCAACTCCTGGTTCGACGCCCGCGGGATCGACCGCATCGACGTCGGCACCAAGCGGTACCCCGCGACGTTACGGGATGGCTACGCCGCGACGCTTCTCACGGAGGCGAGCTGCAAGAAAAGAAAAAAGGGAGAAAACGCGTTGAGTGACACCACCAACGTGGCGGCGTGATGTGTCTGTGTCTCGAGCATCCATCATCGGTGTTGAAATCAAATTCATTTCAAATACCTTCGAAGGTATCTTTTTTCAGGGAAGCTTGCCACGTGTCATCACTTGATACACAGACGCACGACTACTCCCTACTTCCCTCCCGTGCTCCAGCCCTTGACGCCGTCGTTCGCGGCTAGGAGAAACGCGGTCGCGGCTTTGGTGTGTTCCTTTTGCGGGTCACTTTTCGGGAAGAAAAACGCGGCGCGCAGTAAGGCGCGCTGCGTCGGCGACATCGTTCGCGGAAAAACCAAATCGAAAACGACGAGCAAGTCGCCTCTTTTTGAGGTTGACGATGAGAGATTAGACCCTGTTTCTTGAGTCGCGACACCTCCAAGTCTCGCCATCCCCTCCCCTGCGACTACTTTCGTGGACCCCCCGTCCACGACATCTGTGACCGGGACTGTTAACTGAACGCCGTCGATGCCGACGAGGGTCACTACGCACCCGCACAGCCCGTCTATGAGGCTCATCTTTTTCACAAACACCAAGTCGTCGCCGGCGCGCGAAAACGCGGCGTGCGTCTTGGCGTTCGCGACGTACACCACCGGTCCCCGGTCCACACCGCACTTTGAATTTCCCTCATTCTCGAACACGAACCGCCGGCCGTGCTCGCACCCGGGTGGAATTCGAAGCGTCAACGTTCGCGTTTCGGACGTCACCGCGCCGCCCGGGGTTGATTGCGTTTTCCGGACGTGCTCCACACGTCTTTCCACCCCCGAGTGCAATTCTTCCAGCGTAAAAAACACGTCGAACGTTCTCTGCGCTCCGTGTTCGCCATCCGAAACGCTCGCAAACCCCGTGCGGCCCAACTGTTCGAACGCGTTACTCACGTCCATCAGCGCCCGGTACGGGTTCTGCGTGCCGTGGAATTGTTCAAACACGGACACGGGCGAGACGTCGAATTTGTAGTGACCGCCTTTCAAGTTTCCCTTCCCATCAGGCACGCCTTGCTTCAACCCGACCTCGCCGAGCACGTCGAACAGCGCCTTCAACGGGCTCGAGGACAAAACTTCAAACGCCTCCGCCACGCGAGCGAAAATAACGGACGCAGCAGGGGAGTCATCCTTGTCAGGGTGGTACTTCAAAGAAAGCTTGCGGTACCTGTGGGGGATGGGGATGGAGATCAGGATGAGGATGATGAATGGGGCGGGGCGTCAGGACGCAATTCAATCGCAGTCAACGAGGTCGACCACGCGACTGTTGATCATGGTCACGCGTGAGTTTAAACGTAAGGAAAGCACGTACGCCTTGTTGATGTCGATGCCACTCGCTGAGCGGCTCAAGCCGAGCTCCTCGTAGTAGTCCATCGGCCCAGCGGCGCGGCGCGCGGGTCCGGAGTGAAAGGCTTAATTTGGCATCACGACGAGGCAAAATCTACTCGTCGCGACCAGCCATTTACCAGATTTAGCCGCGGCCCTTTCCTGATTGACCGGGGACTCCGCTGGCCCACCATTGTGGGTGGCACAGGTCCCGCGGCGGCGGCGGTCGCGGTGTGATGCGTTCTTCCATCGCGTTGGTTGTGTTGTTTCTGACCTGCCTGGCCGCACCGAGTTCGGTCGTGGATGGCGTCTCCGTGAGTGGAGGCCATCTTTTGCGAGGCGGAACTGCTCGTGATGTGACGCCGCGTGCCGGTGTGTTTGACCCAGCACACTCGGCCACGATTGATTCGCACGACCCCCGGGGTGGGGGTTTGCCTCCTCCCAACACCATAGGGGTGGACCCGTCAAAAATACACGTCCTGAGCGAGAGTGAACCTCGCGCGTACGTGTACCGCGGGTTTTTACGACCTTCGGAGTGCGACTACATCGTTCAATCCAGTACAAACGGGATGGCGAAATCAACCGTGGTGGATAACAACACGGGCAAGAGCGTCCCGAGTACGATACGCACGAGCGACGGGACGTTTATCGGGAGGGGGGCTGATTCCGTGATCTCCGACATCGAACGACGGATAAGCGAATGGAGCCACGTCCCAGTTGAAAACGGCGAGGGCCTGCAAGTTTTGCGGTACAAAGACGGCCAGCGGTACGACGCGCACATGGATGCGTTTTCCGATTCCTTCAACCAAGACGAAAAGAAAGGAGGCCAAAGAGTCGCGACCGTGCTGATGTACTTGAGTGACGTGGCGGAAGGCGGCGAGACCGTGTTTCCGCTGACGACTCAGAAGCCTCATTTGTTGAATTCCAACTACAGCGCTTGCGCGCGGAGAGGAGTTGCGGTCAAACCTCGGAAGGGCGACGCGCTGCTGTTTTGGTCGCTCGACACGTCAGGTACTTATTGGGGCTTTCCCAAATCCAGGCACACTGTTTTATCTCTCAGCTGGTAACTGTTGTCCATACATCGCGATATACAATACTGAACCTTTTCTTTCCCATAAACAGGTACGCTTGACCAGAAAAGCACGCACGCGGGGTGTCCTGTTCTGGGGTCCAGCGTGAAGTGGAGCGCCACGAAGTGGATGCACGTCGGGGCGGTGAGTTCGGGACACAAGATGGCGTTTCCCAGCGGGACGTGCGACGACGAAAACGACCAGTGCACTACGTGGGCGCAACAAGGCGAGTGCGAAAAGAACCGCGCGTACATGGTCGGCGTCGCGGGCGAAGACGGACACTGCACGCGCGCGTGCCTGAAGTGTCCAGTAGGGTCACGGCCGAAGGATTCTTCCCGGTAGGATTGGGAATAGGAAATACGTTCATGGTCATGTAGCGTACTACTCTTCTCCTTTAACATAGACTAAGATTATCTTTCTTCAACAATGAGCTAAGGAAGCTTAGTCTAAACTCGGACTCATCACTGCGGCCTCGCGCCTGATTCCCGTCAGTTCCCGAGCTGCCGAATCCCCGTCTTTTCTTCCGGCAAAGGCCGGTTGAACCCGCCTTCGCGGTTCATGTACTGCCTCGCTCGGCGGGTTGTTTTTTTCCTCACCGACGAAACGTTGGCGTTGGGATCGTCAACGTGTTTACCCTGCGTGGTGCCGAACCCGCCGAAGCCCATCATCACGGCCATGTCGGCGTCGGCGTCGTCGTCGTCTCCAAACGGCGGCGGCGGCGGCGGTTCGATTCCGGATGGCGGCGGCGGAGGCACGTTTTGTTTCCTTGTTCCATCCGGAGGCGGGGGCGGAGGGACGTGCTGCGAAAATATTTTTTTTCCATCCAAAGGCGGGGGCGGTACTTCCCTTCGAGTGGATGACGTTTTTGAACCACCACCACCACCGCCGGCCGGGGGAGGGGGACGGTCCGGTACGTCCCCCAGGGCGTTTAGAAACGCATCCGCGTCGTCGCGACGTGCGACTTTTCTGTCGTCGTCGTCGTCCCTGTCGTCTAAACTTCGCGACCGCGACCGCCTTCGCTTTTGCGCGCGCACGTGTTGGTGTTGGTCGGATCGCGAGTCGCGGTCGTCCCGTCTCCGTTCGTCTTCCCGGCGCTCGGCAGAGGTTTCGTCTCTCCGCGGCGACACGAACGTTTCCCGCCGCAACGGCCGGCCGAACTCGTCCACGCCCCCGTCGGCGTGGCGCGACCCGTTGGCGTGTCCGGCCATGTTGGGACTGCCACAGTGGGTTTGTGCGATGAAGCCTCCCGACTGTTTGCGCGATGAAGCCTCCAGACTTAACTCAAGATGCGCAAGATCGATCAAGACGATCTCCTTTTGCGACTCACTTCTGTTTCGTCGTCCCCGAAGTAGCCGCGGTGTTCTTCTCCCCGCCACCCCTGGTGTCAAGCAGCGCCGCGAGCTTCCCGTCCTCCGCGCGTTTCGCGTCGAAGTGCGTGACCCAGCTCGGAGGGCAGTGCTTTTCGTACGCCCGTCTAAGAACCTTGGTCTGCCGACGTCCGGGGGCCACCAGCACACACGCGAAGTACGCGTCTCGGGCTTCGTAACACGCCTTGCGTTCCTCGTGGAGCATCAACGGCCGGGGACTGCCTCGAGTGCGCGCGACGCGGTCCTGGGGACCCGAAACGCGAGGAGAAGAACACGGCGCGGCGGCGTGGCCAACGCGCGCGGAGGTGTGCGAAGGATCGAGGATCGAAGCGCGGCGAATCGGGAGGAAGCTCGTATCGAGTCGCCAGGCCAGAGGCCAACTGCTGGCCCATAACAAGCGCTTCCCTCGACTACTCGACCCGCCGCGCGCTCATCAATTCTTCCAAAGCTTTTGGAAACGTCCAAAAAGCTGCATCGCGCGCTTCTCCAAACGCATTGCCTCGACGTCCGGTCTCCGCTCGCGTCACGCGACCGGAACCTTCTTCGTCGGGTGCCGGGTGGGGTACGTAACGACCTTACGCTACACGAAACCAGGAGTTCCACCGAACTCAACCGACATGGCCAGCGCGGCGGGTAAGATGTCCGGCACGGCAGCACAAAACAAGAACCCGCCCGTGAACGAGGAATCTGAAGACGACGTGGATGATGAAGATGTGCGTTGCCTCCCTTGCTCTGTTTACGACCTACTCGCGTTTCCTTTTTCCCCGGTTTCTCTTGGTCTGTGTCCTTTTGGTACAGGTCACTCGACCCAAGGGGTTTGTTCGCGCTCGCACCGCACGCGCCGCCCGCCTTCCGTCGCCTCCGGCAACTCTTTCTTTCGGAAACTTCCAATGATTCTCACGACATGGCGATCCAAGGGGATTCACGTTCACGTTCTTTTTTCTCACCCTTCCCCGTCCCCCACCTCCCCCCCGCGCCCCAAAAAACGCAGCCTAAGGCCACCACCAAGGCCAAGAAAACCACATCCTCGATTTACCGAGGCGTCCGGCAACGGCCGTGGGGAAGGTACGGCCCCCAACCCAACACCGCATGGCACCCGCGAAACGGGGCCTCTTTTCGTGCTTTTTCGACCTCTGAAAAATTGGCGAGATCTTTGTGCCTGTTTCGCGAATTTTTTGGCATTTCGTGCGTTGCGACTTTATTTCTTCGTCGCATCCATGGGACGCAAGTCCTCGCCAACGTCCCTCCCACTAACTCTAAGACCTACTGAAACCCTAACCCTAACCCTCCTTAAACCCTAACCCTAACCCTGCAAACCCCCAACAACACAGCTGGGCGGCCGAGATCAGAGACCCGAACCGCGGCGCGCGGTTGTGGCTCGGGACGTTCGACACGGCGGAGGAAGCGGCTCGGGCTTATGACGCGGCGGCGCGACACATCCGCGGCCCCAACGCGCGCACCAACTTCGAGCTCAAACCAGGAGAGGTGCCGCCCCCGTTCGTGTTACCGGACCCGCCCGCTGGAAGGGGACGGGGGAAGGCGGATGCCGGTGCGGGCGGCGGCGCGACCGGCGCGGGTGCCTCGCGTCCAGCGCACGCCACCAAGAAACAGATGCGAGCGGTCGGGCAACCCATGCCTCCCGGGGGCGGGTACTACGTCGCCGGCGTGGGCGGCGGGGGCACTCACGGGGGCGCGCACTTGGGCGGCGCCGGTATCGGGTCCGGGATGGGAGGCATGCCCCAGCGAGGGTTCACGAGTAGCGCGCACGTCGGTTTGTTCGGCGCGCACGGCGGCGCGGGCGGGACGCACGGCCACGACGACCTAAGCGCGCTGGTCAAGTACGTGCTGGGGCTTTCCCAAATCCCAACACTGTTTGATGCCCTGTATGGAGTGCAGTCAACAAGTTTTACCACTACAATAAGTGCACCAGAGTACAAGACTGTTTGCCCACCGTATATAAATCGCCCAATACAAGACTCCATCCATGACTGACCGTTTCTTTTCTTCCTCTCAGCGCCAACCTGGCGCTCGCGCAGCAGAACCTCGCGATGACGGGCGGCCACCGGGGCGGCGCGATTGGCGACGGCGGGTACATCCGCTTGGGCTTGTCCGGCTCCGCGGGGTCAAGAGACGGGTCGGTGGGCGGCCTGCACGGCTCAAGCGCGGGCGCGCACGGCGGGCACGGCGGGAGCCCTTCCCTTGGTTTGGGGGATTTCGGGAACTCGAGGGGCGAGATTCCGCGGATCCAAAACTCCAAGCGGGAACGCGCGCCTTCCAACCCGTTTCTGGGGACGTCATTCGGCGTGGCGGGGAGCTTCGGCACGGTTTTCGGGAACGACTACCTCTCGTCAACACCCGAAAACGGCGGGATGTTCAATGTCGGCGGGAGTTTCGGGGGCCTGTCGCCACAAGGCGGCGGCGGCGGCGCGGCGAAGATGGCGGCGATGGTGGCGGGCGGCCTGGGGGGGAAAATATCGTCCGGCATGGGCCTTGGTTTTGGGTCCTCCATCGGGGGCGACATGCACGTCGGGTCGCTTGGCACGATGCACCACCTTGACGACGCGCTTCCCATGGGTTCCCTGGACCTTGGAAGCTCGCCCCTGGATAACTTTGGCGATTTGCTGCACTCGTTCCCGAAAGGAGACAAGGAAACGACGGTCGGCCGGGGTAAAAACAACAACAACCAAGCCCAAGGCGGGTTAGCCATGAAGAAATCGGGCGGCGGCGGCGCTGGGGACGGGCCGTTCGGGCGCCAAAGATCGGGGGGCGGCGCCGCGGAAGCCGCGAGCGTGCGGGTCGGGCGCAGCGGCGGGTCGTGATTTTGGGACGAAACGACGCGGCCGAGAATAAATGCTTTGAGAAATGCTTTGACAAAGCGAGCCAGGGAACGTGTGAAGACCGGTTGAAACAGACGACTGCGTCGTGACCCCAGGGTTTGTGAATAAACATGTGTTTTTTTTGCTTTTCATTACGAGGGAGTGTCTTGATATTACACACTACCACACGACAAAGGCGGCGAGGTTCTTTCTCGTACTCGCCGCCGCGTGCGTCATAAATGTTCACGTCTCGCTTACTTCTTCTTGCCCTTGTAGCGGCCATCCTTGAGCTCACCCTCGAAGCCCGCGCCCGTTGCGGCGGAGTCCTTCAGCGCCTTGCTCATGAGCCACTCGCCGAAGGACTTTCCGGACTTAGCAGCCTGTGGTTGAGAGTTAGGAGAGGGAGGTTGTGGGGTTAGCTCGTTTTTTTTTCTGATGCACAGAAAATCCAGTTTTTTCCGAACCTGGTTGGCTCCGACTTGGCTCGCTGCATTTTATCCACTGCCACCCTGGGTTGGCGACCGCGCGGGTGGCGCCCCGCGATCGCGCGTCAGGTCGATCAACGCGCGATCCGCCGGACTGTCGTGTGTCCAATTCGTATTTGGAGCGCGACCACCCGCGGCGTGGTGTCGGGTGACCCAACGCACACGCGCGTCACGCGAGGATCGCGCGATTTCCGGAATTCGGCCAGCGTACCTTCTTGGGCGCAGCCTTCTTGGGGGCCGTCTTCTTGGGGGCGTCCTTCTTGCCAAACCCGAACGCCGCGACGGTCTTCGTGGAGCGCACGGTGCGGGTGGTTTTGGGAGCAACGACCACGCGGGTGCCGGCGAGGGAGGTCATTGCGAACATTTTCGAGGCGACGTGCGGAGACGCGTGCGGAGTGACCCAAACATACCCGATCGTCGAGAGTGTACGCGTTAGAGGCAACCTACCTCGACGTCGAAGCGCTGCCGTGAAGGAAATAAAACGCGATGTGACACCGCGATGTGATTGGCCAGTCCGAGGAAGAAGTCGTCAAAATGTGGTGTCCTTTGGAGGTCTACGACTCTACGTATCAGGCTATCAGCGGACACATAGTGACCCCCTTGGACCCTTGCATGGCGAACGAGTGTTTTTGAAAAAACCAAGCAGTCAAAATCTCGGATGGGTCACACGCACGTGGCGCGCGCGGCCGTGTCTGGAGATCGCGGCGCTTCGCCACGTTACCAAACATGGCGTCCACCCAGCCTCGCCCTGGTGGTGGCGGGAACCGGAATTGTTTCAAGTGCGGCAAGACCGGGCACTGGTCAAAGGACTGCGTCGCGCCGAGGGATGAGTGGGTGCCACAGCAAACCAGGGAGGAGCGTGAGGCTGGGGTGCCTGGGTCACCCGGTGATTTGGGGGGGGACTTTGCGGGTGGCGGCGACGGGGATGCCGCCGCAGCCGTGCCTGCTAAGAAACAGACGACACGCAAGCCGAAATTCACCACCGTGGAGCACATGCTCGGTCCGAACGGCGTGGCGTACGTGGCGAACCAGATTCCGGAAAAGTTCGCGAGGCTCGCGAAAGGCCCCGGTCACGAGTTCGGCGATTTCGCACGGCTCGTGGGGCTGTACCGCGAGTGGACTCGGCGGATGTACCCGCACGCGGCGCACGACGTGGTGATGCGCAGGGTCACCGCGCTGTCAAAAGCCAAAGAAGTGAAGATGACCGTGAGGGAGTTCAAAGAAAGAGCTCGGATGGAAAACGGGGAAGGGACCGTGGATGAGGACGGCGCGGAGCCGCGCGAACCCGCGGATGGTGATGCTCCGGATGGGGAAGACATTTTCTTCCCCGACGAGGACGACGACGAAATAGACGCGGATAGCGCGGATGGTGAGACCGCGGCGTTCCTGGACGACGATGAAGACGAGTGGAACGAGCTGCGGGACGGAAATGGAACTCCGGAGGACGACGAGATGGGGATTTTGCGGGACATGGAAACCGGCGGTGCCGACGCAAGAAACGACGCAGACGCGACGGACGCGGCGACGGAAGCAGCGGCTTTGAAAGAAGCCGATGTGCAGAGCGCTGCTTTCGACGAAGCCCGGCAAAACGGCCTCGATGTTAATTTCGACGAGAGCAGCGAGGATGACGCCGATTTCGAAATCGCGACGCGAACCGGGCCGGCGCGGGCGAGCCGCAATAGTTTGGGCCAGAAAGGAAAGGCGAGGAAAATAGTCAAGGAACCGAAACGGAAACGGAACCGCAAGAAGGCTGAAACGGCGGACGAAACGACTGTCTTGGACGACCCCGCTGAACCCACTGCTGGACCTGGTAAACGCAAGAAGCTCGGGGGCGGGAAAGCGGCACCCGCCGCGCCGAGTACGGGAGAGAGTTCCGATTCGGAAGTTCCAAACGAAGAAGTTCGCCGCCCGCGAAGAAAGGTCGTGGCGTCCCTGAGCGACTCCGACTCCGACGACGCCCCCGTTCGCGATTCCATGGGGGGCGATTTGCTGTCGAAAAACGCAAACGTTCCGAGTGCGACGAGACCTTCGTTTCTGTACGACTCGGATGACGACGCGGGGAAGAAAGGAACAGCGGAAGCGGAGACGCAGGCGTGAGTTGTGGGTGATACGTGATGAGTCACGGGTAGATAGATGTCGTTCCCTAAACGAACAGTGGTTTCGTTAAGGTGTGTATGATCAGCAAAACTGTTTCTTAGAATAATCCGTTTGTTGACTACAGCTTACTGGCCAGCACGTTCGCCGCGGGAACCTTCGCGTTGAGAACTTTGACCGCGTCGCCCATTATTTCCAGCACCTCGGGATCCGCGCCCACCACGCCGAAGCTCATGCCGACGTCTATGCGCCAAATGCGCCCGTCGCACTCGTCGTTGCACCCGCTGAGCTGCGGGGTGTGCCCCACCACCATACGTTTCACGCCCGGCAGTAAATCAAGCGTCTTCCCCAAAACGTCGCACGCGCGTTCCCGGTCACTGGGGGTGACGAAATTTTCCGTGCCGAAGGTTCGGTTCCAAACAACGCTGTCCTTGACGCTCCCGATCGCCATCCCCAGCGCGGTTCGGTCCGCCTCGTCCACGATCTCCGCGCCCCGCATCCAATCCGCCACCGCGTTGTTCAGCTTCTCCAGACCGAACTCCACGTGCCGCGGCATCAAACCTCCGTGCGCGAACACGGTGTCGTTCACGATGAGCACGGTGCTGCGAGCGTGAAGGATTCGGTGGTCAGTGGTCAGGGAGTCTCGTGCGGGGGGCGATTTATGCGCAGCGAGTAAACAGTGGCGTACTCTGGGGCACCGTCGTGTCGTGACCGCGCGCGCGCGTCGCGTCGGTAACACCCGCTCCGTTCCCCCGCGCGCGTCGCGTCGGTACTCCCTCGCGGCGCCGCGCCGGACACACGCCGCGGGAAAAAAAAAGCGCGCGTTGCTTTGGGAAACCGTCGGTTCGGCGTACCTGTTCATCGCGAGCTGCTGCGCCAGCGGCCCGCCCGGGGAGAACAACCCCGCGCGCGCTTTGACTTGTTTTTTCCGCGGATCCGGTTCGCCGCCGCCGAACGCGTCTTCAAACGGCTTCCCGAAAAGGTTCACCAAATGCTCGCCGAACCTCGTGGACTCCTGAAACGCCCCTTGCGTGACGTACCGAAAGTCCCCGCTCACGTTCAAAACCTCGTGGTTGCCGTTCAGGATGTACACCGCGCCTCCAGACTGCCGCGCCTGCTTGTGCAGTTTCTGGAGCAGAATTAAAATCGCGATCTCGTCGTCCCCGCGATCCAACACATCCCCAACCTGCACCACCACCGTGTTCCCGCCCACCCACTCCGGGTTCACCGCGTCACCTCCATCGCCAAGCACACCGGCGATGCGCAACGCCCTTCGGGCTTGGCCGATATCGCCGTGCACGTCCCCGAGCGCCACCACGCGCCCGGGGGCGGTCACACGCAGGGGGGGGTACGGCGCCGGCGCGGGGGTGGCGGCGGCGGCCCCCCCCGCGGTCGCGCTTATGGGCGCCACGGCGCGGCCTCGGAACGGAGCAGAAGCTGCCGCCCCAGAGAAACGAACGCTGGTATGCGCGGGAACGCGCGCGCGCCGAAGCGCCGCCGCCGAGAACGACCGCGCCGCGCTGCTCAACATCACGCCTCTGAAGGGCGAAGATGATAAAACGAGAGATGTCGTCCGCCTCAAGGGTCGACACGCCGAAGCAACGGCCTTACCGACGATACCGCACCACCACAGCGGCTTGAAACGCAAAACGTGTACACGCGCCGACCGAAAAGCCTTCCTCTTCGCGCCACGAGCGCGGTGGGGAGTGACGTCGTGGACGACATCACAAGACGGAAAAAGAGAAAGGCAGTGAGCAAATCGAGATCATCCAAGAGGCGAGGCACGTTGCAGAAAGCAGAGGGGGGGTGCACAAGGTCGTCGTGCTTCCATTCCATGGCGCTCGCGCTCCCCCCCCGGGGGGTGCGCGTCGCGGTGGCACGCGCGACAGCCGGTGGTCCCCGGTCTTTCCGGCGGTGGAATCTTGGGTTGTGTGGGCAAACAGTACGGTCGCCACGGCGCGCGAACCCGGGCCGGGTTTTGCACGGAAAGGCATCCGGGGATGGTTCCCCGCCGCCTTTTAAGGAGCAGTGCTCCAAAGAAGGCGTGGACGCGAAACAAGGCTTGGAGCGTGTCATCTCGCACAGCGGCCGCACCACGGACATGGCGCACGCGTTGTGGAGAGCGGTGGCGGTGAAGGGCGACTTGGCGATCGACGCCACCTGTGGCAACGGGTTTGACACCGTGGTGTTGGCGGATCTGGTGTTAGGAGACGACGGCGAGTCAAAAGCAGCGCCAGGGAAGGTCATCGCGTTTGACGTGCAGCAAAGCGCGCTCGCCGCGACGCGCGCGCGAATCAGGGACAAGTTCGGACCTTCAAAATCATCGCGAGTCCAACTGGTGCTTGGAAGCCACGCGGGGCTGGGTGAGTACGTGCGTGGGGACGGGAAGGGTGCTGGTGATGGTTTTGATTCGGCCGGGGATGCCGATGCGGATGCAAATGGATCACAAGTTTGGGATGAAAAAGATGACAGCGACGCTCACGGCGCCGTCGCGATAGTGTGTTTCAACCTCGGGTACCTCCCCGGCCAGGGTTCGGATAAGTCCGTGGTGACGCAAACGGAGTCCACGTTAACCGCGGTCGCCGCGGCGGTCAAAGCGTTGCGCCCGGGGGGCGTATTGACCGTGGTTGGTACGTATTTCCCATTTACCACATTCCGCCGACTGATTGATTGCCCATACGAGACTGACTTTCTTTTTTATCGTATCAGGGTACACCGGACACGCGGGGGGGTTGGAGGAAACGCGCGCGGTCGAGGATTTTGTCGCGTCCCTGGACCCGAAAAAGTTCGTAGCCACCACGCACGTCGTGCTGAACCGAGTGAACTGCCCGCGGCTCATCGCGGTGCACCGGAAAATCGAAACGAAACGGCGATGATTGATGTTGAGACGGTGCGTTCTCTTGCCTACGTATTCGTCTCACGAGTTCACGGTTGTTTTCCCGCCCGTCCCGTCACCTGACTTTTTGCCCATACCCGAACCACCCGTCTTCTCTCCAACTTCGCGGTGACGAGACTCGCTTCGGAAACACCGGAGTCGGCTGAGACTGAAAAGTCACCCCTGATCGAGACATCCAACCTCCTACTCATTCCGAGCGAACGCGGAGAGAAGACTTTTTTGTGGTTTGGTTTCGGGTTTGTTTTTACGCGGTCGTCCTTGGGGTGGGTAAAATCCGCTTTATTTACCCAGTCGTCGTACGCGCCAGGCGACGTTTCGGTGCCGTTTCGGTGCGGACACCGCGAGGGAATTCTTGGTATCCGCAAACAGACGGACGGATTTCATTTTGCGTACGGACGCCGCTCGAGGCGAAACCGTTGTTTGGTGCTCCAAAATCTGACGTCTCCTCGTCTCGTGTCACGCGCAGTTTCCTTTTCGTTTCCGCGAACCGCTATTCGCCTACGCACGCCGCGGCGCTCAAAACGGTGAGCCTACTCACCGCTACTGACGAAAGAAGATACTTCCAATGCGCTGGCGAGCTGTTTCGTTGTTTACGGATGTTTCGGTCACAAAACACACCCCTTCTACAGCGCTAGGTTTAAATCATTCTCCTCGTCGTCGGCGTCGGTGGTTTCCGCGTCCTCGTCTACGCGCCCTTTCGCGTACACCCACGATTGCGCCAAAATCGTGCTATCCAGCGCCACGGTCCCTAGGCTCCCCAGCAGCCAAGGAACACTCTGCACGAGTTCCGCGAAGGTGTCCGCCCGGACCAGAATCGCGGTGCCATAAAGCGTGTTCGCCACCGCGGCGACGGCGAACATCAACACGCTGACGCCCTCCACGGACCTTCTGGATTTATTTTTCAAAATCTGAGACACTCTCGAACCCAAGTAAAACAAAGCGCTGACGTACCCGACGGCGCGGCCGAAGCTCACTTCCCACTTGGGGTTGTTCGTGCTGCCGCACAGGGGCAAATTACCTGTATACAGGTGTCTATGTTGTGTGTGCTCGTCACTCGATAGCCCCTTAACTCCTTGATAACTCCTTGATAACTCGTCACCAAACGCCGACAGCGGCGCGGCGCGACTCCCGAAAGGCGCCATCGCGCTGCTTTTCCCGACGAACCGCCCGGACGTACCGACCAGCGCTATCCCAACCGCCGCGCTAACCGCGGCCGCGCCAATCGTGGCGTACGCCGCGATTCCGCGCGACCGCGAGTTTAAAGACCCGAAACAGCCTGTTGCTCCATTTCGGGATGCGTTTCGTGTTCGTGTTGTGTCCGTCCCACCAAAACCGCCTCCTCCGCGCGGAGCCGGCGCTTTGTTTTCAAAGATGGATTCAAAAACCGTCCCCGAGTCCTCGTCCGATTCCGAAAAGGATTCGCCGTCCGATTCCGATGAGTTGTTGGATTCGTCGTCGTCTCTGCTGTTTCCCAGTAATCGCCTTCGCAACCCCCCCCTCCGTGCATCCCGGCCATCCCCCGGCCCCCGTGGGTCCCGTAAATCAAGCGTGATTATCCCGAGCGCTTCTCGGCTTCGCAAGGTGTAGTACACGAACTGGAAAATCATCACCACGTCCTGGCATGATTAACAAGAAAGTGTCAGTCGGTCGTGACGTGTATATCCGGGATTGGACAGGGTACCGTAGTGGTGTGACTTTACGACTGTACCACGTAACGTAACACAGTATCAGGTACGTACGGTACAGTCAAGTAGTACAGCAGCACTACATCTTTTAGGATGTACAGCAGCACGTCCATCAGGGGCGGTAAACAGGGAGGCGGAACGTGGGAAATGGGAAATACGTACCACACACATGAAGTACCCGGCGGTGTAGGTTTCCGAGGCGAGCTGGTCGCCGGTCATCAAACACCCTAGCAGGTTAAACGTATCACCCAGAAGCCACTCCGCTAGGAACCACGGGGACAACCCCTCCGCGCTGCCGCTTCGGAAGTTCTGAACGAACTGCGGGACTTGTGCGACGAGCCAACAGCAAATGCTCATCATCCCAAACACGAACCCGGCGAAATCCGTGCCGCCGGACACGCAGTCACCGAAACCCACCCTAATCCACTCCACCGCGTCATGGCGCGCGCACACGCACGTGCCCGTGGACATGCCGCGAAAAAGAGACGCCGCACCGCCCCTCACCGCGGGGCGCGCCCTCCAGGTCTGGGGCTCGGGGCAGGTTTTTTTTGTGACGACGAGAAAGAAATCAAACTCGCTCGAAACATCGTCGTTTCGTCATTTAATCGGCCGCGCGACCCCGAATTGGCCCCGCCCCCCCTCCCCCCGCCATGGAGGTCGTGGACCCCGGCCCGTGGATGGAAAAAATACTGCCCACGTTCACCGTGAGCTCGCAGAAGAAAACCTGCGCGCTTTGCGAGCTTTGGTTTTCCGTGGAGAACCTCACCGGGATGTGTTCGTACAAAGGCGTGCTAGCTAAAAAAACGAGTTTCGGGGATAAGGCCGCGGAGTTGCGGCTGAAGGACCCGAGAACTACCGCGTCGCGTCTGTACAGCGGCGTCAAGCTGTGTACGTTCTGCGCGCAGCTGGTGTTACCGGATGAAGACCTGGAACGTGACCGGGTACGGATCGTTTCGCCTTCGGGTAAAAAAGGAACCAGAAGCCGGCAACAATCGTTCAAGGATGAGCACGAAAGATCACCATCGCATTTCTTGAAATCGTTCCTGTCCCCGGAAGCGCGGCGCAAGTACGAAGACGTGACGCTGAACATGTACAACACGATTTAGAGTGCTAGTTTATGGACAAGTACTAATACATAGTAATATACACTGTATCGGTCTATCACAAAACCCTTCAAAACCCCTTAACCTCCCGTAGCGCGACTAAGTACTCATCTTCGAAGTGGTCGGCGAGCGCGTCGATGGACACGAGCGACGCCAGCGCCTCCACCGCGTCCGACGCCGTTTCCTGGTCAACACCGAGCACACCCACGACCCCGAGTCTCTCCGCCAAGGCGATGATCTTGCCGGCGTCTGATGCGTCATCAGATGAGGCGTCGGTACTGTTGTTTGTGACATTTTTGACATCGTTTCGTTTCGCCAAACCAATCAGCGCCCGTTCGCCTCCCCCGTTCGCGATCCGCACGCCGTGGCTAACGTGCCGGTACCCCAGCAGCGCGGGCAGCGTGGGCACGAGGTCGCCTCGGTTGACGATGCGTATGCTGTCCGTGACCAACTCGTCGTACTCCTCGCAAAACCCGCGGTTGCCCACTCTGGGCGACCCGAAGTTGACCATCGTGGTGGTCACGCCGCGGTGGCGGTTTCCGCTTTTCACCGACTTGACGAAATCAAGCGCGAACAGCGTGGCGAGCGCACCGCCAAGGGAGTGGCCGGTGACGAACACGTGCCATCCGTTTTTTTTGTTTTTTTTGTCGTCGTCGGTACCCCCGGTGTCGTCACCTCCCGATGCGCTGTCAGAAACGGAAACGCAATCGTCAACCGCGGCGAACACCCTGGCTCGCACCGAGTCGTACGCCGCCTTGAAACCGCCGTGCACGCGAACGTCTTTGTCAGCACCAGAGGTATCACCCGAAGTATCATCCCTACTCGAAGTATCATCACTACTCGCAGTGGTATCGCCGCCGTCACCCGCGGCGCTGTCGACTTTCACGAGCTGAAAGTTAACGTCGGTGAAGAAATCCAGCGGCGAGTCCATCTCCGTGCCTCGGAACGCCACGACGATTGTTTTGTCGCCCGGACTACGCCAAACCGAACACTGCGTGTGCGTGGTTTCGTTTTCCACGAAGCACGCTTTCTGGTACTTCGCGGGGGTGTTCATTTTACTCCCGCGCACCGTTAACGCCCGTTCGCCCGCCAACACGCTCCAGTCGTTGGTGTCGTCCATACCCCAGGCGTTCTCCAAGCTTGTTTTTTTTCCCTTTTCCGATTCGAAGTGATCCAAAGAAGAAGCCGCGGCGGTCGCCACGGCGCCCGCGAGTTTCGTGGCGAAAGAAGCGCCTTGTTGTGTTTTATCAGACCCGGAACTCGAAACAAACTCCACGTTCGCGTCCGCTTCTTTCAACAGCCGCGCGGCGTTGCGTAACCCGCGCGACGCGAACTTCGAGACGGGCGGGTTGAACGGGATAAACTTTATTGAGACGTTTAGGGTAGGTGGCTTTTTGTCAGTGTCAGGTTTGGTGTCCACGGTCGCGTTACTCGTGTCCAACTCGAGCGCGAAATCCTCGCTCCAAGCAAATCCAATTTTAGCCGCCGCTAACACCGACGGCGACGCCTTTTCAATCAACGTGTTCAAACTAACCACCGCCCGGCCTAACAAGTCATCACTCGACCCCCAGTCTTCGTCGAAAACAGTTAACGTTAAGCTTTGGGTTTGGAGAGTGCTTCCCAAACCACCACCGGTACTGCCAGTACTGTTACCAACACCAGTACTGTTAATAGTACCCGTACGTCGTATGAACAGTTTCAGCGTTTCGTTCCACGTTGGATGCAGCGTGTTGTTTTTAGTGGACGTTTTCGCGGCGCTCACCGGGACGAGCGTTTCGCCTTTGCCCGGGTTCGAACCCCCGACCTGATTGATTTCCCCAGCACCAACACTAACCACCACGTACGGGTCGCTGCTACCGAGCATGTCCCCTTTTGGCAGGTGCTTCGCGTTCTTTATGGTAACCTCAACCACGCCCGCGAACACGGAGCGCGCGAAGTCGTCGAAAAAGTTAGTGCTGTTGCCATCCAAGTCTTTATCTCGCACCCCCCCCTGAGGCGACGCGTACGCTTCGAACGCGAAACCGGCTAACAAAATGGAGGTGTCCAGGTCGAAGTGTTTCGGAATCGCGTCCGTCCTGTCTTCCGTGTCCTCCACCCCGGGGTCACGCACCCGCCCCACGCTTTCGTCGATCGGCGTGTCCCCCGAACCCGAAACGCGTTGCGAATTTCCTCGGAACGCGTTTCGTGTTTTCCGATGACCACCTCCGATGACCACGCGCGTTTCAGGTCGTGGTCGAAGCACCCGTCCCACGCACCGCGCGATCTGTGGTGACGTTGACGCCGCCATGCCCACACCCGACGATCCGCACCTCTTCGCGCGCGCGCGGACACACTGCGCGTCGAGGGCTCCCTGATCCTGGCAACCAACTTTTTCGTCAGTCTCCAACTCCACGTCATCACGTTCGTGCAGTCTGGTTGCACGTGTTTTTTAACCATCGACCTGTGTCGCTGTCGTCGTCGAGGCGCGGCGCCACCGCGTGATTCCTCGGCGCGCGCGTCATGGCCGTCTTTTCCTCGCGCGCGATGGCCACCGCCGCGCCCGTCGGTCGCTCCATCCCCGGCGCGCGCCGACTCCCCGCGCGTAGCGGTGCACCACGCGCGGCGGCGGCGAGAACGAGAGACACGTTATTGGCGACGACCAAGAATGTGCGCAATCGCGGTCGTTCCGCGACCCGACTCGCCGCCACCGCGGACGACATCGACCCCCCCCCCCGGGACTACACTGGGGAGTTGCGTTTACCCACGGAGCCGGTTGTGGAGAACGTGGTTGTTTTACCCGCGATGCTGTTTCCCCAGGACGAAGTGCTGTTACCCGGGTCGACGCAGGTTTTACATCTGTACGAAGCCCGATTTCTGGCGCTGCTCGACGAAGTCATCGAAAAGAGCGGCGGTTTGTTCGCGCACATCACTTTCGACACCTCGGACGTGGACAACGGCGACGGGTCATCACGCGTGGGTTTGCGATTAAACCCAGTCGCGAGCCTGGTCCGGGTGGAGGAAATCGTGCGCGAAGACGTCGGGGCGAAGGTGGTTATCGTGGGCGAATCGCGGGTCGCCATGATTGACGTCGTGGAGTCCGAGCCTTATGTCAGAGCCAAGTGCGTGGCGATACCCACGATGGGCGCGGACGGGACATTGGCGTACAAACCAAGTGACGAGGAAACCGCGGAGGTCGAGGCGCTCACTGAGTTCATCGCGACCGCGGTGGACGACATCGTGCGCTTGGTGGATCGGTTGCTCACGGATGCGACTTCCGAGACTAACGCAGATGGTGACCCGGGTAGTACCACAACTGCCGATTCCCTATGGGACCTTTCCAACATAACCTCCCAAATAGAGTGGGGACACGCGGAGGTCGGTAACTTGCGGCGGGCGATGGGTTGGGTGGAGGGCCCTCAAATCGGGCTGGACGATTTGTGGGAAAAGAAAGGACAAGAAAAGAACGCGCCGGTGCAAATGGACGCCGCGAACTGGCTCAAGCCAGTTTCAGACGAAAAAGTAACTCACTCCGAGCTGCAGCGCGCGGAACGGCTGTCCTTCGCGTGCCTGCAAGTTGCCCCCACGTCCAGTGACAGCGATTTGCGGAAACTCGCGAGCTGTCGCAAAGTCGCGCTCAGTACGAGTTACGGGCTGATGGTAAGTATTTCCCATTTAACACATTCCACTGACTGATTGCCCATACGGGACTGATATTTCTTTTTTTGCAATCAGGACCGGCTGAAACTTGGCCAGATCGTTTTGGACGAACAGCGAAACGCGCTGCGCGCGAAAGTGGCGCTGAAGTCGGTTTTCGGCGGCAGCGGTGCTTCAGCTGGGAACGAAAACGGGGCATTGGACATGGACGGGGGGATGGGGGGAGGCAGGTAGTAAGCGAGGGAGGGAGGTAAAAGTGCCTTCGAGTCTAGTTCCCCAATGGAGGGAGTTCTTTTTTTGGCCACGAGCATTTTTTGGCAAAAATTCGCCTGTCACCAAAAAGTACTTTTCCAGTCTGCAGTCTTGAAAGCAGCCAGCCTTCCCGCTGCCAGTCTCTCATACCAGGTAGTGTGCAAAATTTAAGACGTCGAGCGGGCGCCCCCGCTTTCCGCTCCCATGTGGTTGAATTCAATCAACCCCGGCACCTCGTTCCCGTTTAAACTCGCCCTCGTTCAAACACCTCCCTGCCTCGCGCTTCGCACTCGCACGTGCGCCGTACCCGCTCACCGCACGTCCGCGCACCTCGCGCGTGTTTCGCCTCTCCGCGTCCTTTGGGTCTCGCCCTCGCGTCTCGCCAAACACACGCAGCGCAGGTCGGAACGCTCGCATCTGAAGACGCCCGTGTCGCAGATCCGAGAAGACACACACTTGAATCTCAGATTCGTCCGAAAACACACACACACACCATGAGCGCTATTAACGTCACGCAGGTGCAAGTCCTGGTACGTGTCTTCTGGGTGTCACGCCACGCGCCCGTCGTTGTCTCGTTGCCAATCGGGTGAGACTCGATCGAGAGTCAATTGAAATCTCACCGGGTCCGGCCGCGTCGCCTTTAGTAGTCGCACGCCGAGGAAAAAAAACACCATCGTGGGCACACCGGCCGACCGATTTCATGACTAACCACCCGCGCTCGCAACTCGTCCCCCCTCCCTGCTTCCTTCCTCCACACAGGACAACCCCCAGTTCTTCGTGAACCCCCTGCAGTTCGAGATTCAGTACGAGTGCTTGCAGAACCTTGCGAACGGTGCGTCGAGAATCGGCGTCGCGGGGACGACCGGGGGCGACCCGAGTCTCGAAATCTCGTGTGCCCAGCGCGCAATCGGCCCCGAATTCAAACTAAACCTCTCAAAACTGACAAATCGTTTCCACCGTCTCAAATTCTTGTTCTCTCAATCGCATCCAAAACCAACCCGCCAACCGCAAAAGATCTGGAGTGGAAGCTCACCTACGTGGGCAGCGCGGAGGACGACGCGCACGACCAGGTGCTCGATACGGTTTTAGTAGGCCCGGTGGGGGTGGGGAGTTACAAGTTCGTGTTCCAAGCGGATCCGCCCGACGTGAGTAAGATTCCGCAGAGCGACGTTTTGGGCGTGACCGTGTTACTGTTAACCTGCGCGTACAACGGCACCGAGTTCATACGTGTGGGGTACTACGTGAACAACGAGTACGCGGACGAGGAGTTACGGGAAAACCCGCCCAGCGCGGTACGGCTGGACCGCGTGGTGCGTAACATCTTAGCCGAGAAACCGCGGGTCACGCGGTTCCCTTGTGAGTTCGACGCGCCTAGCATTCCCACCGCGAATGAGATGGACGATTTGGAAACCGAAAACGACCCGGTGGACGGGTACGGGTTTGGAGCCCCCTCGGACTGCGCGCCCGTGGACGCTGCCCTAACGTCAGGCGTGCACCCAGGGTTCGGGTACGGAGGCGATCTGGCAGGGCACGGGCTGGCGGAGATGAGGTACTAGGCGCACGAGCGCTCGTTTGATCCGACGTCTTGCTTGAAATCTACAACGAAGAAAAAAATGATACAAGTTGATTAAAACGTCTGACGCGTCTTTGAGGTCTCGATACCGTCCTCGGTTGCGTTTACTATTCCTCTTAATATTCCTAGTAGTGTCCACACTACCCACCTCCTCTTTTCTATATTATACTCTTAATATCCCCCACTACCAACCTCCTTTTCTTGACCTGATAATACCTTTACAATACCTTTTCTTTACACCTCCGTCGCGCCTACGTCTCGACCCTGACGAAGCACGGCAGCTTGGCGAGTGGCGCGGGGTAGTTTCGTAGCCACCGTCCGCCTGTGAAAACCTCCCCGTCCGCGTGGTCCACGTCGACCCATGACCCTTTCGTGAGGTACACGTCTCTTTTGTTGGCGCCTTTGGTGACCACCGGGGCGACAATAACGTCGTCCCCCACCGCGAACTGATCCGCGATGCGAAAAGTTTCTTTATCTGTCGCGTCCAGCCACCACATCGGGCGGCACATGGGCGCCAGGGTGTCACAAGCTTCGTTGGTCAGCCCCACCATCGTGTCCACGATCTTTTCCCTCGTTTTCAAGCTCTCGCCGATTAAACTCGCGACATCAGCCCCGGCGTCCCACGGCGCGATGGAGAACTGCATGGCGGGCATCAGGGCGTTGGCTTGCGCCCACCTGATACGATAAAAAAAGAAAGTGTCAGTCTCGTATGGGCAATCAGGGAGGCGGAATGTGGTAAATGGGAAATACGTACCTCACGAGTAACTCGCGGTCTGGCCTCCGCCCAAAATACGCGTTCCCGCCAATCATATCGGGCAAGCAAAACGGGTACCCCATCACCCCGCTGGTTAGCAAAGTGGGAATAATAGACCGCAAACCGTTCGCCGTGCCCCACTCGCTGAACCGGTCGCCCATTCGAGTTAACACCCCGACACCGGTCGTCCCATGACCGGTCCGCACCTCTGCTAACTCGAACTGCGCCGCTACTCGCTCTACCCAGTACCTGGTGTACTCCGACGGGTGCCCTAAAGATTCGTGGGTTTCGAACATCCTGGGAAGGAAACACGGCTCGCCGGCGTCAAACTTGAACCCGTCGATGCCGTATTTCGTTTGCAAGTTCTTGCGACGAACAACCGAAAGGGTCAGTCTTGTGTATCGCGTGTATTGGACGATGTATGGACAACAATCACCGTAATCGGTCTGAACAGTCACCAGCGTTAGAGGTAAAACAGGGAGGCCGGGATTTGGGCGCCGGAAATACGAACCTTCAAACGGTTCACGAACCAATCCACCGCCGCCGGGTTCGTCACGTCCAGCGCCACGACGGGGGGGGTGTTCCACCACTTGAAGAAACCGGGTTTCAAACGCGGAGGCGCGTGTTTCGATTGGACGAAGTAGCCCAACTCTGCGCCTTCTTTGTACGCCGCCGTGCGCTCCTCCACAAAAGGCATCACCCAAAGCGTGACCTTGAACCCCAGTCGGTGCAGCTCATCCACCATACCAGCGGGGTCGGGGAACTTGCCGAGGTCGAAATCGAGCTCGCCGTACCCGGACTGCCACTTGTCGTCGATCTCCATCACGGACGCGGGCAATTTGTTGTCCAAAATCTCCTTCGCGAACGTCAACGTCTTCGCCTGGTCCACGTTTTGCTTGTACCGCGCCCAGGTGGTCCAGATCGGCGCCCGGATGACTTCGGGCGGGGGCGGTTTGTTCGGTTTGGGAAGGGTTTTCAGACAAACAAGCGTGGCTTGCTTCACGTCAGGCAACGCGCAGAGCGCGACCCTCATGGATACCGTGCGGTTCTTATACGAAAAAAACCGAAAGTGTCAGTCGGTCGTAACGCGTATGAGGGATTGGTATGAGTAAACAGTCGTGGTAACAGTCCGAGGGAATGCGCCCTTCTGGTCGTAATAGTCCCTTCGTCAGGACGAGTATGCGCAATCGCGAAGGCGGAACGTGTTCAGTGGGAAAGCCCCGCACCTGTTCGTCGCAGCGCAGGGTTTTGCGTTGGTTTTGTTTCTCGACGTGCGGCTCGATACACGCGTCGTCGTCGAAGGATTCGTCCCCAAAATCGTACGTATCGAAAACCTCGTCGTACGAATCAAACGAGCTCTCCCAGCCAATCATAGGGTGGTCCATTTGAAACGCGCCTTTGCCTCGCGCGAAGCTTCCGCGCGCCTGCAAACGCAACGCGCCGTCGCCTTTCCGCCCGCTGCCGGTTTTGCCCGGGTTGTGGGTGCTGCAGTCCATCGGTAAAACGTGCCTCGCCGCGTTTTGAATCCCCACACCGAAGCTTCGGTTGCTTCCGCCGAGGGCGTCCAGCCAGTTCGCATCAGGGGCGTTTAAACCGACGTGCAAATAGGGCGTATCCGGGTCGCAAAGCACCGCCGCGCCCGACGAAGAAACCCAGTTGTTGGAAACCAGCGTGTTCACGCCGTTCGGGCCGTTGTCAAACGGGTAGTGCGGTCCAACCTCCCAGCACCCGCTGTTCAGCGGCCAGTGCTGCCGCATCAAATGCCCGCCCCCGAACCAGTCCCCGCTGGTTTTCAAATCCACCTCGATCTCCGCACTCGCGTTTGTCGGGTCGCCTAGGGCGTCCAGGAAAACCACGAAATCGAAAACGAACCCGTCGTGGAGGTTTTCGTTCCACGCCGCGACGAGCGACGGTCGGTTCGAGGTTGGGTTTTTTTCGTCGCAGCAGTCATTCGCATCATTCGCGTTCTGACACAAACCGTCGTCACACGGCGACCCGCACCGTTCTATTCTCAGCGAACAGATAGGTGCCAGTGGGTCCCCCCACACCAACTCGCACGCGCTTTGCCCGCCCTCTTTATCGAAAGACACGAACGTCACGGTCGCGTTTAACGACCGCGCCTCGGCCGGCAACTGATTGTAAAAAAATAAATGTCAGTCTTGTATGGGCAATCAGGGAGGCGGAATGTGGTGAGTGGGAAAGGCCCTTACCCCGGCGCACGCGCGGCTCACCACGAGTAAAGATTCGTCGTTCGATTCGTTTTCGTTCCAATCTTTTAAAGTATCAGCACTTGTGTCTCGTCGCAACAGCGTGATCGTGCCGTCTATGCCCACCCTGACCACGGCGTCGCCGTCGCATAGCTCGATTGTCGCGACGTCGTCGTCGTCTTTCGTGGGTACTAAATTCGGCCCACTCGGGTGCAGCTCCCGGAACCGCATCGCGCTGGCGTTCAGCCTTTGTAACGTGCTTTCGTAGCTCCCCTCGCCGAGAGGACGCGTTCTCCTCGTTTCAAAGTCTCCAAGCACCAACCTCTCCAGGCTAGTGCCAATCGCCCCACTCAAATCAGTGGGGGGCGCGCCGAGGGTCGATTTGTATTTCCGGATAAAATTTTTGCCCGCCCCTTTTCGGCGAGCTGGAGGTCGTTTGTCCCCCCCCGGAACGACGGACGTTTCCGTCGTCTCAGGCGCTTCCACCAGCCCCACCGCGCGGTGTGTGACACCAGCCCGCAGGCCGGTCGGGGATTCGCCCCCTGCGCCCGTGTTACCTGTTGAAGCCCCGATACCCGAACCCCGCGCGCGCGCGTCATTCCCCTCGGAAAAATCCCCGCTCGGTCGCGCCGCGGGTAGAACCCATTGCTGACTCGGCGTGTTCTCAGAGGCGCTTTTCGTCCCCGATCCGCGCTCGGACGAGTTGCCCCGACCGAGGGGTGCGCCTGCAGCGCGGGGGACCACAACCCTCAACCGCCCGCGCGCTTGAACATGACTCGCGTGACGTGCAGCGGGTCTCAGCCCGAACGCGGTGCCCGCGGCAATCCCCGCTGACATTTTATGCAAAAAGTACACGGTACCCGCGGCCGGTGCGGCGCCTGCGACGAAACCGCGGCCTTTCTCGCGTTCCCACCCACGAACACTCTGTCCTCGCCGAACCTCGCTAACCGGAAGGAACGGAAACCCGCGTGCGTTCCGCGCGCGAAGTGCTCTGCAAGGTACACGGGCGCAACGTCAACCCGACTGTTGGAATGCCTCAGCCGCGCCCCGTTAAAATCCTTTATGAACCAATCAAATGTGCAATGTGCCTGCAGTCGCAAAAAAGTGCGAAGCGCCCCGATTTCCCGCGTAGAAAACGACGACCCCTTAAGGTGGCTCGATTAGGCGTGCGTTGTCAGCATTTGTCCAGGCTGGTGTCTGTGAAGACGAGTTGACCAATCGCGTGACACGTGTGTTTGTTCTGGCGTCTGGAAAATTCTCGAACGAAAAGCGGTCAACGCGATGTTCAACTTCGAGCACACCGACGCGCGACGTCCCCTCCCGCGCGCTCGCTGGTTCTTGGAACCGTCCGCCACACCTTTCGCGCTCGCGTCCGCGTTGATGCTTGATGCTTAAAGTGAAACCGCTTTTCTTTTTCCATCGCGCGTGGGGACGATTGGGACCGCGAACGACGAGTTCGGACATTCCACATGAGCAAAAACGACCACTACTCCGGCGTTGTGACGGAAACGCAGGTACGTACACCGCGCGCGTCCCTCCACGCACGTTCGAATCATACGCACTTGACTAACACCCCCCCCCCCGCGCCACAGAGCTACGTCGCGTATTTATGGGCCGAGAGCTCGTGGGACGTCCCGTTGTTTCACGCGCAGCATGTGATGAATCTTATTCAGCGATTGTTATTCGCTGCCTTGAGCGTGTTCGCTAACTTCGGCATCCTGTACTTCCACTGGACCACGCCGCCGCACCCGAAGTTCACGGTGTTACGTAAATCCAGGGTGATCATCCGGCTTCACCTGATAAGCGGCACGATGAACGTGTTGTTGCCCATCGTGGCGTTTTGCGATTCCAACAAAACCAGGGTGGTCGCGATTTGCTGGGTGACCTATTTCGTGGACTTCGGTAGGTGTTGCATTTCCCAAATCCAGGCACACTGTTTCAGCCCCTCTTTGACTACACGGCCGTCATTAAAAGGAGATACCACATACATCACAAGTATGCTGAGTATAATGTTTGCCCATACAGTACTTCCATACTCAAGACTCAAGACTGACACGTTCGGTTATTTATCTCAGCGCACCTCGCCACGGTGATACACCAAACCCCGAACGTGAACGGCCAGCGAAACCTCACCGTCCCGGCGTATCAGTTTATTTCTTGCGTGAAACTGGTCAGCGCGTGTGGCTCTACGCGCTTTGTGACGACAGCCTGAAGATGCTGGAAAAGGTTGAGTGGCTTTGGTGCGTCTGGGCAAACCACCAGACCTACGCCTGGGTCCGGGTGTGGCTCAAGCTCCTGCACAAAGTACAGGCGTGCCGGGAGTCGAGGTACACCGTTTCTGTTCTCATCGCGGGAACCATCGGGGCGGGGCAGGCGTACGGGTTCACCGTGATGACCGTGATGATCGCGTGGCTCCTAGTGTTCAACTGGGTTTTGAAACGCAACACGTACGCGTTGGTGGCGAGGTTTTCGACAAAGAAACAACCCACCGCGGAGGAACGCGCCAAAGTACGTATTGCGCGTTTCCCAAATCCAGGCACCTACGTTTGCCAACACACGACTGACACTTCTCCTTCACAATCACAGCTAAACCTGGAGATGAGCGCCATGTTGCAGTACTTCCACGAATCCCACCACTCGTTGTTTTACGATTCCCGGTACAAAAGCCAGGCGAGTTTGGTACAAAAAACGCCTTTCGATTTGGGGTTCATATCGGTCACGTCCGACAAACGCGGCCGGGGCGGCACCGAAACGCTGGTGTTCGCGCCCCTGCGCGACATTCCCGACGAAGTCCAAGCAAGGTGCGTTTTCGAATCAATCGACTTCGACAACTCCGGGGGTTTGGACCTGTTGGAACTGGCGCAGGTGTTCATCACGAACGGCGTGTCCACGGAGTGTACCACGGCGATGTGCAAGCTGGCGTTTGAAAATTTCGACTCCAACATCGACGGCATGATTGACCTGAACCAGTTCAAACTGGCGTTCAAGCCGTACTACGCGTATCAGTTCAACGAGGTGTACACACTTTTGAAGGAAGCGCCGAGATTGCTGAAAAACGTGATCAACGCGCCGTTTCAAAGCGCACCAAGCGGGTGTCCGTTCGCGTCGCAACACATGTTACTCATGGACTAAGACAGCGCGGTTTTGGAATAGGCCACGCTGGTAAGAAGCGAGAATCACACATATCTGAAAAGGGCGCTCGCGCGCGTGAATTCGAAACTGCGAACGAGCTCGAAACACGACGCGAGCGCGAACAAGGTTTAAGGTTCGGTTTTTGTGATAGTAATTCATTTGTGTGATCAGTCACTCGATGTGAGTCTAATACCTCTCCTCCTCAATCAGTGTTTCCGCACGTGGTGTACGCATCCTTCACGGGGTCCTTTCGCGTTTTAGCGTCGGTGTGGGTTGGTTGCGTCGATTTCAGAGGTGAGTTTGACCGAACGGCATTTCCCCCCATTTCACGCCACTTCGCACCACCTTCTGGCCGTTTTCGTGTTTCGGTTTGAGCAGTCGCGGTTTGCATTTCCCTTGTCGGTGAAATTCAAAGCAACGCCTGGTGTGAAAAACCACGGGAACTATCAAGGTTTGCGTTGGACCGATCAACGCCTTTTTTTGAAAGTGACGTTAAAAAATTCAGGACCCGACCGAAGCAGCTCGTCCCCAGTTGGGACAGCACATCAATTCACAATTTCAACGGCGCTTGCGGGTTGGCGACCTTCGGTGGTACCTGTGCCACAGCCATGGCGGACCGCGTGACCGAGTTACTCGCGACGGCAACGGCGCCGCTGGTGAATCAGCTTCGGAAAATGACCCCCCTGGACGTTGACACTTTGGTCGGGGCGATCTTCGTCGTGTGCGCGGTTTTTACGCAAATTGCGCTCGTGGTGATCGCCCGAGCGGTGGGCAAAGCCTTGGCGCCTGCGACGCCGGCACGCACGACGTCCACCCACCAGGCCCACGTTGCGGTGACACAGAAACCACCAACCGCGGTTGTCGAGGCGGACATCTCCGGCTTCGCCTGGATGCGAGCCGCGGGAATCACACCCGGGGAGCTGTACGTGCATTTCCCAATGTGTCCATCGCGCGGTGCTTTTTTCCATCCGCTACTGTAGTAGCGCGTCTCTCGTCTCGCTCCAAGTCCATATACCCATCCCACCCAGTCCCTGACCTCCTCACGCCCTTCACACTAAATAACCCTACCACAAAAAAACAGCGCCTCCGACTCCAACGCCCCCGTTCCCGGTGTTGATTCCGACTTCGGCGAGCAGGCGCCGGCGACGCCGCGTTCGTTTTCCGAACAAGCCGCGCCGTTTTCCCCGCACCGGAAACCGCACGCGCATTACTCGAAACTAACTCCGGGCGAGCTCACGCGATTGAGGGAGTTTCGAGGTCTGCTCAACGCCGCGGCGGTTGACGACCCCACTTTGCTCAGCTCGAGTGACTTGAAACGGTTCGTCAACGACGCTTGTTTGTGCCGGTACCTGCGCGCGCGGAAGGTACGTATTTGTATTTCCCAATCACCACGCACCGCCGGTCGCGATTGCCCATACTCGGCCTGCCAAGGGAGCATTACGACCAGAAGGGCGCATTCCCTCGGACTGTTACCACGACTGTTTACGTAATACCAATCCCGGATATACACGCGGTCCGACCGACTGACGCTTTCTTGTTAATCTCTGAAAGTGGAACCTGAAAAAGGCGCTCAAAGCTTTGATCGCGACGCTTAAGTGGCGAGCGAAAACCCGCCCCGAGCGCATTACGTGTTGGGACTGCGCCGCCGAAGCCGCGAGTGGCAAGCAGTACGTGGTTGGTTTGGACAAGGAAAACCGAAACGTGGTGGTGATGCGCCCTGGGCGGGAAAACACGAAAGAGCACGCGGGGAACATTCGGTTTCTGATATACACGTTGGAGAAAGCGGTGTGGAGGGATGACCCTGCTTCTGACCCCCCCCTGGGGTCGCACGTCGAGCACCACACGGAAAAGCTTACGCTGTTGATCAACTTCACAGGGTGGACCTTAGCCACGGCGCCGCCGATGAAAACTAGCCGGGAGACGTTACAGATTCTGCAGGATCACTTCCCCGAGCGCCTCGCCGTGGCGGTGTGTTACAACCCGCCGTGGATCTTCGCGGTGTTCTGGAAAGCCATTTCGCCGTTCATCGACCCGGCTACCTATCGCAAAATCAGGTTTGTGAACCCGAAAAGGCAAAAAGAACAGTCGCGGATGGGGAAGATGTTTTCGCCAAACGACTTGGACGACGACATGGGCGGCGCGCGGGATTCAAAGTTCGACTTGAAAAAATTCACCCACCAGTGCGATTTGTACGATGTCAACAAAACCGCGAGGCTCGGGCAGTTCGCCGCCGCGGAGGCGGAGAAGGGAGAGTGAGTGAGTTAGTTGTTCGTGGTGTATTAATACTTGGTATATAACCTTGTGAGTGGGTATACTGCGCCGTATTAATATATCGTACTGCTTTTCTCTAACTCATCGTGTTTACTCCCTCGTATCCCCTTTACTCCCGCGTCCATCTCCCGCAGCCGCGTCGGTCCGGTTTTCTCCGCGCGGTAGTCGCCTATTTTCCCTCGGTTTTTTTTATTCACCGACTGGCTCTCCACGTACAGACTTTGCGGCACCACACGGAAATCGAACGAAATCCGGGTGTACCCGGTGTCATTAGGCACGGTGTGGTGTGCGCAACTGTACCCGTCGAACCGGAGGTACTGGTTCGCGGTGAGCGGAACTTTCACGAAGTCGTTTGCGTTGGGCGCCGATTCTATTCGCAAACAGTTGTTCCCGAAAACCTTTTGCGAGAAAAAAAGAGGAAAAGTGTCAGTCGTCAGTCTTGTATGGGAAAACAGTGTGTCAGAATTTGGGAAACGCGCAACGCGTACCTTGCCAACCGGCACCCAAAAGTTTATTTCGCCCGGTTGATGGCGGTCGTACTCCGAGTCTGAATGTTTTTTGATCGTCGCGGCTCGGGACGGCATGGCGACCCTTATGGTGGGCGGGCATTGGAACACGACCCCGGATGCGTCGCCGCAGGTGGGTGCGATTTCGTTGAGAACGAAGGCTTTGTATTGTTCGATGAAGGCTTGGTAACGCGGACAAAACTGCAACGCGTTGAATGATCGTTTCTCCTCGCCAGGCCGCATCGCGGTTGCCCACAACGCCGGCATCTTCCACCCCGCGTGCCTGAACGCGTGCATAAGCTTCGTCCACCGCGGGGGCTCGGGGGGCAGGGTGTTGTTTTCACCCACGGGGACGTGGATTTCGTGGATCGGTCTGTTGCTCGGCCACTCGGGGGTGTGCAGCAAGTCCGCCATCAAACCAGACCAGTCGTACTTCGCAGAAACGTACTCGGTCACGCGCTCGTTTCGGTGGTGACGCAGCCAGTCAGGGACACCGCTTGTCTCGTTTGTATTGGCTGCTTTCGGGCCGCGGACGACATCACCAGATGAGACCGGGGCGGACATAGGACGTCTCGGCGCGCGTCCGCATGTGGAAGGTTAAGGTTAAGGAAGAACAGCACCAAGACAACTCAAGTTTTTATTTATCACACTCTCGTCGCCTCGCCGTGTGATCGCTTACTTCTTGCTGAAGTTCTTGATGAACTGGTCCGAGCCGATGACCAGCGTGAGGACGGCGGTGCAGATGGCGAGGGAGCCGCCCACGAGCACGTACAGCGCGGTTTCTTCATCCACGTTGCCGTCTTCCAGGGATGCGACCGTGAACAGGGCGTTCTGCGCGTGCGCGGGCAAAGAGGCGAACAGAGGGGCGGTCGCGGCGAGCGCGGCGGGTAGGGCCTTTGAGAGGCGGACCGGGGCGGAAACGACGGGCTTAGCGCTGTTGGGGTGAGATGGGAGCGCGAGTGCGTGGATACGGGTTAGGACTACTCGAGGATATATGGCAAACAGTGTCCAATGGACACGGTGGAGAGAGGAACAGGGGTCTCTCGCGATCGATCGATGAATCGAAAAAATCACGCACCTCGCGACGACGGACTTGGCGCGGGTCACGGTGTGTTTGCCGGCGCGCGCGGTAACAACAGCGGCGGGGGTGGACAAACAAAGCGCTTGAACCATTTTTGTGACGGAGTGCGTTTACGGACGGTCGGAACGGACGTGCGTCGCGAAGTGCGGATACGGCAGCTGTCGATAACCTGAGGAGCTCATCATCCGGGCCGCGAATGGATCACGCGCGATTGATTTCGGATTTTGGCATTTTCAACTTTCAACTCCGACACGAAAGCAAGTGAAGAAGTCCCAATCTGCCGCCGCCTTCTTCGCAGAGGCGCGCGCGCGTGGCGCTTTTCCCTGGCACTGTCCTTTCCGGGAGTGACTGTCGTACCACGCACACTCACAGGTCGAGTGCCTGCTTCTTGGCGTATGGAGTTTGTGGGTGTCGGCGACTTTGTGACCCATACCCCGAGTGATGGCAAACGCGATGGCGAGCACGATTTGGAGTTCGTCCCCGCGCCGACGGTGTTCGAACTCGATGCGTGTCGGTACGAGCGGTGGCACGCAATACCCGCGCTGGCCAGGCTTTCGTACCAAAGCGTGACGTTAGACTTGCCGGATGCGTTTGTCAGCTACCTGTTGGAGGACGGGTTGTCCCTTTCCGCTGAATCCAACGCGCTGCCAAAACGAGTCACCCCCGCGCTGGATGAAAAACTGGGCAGCGCGTTCTCGGCACTCGACGAAGTTATCAGCGAGGACGATTCCTTCGCCGCCCTGAAAGCGCGGTTCGGGGGGGGCGACACGGATGGTAGTAGTGAGGGAAGCGGTGGGGATGGAACTGAGGGTGATGGCGATGACGGCGATGGGAATGGAACTGGGGATGATGATGACGTCGATGGGAATGGAACCGGAGACGGTAATGATGAAACTAACCACCCCGTGGGCGGTATAGGACCGGTTAGACACTTCCCCGAAGTCGATACGCAAATAACGACCGCGATTGAACGCTTGGGCGGCAGGGTAACCCCGAAGCTCACCTGGTCTGCCCCGAAAGACGCGGTGTGGATGGCCACGACGAAGAACACGCTTTGCCAGAATTCCGGGGAAGTCACGCTGCTTTTAAAAGCTTCAGACGCGGTGGCGTTTGACTTGAGCGATATGTACGCGCAGTGCGCCGACGTCACGGACGGCGACACATTCAGGTACGGCCTCGGGTCTGGTAACCCAAATCCCGGCCTCCACGTTTGCCCATACTCGTACCAGAAGGGACGGTTATTACCTCTGCCCATACAACATGACTGACACCTTTCTTTTACACTCCAGAATAAAGAAAAACGTAAAGCTGCACCTCCGGAAATGGCGCGACGTAGTCCCGGCGTACGAGTTTCGGCTGTTCGTTCGAAACGGCAACTTGGTGGGGATTTGCCAGCGTGACTGCAGTAACTTCTACCCGTTCCTGGTACAACAAGCGGAGGAGTTGGAAGAACTGTTAGTGCTGTTCTGGCAGTCAGCGGTTTTCGAAAACTTCCGCGAAATACAAAACTACGCCCTCGACCTGTACGTGTCGTCGACGAAAAAAGTGAAAGTAGTAGACTTCAACAACTGGGGAGGCGGGACCTTGCCGCTGATGTTTGACTGGAGCGAGCTGGAGGAAATTGCGGCCCGCAATAGTGTCATTCCGTCTGAAGGTAATACGGAAGGTGGCGGTACAAATGAAAATTGCGGCGGTTTCTGCGACGACGTACAGTTCAGGGTGGTCACGAGCCAAGGCCACATCCGGCCGGGCGCGCAGCTCGGGGTGCCGTTCGACATGTACGACCGCTCGGAAGGGGGCGCGCTGGCGCAGTTTCAACAGAAAAGAAGGGAATCGGGGTACTAGGATTAATTAAATCGAGCGTTCCTAAATACCTACGGGTCTACTTAGTCTACTCAAAACATCAATACCTACTCATATAACGGGTGACGCGTTTAATACTACGAGTTAATATTAATACGCTAGTCTACTCGTAGTAGTCATCCTACTCTTTCCTCGCCACGACCGTGACTATCAGCCCTGCTAGTGAAGGGGTCTGTGTGGTGACCACCAGCCCGGCTTGCTTTACTAAGGCCAACACGTCCTGGTTCCAAACGCACCCTTTGGACATTTTTGTCACCGCCGGCGACGTGACGTTTTGGTACGCCGACAACAAAGCGTTGTCGTTACTAACCGTGTGCTCCACGAGCAACGCCACGCCGTCTTTTTTCAAAACCCGCTGGACTTCACTCAGCGCCCTCACTGGGTAGTTCATGACGCAAAGGCTGAACGTATCCACCACGGTGTCGAACGAGTCATCCGGGAAGGGGAGGTTTTCCGCATCCGCGACTGAAAAGGTTATTTTTTTTTTTGTGAAATTCTTTTTGGAGGTCGACGCAGTACCGGCACCGTCCTCACTCAAACGGACATCAACTGATTTTCCATCCAGCCCAATCCCGTTCCCACCGGATAGTAACTCTAACGCCTCCATTCGCGCCTTCGCCTTACCCAGCATTCCTTCCGAGATGTCCACCGCGGTGAGGGAAGATATGCGCGCGAAGTCGTACCCCGGTAAGTTCAAACCCGTGCCGACGCCCAGCTCCAAAACATCACCGGACGCGAGTTGAAGAATCTGCAGTCGCGTCCCGTCCAGCCCCAAGCCCTGCCCCACGAACCGGCTGCCGTCCAACAAATCGTACGTTTTGCTGTACGTATCGTACGCGGAGGCGATGTCGGAGGTTGCCGCGTAGGACGGGAGGGCGGTACCGCACGCAGCGAGAGTCAGGCCGGTGAATGACGCCACCGCGTTTCGCCGGGAAACGCGAATAGGTTCAGGGTCTGTGTTAGTGCTGCGGTGTGCCGCATCCTCGGCACAAAGCGGCCCGCACGCGGTAAATCGAGAAATCCGCGTGCGGTGAGAAACGCGAACGCGCGCGGCGCACGATGAGGTCGTTGTCGCCATCGCGTGCGCGATGAGAAGTGACGAAGCAGATAAAAACATTCAAAAGTCGATAACAAAAAGTATTTCTTCTCAGTAGTCGTCTCGCTTTGACGTAGTACCTTGATACGATACTAGTAGTAACACGTGGGAAGGTCTATGGGCCCGGTTTCCTATTATGGAATTATCATGACCGGCGCGAAACTGAGGATCAGTTCGTCGCGGCGTCGATATCGGCCCACACAAGCGCCATCGTTCGGTTCGCGTCAACCCCCACGGCTTTGGCGGGGCCGTAGTGTTCCAAAACCGGCACCGTCTGCGCGTGGTACGCCTTGAGCCGCGCAACAAGCGCGGTGGAGGTGTCATCCGCGCGCTGCACAAGCGGCTCGCTCGTTAGGTCGTCGCACATGTGTTTCGGTTTTGGGAGCTTTCCTTTTTTCAGCGACAAAGGCGGGGCGAACTTGGAGTGGTACGAGCGGCCCGAGTTTTTATGCACCCTTTTGGAAAAAAGAAAAGTGTCAGTCTTGTATGGGCAAACAGTGCTGGGATTTGGGAAATGCAAAAAATACCTACCACCGGCCGCAGATTCGCTCTTCGAGCACGGCATCGGGAACCTTCAGCTCGATGACCCTCGTGACGGACTCGCCGCTTTTTGCAAGCACAGCGTCCAGGGCCTTCGCCTGTTCCACTGTTCGCGGGAACCCGTCCAGGATGAACCCGTTCGCGCAATCCTTATTCGCGATGCGCTCGGCGATTATGCCGCACACGATTTCATCGGTCACAAGCGCGCCAGACTCCATCGCCTGCTTGGCGAGCTTGCCCACCGTGGTGCCAGCCGAGACCGCGGCTCGTAACATATCCCCCGTGCTCAGCTGGGGCGTGCCCAGCTTTTTTTCAATCGCAGGCGCGTGCGTGCCTTTCCCCGCCCCAGGAGGCCCGAAAAGAATAAGGATCTGGCGACCAGGGGAGGCGCCAACCAAAGTGACTTCCACAACCGAGGTGGTGGTCTTGTTCTTTTTGGGCTTCGGGCCGCCGTCGCCGTTCGCCGCGACCTTCACCGCCGCGACCGCGCCGGCGACTACCACGGCGACGACGCTGAATTTCTGGCCCATGGTGAAACCGTGGATGCGTTTGGGGCGCGCGGAGGTGTGACGTTTCGTCGACGATTCAAGAAACTTCGGAAAGGCGGCAGAGCCACCAGACCGAGATCGCGAAGGCGCTTTTCGCAGGGCTGCTGAGAGCGCCACAGTGCCACGCGCCAGTTAGTGTTGTTTCCTTAGATTGCCTTCTATGGATTCCAAATTGGGGCGCACGCGCGTGGCCACGATGCGTCCCCCCCTCACCTCGACCCTGTTCCCCCTCGGCGAGTTGTCGCTGCACCAACTACACACCCCGAGTGATGGGGACATGTTCGTCACCGCGGACGTCGCGGTGACGGTTTTCGGGGAGACCCCGGCTTTGTTTGCGGATTTCATCCGTGCCAATCGGTACGAACGCGTAAACGCGATGGACAAGGCGGTGGTGCGGCTGTGCTTGAGCCTCGGGATACCGGCCGAAACCGCGGGCGGGGACAAACAAGGCCAAGGCGAGACACGCACCCGCACTAGCACTGCGGCGAGCGCGAGCACGACGACTGGGTCACGGCAAGGTGAAACCACAGGGAGCGACGGCCCGGGTGACACGAGGGACGGTCCCATAGCATCTACTGACGCGGTGACCCTGCTTCCCGAGAAGACAGTGCTGGCGATCTTTGCGGACCGAAGACGCGTCTCGCTCGTGGTCGCGTTTCGCGAAACTGCGATGAGAAACGCGTTTGAGGCCTCGTCTAAATTCGAGCTAGAGGGTGACTTAGAAAAAGCCCTGCCCTTAGCTTTAGACGCGGTGCGACGGGCACAGGAGATTTACGAAACCCCGCGGGCTAAACTACACGCCGCGAGCCGCGAGCGCGAGGAGGCTTCCGTTAAAAACAATCAAGGCGTCGGGATGAAAGAACAAACCAAAGGCGACGGAACAGAAACAACCTCCGCTGCGCCGTCGCCCAATTTGTTCGAGCCGTACCTCCTCGCCGCGCGTGTAACCCTGGGTCTTGGCAAAACAAACACGTGCGAAAATTTGTGCGGCCTCGCGAGCTGGATCTGCGACCAAAGAGCCGGTTCGATAACGTCACTTCAAAAGTCGCGGCTACACAAAACCCGCGGCGACCTGCGTCTCGCGCAGTGGAGAAAACAAGGTACGGGCCTTTCTCACATTTCCCAACCCCAAACCCGCCGAACACGTGTTCGGCCCGATTACGGCGTCACTAAAAACGTAACACACGCGGCCCGAAACACTGACGCCGCCTATTTTTCGAAAACAAGACGCCCTTACCGAGTTCGCGAAACAAACGTTTCACGTCGCCGAGGCGTTCGGGCCGCAAACCCCGCACGTCGCTGTCGCGCTGTTTGAGCTCGCGAACGCGTTCCGGATGAAGGAAATGGAGGCGACGCCTTGTTTCATCCGGGACGAGGATGATTCGAGTTCAGTTCTTGAGACTGATTCGGAGAGCGATTCTGCCGGCGACGCCGAACGCAAAAGCGACGGTGACCCTACACACGCCGCCGCCGCGACCCGGTGCGAAGCTAGTGCGGTCAAGATCTGGATGGCCGCGGCTGCTGATGCGGCGGGGGTGTTGACCGAGACGAGTGACAGTGACGAGCTATTGACTCCCAAAAATGGCAGTGGCAGCGCGTTTGCCAAAACAGTCGCGCTTTCGTTGGCGCCCGAAACCCGAAGGTCGTTTGCCGAGACGACCGAAAAAGAACTCGCCCGCGCGGTTTCCACGTTGCGTTTCGCGAGCGCCAGGGCGGATGAGCTTGGCGATCTTAGTTTAAGCGCAAACGCACTGCTCGCAGCAGGTTTAGTCACGTTCGCGCTCGTGGGGAGATACGGAAGAAAAGAAAAGAGTGGTTCGGATTCGCGAGGAGCTTTTTTTTCCCTCGACGAAAAAGACGCCGGCGAACTCATTCGGCGAGCCGCGGAAACGTTTCCCGTAGACGACGCCGACGCCAAGACGTTCGCGCGAACCGTGCTGGACCGAGTTGGTGTTTAATATCATGTAGACTATACTATTATACACCAAGAAATCCTCACCTTTCTCGTTTCTCGTTTCGATCTCGTCGGCGCCGCAAATGCGGATCTGAATTTTAATCCTGCACCCCCAGCAAGTGCTGCACGCGGCTTAAAATCGAATCCTTCGTGGCGTCGTACGGCGCGTCTTTTGACGGGACTTCCAGCACCGCCGGTACTGGGACGACGTGCGCGTCCACTAAGTACCGAATCGTATCCGCCACCGTTTGGGTAATCAAAACCACCGCGATATCCTCGCGAGAAGTGAAGTCTTTGAACGCATCTTCAATCGCTTTCTTCGTGGTTTTCGCATCTACGACCAGGAAGTTGGTGTTCCGCCGTGTGTCCACGTTCCCAACCCCCGCGAGAAGGAAACCGGTTACAGTGTCCTCGTCACCGATCACGGCAATCAGGGAACCCTCGTTGGTCGCCATGGCGCACCCGAACTCGGACCGACGCGCGCGAGGCGGGGAATGGCCGCCTGGGAGGGACGACAGCACCGAAGAGAATGCGAAAATCAGGGGCGCTAAGTTGCGGTACAGTAGTTTCTGGGGACGCACGAAAGGTCCTCAAAAAGCAACGACTCCCCTCTCCGAGTTTACGGAGCACACAACGCGGCGCGCGGCACTCAACGAATGACCGGGAGTTATGGGAATGAAGCGGTGGTCGCACGGAAGGCAGAAACGCCAGTGCGTGGACTGTAACCCGTGTCCCCACGGCAAGACGAAGCACCACTGCGCGGAGTGCACCCCCTGCCCGCACGGGAAGGTGAAAGGCAACTGCGCGGACTGCAAACCTTGCCCGCACGGGAAGCTGAAAGGCGGCTGCAAGGATTGCAACTCCTGCCCCGACTCCTGCCCCCACGGCAGAATGAAAGGCAGCTGCATGGACTGCGACCCCTGCCCGCACGGCAAGGTGAAATACACCTGCAAGGACTGCAACCCCTGTCCTCACGGCAAGCTGAAAAGCAACTGCAAGGACTGCAACCCCTGTCCTCACGGCAAGCTGAAAAACAGCTACGTGGAGTGCAACCCCTGCCCTCACGGCAAGCTGAAAGGCAGCTGTGCGGCATGCAACCCATGCCACCACGGCAAGCTGAAGTACACGTGCAAGGAGTGCAAGGCAGCACGCGCGGATCAGGCGGAAATCAAGCTCGAGCCCGAGATCAAGCAGGAACCCGAGATCAAACAAGAGCCGTTCATATTTCGGCATCGGCGACGAGGACTAACGGTGAATGAAGTACCTTCGAAGGTATCTACTTTGTCGGCCGTTACAACTACAACACCGTCATCAAACTCCACATGAATCACTCCCAACCCCAAAAAAAACCCTACACTAAACCCCTCCAGTCCAACCTCCACGCCCAATCATCAGTCCAACCCGAGCATGGACATGACGGACCGTTTGGGGTGGACCCCGAGTGCGTTTTTATCGGTCCCGACAGAGGGGGCGGCGATCAGCGTTTTTGTTTTCGCGCCGCCCGCCGCGTCTCGTCCTTTCTTGACCCGCTTTCCCCGGAACGACGAAACCCCCGTGGCGAAAAACACCGCGTTATTCGACACCGAACCGGGGGTGAGACCCACGGGGGTAGTTGTAACGGCCGGTGTAACGGCTGTTGCACGAACACCGCCCGCGACGCCTTCGAATGAAATCGCTCTTTTCGCGGTGTTCGTCGGCGTCGCCGTTTTCGCGACAACCGCGTGCGTTCTGTTTTCTTTCTCCGCCGCCCCCGCCGTCGTGTTTTTCGTTTTCGCGGCCGGCGCGACGTGCTCGTCCACCAAATCCGCGAGCGCCGCGGCGAACTCCTCTTCCGCGGTACTCGTTTTTCTGCTCGCCAGGTTCTTTTGCCTTTTGTCGTCCACCGAAACGAGCGAGGAAACCGGATCGCGGGCTTTGCGCCAGCGCGACCCGTCACCTCCGGGTTGTTGTTGTTTAGAAACGTCCGAAGGTTCTTTAGAAACGTCCGAAGGTCCTTCTAACGCCCGCAACCCCGCCGCATCCGTGAAAACGCCCTCCACCTCCACCTTGTCCTTCGCCACGATCTGGTGCCTGTGCCACATGTGCACAATCAACTCGGCTTGCGTTTTGCACCGCTTCCGGCACTCGGTGCAGTTCCTCGCGGTGGCGTCCAGCAGAAGGGGAGACGCGGGGTCGATTAACTCGTCCACGTCGTCATCTTCGTCTTCGTCGGTTTCCCGGTTCACAGGCGGTTTCTCGTCTGCAGAGGTTTTCTCCGCGGTTCCCCCGACGTACCACTGTTCAGATGATTCATTGGCGTTGTTCGGAGGCGACGCGGACGGGTCGTTCCGTGTTTGTTGCGTTCCATCCACGTCTACCAACGCGGCTATTCCCTTGAGTGAATTTTTAGCTCGCTTGCGTCCCGAAAACCGCGCGTTTAAAATCAAATCCACGGGCGACGCAACCGCGTTTTTGAAAGAGGGTTCAGGGTTTGGAACGCGAACGGTTTCGTTTTCTCGGTCTCGTGTCGCCTTTGTGGAAGGCGAAACAACGGGTGAAATATCGCGGTACTTCGCCTTGGCATGATCGGAAAGCCTGCGCCACCTCGCACCCAGTTCCTTGCTGACAGCCCCGAGGGTTAAAGCGGGGTTCTCCTCAACAACCCTGGGTCTTGTTATCTTGCAGAAGTTCATGTAAGGGCCGGGGGTGCGTTTTTGTTTTTCGTATTGTAGGTTAACAAAGACTTGTGGAGACGACTTTCTCGGCTGAAGGTCGTAGAGTTCTTTCAAGCCTCGTGGAGCTCGTGAAGACGACGGAAGAAGGGCGGTCTCGTCGCCATCGAGCGCCTTGTCCGCCTCAATCGGGCTAGCAAATCGAGGAGGCGTACACGCGTCTCCCACAGGCGACTCCACCGCATGGACAACCGGCGTCGCAACCACCGCCGCGGCGACCGCGGCTCCGCCAAAACTCGCCTCGCGCTTGCGTTTCTTCCCCGTGGAGAACCGGGAGGACACCAAGTATAAGGCGGAGGCGTTTGCGTCAGGTTTAGAAACCGGATCCTTCCTCTGGGTTGACGGTGCCGGTCGAGTCGCGGCAGCAGCAGCAGTAGCAGCAGTAGCAGTAGCAGCAGCAGTAGCAGCAGCAGTAGCAGCAGCAGTAGCAGCAGCAGTAGCAGCAGTAGCAGCAGCAGTAGCAGCAGCGGCAGCACTAGCGTCACCGTCCATAGCAACGCCGTAAGCACCACCAGTAGCACCAGCGGTGACGAACTCGCGTCTCGCCAACACCGCGTCGCCTCCCTGGTCTCCGAACACACTGGCGGTTCCTATTCGCGACGCAAGCGGAGTGTCCACCGCGGCGGCGGCGGCGGCGTCGGTGATTGACCTCACCTCCTCCCTCAACAAAGTCGGCACCGCGGTTTCCTGATTGTAAAAAAATAAATGTCAGTCTTGTATGGGCAATCAGTCCGCGGAATGTGGTGGGTGGGAAATACTTACCGTCAACTGCGTCCACGCCGCCGCCTCCGCGGCGACCTCTAGGCGCCGTTTCCGGTACCGCCCCGCGAACGGCGACCGCATGGAGTCTGTTTGCGTTTCCGTCTCCGTCTCGCCGCCGGAATCGTCGGGCAGCGGTTGTCGCGGCACGGGTTTGTCACTCGCGTCAGTCGCTTTCAAGCCGAGCAGCGCGCCCCTCAGCCCGGAGAGCACCCCCCCCCCGGCTCTTGTCGAGCCCGGCGCGTCCGCCGCCACACTCTGCGTGGGCCGAGTCCCGCGTCGCGCGCGCGTGGCGACTGCGAGTGTAAAAGAAAAGGGTCAGTCTCTTCAGTCTCGAGTCTGGGTGTACTTCGTAACGTGTATCAGTAAATAGTCACCCGTAATCGGGCCGAACAGTCTGGCAAGCCCCAAGGCCGTACCTGGCGAAAACAGCGCGGCGAGCGCCGACGCGGCGCCGCGGTTCGCCGCGGCGCGCGTCTCTATATCCGCCCCCGAGCGCGTTTCATTTTCGTCCGGTCCCAGTTGCGTCGGCTGTATGTCTTCCCACCCCTGGGTTGGTTTGACGCTTTCCTTCGCCGCGGCGCCTCTGCGCGTTTGCACCGGCGAAAACGCATGAAAACCTGTTTCCTCCGCCAGCGCTTCTTCGCGCTCGCGCGCTAACTCCGAATCCGTGGCTCTCGGAGGGTCCGAAGTAGCGACATTCCGGAGCCCTTTGGTTTGGGGGTCGTTCATCGTAGGGACCGCGCGACCCGCTCGGAGCAACGCGTTCGTGTTCGCATCCGCGTCATCCTCGTCGTCCTCGTCGTCCTCGTCGTCGAACGACATCACGGGCGCGCGCTGCTTACGCGCGTGCGCTCCAGGCGAGTGCTGCGTCAAACGCACATCGCCACCACCCCCGCCCAAAGCCTGCTGCGACCCCGTGGGTGACTCATCCGGGGTTTCGTCCAGTGGCGCGGCTTGGAACGTGCGCTGCCACCCCGGTAACGCGTTCAACACGAGGAGCTGGTCGGGGGGGATGACGCACTCGCGCCGGTGCGCGGCCGCGTCCCAAGCCACGGGCGCGCCAGCCATGATGGGTTGGCGTTTTCGTGATTCAACTTGGCACCACGACACCAAAACGAGGAAGGAATTCGGCGTCTGCGTCTGCGTCTGTCTTCCCAGGCGTCAGCAAATGCGTATCGCGTTCGTCCTATCTGGAGAGAGTTACCCTGTCTACAGGCGGTCGCGAGAACACCCAAGGGCGCCGCGACAGCGACTGTGCGTGGAGAGTGCGGACGCGAGAGGGTGCCAACATCGGGTTGGCAAAAAAAGCAACGGCTCTTCGTTTTCGAAATTCCCGAATTGCATCACCAGCAACAACTTCCATCGCGTCCCGCGCGTTGCCTCGCGCTCCCTGGACACGCGTGGGCGCTGGTACTCGTTTAGGGTTACACGGGTTACACGGGTTAAGAGTTTAGGGTGTCCCGCGCTGACCCGCTTCTGCAACATGAGTCTCCCCACGGCTTCCTCCCTACTGCGTTCCAGGAAACCGCTCGCGCAGTTCGGCGAGTTCGTGGAGTTGAAAAACGCGGTCGCGGTTCTTTCCAACGAGACGCACCGACGGGACAAGCGGTGCGAGTCGGTGTCCAAACGGGTCGACGCGAGCGAACTGCGCAGGGTGACGGACATGAAGGTCATGGACAATAAAATGCAAGCCCTTTCCGATGCGTTCCAGGTGTTGAGCGACGTCGTGGTGTCCGAGCTGGAGGTGTTAAAAACCGAATCAACATCCATCGAAGCCGAGATGAATCAATTGAAGGAACAACTTAAATGGACGCACAGCTGCGAAAGTAAAATGCGTTCCCTGGAGGAGTTCGTTCAGCGGAAAGTAGTCGAGGAAGGCGCGACACGGCAAACGCGGGACGAATTTCTTCAAGTATCCGTTGCCCGAATGGAGGGAAGAGTAGAGGGGTGCGAAACTTTCGTGGACGCTTTCCGACGCGATGGCGACGAGAAAAACGCCCAGGACTTGGCGCACGCCGCCGCGCGAATCGATTTTCAGCGGACGGTTTCGGGAAGAATAGACCGGCTTGAACAGAGGCAAAAGAACAACGAGCAAAACATCTACAGGACCGCCAAAGGCGTCGCCAAACAGGTTCGGGAAACAAACGACGCGCTCGCAGCGTCGGCGGCGTACGGCGACGCGCGGGCACGAGAGTTGCAAATTTACCAAACGAATCAAACTGGAAACACGAGGCACGTTGAGCTGTCAGATAACGAGAAAGCAGTCTATGCTGACGATGAGTTACACTCACTTGGGGTTTCCTCGGAAACCGCCGCGGCGTTGATGAGCCCTGCGGCGCGGAGGTACATCAGGGATGATCGGTAGGACGGCTTGTATCGGGATATTCTTTGAGGCACACCACCGGTGGTTCATTGTTAGACTAGCGCGTTACCGGATGTACCAACCCATCGCCTCGGCGGGGTATCGCAAAGTCCATCACAACCACTACGTACATCTCCACCTTCGCATTCCCCGCTTCTCTTCCGTATGCTGCACGTTACCCCACACGCAACCCTAAGTCTCGTTTCGTTTCAGTAACTTCGCGCTCGTACGCTGTTCAGTCCTGCGAGTAGATGTTTTCCGCCATTTGCCAAATCTGCAGGATGTTGTCCTCCGCGACAGACGCGACGACCCAGTCGTCGTTCGCGTTCCAGGCGAAATCCGAGATCTTCGAGGTGTGGCCTCCGTGAATGAAAAGCAACTCAGGGGGGCCGTCTTCCGCGTCTTCAGGAGACTGCTCGTCCCCTTTGATTGTAAAAATAAATGTCAGTCGTGTATGGGCAATCAGGGAGGCGGAACGTGGTGAGTGGGAAAGGCCGTACCGATGCGCCCTAAATCCCACACCATCGCGCGCCGATCGGCGCCGCAGGACGACAAAACAGTTTCGTGCTTTGGCGACCACGCGATTTGGAAAACCTCCTCGGTGTGGTTTGAAAACGTGTGCAGGCGCTGGCGAGTGGGAAAGAAAAGGGGTTAACGTCTTGAGTCTCGTGATGGGCGATTTATGCACAGTGCACAGGCAGTCTTGTTTTCAGGCGCACGTATTGTAGTGGTGCTCCCTTGCGTAACCGCACTCCATTACCGCACTCCATTGTAGTGGTAAGACGTTTGCTGTCACTGCGCTCCATACGTGGCAGGTAAACAGCGTGCCTGGATTTGGGAAACGCAACACGTACTTGGCTCAAGTTCCGGCTGTCGAAGATCGCCACGGTTTTGTCCGCCGAACCGGTGGCGAGCACGAACTCGTTGAACGGGTTGAAGGCGAGGCAGTTCACCTCGGCCTGGTGCGCCTCCACACCCGAAACCCGCGACGACGGATCTGAAGATGGCTTCCGCGTGTCCCAAAGCAACAACTGCTTATCGTCCCCCACGCTCCCGAAAATGTGCTCGTGCTTGGAGTGCCACGCCACGTCCTCCACCACCCCGAGGTGGCCGGTGTAGATGTCTTTCGCCATGACGGTTTTGTCCCCCGCGCCTAGCGGGCCGTGCACGTCCCACAAACAGATCTGCGCGTCGTCGGAACCGGACAACAGGTGGCCCTCTCGGAACGGCGACCACGATAAACCGTACCCTTCCGTTTTGTGGCCTTTCAATCGTAAGTCGGGGGAACAAACCCCCCCAACCGGTGGCTTACTGGGGTGCTTGCTGTAATCGAAAACGTACACATCAGCGCAAACCGTTTTCGTGGCGATCACGAACGGGTTCTGGGGACAGTACCGCGCCCTGTTCACTTCGCCGTCGTGGTTGATCAGGTGCGTGACTTGAACCTTACCGGCGCCCGCGCCGTACCCGCCGACTTCGCCGGTGTCGCCGGCTCCGTACTGCCCGGCGTCCACTTCGGCGTCCTCCAGGGGGAGCTGTTTTTTTGTTTGTTTTAGTGTTGGGAGGGGGGTTTGTTGTGGTATTGATTAGTTAGTTTATAGATGTTCGATTAAAAGTAGTAGGGTCAGCGGGTCAGCGACGAGGGAGGACGTTGCGAGTTGCGTTGCAAAAGAGCTTTCCTTTAAAAAAATGTCAAAAAAACCCAGTCAAAACTTGAAAGATGTGCAGACCGAAACCCGGTCCGACTCTTGCACCCTCGCGTGCGTTCGAGTCTCGCGGCGTGACGCGCGTGGAGACACGTGTTGTCCGCACAACACACGCGTTGCCAGTGCACCGGGGTTGACCTCTTGTTTTGGATCCGGCAAGAAACACGCGCGTGCTTGTTTCGGTGCGGTGCCCGATCGTTCCTTCGATCGGAATGCAAGGGAGTGACTTCTTACCTGAACCTCCGCAATCATCAAGTGGTTCTGTTCGTTTTCCGAGGTGTGCGTCCCCAGGATCAGCTTCTGGACGCTGTAGTCCTTCCCCGCGGGTTCATCCCTGTCTGGGAGCCACTGCACGGTAAGGCTCGGCCACTCCAGCGCGTGCGTCACCACCAAGTCATACAGAAAAGGCGTGTTTTTCTTCCAGATCTTGTACTCCTCCGCCACCATCCTTTCCTCCAGCTCATCCGTGTTTTCGTCGTCGTCCTTGCCCATCGTGGGAAAGCTTTGACAGCGACAGGGTCAAGTACCTGCTAACGTATCTGGTACGATATCTGTTGAAAACGAAAGGGTGTGGTGCCGTACCGATCGTACCAACAGTGGTGGCAACGAAAGGCGTGCGGAACGCGCGGACCGGTGTGGGGACTCCACCGAGTGATCCGGACGAGGTTTCGGGTCTTTCTTTTTTGAAATTCGTTGAAATGGTCAGTGATTGTCGCCGAGAAAATTAGATGAATGACGATGACGCAGACGTAGCGGCACTCTCGGCTATAAAGACATTAATAAACCCTACTCATCCTTCTCTGTCTCAGCAGATGGCGCTGTTTCTACACTCTTCTTCCCCTTCTTCCCCTTCACGACTTCCTTCCCGATTCCAGGCACGATCGTCCCCCCCGCGGTTTGGTCGCCTCGCGGCCTCAACCCGCTCGCTAAAATAACTTTTCTGTAATACAGCCGCTCCAACCGCCGCGTATCGCCATCAATACCCTCACCCGCCATCAGTTCCTTCACGTACTTTTTCCGCGCCGGGTCGTTCAATTCGAACCGTTCTCGCGCGATCGGGTTCAGCAAGGCGATGACGTACGCGACGGAAACCGCGATGAAAACAAAGGCGACGACTTGGCCGGTGAACGCGCTTGGATCTAACGGGCTCGGGACGTAGCTGCCAGTATTCGTCGTCGAAGTCGTGACGAAATCCGTCGCCAATCCATCGGCGGACGATAATAACTCGTCACTTGAAGAGGCGTGATTCGTAACGACGTGTCGTGGGGATGTTTTATTATAGTCGGTCGTCCACTTAACTGTGGGTTTGCGTTTTCTCAAACCGGCGCGCGAGGCGGAAGCGCGATTGATTTGGCTTTTCGCACCACCACCAAAGCACACCAGATTATTTTGGGTCGCGACCACACCGCTTGGTACTCCGTAGGGTCGCATCGGGGCTACCGCGTTTTTTTCAAACGCCACGCCGAACATCGCGCGGAACAACCTACCGACCACACTGGGAAGTCGCCGGAAGTGACACCACAGGGCGCCGCGCCGCGCCTGGGAGTGTGGTGCCTGCTTCACAGCGGCTGGTGGGCACACCTCGATATCAAAAATCCAAAAATATTTTTTGGGAAAAACAAGGTTGGCACACCGTAAAAGTTTGAAATCTGGATCGCGGTCGTCACTCAAACACGCCCCGCGTTTCGGGGAGTGAGTCGCGGTGACTCGCCATGGCGCCCGATTCGAGCGAGATGATGCGCGAGCCCGATACCGACATGCCTCAAGCGCAAACCTTGCAAAGAAAAACCGAAACGTACGCCTCGCACAACGATCGGTTCGCGCTCGATAAAAAAATATACGGCCAGTACTTCCAGCTTTACTACCACCGCCTGATGCTTTTGTTGCCGCGGTTAAAACTCGCGGTTGCCTCCAAGTGGCCATCAAGCACGTTAACGAAGGTGTTGGACCTGAAAGAAGGCGAGGAGTGCGTCATTACCGGCACGCTTTACAAGGAAATGCGCTTAAAGCCGTGTGTGTTGGACGAGTACGGCAAAGATTTAACCCTCGGGGTGGATCTGCGACGCGAAAACACCAAGAAATTCACGCAGGACGACGATTCCCTGATTCTGGAAGACGAAGGCGCGCGCGTGCGTTTGGTGGGCAAAACAGTGGACCCCAAACTGTTCGTCACCGGCGTGGTGCTTGCGTGCAAGGGAAAGGTGGTGCAGGACGGAGAGTTTGAAGTCACGAACGTGTGCTTCGCCGAGCCGGCGCCGCAAAAGAAAACAATGGGCATTTCGGAAAAAGCGACATCGGAAAAAGCTTCAGGATCGTCTCCTCAAGGTACCCCTTCCCCTGGCAACTACGTGGTGCTCGTGTCCGGCCTAAGAGTCGGCGACATCGCAGTTGCCGACCCACTTCAAATCGAGCTTTTTCTGGATTACGTGACTGGCAACTTGGGGGGCGACAAAGACCAGGCCGCGGCGGCGAACATTCTGCGCGTGGTCATCGCAGGCGGCGCGCTTTCGGAGCCGGAAGCGGCGGCCAAGGCGACGGGCGGCGCGGGGCAGTCCTCAGGGCAGACGCAGCACGCGGCGAACGCACGCGCGGCGTTGAGGAGTTTGGATCAAATCCTAACGCAGCTCACGAGCGCGGTACCTGTTGACCTTATGCCGGGCGCCGGGGACCCGACGAACCAGGCGTTGCCGCAGCAACCCCTCCACCCGTGCCTTTTCCCCGAAGCAGGCCGGTTCAAGGAAAGCACGTTCCACACAACCACGAACCCGCACGACTTCAGTGTCGGTTCGTGCGAGTTTCTCGGGACGAGCGGGCAGAACATCGACAACTTGCGACAGTACACGGAGGTTGCAAGTGGCGCGGTGGGGGGGACGGGTGGTACGGGAAGCGAATCCCTGGCGCTGATGAGCTCGACGCTTCGGTGGCAACACGTCGCGCCGAGCGCGCCGGACACGCTGGCGTGCTACCCGTACAAAGACAGGGACCCGTTTTACCTGCAGAACACCCCGAACGTGTACTTCTGTGGGAACCAGCCCGAGTTTGGCGCCCAGGTTGTCCGCGTTTCGGAAAGTAGCGACGTGAAAACGTTGCTGGTTTCGGTGCCCAACTTCGCCACGACCGGCACGATCGCCATGGTAAACGTGGACACCCTGGAGTGCTTTCCCGTGGTGTTTAAAGTAGCGTGAATTGGTGGAGTTTGTGGAGTTTGTGCAGTTTGTGGTGTAAGTACGACGAGTACCAGGGAGTCCCCCGAAAAGAAATAAGAGATACAGTAGAGCGAGTATCCGCGAGCGTTGCGATTGAGTTTTGCAATCACAAATGCATCATCGCACCCAGCACCGGTTGCACTCGCCCACGCAGGTTCCCATGCAGTCCACGTTGTTCCCGAGCGCCTGCGGGGTTCTTAACAAGTAATTAGCAAAGTTCCGCGTGCTTCGTTTCATGAAGTAGTTCTTCTCCACGTATTTCACGTTTTCCTTTAAAAGCTCGATTGGCACGCCCAGGACTTCGGGAACCTTCCCGAGAAGCTCCACGAGTTTGTCCTCGGGGACGCCAATTTCCAACAGGAAATCGATCCGCGTTTCCACGTCTTCGAACAAAGGCACCTCTTCCACTTTGCTTTCCCTCCAGTACGTCTGCCCGCCCCACCCGAACGCCCGGGTCATGCACTTATCCGCGGACTTCTCGTCCATGCCGAGCCCGGTGACCAAGGTTTTGACGCTTTCCCACTGCGCGACGTCGGTTTCCGATTCCCAAAGCGAAACGTCCACCGGCCGGTTGGGGAAACCCGCGCGCGCGGACACCGCCCTTCGCGTTTGTTTCGACGCTCGCGACTGACGTACAGCGCACGCGCGCGTGCTGGCGACCGCGAGGGGAACGGCGAGGGAAAAAGATGACATGCCGCCCTGCGTGCCGACGTACCTGGTAGTGGAAGATTCGTGGCGAAACGTGCTCGAGACACGTCGATAAGAGAAGTACCTTCAAAGGTAATACCTTTTTTTAGGTGAGATTTCAGAATGGCAGTGCGTATTTCTCGTGTTTAAAGTCGACAGACGGGTGTCTTCCAAGTCACTCTTCCCGTCGTTTCTGATGAGACAAGGTGATGCGAGAAGGCGAACGAGGAGTGCATTGCAGGCGCATTCACAAAAAATAGTGCTGGGTGATTAAACAAACTGACCCCCCTCCCTTACGGTAATCTACATTGATTGGGATGGATGATGGGTGAACACATCAAGAAACGGACTTCCCGCAACTCGAAGCGCTCACTTCCCACAACTCAAGACACAACTCGGGGCACTCACTTGAGCTTGCGGATGGCGTCGGACGCGGCTTGCGTCAAAGTGGTGTTGTTCGCCTCGGCGTACGCCTGCAGGGCTTCGAAAGCGTCGCGCTCGATCATGACGCGGGGCAGTCTGGCGACGCTTTCCGTGGCGGTCACCGGGGCGACAGGCGCGGGGGCAGGGGCAGCAATGGCAGCAGCCGGCGCCGCGACAGCCGAGACAGCGACCGCACCCGGGACGTACTCGCTCTGCGCCTTCTTGATTGACTCGAACCCGACGCGGTTGACCCAGTCCCCGAAGCGCTCGGTTCCGTTCTTTCCAGCCGCAAAGCCGGCGAAGATGGGTTCGAAGAAGGTTTCGATATCCGTCCCCTTTACCTTGTCTTGGTACGGCTTGGCAAGGGTTAGCAAGTTCGCGGTGCCTCCGAGCCAGATCTGGTACGACGAAGGGCCGTCGCCCACGAACCCGAGTTCGGCCATGTACGGCCGGGCGCAGCCGTTGGGGCAGCCGGTCATTCGTATCAAAACGGTTTCGTCCTTGGGCAGGCCAACCTTGGTCATCGTGGCGCGCAACCGCTTGTTGATATCGGGCAAGCCCCGTTCCGCTTCGGTGATTGCGAGGCCGCACAAAGGCAACGCGGGGCACGCGATGGAAAGCGCGTCGATCGGGTCCAAAGTGCTCGGGTCCTGAGATTATAAAAAGAAATGTCAGTCTTGTATGGGCAATCAGTCGGCGGAATGTGGTAAATTGGAAATACGTACCTCCACGCCGCCCGCCGTGAGCGTCGCCGTGATGTCCGCCATCCACGCTGGGTCGATATCCGTTAGCAACAGGTCCTGGTTCGCGGTCAGCCGTACGGGGAGCTCGTAACGCTCGATCACCGCGCGTAACGCCTTCTTCGCGTCACCCCGTAAACGCCCGTTCACCACGTGCACGCCGTACCACATCTTCCCGTCGCCTTGGTCGTTCCAGCCGTGGTAGGTGGGCATTTCAAACGGTGGTAAATCGCGAAGCGCGCCAAACTGTTTGCCCATGTACTGCTCCGTCACCGCCTTGAACTTCTCGATGCCCCACTCGTGGATGAGGTACTTCAAACGGGATTGCTTGCGGTCGTCGCGACGGCCGTAATCCCTCTGCGCCACGCAAATCGCCTTGACCGCGTAGAAAATGTCAGCCTTGTCCACGTACCCTAGGGGCGTGGCGAGCCTGGCGAAGGTATCGTCGTTCCTGTGCGACCGCCCCATGCCCCCCCCGGCGTAGACGTTGTACCCGACGTGCTCGCCGTTTTTCATGATGACGCAGATCCCGACGTCGTTCGTGAGGAAGTCGATGTGGTTATCCCCCGGAACGGTCACGCCGACTTTGAATTTCCGCGGAAGGAACTGCGTGCCGTAGATGGGCTCGGGTGACCCAACGTAGTTCGTGCCGAACCTGTTGTCGTTCCGGGCTTCAACGACCTCCGGTTTCTCCACCGTCAGTACCTGTTCGCCATCGAGCCACACGTCGTAGTACGCCCCGGATTGCGGCGCCAACAAATCGCCAATGTCCTTCGCCAAGTCCTGCGCAATTTTGTACTCGGGCCTGCTAACCGGGCTGTACGGCGCGGGCGACGCCATGACGTTGCGGTTGATGTCGCCGCACGCCCCCAACGTGGACCCCATGTTCGTTATCACCGCCCTGAACGTCGCTTTCAAGTCGGTTTTCAAAATCCCATGAAGCTGGTACGTCTGCCGCGTGGTCAAACGCAGCGTACCGTTGCCGTGGGAATCCGCCAAGTCGTCCATGATCAGGTAAAGCTGGTACGATAAAAAAGAAAGTGTCAGTCTCGTATATCGCGATGTATGGACAAACAGTCAGGGGGAATAGTCCCTTCTGGTACGAGTATGGGCAATCAGGGAGGCGGAATGTGGTGATTGGGAAAATACTTACCTTGTTTGGCACCGTCCCCGCCGGTTGCTTCGTGCGCATCATGAACTGGTAAAACTTCCCAGCCCCGAAGCTCCGCTTTTCCCGGTCGTCCTGCTGGTACCCGCCGTGGAACTTGTAAAGCTGCGCCGCGTCTTCGCTGATAAACGACGCCTCCGTGGCGAGCTCCTCGATGAGAGGGTGCCTCAAGAAATCCGAGTTCTCTTTGATGATCTCGACCTTGGAGCGCTTGGGTTCTTCCTTCTTGGTTTTCGTCTGGGGAGTCGCAACTGCGGTGGTGGTTTGCGGTTGGGGACGCGCGACTTGAACGCGCGTGCGTGACCCGCGGCGCGTCGTGCCGGTCAAAGGCTTGAACCCGCAAAAGGCTGTGAATCACGGGAGGGACACGAGGTCGTCAGCGCTGATGGAAAGAAATTTGCGAAAAGGCAGGCACAAAAGCGAGATATTTCGCGAGCCGATATTTCGGAAGCGAAGAGGGTTTTTTCACCGCCGCGTCCTGGGAAGGGGCGCCGCGCCGATCCGCGGGTTCATCCGCGTGTCAGATCGCACGGATCCGGCACGTACCTTGAATGCCCCCGGCGGATGCCATGGCGGCCATTTTTTTGCTAGCGGACGCGAAGGGAAAGCCTGCGGCGGGCAGACGGTTGAGGGAAAAGTGACGTTAGCTTAGATTGCGACGGGACTCGATTCTGGACTACGTCATCCTTCGGGGCGCGCACGGTGCGGCCGTGTCACGTGCGGAGGTGATCGGACGTGAATGGACGTCACACGCGTTCGACGCGAGCATGCGAGGCACACAGCCTGGGTAATGGGCACGTACCTTACGCTGCGCAGCGAATTGTGGCGCCCAATGGAGGCCGAAGGATTTCGGAGGTGGTTGACAAACACAACGACAAAGGGTCGCGAACTTTTGAGTTTTGACGGAAAAAATGAGTCGCCAAAAGCGCGAAAACGGCGGCGTCTTTTGCTCTCCGATCATCTTGCTCTCATCTTGACGCTGGCGATATAACCCCCGCCACGTCCCCTAAAGCCTCACTTTTACGGTATCGACGCGACGTCACCCGTCCCGTTCGCAGAAACCACCCGTGTGCTTTTTCCGCTCACGTCCCTTGCCACTAAGAGTCGCTCGATCGGTACCTGAAAAGCCGCTCGTTTTCCGCACCTGCACCGCCATCCCGAAAAGCAAAGCAAGATGTCTGTCGTCGGCCTGGACTTCGGAAACTCCAACAACGTCGTGGCTCTTGCGCGGCGCAAGGGCATCGATGTCGTGTTGAACGGCGAGTCCAAAAGGGAGACGCCGAGCATGGTGAACTTCGGAGAGAAACAGGTAAGAAACGTGACCGACCCCCGTGGCGCGCGCGCGAGGCCGCGATCGACCAATCGCCAGATCTCCCAATCGTCGCCGATTGCCGAGCGGCGTGCCGCCTTCCAAGGCCTTCTGCCGCCGTCAATCGAGGCTTAACAGAGTCGTGTTCTCGGTGGTGATCGGTGGAAACGGTTTGTGTTGGCTGTTCCGCGATCGACACCGCGAAACGTCAACTTCGGAACAGCGCACACCGGCCACACCAACCGCACGAGTCACGCGGGACACCCGCGTCCCGACCTTCCAAGGCCTTCGTCTGTTCGCTGCGACGCGACGTCGCTTCGTTTTTTGTTTTTTTTCGAGATTAGTAAAGAAGAATCTGGACCGCTCGATTGAAAGAGAGAGAAAGAGAAAGAAAGAATAGCGTCGCTGACCGGACCCCAACCCCCACACCCTACCCTACACCCTAAACCCTCACCCCAAACCCTAAACCCCAGCGCTTCATCGGGTGCGCCGCCGCCGACAAGATCAACATGCAGCCCACAAACACGATCATCAATTTGAAGAAACTGATCGGTTTGCGTTTCTCGGACCCGGAGGTCCAGGAGATCCTGCCCACGTTCTTGTTCCCGTGCACCGCGGGGCCGGACGACGAAATCATGATCACGGTTGATTACATGGGGGAAAAGAAAACGTTCACCCCGACTCGCCTCGTCGCCATGGTCCTTTCCGACCTGAAAACAATCGCTGAGCACGACCACGGCGCCAAGGTCACCGACGCCGTGGTGTCCGTCCCGGTGTTCTTCACCGACCCGCAACGAAGGGCGATGCTTGACGCGTGCCACATCTCTGGCCTCAACACTATGCGCCTGCTCCACGAAACCACCGCCACCGCCCTGGCGTACGGTAAGTATTTTCCCAATCACCACATTCCGCCTCCCTGATTGCCCATACTCGTACCAGAAGGGACTATTACCTCTGATTACCCTGACTGTTTACTCATACACATTACGAGAGACTGACACTTTTTCTTTTACAATCATCAGGCATCTTCAAAACCGCCGAGTTCGGCGACGACCCGCACAACGTTGTGTTCGTGGACGTGGGGAACTCGGCGCTGCAGGTGTGCGTGGTGCGGTTCACGAAAGCCGGGTTGAAGATCCTAGCCACCGGGTTCGACCGCAACTTGGGCGGCAACGCGTTCGATCAGGCCATCTTCGACCACTTCTGCGAAGAGTTCAAGGTGAGCCAAAAAATCGACGTCAAGTCAAACGCGCGGGCGAGCCTCAGGCTTCGCATCGCGGTTGAAAAAATGAAGAAAGTCCTGTCCTCAAACCCCGAGGCCCCTATTAACATCGAGTGCCTGATGGACGACAAGGACGTGCGGTCGTCAATGACGCGGGAAAAAATGGAAGAGCTCACCAAGCACCTGCTCGAGGCGCTCATGGCGCCGGTGATCAGCGCGATGTCGGAAAGCGGGATGACTCCGGAGGACATCAAAGCCGTGGAGCTTGTGGGGAACGCATCTAGGATGCCTTTCATCCCCACGCAGCTGCAGTCCTTTTTCGGCATGGAGTGCTCGCGCACGCTCAATGCCAGCGAGTGCGTCGCGCGCGGGTGCGCGCTGCAAGGCGCGATGCTTTCTCCCCAGTTCAAGGTCCGGGATTTCGAGGTTATGGATTCCTTCCCCTTCCCAGTGTCGTTCACCTGGCAAGCCGAGGACGGCGAGGCGAAGGACATGGAGTTGTTCGAACGCAACAACACGGTGCCTTCGTTGAAGGCGATGACTTTTTTCCGCAACGAAACGTTCGCGGTGCAAGCGCGGTACACCACCCCCACTTTGTTACCCCCGAACGCGGAGCTCAGCGTGGGTAGCTTCGAAATCGGCCCCGTGCCGCAATCGAGTGATCCGGAAACCAAAACCAAGCTCAAGGTCAAGGTCCGTTTGAACCTGAACGGTTTAGTGGACGTGGAGTCCGCGCAGGCGATCGAGGAAATCGAGGAAACCGTGGTGGTGCCGGCGCCCGCGCCCGTCGACGGCGACGACTCATCAACGCCCATGGAGGACACCACGAAGATTGTTAAGAAAATCATCAAGACTGACATCAACGTCGTATCAACGCAAGGCGGGCTCCCGCAACAGGTCCTGGAGCAGTTCGTCACCGAGGAGTTCGAGATGGCGCTGCAGGACCGGGTGATGGAGGAAACCAAGGAACGCAAAAACGCGGTGGAGGAGTACGTTTACTCGATGCGCTCGAAGGTTACCACCTCGCTCGCGGATTTCGCCACGCCAGCCGCCTCGGAGGCGTTCGGCAAGCTCCTCAACGACACCGAAGACTGGCTGTACGACGACGGCGAGGACGAGTCCAAGGGGGTGTACATCGCGAAGCTGGCCGAGCTCAAGGCGATGGGCGGGCCGATCGAGGCGCGAGCGGCGGAAACGGAGGCGAGGCCCGCCGCCGCCGCGGCGCTCACCGCCGCTGCCGTTTTGATCGCAGGGCAAGCCGCCCCCGACGCCGCGCACGCGCACATCGACGCCGCCGACCTGGAGTCCATAATGGCGGAGGTCAAGAAAGCCACGGAGTGGCTCGCGGAGAAGGTTCAGTTGCAAGCCGCATCCGCGAAATCCGCCGACCCGGTTTTGCTCAGCGCGGATATCGCGAAAAAGGAAGAAACCCTGGTCCGCTTCGCGACGCCTATTCTGGCGCGCCCTAAACCGAAACCCGCGCCCCCCCCGCCCGCCCCGGAACCCGAAGTATCCGAGCCCATGGACGCGGACGAAGCCCCCAAGCCTGTGGCGGATGATCTGGACTAAACCGCCGGTAATACGTTCGCGCGGGCAGAGAGAGTCTAGCGAGGGATACAATCCAGTGACTTGCGTTCTTTTAACAAAAAGTTTTTCACTCACCTCACAAGCCTTGTGTCGAATCGGTCTCCTTTTTCCCTGTGCACTCACGACGTTTCTCTCGACGTCTCGAACTCGTCGTCAAACTCGTCGTCGAACTACTCCTCGTCCAACTCCTGTGTGTCGAACCCTCGCCGGTTGGTTTGTCGCCCAGCGCGACAGACGACCCGACCACTTTCGCCCTCGCCCGCAGGCGCGAAGCACAACACCAGTCTCGTCCACGGTCGTACCGCGTTTCTCGCGTGCGATGCCACCTATTCGCGATGTCGCAAGAAGCGCCGTGGCGCTCCTGGTGTTGATCACGTCGCACCGCGCGTTCGCGTTGGAGCCAGGGTGTCCTCTCGCGTCCTTCGACGAACGCGCGCGCGTCGGGGACGCGTTGTCCGCGGAGTTCGACGCCCAGGGCTACGACGTGCAAAGGGGCGCGATGTGGGTGTTCACGCACGCGGACATAGAGCCGGACTGCCAGGAGTGCTCGCACGCCAACCCGTCCAGCACGTACGGGTGCGCGATGCTGGTACGTCGCGGGGTGAACCGCCCGGCGGTCGTTGTCACGCCCCACACTTTTGGTTTCGAGAAAACAAACTCTCTCACTAAACAAACGCACTCACAAACTTAAACTTCTTCCTTTTTCTCCAAAACCTCCGCCAGCCCGTGACGGACGACCCGCGGAACATTTTACGCGAAAGTCGCACCGTGGCCCGCGTCGCTGAATCCGCGGCGACGCAAGTCTCCGCGGCGCGCAGAACCGCGACGACCAGGGACGCTGACGAACAAAACGCGGACGGGCGCGCCACGGACGCGACGTTCGATTCCGAATCCGAAACGCAACAACCGGATTCCGCTCCGCGAAGTCCAACCTCCGCGCCGCGTCCAGGAGGTGTGTTCCAAGCCATAATGGACACCAGGAGTTACCTCGAAAACAGAAGGGACGCGATGTCCATTTTAGAAGCCCCTGCGCTAGGTCTAGCCCGGCCTTCCCTGGACGACGAACGGACCATTGCGCGGGTACTTCCCGACGGGCCCGACCTGTCCTGCGAGTGGCGCCTCGGCGACGCCGACGTGGTCGTGGTGGTGGGGTGCACCCCCCCCCCCGCGAAGTACTTCGGCCTGACTAGTTATGTGTACCGCTCGTACGAAGCCGGGGTGGTGAGGACGATTTTCGGGTCACTAGGGGACACCCTTTCAGTCGGCGGCGACGGCGTCGGGAACGACGGCAACGCAAAGTTCACGTACGTATTGGGGCTTTCCCAAATCACAACACTGTGCCATGCACACACGTGTGAAGTATATCACATGCATCACAAGTGCACTGTTCGGCCCGAATCCTACGACTGTTCGGCCCGATTACTACGACTGCTGGCTCATACAAGTTACGAAAGTTACGAACCCACACTCGCCGACTCTCCGACTTACCCCTTTTCTTTACACTCGCAGGCGTTTGTCCACGTCCGCGGGTTTCGTGCCTCCGAACGGAGACGGCTCGCAGGGGGTTTTGAAAAACGTCCCGGCGTGGAACACCACCTTTGTCACCGTGCTTGGGAAGTCGCGCACCGTGGTGCAAAACGTGATTGATACCTTGCTCGCGTCCGACTTAATTCCAGGCGACGGCGACGGAAACAGCATGATTAACAAATACGGTTTATCGAGGCAGAGCGGCATCAAAACAAACGCCCTGCTGTTGCGCCACGCCGTTCCATTGGACGACGCGGCGTGGGCGCAATACGCGGATGCCCCCCCGTTCATCGTGATGCGAGTAACACCGCGACGCCCGCCCCTGCTCCCGGCGCCTTTCCCAAGAGCAACCCTGATACAGAGGTACGCGTTGCGCGTTTCCCAAATCAGGCGGCGCCGGCCGTTTGACGCCGCGTATGGAGTGCGGTTAGACAGTACAACCACTACAATAGGTGCACGCAGTACAAGACTGTTTGCGCACTGTGCATAAATTGCCCATCAACCCCAGACTAGCGCAGGACTGACACTTTATTTCACGCTTCCAGGGAAACCTTCGACGAACGGCCGCTCGCTTCGTCCGTCACTCTGCTTGCGAACCGGGTTTCGGGTTTCTTTTTGAACGGCGGCAGCGAAGTGATTGCGGGAATCAACGACCCGAGTTTGCCGTCCGATGAATCTCCGGTGACTACCTGGGCCAGTACCCCGGGAAGTTACACCGCCACCACGTTAAACACCAACGCGCAAGTCGTTTTCGACAACGGACAGAACTGCATCGACACGAGCTGGAACTGCGGCGGCGATAACCGGTAAGGGCCTTTCCCCAATCACCACATTCCGCCTCCCTGATTGCCCATACGAGACTGACACTTTTTATTTTACAATTAGGGACACGACGTACATCACCGGTCCCACTTTCCGGTTGGTGGATGACAACGCCGTGGCGTACGTCATCGGGGCTAACCACGCCTCAACCGGCAACTCGGTTTACTCCAACGTCGCGGTTTACGACCCGTTCCGCAACCTCGGGATCGTCGCGATTGACGACAGCGACTTCATCGGTACGGCGGATGTGTGGGCCAGCGGAACCGCCGCGGCGAACGACGCGGACAAGCTGTTCGTCGTGGCGCTCGCGCGGAAGTGTCCCGGGGTGTTGGAAACGGACAGGAGGGAAGATAGGAGTTACGACTCAACCGGTAACTCCAGTACCTCCATCGTCAAACCCCGTAGGGGCAGGATGCTGGACGGCACGCTTTGCGTCGAGGTGCCCAGCGTCGGGTTCCCGAGCGCGGCGCTGAACAGCGACTTGGTTTTGTGGGAACGGCCTTATTGTCACTCGGAAACGAGCGTGGGGCCGTGGTGGAACCGGCTGGCGCTTCCTATTGTGGTGCTGGCGACGCGCGTCGGCGACCGGGTTGTTTTCCCCACACCAGGGTCGCCGTCCATCGTCTCCGTGCTGGACACGTTTTGAGACACTTTTTCCGTACGCTGGGTGAGGGTATACACGACAAACGAGAACGTATTAAATACAGTGCCTATCTCCCGTTGGTTAAGAGAAAAAGGACTCCATCATCATCATCAACACACGCGCACATTCACAATCTCTGTTACAATCGCTCTCCCATACTCCATCCCCTTCGTCCCCCACCTACTCCTTCCGTGTTTTCCCTGTCCCACGGTGGTTGAAGGTCACGAAGTCGTGCATTTGCTCCATGTTATCGGGTGGCAGCTCCCTCGGTTGCTGTGCGATGGGTTGGAACTCCCCAGAGAACCCTAGCGCGCCCCATGTGCAACACAAACTACCGATCAAACACTCCGCTAAAACAAACAGCGGGACCCCCGCGAATTCGATCCCAGAAATCTTCAGGTCTTCGCGGTACGAAATCACTAAGGACACCGCGTGCGCCAGCAGTAGGAAACCGCCCACGGACGCGAGCTTGTGCGGGTCGTCGAACATGGAAGCGGAGTTGTGACGGGTGCAGACGAGGCGCCCGCGCGGTCCCACCTGGCAGGCGATGGAAAAACCGAAGACTTTGTTGACGAAAAGCAAAATTTAATCGTGCCAGTTCAGCAGTTGTCGCCACGTCACTCCCATTACCCGTTCCCCATCGATCGCCCCGTCGTCCGTCACACAACCGCGCGAACATGTTCGCCGCCGCATCCAAGGTCACCGCCCACGTCGCCCCCCGCGCGCACTCCCTTCGCCGCGGCGTTCCCTCCGCTTCCAAGCACTCCGGTGTCGTTTCCGTGTCACGCAAACGCGGAAGCGCCACCACCACGCACGCGGGCAAGGACGAGGATTTGATGGAGCAGTTACTCGCGATGCTCGGTGGCGGTGGCGGCAAGTCCGGCATCGTTTCTGAGAAGGACGCGCTGCCGGGCAGACAGGAGGAGATGCGGGTGACGGATACGCACTTCGTGTTAGGCAACAGCATCAAGACGTTTCCTGATAACTTGCAGACCTGCGTGTTCGCCACCGGGTGCTTCTGGGGAACGGAGAAGATGTTCTGGAGAGTTCCGGGTGTGTTTTCCACATCCGTGGGGTACGTTGGCGGGTTCACGCAGAACCCGACGTACGAAGAGACCTGCAGTGGGCGAACGGGGCACACCGAGGCGGTGCAGGTGGCGTGGGACCCCACCGTCGTCTCCTTCGCTGATCTGTTAGCCATGCACTGGACCTCGCACGACCCCACGCAAGGCAACCGGCAGGGCAACGACAGCGGCACCCAATACAGGTCCGGCGTCTACTGCAGCTCGCAAGCGCAAAAGGAAATGGCAATGGCCTCCGCGGATGTGTACGACACTGCTTTGAAACTCGCTGGACACCCTCGCAACGTAATCACCTCCGAAATCAACGGCCCCGGGGATAACTGCGTGTACTACTTCGCCGAGGACTACCACCAGCAGTACCTCGCAAAGCCGGGCGCCAGGTACGTGTTGGGGCTTTCCCAAAGCCAAACACAGTTTGCTGCCCCTGGTCGAGGTGCCACTATCATCCAAAGGAAGTGCACTACTGGTAACTCTTTCAAATATATCACAAGGAGACTGTTTTACCGAAGCTGGTGACTTTTTGTCCATCCATCGCGATATACAGTACACCCGTACTTGAAACGCAAGACTGACACTTTTCGTTCACAATCAGGCCCTACTGCAGCGCCCAGCCCACCGGAGTTCCCGTCCCGACAGACTGGCTCACCGAGAACGGCGCTAAGCTCCCTGGTTCCTACTGGGCGAAATACGGCCCCAAGCCGGGGTGCACCATCCAGGTATCCAACGAACCCGTGCCGGTGGAAGAAGCGATGAAGGCTTAGATGAGGGAGTCATCTATTTCTTTTTGATGCGAATGAAAGCGCACGCGGCGAGGAAAGCATTTATTAGCTTGTTCTCAAAGTATTCGTCTCCCGTCCAACTCTTTTTCCGCATCGTTACGCCCCAACTCCCACTATTTCATCCCCCACATCGTTCAAGTCCCTTGGTTTCAGAATGCTAAACACCCTGGCGGACAAAACCGGCCCGACCTTGCGATGCACCGTCTGCGTGTCGCTCGTGACGACTCGGATTAAGTTTTGCAGCAGCTTTTTTTTTTCGCGCTCGGTGAGTTCGGACGAGGAGTCGTACCGAACCATCAGCGACTGCATGGTGGGAAACGCACGCACGATCGCAAGCGCGGCGGGCTCAGCGCACCCGTCAATAGTCATCAACGCGCCGCACCAAATCTCGGTGCACGATTTCGTTTTTCCACGGGAGGGCGCGGCGCCGGCGTCGCGAGTTTGCTGCTTGTAAAAGAAAAGTGTCAGTCTTGAGTCTCACTGTATGGGCAAACAGTCTACTTGTGCTGTATGTAGTGCACTTCCTTTTAATGACTAGTGTAGTCACAGATGGGCTTGAAACAGGGAGGCGGGATTCGGCGAAACACAACAACACGCACCTGCGACGCGAACAAACCGCCGCCGTCGTTTCCCACGCCTCGCCCCCGGGAGCCGCCCGCCGCTGCGGCTTCCAGGGCCAAGCTCGCCGCCGGGGTGATCGTGGTCCCTTTGCTGTGCGGCAGGATATCAAGAAACCCTTGTGATTGTTACAAGAAAAGTGTCAGTCTGTATATCGCGATGTATTGGACGATGGCCTGGTCAACAGTCACCGTAATCGGTCTGAACAGTCACCAGCTGAGAGATAAAACAGTGTCCCCGGATTTGGGAAAGCCCCAACACGTACCGATCTCCTTTTCGTACGGCCGCTTGGCGAGCGCCACGGAGACGAACTTGAAGTGGTTAATCGCCTCCGGTCGGTTGGTCACGCTCGTGACGCGTATTCCGCGTTCCTCCACCGACAACCGGGCCATCGCGCTTTCTACGTTTTTCCGCGAAAACCCATTCACCCCGACCGCGCGAAACTCCCGCCGTTCGCGCGTGGAGCAGTGTTGTCGCAAGCCTTCGATGACCAACCCCAAAGTGTGGTTGGGCAGTTCACTTCGTGCTTTTTGAAGCAGCGCTTGTAACCCATTCGCAGGCAGCACAACCCCGTTTTGCACAGCCACGTGGTCAGCCGCGCACTTGTCCACAAAACTCTCGCCCGTCAGGTGCACCAAGGTGTACTGCGCGCTGCGAACGTCGTCGGCGGCGGCGGTTTGTCCTATCGGCGGCGCGCCCTCCGGTCGGGTGACTCCTCCACGCAAACCAACAGCCGTGGTGCTCGGCGCGTGGTACCGCCAGGTAACACTTCTGTGCAAGGGCAACTGCTCCGTGGTGTGCAGCAAAGGCGTGACGCCTTTGGTGCCGTCTTGAACGCCCAAGTCGCACGTGTCTCGTAAACACCGCCCGAAATCATCCGGCCCCAGGTCGGCGCTCATCACCACCGTGATTTGCTGCAGTTTCATCTTGCCCCCCACCAGCTGCGCCACGTGCTTCGCGTTGACCCGTAAGATCTCCTCCCTTTCCTTCGACTGGCGTGCCATTTCCTTCGCGTCCGCTTTGGCGAGTTTCGCGGTCTCCGCGTCCAGCGCTCTTTTAGCGGCATCCGCGGCTTTCGCAGAGGCTTTTTCTAAACGAATGCGATCGCGCGCGGAGACGCTTGGCGAGGTCGCGTTTGCCTGTCCTTGAGCCGCCCGTGAGGCGGTCGCAGTGGACGCCTGCGCACCAGATACCACACGAGTATTTTTCCGCGCGTGGTGCCGGTCGGTGAATATCCCGAGGTCGTCGTCGTCGTCGTCGTCGTCGAAGTCATCGTTCCCGCAGGCACTTTCGAATCGTCCCGTCCGAGAATCATTTTGTTGGCCTTGGCGCGAAGCCTCCGGCCTCGCAAACGCCTTCGGTGGAAACCCAGCGTCGTCGTCGCTGTCGTCCAGGCATATCACCTCGGTCATCGAAACCGCGGAAACCCGGGCCTCCCTCTCCCGGCCAGCACCGGGCTCACGCGGGGCGCGTTTTGAAGTGTGCCAAGTGAATCGATCGTCGCGCGATTCAACGAGCTCGCCTTGAGAATAATTTTATTTATCACCCGATTTAACCCAGAAGCGAGCCGACCTGCTGTGCCGTTCATATCCGATCGCACGCGACTACGATGGCAACGCTCGCGTCGCCGCCACTCGTGGTTTCCGTGTCGCGCGCCGTGGTAAGAGGGCGCGCCGTGCGTGTGCCGGGAAGTAAGGCGGGGAGGTATCCCGTGAAGACGCGGACCCGATGTGCGATTACCTGCGCGAAGCTGGGGGATGCGCAAGACCGTTCAGGAGACCCCACACACAGATCTCACACCAACACCCGCACACACCGCACGCACACAAGGGCCGCGTCCAGTGATTCTCCAGTTGCTGAGGAAACGGGCGGGCCTGGGGGCGGCCCGGGCGGGGACGGCGGGGGCGGGGACGAGGATGAGGACATGTTCGATTGGCCGGAGTGGGTTCCCGAGGGTCTCCGGTTGAACAAGGAAGACGTGGCGACTGTGTTGATCACGTTCGCGGTGTCCTTGGCGTTCAGAGCCACGATCGCGGAGCCGCGGTTCATTCCCTCGTTATCCATGTACCCCGTGTTCGACGTTGGCGACCGGCTAATCGCAGAGAAAATCACCTACCGGTGGCGGCATGACCCCGTTCCGGGCGACGTGATCATTTTCCACCCCCCGAAAACGCCAAAGACGAGCCTCGCGCTTACCAAGGAGGTTTTCATTAAACGAGTCGTCGCGGTGGCAGGGGACACCGTGGAGGTGAGACAAGGAGAGCTGTTCGTCAACGGGAAAGGCCGGGGTGGGGAACTTAAGCTGGAACCGGCGACTTATACGATGGAACAACAGGTACGTATTGGTATTTCCCGAATCCCGACACGCTGTTTGATGCCACGTATGGCGTACGTAACATTTACCAGTACTGGCACTCGTTACCGCAAGTGCAGTCAGCAAGTCTTACCACTACATTACGTGCACCTGAGTACAAGACTGCCTGTTCGCTGTGCATAAATCGCCCAACACGAGACGGAAGGGACTGACACTTTTCGTTCACAAAAACAGACCGTCCCCGAAAACGACGTGTTCGTGATGGGCGATAACAGGTGCGTGTCGCGTCCTTTGTGTGGACACATTTCCCAAATCAGGCGGCACACTGTTTACCTCTCGCTTCCTGTGACCGTTCAGACCGATTACGGTGACTGTTGTCCATACATCGTCCAATACACATACCGATTACCCTGACTGTTGTCCACACATCGTCCAATACATGCCCAACACGGGACTGACACTTTTCTGGCGCAATCACGGAAGAAACAACTCCTTCGACTCGCACGTCTGGGGGCCGCTGCCCGTGAAAAATATCCTGGGACGCGCGTGTTTCAAGTACTGGCCGCCGCAGAAGTTTGGGAGCCTGCCGCAGTACCCGAGTCCGGTGGACAAGGTGCCGGAGAGGTATTAGTGATAGTGATGGGCAGGTATTAAGGGGGTAGGTGTGCTGTGATATGATAGACGGGAACTTCAGACATTTTATTTAGACGTCTATTGTGATTGTGATTCCCTTCCATTACCTATTTCTTTCTCCTTTTAGTGTGCGGGTCTATCACCACCGGCGGCCCGGACGCGCTCGCGCGCAACACGTGCTGCGGCGCCCCCCCCGTGCGCTCCAGCTCGCGCAGGTGGTACCCGCCGAGGCCGTTCGCGACGCGGTCCAGGTTGCCTCCGTTTTTGTTCAAGTGCTGCATCGTCGGTTTGTACGAGTTTATTTCCGGCTGCGGGTTCAACTTCCGTACCGGCCGCAGGTTTTCCAGCACTGTCGTGTGAAGCTCCATGGCGTGCGCGTGCGTCTGCCGCTGGTCGTACACCACGTGTCTTCGCGTTAACATCCCCCGCGCCTGGCCCACGTGTTTCTCAAACGAATCAAAAGACGCCCATCGCAGCTGCGCAAACTTAGCCCGTATCAACCGGAAATCCTTCTTCAGCGCAAGCGCTTGGAGCTTGAAGTGTTTTGGCTGGTACGTCGCGTGCCTGGAAACCGCTTCGTCTTCCAGTTCGTGCAAACGCAGCTTGTGCCGCTCGCCTTCTTTTAACTGGAACGGCGTGGGGTGCCGCGCAACGGATAGGTTTCGCAACAGCGCTTTGAGCTCAAACGTTTCGTGTGTGTACTTTGGCGTGATCGGATCCGTCGGGTTCCGCGTTGTTTCCTTGGTGCTCATGAACAACAAAATTTTCTTCCGACACACTTCGTCGAGGTAGTGTTCCTGGACGTCCCAGTGTTTCAGTAGGGACTGGTGTAACAAATCGACCCGCTTTCCGAAATAATCGTTTTCGTTTCGGGTCACTGTTTTCGTTTCACCGGCGAACATCGCCTGAAGCGAAACCACTTCCTTTTTGTGATCAAGTTTCAAGCCCTCGATGAAATCTTTGCGCTGATTGTGAAGCACACCACTCGCGGTGTACTCCCCAGTCGAGCGTAGCTTGTACACTTCGTCTTTCAGGTCGGGACAGAGGCCTCGAATGAAGTCGCGTCGCGCGGCGGCGTCGATGTTTCCGCTCCCGGACGAGTCGAGCCGGGCCATCAGCGCCATGGCGTCTTTCATTCCCAGCGATTTCAAGTACTCACTAGTTTCCTCGCTCTGCACCGCGCTCGCGATTTCGTGGTACTCAAGTTTCCCGTTCCCGTCCGTGTCTTGCCGCGAAAGCATTTGCCCTAGGTTCTTCACCGATTGCATCTTCTTTAGCGCGATTTCGCTCTGCTCCACGACGATGCCTTTGTGCGCTGCACGCATCGACTGGCGCTCCAACATGGTGTCCTCGAACGCCGCAAGCATCCGCCGCGAGGGTTGCATTTTGGGGACCGCGTTCATTTTGACGGAGCGGGAGCGGGAGATGCGTCCGCAAGTGCGTCCGGGAGGTGTTGGAATCGGTGCGGTCCGCGTACAGACGTACGGAAGTCTCGACAGTGTGACGAAAGGGGATTCGATTCGTCTCTGATTGTGCCGATTCCCCGATTCGGTTCGCGGTCCCGGGGTCACGAGGTTTCCGAACGGTTTCGTGCGTTCGCTTCGGGCGGTCCAACCGTGTCTTCTCGGTGTGTTTCGAGGTTCTTTCGCGCCGCGAAAAGACAACCGCGAAGACGCGAAACCTTGCGCGCCGAGATGTGGCCGCGAGGCGCTGACGATTCTCTGGAGTTGACCATTTTCCGGATCCTACAAACCGCCACGCGCCTCGCGCGACGTTTCGAGAGATAGGGCGCCACTCCGAGGCGCGCGTCTGTCTGCGACCTCTCCGCACACGTCACTTCCATGTTGTTTTCCGTCACCGCGGCGGCGACCGCGCGCCCACTCGTGGCGGTCGGTGTGTCCCGCGCCGCCTCCGCGCGTCGCGTCGCGAGGTCCACCGTGCCCGCGTCACTCAGCACCACCGGTAGTACGCTTCGCACCACGCACGGTTTTCGCGGCGCCGTGATGATGACGCGCGCGTCGGAGGACGACACGAAGAAAACTGGCCGTGCCACCGAAGACGATGAGATGCCCCCCTGGGAGCGCCGGGAACAGGAAAAGAAAGCGGCGATGGAGAAAGGTGTTTTGCCTTGGCCCGCGTTTCTCGGCCTCGCCTCGATCGTGGGCATCGCATCAGTGGGGAGTTGCTTCGAGCTCGCGTATTCCAACCCGATATTCGGCGTGGTGCAGTCCGACTCGTTCGCGTACAAACCCATCCTGTTTTGGCTGATAGGCACCGGGTTCCCACTGTGCGCGTTTCTGTTCGTACAAGGCGTCAAGGGCGCGAACGAAGCGAGCGAGCTGCAGGACAAGCTGGACGGGTACTGATTGGAGGGATGAGGGGAGAGAAATGAGGAATGAAAATTGAGAGACGACGATGCTTGACGCGTACATCGGGTGGGGTATTTTACCTACCCTAATACGGGCGCGTCTCTTCCTTTAGTAATATAAATATAACACCTATCAACCCAATGCATGATACATGTCACCCCATCCCAGCAAGCACACCAAAGCCTCCGTCAGCCGCGAAGAACTCAAACACGAACGCGCACACCGCGCACGTTATCACCACGCCAAGCACGTCCATTACGACTTGCACCGTGGTGCCCGCGTTCGCCGGGTCCTGCCCGAGCTTGGCTAACAGAAACGGCAGCAAGGATCCACACAGCGTTGATGTGGTGACGATTGCGAACAGGCTGGCGGAAATACCGATCGCGGCGGTGACTGCAGGGTCGGGTGCGGTGCTACCTACGTTTGTATTTTCTGTCACTTGTGCGACATCAGACGCGACGTCCGAAAAAACACCTCTCGATAAGATGACCCTCAAAAACCCACCCGTCGCTAACACCGCGCCCAACACCAAGCCCACCCGCAGTTGCCGGAAAGCGGTGTGAAGCGCGCACTTGTTCGTCACCACGAACTCGCCAGTCGCGAGTCCTCGAATGACGCGAATGGCGGATTGATTTCCCGCGTTGCCGCCGGCGCCCACCAGCATTGTTAGGAACAGCGTTATTTCCAAATGGTCCCGAATCAGCTCGCCGTAATTCTCCAACACGACCGAGCTGGAGCTTTGTAGCACTAACAAGCCGAGAAGCCACTGGCCTCGTTTCGTGGCTTCTTCTAGGACGGTGTCGTTTGTGTCACCGGAAAAGTGCAGACCCGAGATTGAGGAGTCACTTGACGATTCGGACGGATTAGTATCGCGAATGGTATTCGACGCGTCCCTCTCCACCGTTTCATCAACCTCATCACGCCTCGGCCTCATGGAAGGCACCCATCCCGTCTGCGCCGCGAGAAGCCTCGCCGCGAGGTCTTTTTGTATGCGTGCGGATTTCTCGTGTTTCTTAGGGGGCAACTCGGACCAGGAGGAATAGGACGGCTTTTCCTCACGATCAGAGGACGTCGCGGTGACGATAAGGCGATGAGAAGAAGCGCGTGCAAGATGAGGGCGTGCACGACACTGCCGCGATACGCCGCGAAACGGAAGTACCCCGCGCGTCAGCGCGGGGCACGGCATGCCACGACAACGCCGTCGATGAAGGCTGACGGTCGGGCCGACACGGAGACGACCGCTGGACGCGTCCGGGGTTGTGACGACCCGTTTCGAAAAATAACAACGAGTTTTTAAATGGCGGAATCTTCGTCACACAACGCCATGCACGTCGCGGTGCCGCTTCAGATGCGTTTGGCGGCGCTTCGGCGCCGGCCACACCTCGAGCGACGCCGCGCGGTGTCGCGGGCGGGCGCTTTGGCGGACGCGGCGCGTGTTTCTGCTGTCGTTTCTCCTCAGAGGTCTCATCACTTTTCCGTGATCGCCAACTTCGCGAAGCACAACGAACGTCCAACGACACATTCGAAAAGGGCCTCCCACCATTCGTCGTCGTCCCTGTCTCCAACTCGCCGGGGCGTCTCCGTGGTCCCCCGCGCGGCCGCCGTGGCCGCGACCGCGGCCAACGCAGTCGCCGCCGCGGTCGGTCCTTCCGTTCCGGAAATGGCGTGCGCGGCTTCGTTAGGGTACCTGGTCGCCGCGTTCGTGGCGTTTTGGTTGGGGGTCAAAAATCCGGAAAAATTCGAGAAGTGCGCCCGGTTCACGAAATCGCCGATGAGCCTAGCCCCGCCGTGCGTGGCGTACCTGGGTTTACTGGTCATGTCGTGGTCTCCTGACACCCTTTCGCTGATGATGCCTGGGAGCTTGGAACAGGGGCTGACGCATGGCAAGTTCAACCCGCAGTTCTTTCCGAGTTTAGACGGCATAGCGCAGCTGCTTTCGCGCCGAGCGGTCACCGCGAGCGCGTGGATGCACCTTGCGTGTGTTAACTTGTTCGTCGCACGACACGCGTCGTTGAAAGCGGCTGCTGGGGGCTGGGGAGTCGCGCACACGCTACTGATAACCTTCGTGTTCGGGCCCTTCGGGCTGTTTTCGCACTGGGCGACGAGTGCGTTACGTTCGAACTCGTCGAGGGGCAGGAATTTTGAGAAAAAAACGATGTACGGGGAGGCGTACGGACACGGCTACGGCGGCGGCCCCGCGTATGGCCCGGGAAAAAGGAGCCGGTCCACGAAACACAAATTCGCGCTGATGAGTTCGCTGTTTTGAGCAGGTATTTAACAGCTTGTTGAGCGCTTTGTAATTATTGACGATGATGTATTGGATGTCTTTTCGTCTTAAACCCCATTCATCCTCGCCCCCGCCGCCCCCTCCGTTTCGGCATCAAGCACCGCGCCCCGAGCGGAGGCGTGTGCGGTGTGTACGGCTCGCGCCACCACGAGTTGTGGGGTTCGACATGCTGCTCTGAATCGCTGTGCATGGAGTATTTGGTGTCATTGGTATCATCGTCCATGGAGCATTCAGTCTCCACGAATTGCACGTCCCCGCCGTTTAGCGGAATCCGCGCCTTGACGCGAAAAGCGTCGTCGCCCGCGGACGAGCGCGAGATTAGGTAAAACGCGTCGACTTCGAACTGTATTGGTCGCCAGCTCGCGTGCAGGTTCGCGGTCGCGGCGTTGGCGGACACGGCACACGGCCACTGCCCGAGAGAGACGTGCGGCGTGAAGCCTTTTTCCGAAATGACGCTCAAGTCGTTCGCAAAGGGAAACGCTCGTTCCAACTTTTTCTGCGAAGCGAGCAGCGCGGAACACGTTCGAGGAGTTACTTCTGAGTTATCGACACCGGTACGAATAGCACCGGTGCTATCCACCACGCCTACGGACCTAATCGTGTCAACGGCAACGTCACTGGGGTGAAGCCACACCATGCTGCTTTTTGTGTGCGCGAAGAAGTCGAAATCAATCAACGCGCATTGAAACGATTTCACATCCGCAAGCGCCTCGGCGCAAATTCTCGCCGCGTCCGCGAAGTTCATCCCCTCAGAGTCATCCTCCAGAAACGGATATAACAAGTTAACGTGCGGCATCCAACGCAGGTACGACTTGTCCCGGACGCACCGTATTTCTTGAATCGCACTCCACGTGTGTTGGGGGGGAATCATCACCAGCGCGCTGGTGTGCCTCAGGTCGTTTTTCCCCCACCCCGGGGACGAGTTTCGTCTCGGAGCGGACGAACCCGAACCCGAAACCGAGGCGGTCGGAACAGAGACGTGGGAACACGAGACGCGGATACGCATGATTCGGAAACACACGAAGTACTTCGAGGGCGTAAGTGGTATCAACGTACGGTCGTTGCGACGCGCGGTGACGCGCGTCCCTCGGTGTGAAATGTAGAGCGTATTCTGAAGATTTTGTTACCTGGATTTTTTGTTCTGCAAGTTACGCCTTCCCATCCTCTCCCTCTTTCGGGAACTTGAAATGGTTCCGTCTGGGCCGCACTAGGCCGGCCCTTTGTCTCTGCCCCGGGTGCACCGATTCCGTGGCGGTCCCGGTGTTGGGGTCTACCAAACCATACCCTGTGTTGAACCAAGCGACGACGCCGCCGCACAACGAGCGACAATCTGATTTGCTTTTTTTTGATTTCTTTTGTTCGTCGCTTCCAGTTTCGCCCGCGGTTTCGCCTTTGTCGTCCCCGTTTCCGTCCAGTTTCGCCGCAATCAACGCCGACGCGACCCCGGCCTCCTCGCCAGTTGCGGATACGCAAACCAGTACGTCACATCCATCAATTTCACGTGTTAAATCGAAAGCATCCACCAGCGCGGAGACGTTGTTATCAACCGCGTCGACGAAGGCGACGTCGCCCAGCGCGGCGGTAATCGTGGTGCGAGCGGCGACCGAGCCTCGGGACGCGAAGTCGATGGAACTCACGTAGCGCTCATTTGGAGGACGGCAATCGACTATGGCTACCTTTTTACCTCCATCCTTCAGCAACGCATCCAGCGCATACACGGTAATTTGTGGCGTCGTGGTGTGCGTAGACAAACCGAGGACGTGCGCGGCGAGTTTCGGGTGCAGCGCTTCGGCGGCGTCGTCCGGGACTTTGTCGCCGTCCTTGTACGATTGAACCGAAAGTGTCAGGGAGGTCGGGCCATGTGTATGCGGGATTGGAAAGGGTACCGGGGTGTGACCTCTGGTAAAGTGACACAGGGCCCTGTGTCTTTTTACCACAGTACGCCAGTAACAGTTACTGGAAGTAAACAGTCGTGGTAATCGGACCGATCAGGGGCGCGGTGTGTGGTGAGTGGGGAAAGGCCCTTACCAGCTCCAAAATAAGTCTCACTGCGTGGTCGAAGCGGTCGTCCTCCAGCGCCGCGACGGCGGCGAGCATGGGCTTGCGATAGGTAAAAAAAAAGTGTCAGTCTTGCGTGGGAACACAGGGAGGCCGGGATTTGGGAAAGGCCCAAGGCCGTACCTCGCAAAACTCGTCAAAGCTCACGACCGAATCTTCATTCACGTCGAGCCACTTCATTGTTCTTTTAACCGCGGCTTCGTCGCCTCCCACGACGAGCTGCCGTGCTAAGTGGCGTAACTCTTCCACGTCCAACGTGCCGTTTCCGTCCACGTCGGTTTTGTCGAACACCATTTTAAGTTTTTCGCGCCGGTCCGCCTCCGCGAACTTCACCGAGTCCAAAAGGTGAACCACGCCCGCGTCGAAAACGGCATCGTCAACGTTTTCAAGCAGCTCGGTCATGGCTGTTTCGTATTCCTCCAAAGAAACCTTCCCATCCCCGTTGACGTCCATCCACCGCACCGCGTTTTCCGCAGCAGTACCCATTCCCGAGTTCACAGCAGCACTCATTCCTGAGTCGTTACTCTCGGACTGAGTACGTATACCGGCTTCCCGGTTTCCGCGCCCGGGGGGGTTTAACTTTTTGCACACGAGCGCCATCTCGTCCACGGTGATGTACGCGTCGCGGTTTTTATCAATCGCGCGGAAACACATCTCCAGCTTTTCGGTTCGCGTGAGTTCAGTGTACGGTAACGGCGCGCCTCCCCTCGCTTCAAACTCCGCGGCTTTCTGTTTAGCTTCGGATTTCATCGCCTCTTGCGACTCTTGTTTCGCTTTCCGCTGCAATCCTTTTTTCGAGTGGTCCAACAGAAAACGTCCCAAAAACTGCAGCGGCCGCATCGCGCGCCACTCCTCCGGAACATAACCGTCTTTGTCCCAAAGCTCCCCAGACGCGACTTTGACACGTTCCTGTTCCACTTGTCTTAGTAGGGACTCCAGGCCTTTTTCTAGTAAAGGCACCAAGTCTTTGCCTAAATACCCGCGCGTTTCGCTCTCGTGGAAGTAGTACCGCGGGTGCTTCACCTTTTTTTGCGTTCGGCCGATGGTCTTCTTCACCGCGGTCGCGAATTCCGCGTCACTCAAAGGGTTCGTCAAAGTTGTCATCCCAACCACGTACTCCTTTTCGTCGATGCACCCACTGTCGGACGTATCAAGCGCGATGAACCACGCTTTGGCTTGCGCTTCACTCATCGAGGCGCACACGCCGCACGCCGCGGCGACCGCTTCGGTAAAATCCACCCGCCCGTCCCCGTTCGTGTCCACCGCGTGGAACATAGCCCCTAGCGCGTCTCGTCGGTCCAGCTTCCCAGCCGTCTCAGCACGAGGCGTATTGATCGCACGAGGCGTTCGCGGCGCGTCATATGACGTGGATGTCGTCATGCGGAAGCCAGAGAACACGCCGCACGCGCGTCAACGACTAGTCTTCCTTTGCGAGCGCAATTTTGACTTTTCCGAGTTTGGCAAATTTTTTCTTTTTGGAGCGCACTTCCATCTCAAGCCCCAACCCCTCAAGGTCACACCTTGGTGCACGACGGCTAGGGTGGTTCGGCGCGATGCTCGCCAGCCGAGCCAGGCACGTGGGTCGTGACCTGGTGCACCGCGCGATCGCGCTGCCGCTTGGCGCGTACGCCACGAATCCCGTGTTGTTGGGCTCCGTCGCGTCGCCTCCTTCCGATCGCCAGTGGGTTGATCCGAGAGGGGGCGCGTCTTCGGGTTCCGCGCCGTGGGTTCGCGACTCCGATCGGTCTTGGGGTGGCGGCCCTTCGGGCGGCGTGTCCGTGGTGAGGAGTGCCGTCGCGATGGACCACCTCAGCGCGCCTCGGGACAGAAACGTGAAACGAAACAACCCACCGGGGCCATGGACGCACACGGTGCGACCCAAAAACACAACCCTCACGGTGTCCGAGTTGCGCGCTTCGCTTCGGTTTGCGGATTTCGCGATGGCGCGGCGCGAGCTGGAGTACGGCGGCGGCGACGGTTTCGGAGGCGAGGACGAGGACGAGTGGCAAGACGCGATTGAAAACGCGATCCGGGCGATCGAGATCGAGGACGGGGGTGGGGTGGGAGGGGTCGGTTTAACCCGAGCGTCCGCGGAGCGAACCGACGTTGGATGGCACGACTGTGCGAAAACAACCTGGGTCTCGCCGTTTGTTTCTTTTCCGCCGCTTGGGGATAACCTTCAAGAAACGTTTCAAGCCTCGTCCGTCAAGCTGAAAAGGGTGAAGAAGATGAACAAGCACAAACACCGGAAACGACGGAAACGGGACAGGAACAAAACCAAGTAACAGGGGGTCGGGTTTCGAAGCGGGGACGCGACGCGAATTTAGTGGGGAGGGCTTTGGAGTTTTTCAATCAAAGCTTTCTCATCGTCTCCAAACGTCTCGACAACATCGCCTCGACATCGCCAAGATGCATCTTCAATAGTCTCGCTAGTGTCCAAAACATGCTCAAAAGACGCGTACTACCCCATTTTCCCATGCAATCGCCGGTTGGATTGGACGCAGTGGTGTTTTTTTTTCAAAACCTTGATGTCACAAAAGCAACGAGCGCCAGCCTCATCTCGACCTTCGCGCTCGCACGTTCGCCAGGTTCGTACGATGCAGTCCGTGTTCGCGCGTTCCCCGGTCGCGCCAGTTGGCGCGACCTCTCGGTCAGGTGCTGGTAAACGCCGAGGCGTCGGTGCTTCGCGCATCGCGGTCTCCAAAAACACCTCTTTGCACGCGGTGACAAGTGACCTGCGCGCGTCCTCCATGACCGCCGCGGCGTCGCGGTTCCGCCTTGCCACCGCTACGAAGACCATCGCGAAGGTGTCACTGAGGTACGTGGACATGCATTTGATCAAACCACCGTAAGGATTGGATCAAGTAAACCACACAGCAGGTCGTAAGACACATCCATCCCATCAGACACACCGCCGCCGGTGGTTTTCGCGTACTAACCTTCTTTTCCAAAATCTATATTCTTAAAATTCATCCGATGCAGACACGCCGCTCGCGCGTGCGGCATCATCGGCATTCACCGCCACGAAGGCGCCGCGAGCGCTGAGCTCTACGAGGGCTTACTGATGCTACAGCACAGGGGGCAGGACAGCGCGGGGATGGTGACTTTTGACGGTTCGCGGTTCATGGAAAAGAAAGACAACGGGTTGGTAGCGCAGATTTTCGACAAAAGAGCGATCGATTCGCTTTTGGGGCGCACCGGTATTGGGCACGTGCGTTACCCCACCGCGGGGGGCTTATCGGCCACGGAGGCGCAGCCTTTCTTTGTCAACAGCCCGCTGGGGATTTATTTGATTCACAACGGCAACCTCACTAACTCCGCGGAATTGGAAAAAGGTTTGGGCGGGCGCATGATGAAAACGAGCAGCGACAGCGAAGTGCTGCTCAACGTCTTCGCGGAGGACGTGAACAAAGAGCTGGTGGCGAACCCCGATTCCGACATGGACAAGATCGTGTTCGACGCGGTGACAAACACGATGAAGAAAGTCAAGGGGGCGTACAGTGTGATCACGATGGTGAACCAGGTTGGTTTGTTCGCGTTCCGGGACCCGAATGGCATTCGGCCGCTCGTGCTCGGACAACGCAAAGCAGCCACAGACGAGGAAAAAGATGAGTGGTGCATTGCGAGCGAGGACAGCGCGTTCGGGCCGCTCGGGTTTTCGCGGGTACGGGACGTGAACCCCGGTGAAGCCATTTTAATCACGGAAGAGGGGAAGATGGTTTCCAGGCAGTGCGCGATTTCCGAGCTCTCGCCTTGTATTTTCGAGTACATCTACCTCGCGCGGCCGGACTCGACGTTGAACTCGATTTCAGTGTACGAGTTCCAACTCGAGCTCGGGAGACGGTTGGCGCGCCGGATCAAAAAAAGAGAGTGGGAAATCGACGTCATCGTCCCCGTCCCCGACGGTTCGCGGCCCAGCGCGATTGAAATCGCGGGTGAGCTGAACTTGCCGTACCGCGAAGGGTTGGTGAAGAACCGGTACGTGGGGCGGACGTTCATCATGCCCGATCAAAGAACACGGGAACTCAGCGTCCGAAGAAAGTTGAACGCCATGCGTTCGGTTTTCAACGGCAAGAAGGTTCTTCTTGTGGACGATAGCATCGTTCGGGGCACCACCATGTCCCAAATCGTGCAGATGTGCCGCAACGCTGGGGCGCTCGAGGTGTACCTCGCGTCAGGTGAGGAACTTTCCCATTGTACACGTTCCGCCGACTGATATTTGCTCTTTATGGAGTAGTCGGAAAGTACTACCCACTCCGTCTACCCTTCCCAATCCCTCATACACATTACCAGAGACTGACACTTCTTTTTTATCCCATCAGCCGCGCCCCCCGTGAAGCACCCGAACGTGTACGGGGTTGATATGCCGTCCAGGAAGGAGTTCGTGGCGCACGAAAGGACGGAACAGGAGGTGTGCGACTACCTTGGCGCGGACGGACTGATTTACCAATCCGTGGAGGACATGTTGCAAGCCGGGCGAAGCATGAACTCGCAAATCGAACGATTCGACGCTTCGTGTTTCGACGGCGATTACGTCACCGGGAACATCACGGAGGAGTACCTCGCGAACTTGGAGGTGGGGCGGGGGAAGGGGAAGAAGGGGGCGTGAACGATGTGTATTGATTGTGGCGTGTCGGGTGTCTGAGACTCTATCTAGTTAGTCGGTGTGGCTGCCTGTTAAATAAAAATAGTTTCTCAAATTCCGAGTCTGAACACTTCCTTCCCGCAGGTGTGAGAAAAAAGTTGCGCGCTTGGCGAGATCTCGGCAGAGCGACACGCGCAGCGAGATGTCTATCGGCGGCGGCGTGACCGACGACCCCCGTGTGGGCGGTGTCGGCGAGGGCCACGGTGGCGACAACCAGACGCACCTCCCTCCCGGCGACGCCGAAGCCGCCCCCGGCACGAACGCGCCCAACGAACTTTCGGACGAAGAGAGTTCAGGGGAGGAGGAGGAGGAGGAGGAGGAGGAGGAGGAGGAGGCGCACCTCCCTCCCGGCGACACCGAAGCCGCCCCCGGCACGAACGCGCCCGACGAACTTTCGGACGAAGAGAGTTTAGGGGAGGAGGATGACGAGGAGTCCCTGGACGACGAGGATGAGGATGAGGAGGGCTGGATCGTGGATTCGGGGTCCGACGAGGACGACTTCGAGTTCGACGAGGACGAGGACGACGAGTTCGACGAGGACGAGCCGTCGGATTTCGACGATGACCAGATGCACTTCGAGATCGAGGGGCTGCTCGAGGGCGACGTGGATGTGCATGGCGAAATCCTAAACGGAACGGGTGACCTCGACGACGTCGCCGCGCGCGTCGTCGCGCGCCGACTCGCGTCCCAACAAGGGGCCCAACAAAACGACCCCGAGGAACGCGGGTGTTATTTGTTGCCAGACGGCGATTCCATCCCGAGCAGCACGGGGATGAACCACCGGCAAGGCAGCGACAGCGTGGGCGCGGCGTCTCCCGGGCGGCTTTTAGTCACCGGCGTGAACGACGTGCGTTTGCTTGACGCGGATGAGAACTCGGCGACGCGAGGAACCGTTTTAGCGGCCACGACAAAGTTGTCCTTCGACGTGTATTCCGTGACCTACGACGCGGATTCAGGGCTGGTCGCGGCGTGCGGCGCGGCCGGTCCGGACGGCGAAATCAACCTCGCGGTGTTTAAGGTAGCGCAAGGCATTACCGACGACATCGACGGTAAGTATTTCCCATTTACCACATTACGCCTCCCTGATTGCCCATACGAGACTGACATTTATTTTTACAATCTCAGGGCACAATCCGGTACCGGACCAAACAAGCGCGGGAACGCCGAAACCGAAACCGGAAAAATCTTGCGCCATGTTCATCAAAGTCGCGGAACTTGGCGTGGGTAAAACCGGGCGGTACCACGAGCGGGATATGCTGAACTGCGTTCGGTTCGGAAAGATGGCGCTGCCGGGGGGCGAGACGATGGACGACTCGGGTAGTAAAAAAAGCTCAAAACAAAAACTCAAAAACGTCCTGCTCTGCGCGTCCCAGGACGGGCACTGCTACGTGTACGCGATCGAGCTGGACGGGTTTTCCGACGCTTCCGGGAACTACGGCAACATTGACCAATTAAATCAAATCGCTATTTCCCCGACCTTGTCGGACGGAGGCCAGGGAGGCCGGGGCGCTCGGCGGCGGCCCAGGGTGGACGCCCGGCTCACCCTGGAAGTCACGATTGACTTGCCCACCGCTTGTAACGCCGCTGCGGCGTCGCCGGACGGGCGGTTCTGCGCGTGCGTTGGTGATTTCGAGAATTTGCATTTAGAGGGCGGGCGCGGGGGCTACAAAAAAGTACCCGGTTTGTACATTCCGGAACACAGACGCCTGCCAATAGACGGCACGCCTGAAACCGAAAACGACCCCGACCCCCACAACGACCCCGAAGGCGGTATGTACGTCGCGTGGAGTGGCGATTCGCGCTACGTCGCCGCCACCACGGACTCGGCGTGCGTGGTGGCGGTGTGGCGAGTCGGGTTGGACGTCAACTCGGTAACCAGAATCGCGTACCTATCCAACCATGCGCACCCGTGTCTTCCAATCTGTTTCCTGCCATCGGATCCGAACGTGCTCGTGTGGGCGGAGAGAGGCGGGCGGGTGCACGCGTACGACTTGAGGCGCGCCGAAATCGCGCTGAAGGCGAGCTACAAGGAGTACTTGGTGAAGAAGGACTTCGTGAAAGACGGTATGAATTTGCTATACGCGAAGACGCAGTTGCAGGCGATTGACATGTCCCCCCCTCGGCGCAGAGGCGATTCAGACGACCCCACGATGGGCCTGCTGGGGAAGGACGACGTCGAGAAGTTGACGCCCGCGGCGGTCGCGGCGATGTCGGACACCGAAAAGCGCGACCGCCTGGAAGCGAACCGTTTGGAAGCCGCATCCGTGACTTCGCAAATGCAAGCCTGGCCTGCGCCGAACGAGCTGACGAACGAAGACCTGGTGGACATAAACCAACTCAAAATCCTGCGGCAAATGCACCGGCTCACGAACGAGCAGGTTCTGCTGCAGGGCAAGAGCGGCGCGCGCGAGCGCGGGTACGTGCAGGTGCGTGGAGTGGGGCTTTCCCAAATCCGGGACGCACTGTTTGCTGCCCCTCTGACTGTTTGATGAGTGCACTACGGGTAACATTTACCAGTACTGGCAACTTCTACGTACGTCAAAAACGCACTGTTACCTGCTCTTTATGGAGTACAGTCGGAAAGTCCTACCACTACTCCGACTGTTTGCCGATTGCCCGCCCGTAATTACGTAACACAGGTCACGGGAAGACTGACCGTTTTCTTTTACTTTTTCCAATCGCAGACCATTCGCGCACGCGTCCGGGGGGTTTTCGTGACCGGCGTGTGCGCGGTGACCGCGCCCGCTCCGCCGAACCCCATGCCAGGCTCACCAGTTTTTTTCGGAAAGTTGGGCCCGTCGTCACTACAAAAGCGACCCCCCCCCCACGACCTCGTTTTCGTCGCGGTGCCATCCGGGGTGTTACGTTTCCGCGCGCCCACGCACTGGTTGCCCGATATCAACCACCGGGATTTTCCGAAATCGTTCCGAAACGCGGCGCGGGGTTTTTTGATATGCGCCGAGGCGAGCTCGCGGAACGCGCAACGGGCGCGGAGTGGAGATCAAGGGGGTTTGTCTTGTGATGAATCGTCTAAGGAGACCGCTGCAGGGTCATCTAAGGAGCCCGCTGCAGGGTCATCATCAAACACCCCATCACCCGGCGCTGTTTGTTTAGGAGACATGCCCCAGGAAGTCCTGCTTCGCGTGCTTGGGTTGGCGGCGGTGCCGATTTCGGACTGGATCGAAATCGAGACGGACGGGCTCGCGGCGAGGGAATAGGGCAACAGGGGCTGTCGGAACATAGTTACGCACGAAGAATCTTGCATTGCATTTAAAACGAAATCACGTATACACCACTGGGACGAGCACACAAACCGACTACTTCCCTTTCATGTCGTACATGTCCATCCACCACACCCCCACCACGGCGTACGCGACGAAGCCTAGGTAGACCGTGATGAAGAGGTAGGCTTGTTTTTCCGTTAGCCGAAACCCAAGCGCCGCGATTGAGATGTAGTACACCAGCAGCACGCCTAACAGTATACACACGGACGGCACCAGCTGTTTGGTGTTGACGACTGATACGATAAAAAAGAAAGTGTCAGTCGGTCGTGATGTGTATGCGTAAACAGTCAGAGGTAAGACGTCCCTTCTGGTACGAGTATGGGCAATCGCAGAGGCGGAACGTGGTGATTGGGAAAGTTCCTCACCTTCGTACCCCGACGCCCTGAACGGCAGAAACACGGACCACGGCAGCCCCAACCCGAGCCAAATGTCAAACACGTTCGACCCCACCGCGTTCGCGACGGCCATGTCGCCGAGGCCGGCGCGCGCGACGGAAATGGACGCGAGCGCGTCTGGTACGGAAGTCCCCGCGGCGAGCACCACGGTGCCCATAACCACCTCTGGGATGTCAAGCACGCACCCCAGGCGGGACGCGAGGTCCTGAGATTGTAAAAAGAAATGTCAGTCTCGTATGGGCAATCAGTCAGTGGAATGTGGTAAATGGGAAATACTTACCACCATGCCAAAGGAAATTAACGAAATCCAAAGCACGGATACGAAAAAAGACGCCAGGTATTTGCGACTGTTTGCCTGTGCGGTGTCGTTGTTTCCAGGAATCGTCAGGATGAACATGAAATACCACGGAAGGGAAAGGGCCCACAACGGAACCGCGGTGTACGTCGCGGGGGGGTGAAATGGAGACCTTTCTGCAGAGTTTTCGTCGCCGTCCTTGACGCCGAACCGTTTGTCGTCGGGTATAAGGGAATCGATCCCGTCGCGCCGCGCGTTTTGAGTCGATTCCACAACCGCTCGTCGATTTCCATCACCCCCCTCCTCGACTCGACTCACGCGGGCGTACGGATCGTGTTGGTTTGTATCGCCGCTCGCGTCCGCGTATTTAATAGAAGACGGATCGTCCATGCGCTTCGTGGCCGTGGCGTTTCTTTCCACGTCGTCACTTTGTTCCGTCTCGATTCCGATTTTGTTTCGCGAACTCGCAAAGGTGTCCACCCAGGACATGACTCGTTCGTTTCTTGACATGAAAAACACGTACGCTCCGTACATAAATACGCAGGTAACACCTTCCCACCAATACACCCGGCCGTCCTCCATAACTAGAAGCACGCTGCACACGGCGAGCAGGTAGAAAAGGCAATCCCGGGTCACGGGTTTCCAGTCCAGCTTTAACTGTTTTTGCGACGTGAACAGAACCGTCGCCGCGACGATGACCATGATGTTAAACACGGCGCTGCCCACGATAGTCGCCACGCCCAGTTCGTTCGTTGCGTTTTCCGAGACCAAACTCATGGTGCTCGTGAAAAGCTCGGGGGCTGAGGACCCGGCCGCCATGAACGTCGCCCCCGCGACGTCTTCCGAAAGATTCAGCTTTTCGCAAATCGTCTCCAGGGAACCTGTGCTTGTGAACGAAAAGTGTCAGTCCCGAGTCATGAGTATAGGTTTGTAACAGTTGCCAGTACTGGTAAATGTTACGGGTAGTGTTACTAGTACTACTATTAGTGTTACTAGTAGTATTTATACTAGTAGTGCACTCAAAGAGGGTCTGTAAACAGTGTGTCAGGATTTGGGAAAGCCCCAAACGTACTCGTAAAGAAGTCGTCGCACACGATGGCGACGCCGAGGAACAGGTAAAGAATGCCGATTAGATACAGTATCCAGCCCCCGTGTGTGACCCATCGCGATGTCGTGTCCGACGTGCACGTGGTGGTGCTGGCGAGCAGGGCTCGGCGACGTTTGTTGGATTGAAACACCTCCGAAGTCGCGGTAGTCGCAGCCGCGCCGACGGAAGCACTTCTCGTAAATAAACTCGTCTCGCCCCGGGTGAGTTCGCCCACGGTTCCCAGGCCTAGAGTTGGGGAAAGCGCGGCGCAGGAGAGAAGCACGGCGACGATGCCGATGGCGTGGTGTCTGTTTTGATTGGTATAGAGATTTTTACGGGAGAAACAATTGGGGGTAAGTCACAAGAGCGAGTACTACGTCGGCGGCGGGGGGAAATACGGCGCAAAAAAAACGACCTTTTTCTTAAAAAAAAAGCGGTCCCGAAACTTCGCGTTCGGGATGCATCGATGGGCATCGTGCTGTTTGGAACGCGCGAGTCACCAAGGTGGATCGTGCCTCCGTTACGTGCTTATCGTGACTGTGTAACCGCCACGCACCGGTGTCTAGCCCGCGCGTCTCTCCGCGCGCGTAGCCGGTGGCGAAGCGTCCCGGTGGCGAACCTTCGCGTCGCCATCTGATCGCGTTTTTGGAGTGGCCGATTCGGGACGATCGGTCGTTCCCAAAACCGGCCTCGGCGATCGTGCCGGCCGTTTTGTGCGCGCGGCCGCGGACTGTTTGGACCGACCTCTTGACCCGTAGCGGGTTTGGTTTGACGGAACGGGCGCGCGCGTATGTCTTACCACACACCGCGCCACCCAAGCGAGATGACCGTCGCCCACACGCGCGTCGAACGCGCGCGCGAGTTGAAGTGGCGTCGGTGGTGGAGCCAAGAGCGGCAGTATTTTATTTTTCGTGCGTACATCGGTTCAGATGAATCGTCACTTCCCAGATGAAAAACATGCCTAAATCGGCGTGGCAGCACACACCCGCGAGCGCGAGTGCCCGACAGTTAAACGAGCCATGCGGATACCGCGAACGCCACTCACAATGATGGTGAACTCACTGTTGGACCCAAGATGCGAGGTGCTTGTTCCGACGACCCCGGTGGTGGCGCGTGACGAGGGTAACGATTCGAGCTTCGGCGAAAACGAAAACGTCCTTCGCCGCGGTTCGGAAAAAGACGAACGCGACACCCGTGTTGGGCTGAACCGCACCGTGCATGCAGTCGTGACAGTTCGGGTCGCGCCGCAGCTTGACCCCGGACGCGAAAACAACAACTCGACTCCAACGCAAGCGCCAGTTCACACGTCGCCGGTTTCAGGCCACCGCGTGTTGCGCGCGATCGTTGGACGACGCGCGGAGGGTATTTCCCATAAGGTTACGACGCGAAGTGGTATTGTTTTTCAGCCCCAAAACGAGCGCACAAAAAACTCACCCCTCGACCGCGTTCGTCGCTGCCAATTGTTCAACGGACTGGTTCGGGTACGTGGTGGAAGTACCACCCAGAGGAGTATCTCTAGTGGAAGTACGTCTCGAGTGTCTCTTGTGGAAGTGCATGGTACCTCGCGTATGGGCAAACAGTCTTCCACGTCTCGAAAGTGCGGAAACACACCAACACGAAGAAGCGGTTTACGGCCGCGCGTTTCGTTGGCTGGCAAGTACGCAACCGAAACCGTTCGCGCGTCGCGGGTCGCGCGTACCGTCACGCGCGGCAAAACCAACCCCGTGATCCTCGGTTCGATCCCGGGCAAATCTCGACATTCTTTCCAGGGGAAACAAATGAAACCGGTTCTCGCCTCCGCGGCGCCTTTTTGGCGCGTCACGCGGCTGGCGCGGGAAATGTCGAAAAAGAAAACGCTTCCTCTCATAACGAGTCCTCGATACATGTCAATAAACCAAACCGCCGTCCCCACGTTCTCGGCCCTGCCTCCCCGCGAATCAAGGCCGCGACCCACTGATCGCGTTTCGGTGCCTCCACCGAAGCCGAGGTGCGACGAGAGTTGGCTCGTGGGTAGGTTGCGGGAAGTGAAAGGAACGAGCGTTTTGGAACGACAACGCGAACGTACGAGACGTGTTTCTGTTAAAACCGTGACCACCAAAGCGCCAAACCCGGTGTCGTCTTCCGTGATGTTCACCGTGACTCCTCCGTCGACTTTCCGGTCAACGTTGTTCACGGTCAAAACGCAACAACAACGGTCAAACAATGGCGACACTTTGGACGATACACCTTTCGGTTCCGGGCGCGACGAAAACGAAACCGGTTCGGGATTGAAAAAAAACACCCAGCGCCAGACTGATCGTATCTTCGCGGCGCCCGGCGCGGGGTGGGAACACGACGAGTAAACTAATCACTCTGTGGTGATTCACCCGATACGAGATGGCGTGTCAAGCTGTGTATGACGGCGGTAAATACAACGACTGTACTACATACTCCTACTGAATTACATTACAAAAGACTGTTTAGTCTTATTTATAAATACCCGAAGGTGCATTAATATAATACTGCTCTTAAACCGGAATATTCCCCTTCGCCGCCGCGTCGTCGCCCTCGTCCTCGGTCTCGCCTTTCCGCCCCGCCACGAACCCTATTAAACCTTCCGTGACTTTGCCAACGCTATCAGACAGAGTGTTCACGACACTGTTGTTGTGCGCGTGTTTCGTGGGTGGCGAGTCCCCGGATTCCTCCCAGTACGAATCCGTCTCAAGTTTCGCGTTGGTTTCTTCCTTCTCCTTTTTTTTGCTTTCCATTTTCTGTTTCGCCAGCGCGACGGCGCCCGTCGCCGAAACACTCGCCGTCCGCGCCGCCGAGACTATTTGCTCACTCGTGCTAGTTGTTCCCGTGGCGATCCTTTGCCCGAATTCACCCACCAGGCTGGAACCAGCGCTTTGAAAGCTGGACGTGACCCCAGACAGTCTGGTGAACAGGTCAGATATTCCTTTCCTCGCCGACTCCACGTCTTGCGCTCGCGCGTCGCGGAAACTGCTTTGCTCCAGTTGTGTCAGCTCCTTCTCCGTTTGAGACACCGCCAGCTCGATCGCGGCTATTGTGTCCTCCACGGAATCCACGTACGCGAAGTCTCGGGCTAAACCTTCCGCGAACGCCCCCAAAACCGGCTCTAGCGCCTCCCGTTGCTCCCGCCCCTCCGCGCGTAACGTGCCCAGCATCGCGCCCAGCTCATCAAGACGCGCCAACATCGCATCCGCGGTGGTTTTGACGCCTTCGGCGTGCGCATCAAGAAGCGCGAAATCGGGGTGCACCGCCCTCGCCAGGTCGTCGCAAAGACCTACGCACGCGTCGAACGCGGGAGCCATGGCGCCGCGGGTGCGGGGTGCGGTGCGGAATGAGGGCATTCCATCACAGGCCGCGGGAGTGATGAATGGCGAAAGTCTCTCTTCTGCGCTGAAAATTACAACCCTATTGATTGATGACAACCCTACTGCTTCCCCGGCGCCCACAGCCCCTTCTTGTACTTCTCCACGTGCGCCAGCAGCTTCTTCCTGTCCTTTATCGTCATGCCTTCCTTCTTAAGCGTCTCGGTTTTCACGGCGTGCAGTAACGTGGCCATGTCCGGAATCGATTTCGCGACGTACTTGTCCGGCTCGATCCCGAGGGCGTTGAAAAACGCACCCACTTCTGCTTTTTTCGCCTCGGATACCGTCGTGTCCTCCTCACTCGCCGCGCCGTCGCAAAACCCACGACGAATCACCCCTTGAGTCGTGCCGCGTGCACCCTCAACGCCCCGGAACAACCCGGGAACCGCGCGTCGCGCTACGGCCAGCATCGCACAAGTCACGCGCCTCCTACTATGACGAAGGATGGTTCAGAATTCGCGAAGAAAGTTGATGAAAGACCTCCCAAAAAGAGGAATCGCAAAAATAGCACTACCAGTTACTCTCCCTGCGTCTCCGGCGGCGCGGGCGTCCCGCTTTCCTCCCCGTCCCGTCCCCATACCATGCTCGCGGGCACTCCCGAGTATCGCCTTTCCAGTTTCGGGGTCCCGTCTTCCGAAGTGTCAGACGAATTGAAGGCGCCGTCCACGACGATTGGCGCTAATCCATCTTTTCGAGAACTCGGCTCGGCGTCGTCGTCTTCGCACAAATCATCCGAGCTCGAAAGCGGTTTCCCGTCCCTAGGAACCGCGCACGTGACGTGCCCCACGGATTTGCGCAGCACGTCCGCCGCTTTAGGGCCCCGGGACCCCCTGGGGTATTCGTGAATCGGTACGGTTCCGTCGCGAATCGCGGCGTTGATGGGATCCACAATCGCCCATGCCGCTTCCAGTTCGTCGCCTCTGACGAAGTGCTGCTGGTGGCCGTTCACGGCGTCCAGGATGAGGCGTTCGTACGCTCGGCGCGGCGACTCCCCTGCGATCTCTTTCCGCTCCTGCTCAGCTCTCCATCGCCCGCTCAGCTCCATCTCGCTAGGCACGGGTTTCACCCCAAGCCCGGGTTCCTTGATCGTCAGTTTCATGTACATCTCCTCCCTCGGTTGAATCCGAATCACGAACTCGTTCGGCCCGGCGCCTTCCGATGAAGAAAAGAAAGGGTCAGTCCCGAGTCTTTCGTAAAATCGGTACGAGGGATTGGAAAGGTTGGGAAATCGTTACCTATGTCCCTCGCGTCCGCGCCGAAGCGCCCCTGTGAGTGCCCGTCGTCGGGAGAGAAAATATCACCAGGTGTGCTCTTGAGTTGCACTCGGATTTCCGACCTTACTTCGTCCAGGGCCTTGCCGGCTTTCAAAATAAAAGGCACACCGTCCCAGCGCTCGTTCCTGATGTTCAGCACCACGCAGGCGTAGGTCGGGGTGGTGCTGTCGCGCGGAACGCTCGCGTTGTCCTTGTACCCCGGCTTTTTGCAGCCATTGTTTCTCTTTTCACACGAAACGTACTGCCCCGCCACGACGTCCGTGGCCGGGTTGACCTTCGCGACCTGTCTCAACACTTTCAGCTTTGCGTCTCGGATGTCTTCACTCGCTAACGAAACCGGCCGGTCCATCGCGAGCACGGCCATTATCTGCAGCAAGTGATTCTGCATCACGTCCCGCACGATCCCGTGCTTGTCGAAATACTCCGCCGTGGTGCCCGCGATCTCCTTAAACACGATCTGCACGGTAGACACGTTTTCGCGGTTCCAAATCGGGGTCAACATGCGGTTCGCGAAACGCATCACTAGCAAGTTATCAATAACCTCCTTCCCAAGATACCGGTCTATGCGGTACAAATCCCTTTCGCTCCAGAACTTTGCAAGACTCACATGCATCGCGCGCGCGCTTTGAAGGTCGCTTCCGAAGGGTTTCTCAACCACGATTCGCGTCCAAGCGTTGCTTGGGTTTCCACCGCTGCTGTTTGAATGTATGGAGCCGTTTGAATCGTTCGGGCTTTGAGGGGTGGTCGGACCGCCAGCGCGCCCGTTCCGGTGAATCGCATCCGCGGCGGGAAGGTACAACTCGTGCGGCACTGTGATAAATAAAAGAAAGTGTCAGTCTTGTATATCGCGATGTATGGATAACAGTCACCAGCTGAGAGATAAAACAGTGGTGGGATTCGGGAAAGCCTGACATACGTACTGGCCAGGTAGTACAGCCGGTTTTTGCCCGGCGCATCGGCGTTTTTCAATTCGTGTTCTGTTACCAAACCGAAAACGTCCCGCAGGTTGTCATTCGCGTCGTCGACGTTACCAAACGTCGGCACGCACGCGTATCGCACGCGCTCCAGGAAGTCGGCGATTAGAAACTCGGGCGCGGATTGCGACTTCGCGACGCCGGCGGCGTTTCCGAAACGAGGTTTCAGTTTCGATTGCGTTTTCTGCGGCGACTGATTCGCCCCGGCGCGAGACGACGATGCGTCGTCGTCCGTGTTCCCTTGTTGGTCCAAATCCACCAGGTTCACGAACGAGCTTTTTCGGGAGGTCACCGCGCACCCTCCTATGTCCCGGGTTGTGGGAGGGGGGAGGGGGGGCGGTGAGTGTTTTTGTTTTTGCGATAACAGTATTGTTTTCTTCGCCGCCGAGGGTTCGTCCCCCAGGCTGGCGCGAAAGTCCAAATCCAAATCGTCAAATCCCGCGGCCAAGGATGGGTGGCGGAAAGGTTTCACGTCCGTGGTGTCCTTTTCGTGCGTCGCGCGTCCCGCACTGGCATTCTCAAGGAACTCTCTCAAGGACTTGGACGTGATTTCATTGAACTGCTCGGCGGTGTGCGCGGGTCGCCCACCACAAACGATCAAGGTTCTCGCCGGCAGATGGCCATTCGCAAACAGGTTGAACAAACTCGGAAGGAGCTTCTTTTGCGCCAAGTTCCCCGTAGCCCCGAGCACCACGAAGCTCAAGCACTCTCTGCGGACCTTGACGTGGTCCGGGAGGGGCATGTCGTGGTCACCGAAAAAACGCCGAACCCGGGGTCGGGGCTCGGGGGCGACAGGCGCGAATGACCAGATGCCTTTTATTTAGGACTTTTATTTTCTCGGAACGATGATGACAGAGAAATGAAAGCGTCGGTGGTTCGTCGCGGTCCTCCTGTTCACTGCCGGATGCGCGCCTCCTCCGGGGGTCCGTTTCGGCTGCCCGGCAGTTCCAAGGAACCGCACCGCCCGAACTGTCTGTGCTGCATCGGGCCTCCGGACCACGCGTTCGAGCGCGCGTGCGTCTCGGTGGTGGCGTTGCAAATTACAGGTGTCGGCGCGGTGGAGGCGGAGAAGTTTGTCCGGTTGCTGTGTTTGCAGGGCGGAGGGGACGCGGTTCGTTTAAGCAAGGGCAAAGCGAAGGCGGCGTTGAGAACTACGCGGGGCAACACCTCGGGGCGGCTAGGGCCGTTGGAGCCGTTTGAGTTAGACCGCATGCAGGACGCGGTTGTTGAGGCGTACCAAACACCGAGCGACGACCCGAAGTCGGTGCAAAATCTGTGACGTGCTGCAAAAAACATGGCGTCAATCGCTTCGTGCGATAGCGACGACGCCCCGAATTCGCCCCTCGCGCTGTTCGTGAAGCGCGCAAGAGACGAAACCTTGAACAACAAAACGGCGCTTCAGTGGTACCCGGCAATAAATCAAGCCCCGACTGTTTACTCATACAAAGCGCTATACCGCGCGTCGCTATTGGCTGCGAAAAAACTCTCCGCCGTTTTACAAAAAACCAAAAAAGAATCCCCGCCAATGTTGTCGCCGCTGCAAACTTCCGAGGAACACAAAGCACATCTAATAGGGTTATTAGTCCCGGAAGGCCCGGAGCTCGTGATAATCACCCTTGCCGTGGCCATGGTAGGTGCCGCGGTGGTTCCTTTTTCGGAAAACGACCCGCCCACGAGGCTGGCGATGGCGTTGCGGGATTCTAAATGCGCAATCGTCGTCGTCGACGATTTCGACGAACGAAGACTAAACAGTCCGGGACGCACTTCATCACTGCGTATTCGGTTGGAACGCGCGGTCGCGATTTTACGTCATGATGACAACACAAGTGACCTTTCCGTTGTGCTAAACACCAGGGACACGGTTGACGACGGTGTCTCCGGAGCGAAGCGTCACTCGATTGAATCGCTCAATATCAATCAATCAATCGGTTCCTTCGCCGGCGACGACAAAGTGCTCGCGGGCGCGGATTTGGATTTGGAAACCTGTCGCGAGCGCCACATGGATACCCTGTCGCACGTGTTTTTCACCTCGGGAAGCACGGGCGCGCCTAAAGGGTGTTTAGGCACGCGGGGCGGCTTAGCGTATTTCTGCGACGGTAAAAACGAGGCGCACTCGGTGGACACAAACTCGATCGTTTTAGTCGCGTCCCCCGCGGTTTTCGATCCCTCGTTTGGGGATTTCTTCGCAACTCTTGCGTGTGGTGCGAGCCTAGCAATTTGCGCTGCGTCCTTGACTTTATCAAACCTAGGCTGGTGCCTTTCCGCGACGAAAGCGAGTCACTTAACCGCGACGCCCACGGCACTAGGCTCGGTTTATACCGGGTCGGCTATTTATACCGGGTCGGCTAGTACAGGGTCGGCTAGTACCGGGTCTACTAGTGCAGGGTCTAATGCATACGACACCCCAGGGTCTAATGCGTACGATACCCAAGGGTCTACTATTACAGGCCACGATTCACACGACCGTACTACCCATCACGATTTGCCGCACCTGAAAGTCGTCGCGCTGGGCGGCGAACAAACGCCGTCGGCGCTTGTCGACTTTTGGATTGACAAAGTCGACATCTTGGCAAACACGTACGGCGTGACGGAGTGCGTGGTGTACCAGACGTTTTCGGTGATGGAACGGGGGTTCCCTGACTCGCGGAAATACCTAGGGAAGGTCATGGGGAACGGATTAAAACTGATACACGCGGCGGCGCCCGGAAACGACCCGCTGTTGACGATTGACGATTATTTTGAAGGTGAAAAAAACCAAGATGAAAAAAAAAACACATCCCGCGTTTCCGAGCTTTGGCTTTGCGGCCCGCAGGTGGGTTTGGGGTACGCCAGCGACACTAAAAACACACACGCGCGGTTTATGGTGATCACGGACGCGGCGACTGGGAAGACGAGCAGGTACTTTCGAACGGGGGATATGACCAAGGCGACGCGAATTAACAATTCGAGCGAGGAAAGAATAAAACACGCGACGACACGAATCGATTCGAGTCATCAGGAAAGAACCGACAAAAGCACACGAATCGATTCGAGCGAAAAAAGAACCGACGCAGTGACACGAGTCGATTCGAGCGAGGAAAGAAAAGACAAGTCCACACGAATCGATTCGAGCGAGGAAAGAACCGACGCAATCAAAATCAAAATAGACGCACAAACCAACCTCAAACCCGACCAGGCGCGAATCCTGGTCGGCCGCCGGGACGGGCAGGTTAAGATCCGCGGCCGGAGGGTGGAGCTGGGGGAGATCGAGTGCGTGCTGCTTGGTTGTTTTGGAGCAGGAGGAGGGGGTTCTTCTTCTTCTTCTTCTTCTTCTTCTTCTTCTTTGGGGATCGGTTTCATCCAAAGCGTCGCCGTGACCGTGACTGGCAAAACCGCGGATGGGGGGTCGGCGCGGTCGTTGGTGGCGTGGATGGTTCGGCCCGGAGTATTTCCCGGAAACGAGACAGAAAAAGAAACCTCCTCGGAAGACAGCGGAAACGCCGTTGACTCGGGAATCAACGGTCGGAAACCTCCCATGGTTGCTGTTACCCCGGATGCGACGACGTGTGACACCCTGCGGTGGGTGTTACAATTGAAGCTCCCGAAACACATGGTTCCCGTGTTATTCGCGTTTGTCGACAAACTTCCGGTGACGAACTCCGGGAAAACGGACCGGTCGCGTTTGGCGAAACTGCAAACGCCGGGCGCGCCGAATCGAAACGAGGGTACAGAAGAGGAACGGTCTTTTCACAAACACGAAACAAACTCTTTGTTGTTCGTTTTGGTGAAACAAATCTGGGCCGTGGAGCTGGGAGTACCGCCAACGCAAATTGAACGCGCATCCCAGTTCCTGGAACTCGGAGGGGACTCCATGGTCGCCGTGCGCGTGTGCCGAGGCGCGTGGCACGCGCTTGTTGCGACGACGAACGGAGATGAATCCTTGAGTAACGACTCGTCACCAAAAGACAAAAATAAACAACCGAACGCATTCGGCGCGCACGGCGAAGCGCTGATTGGCGCGCTCGCGCCCGGTTCCCTGACCAACGACGTGTCCGTTTCGAATTTCGTGGGGAGGTTACGTTTGGACATAGAGAACGGTTTGTTCGGCGAGACAGTGAAGGCGCGGTTTTTGCCGCCAGCCGCGGACGGCGCGCCGGACCTTTCTTCGACTGCAAACGTTTTTGTTGAAAAGTCATCCCACCAATCCGTCGGCGTTTCTCTCCTGTACCGCGCCGCCGCGGAGAACAACCCGGTCGCGGTTGAGGTGTTACTGAACAACGGCGTTCCCGTGGACGGGTGGCGTGTGGACGACAAGACGGTTGGTGCGCGGTGTACCCCCACCAGTACCCCAAATACGAGCCACAAAAGTACCCCAAATACGCACACGAATACGAGTCGTCCTACAAACACCACGCAAACGACGCCGATGACGCCGTTGCACGCCGCGTGCGCCGCGGGCGCCGAAACCGCGGCGATGGTTTTGGTTTCAAAAATGGTTTTGGTTTCAAAAACTGGTTTCAAAAAACGAATTCGATGTCGCGCGCGACGAGGCGCGACGGCCCTTTCCCTGGCCCTCGCGTCGCAGCCGCCTTTTTCGGTGGCCGGCCTTGTTGCGCTGCTCAACGGCGGGGACGGCGTGTTGGGCGACGATGGTGCCACTCAAGACCTTTCCTTTAAAAAGGGTTCGAAGAAACCGACGAAAGGCAAAACCACCGGCAAAAGCAGTTGCCTGTTCCACCTGGACGACGACAAGCAAAGTTTGTTGCACAGCGCGTGCCGTTCCGGAACGAGCGCCGGTGTTATACATTGGCTGATAGGGAAAGCGCAGGAGTTGGAAACACAACAACAAACGCAAGCTTCCCAGTTTATCCATTGGACCGACCGCTGGGGGCGAAGCGCGTTGCACTGGGCGGCGCTGAACGGCCACCGGCAGGCGTGCGTGACGTTGCTCGCGTTTGGCGCCGATCGATCGCAGCTCGACGAAAACGGCGAAACCGCCGTGGCGCTCGCGGAGCGAAGGTATGGCCGGACGGGGCTTTCCCAAAACCGGGGACACACTGTTTACCGGACCTCTTTCAGTGCACTACTCGTGACGTACGGACGCAGTTGTCAGTACTGGCAACTCTTACAAATACATCACAAGTGCACTGTTTGCTCATACAGGCTACTCGTACACTCGCGACTGACACTTTCTTTTATTCAAAGCAAAGGGCGCTTTGTTCCGCGCGAGACCGCCCGGTAAGTATTTCCCAATCACCACATTCCGCCGACTGATTGCCCATACAAGACTGACATTTATTTTGTTTCAATCAGGACGGCGAACGCGCGTCGCGGTGGGGGGACGTCGCCGCCGTGCTGGGCGGCAGCGGCACCACGAAACACCTGACGAAGAAACAGACGTGAGACGGTGTGTGTGTTTCGTGTAGATGAGAGACGCGCGCGGTTTACGGTCGGGCGTTCGTGTCTAATCGGTATCGTCCACCGAGTTTGTTCAATTCGTGTTTCTATTACTTTCAACTCGCGTGGCACCGGTCACGTGCGCTTTTTTGACCCGCCATTTCCCCTGCCGACTGCTAGACTGCTAGTTTCAATACTGCTAGACTCTTTACCGCCCAAACGCTCGGGCGGCGCGCTTCACCTAAACACGGCGACTGTCTCGACCTTCCCCGGCGTCGCGGGCGCCCGGCGTGACTAACGAGCTATGCACCGGGTACCTCATCCGTTCCAAAATCGGGGTGGCGGCACACCGCGCGCTGCGTGCTGCGGTTGGCTACATCGACGGCGTGGCGTGTTTGTGTCCTCCTTTCGCGCGGTCGGGTCCAACGCACGCGCCGCGTCGTCGTCGTCGTCGCCGTTCCCGATCTCTTCGTTCGAGGTATCGTCGCCATCGCCGTTCGAGGTATCGTCGCCGTCGCTCTCCGTGCGCGCTTCCTTCGGCGAGGGCTCGAAATCTTTGGAGTTTTGCGAACGAAAAGTGTCAGTCGTGTACGTATGGGCAAACAGGGAGGCGGGATTTGGGAAAGCCCAAGACGTACCTTTTCTCGTCAGCGCGTTTGTGTTTTCGTGTTGCGCATCGCTCTCCGCGCCCAAGAAGTGTTCCCGTAGCTTAAACGGCGCTTCGTTCGCCGCAGTTAGCTCTTTCTCCTCACGACAAAAGTGACACCGGTACCTGCGTCGGCCGTGAGGACACACCCCGCTTCCTCCGCACTCCTTGCACCTCGATTTTATGCGTCGATGCACGCAAATCCCGTTTCCCCCGCACTCCACGCACTGGCTTCTTTGCCTGCCGTGGGAACAAATACCCCCGCCCCCGCACGCCATACACCGACTCGGTGCTTTGCCGTGCTCGCAACGGCCCTTCCCCGCGCAGATCTCGCACAGCTTCTTCAGCACGCGGTGCAAACACCGACTGCCATCCGAAGACCCGCAAAGCAAGTACTCGTCGTCGTCTCCGAACATTTGGCGGAGACGACGCCGATTGCGGGAACTGCTTTGGGGGGTGACAACGGAACCACACCCGGTGAAAACCCAACCCAACGCGCTCGGCCTTTGAAACACCCGCGTACGCCACGGAAACCGAAACCAATACGCCCTGCACGCCCCTCGCGCGTCCGCGTCTGCTGTGGCGGAAGCGGCGGAGGATGAGTTAAACTCGCTTTGTTCCGATCAACCGTTGTTGCCGCGATTTCCGATGACACCCGGCGGCCTGTCAGTGCGCGGTCAGCCTTGTCCGAAGAAATGGAAGCCAATTTGAACGTTGGAAGCCACTTTGGAACATTAGAAGCTCGCCTAGTTTCGTTTCGAACACACCGCTCCGCGCTTTTCGCCGCAACCGCATCGCGATGCCTCGTCCAGCCGCGGCCTTTGACACCGGCGTTCCCGAAGACGCCTCCGGCTCCGACTCCGACCGGGACGACGTGCCCGAAGCAGAAGCAGAAGCAGAAGCAGACGGAAAGTCCCTGTACCAGATCCTGAACGTGCAAAACACCGCGACGAAATCCGAAATCAAGCGCGCGTACCACAAGGCCGCGCTCCTGGTGCACCCTGATAAGAACCCCTCAACTGACGCGGCGTCAAATTTCGTGGACCTGCAGAAGGTGTACGCGATTCTGATTGATGAGGAGAGGCGCAGGGTGTACGACGAAACCGGGAGGATCGATGATGACGGGCTGTCCGGGGATTCGTTTGAAAACCTGTACAAGCACTACCGTTCCGTTTTCAAAAAAGTAACAGAAGACGACGTCGTTACCTTTTCCAACGACTACCGGGGAAGCGACGAGGAAAAGCAGGACGTGCTGGACGCGTACGCGAAGTTCAAAGGAGACATGAAGAAGGTGTTCGAGTGGGTCATGGTGAGTGAGGAAAAGATGGACGCGCACAGGTTCGCGGATTACGTCGAGGACGATTTGAAAAAAATAAATCAAAAACCGTTTCCAGTTTTCCAAACCTGGGCCGCCGAGACGCGGAAGAAACCAGCTCCCCAAAACCCGCTGAAGCCTAGACCCAAGGCTAAGAAACAGAAAGAGGACAGTGACTCCCTTGAGACCTTGATTTTACAGAGACGGGAAACCCGGGGGGAGGATTTTTTCGCGTCGCTGGAGGCAAAGTACGGGGGTACGGAAAAGACAAAAGCAGCGAAACCGAAGCCGTTGGACAAAACACGCGCGAAAGGCGGCGTGGGGAAGAAGAAATAGGCAGACTACCACTGGGTGTTCTTTTCTTTTCAGTAACAAGCATGTAGGGTAACGTTGTGCGTTGTGGTTGCACGTACAACCGTGTATGAAACGATAGATACACCAGGGCTGTGGCGTATTCTTGGTAACAAGCACCCGTCGTGGCCTCGGCACGCGCGACCGTCGCGAAACCGTCTCGCTCGCTTCTTGGGAAATAAGTTTCCAGACTCGTTCCTGTGACGCGCTCACCGTGACGCGAAAAACCCTTTGCTCCAAACAAACCCGGGTGGCCCGCCGTGGGCGTCGGGGTTTCTGTTTTGCGAACGCGTTTTGTTTTGTTTCGACCCATTCTTCACCGCCCAGTGCGCCACGGCGCCGTCCGCGGAGGCGGTCAACACTGTTTTTGTCACAGAAAAGTGTCAGTCTTCCCGTGACTTGTATGAGTAATTAGTAACATACGTCTCGTGTTGAGCGATTTTCGTACAGTGCGCGACAGTGTTGTACTCGGAGGTGCACTTATCGTGGTGCTAACACTGCACTCCATCTGGGGCATCAAACAAGTCGTCTATAATTTGGGAAACGCGCGGGGCCGTACCTGTGGACACACCGTTTCCTTCGTAACCCGCAGTCCTTGCTTCGCAAATCGCCACGACGTCTCCCGCGTGTCCCGGCACGCCGATTGTCTGCACGCACCGCCCGTCTGAAACTCGCCACACCTTCACCGCGCCGTCGCCCTTTACCCAGAAACCGCCAGGGTTGGCTTCGCACCCGGACACGACGTGCGAGTTTCCAACCACCTGAGATTGTAAAAAGAAATGTCAGTCTCGTATGGGCAATCAGTCAGTGGAATGTGGTAAATGGGAAATACTCACCGAAACGGAAACGCAGAACCCGTCGTGCCCGCCAACGAACGTCCGCAGCAACACGAACCCTTCTTTTTTCGTAGCCACGTCGCTAATGTCCCAAACCCGCACCGCGCCGTCGCTGCCGGCGGTGAATAGTTTGTTTTGGTCGCCCGAAATCGCGAGCGCGCGAATGGCGCCGCCCGGCGCGCGCACGGAGCGCGCCGAAGCCATCGAAGGTTTTTCGTTTTCGTCTTCTTCCCGTATCGACGCGACGCGGACGCGGCTGTCCGTGTCCTGGAAAGTGTCCTGGAAAGTATCCTTAAAAATATCCTGGAAAGTATCCTGGAAACACCCACTCGGCCTCCACAGCACGAGCTGTTTGTCGTTCGACCCGGAAATCAACCCGTCCCCGTAAAACACGAGGCACGTGACTTTATCGCCGTGCTTCTCGAGGCGCTCGCACCGGCCGAAGGGCGGGTGAAATGGACCTGATTGAAAATAAATAAATGTCAGTCCCGTATGGGCAATCAGGGAGGCGGAATGTGGTGGGTGGGAAATACGTACCCGCGTTCGCGTCTGTCGCAGCAGGCGCGGTGTCACCTGGTAACTCTGGAAACGCGTCGTCCGAGGATTGTAAAAAATCATCGTCATCGTCGTCGTCGTCTGATATGTCATCAAGGGTGCTTTTCTTTTCCGTATCCATCTTCGTTGACGGGCGCTTACTCGACGCACTCGCGCGACCCGTCCCGACCGCTGTCCCCTCGCGCCCCGCCATGTTCAGTGGTAGGAAGCATTTATACAAATCGTTACTTCGTGGAACAGGCGACGCGACGTACAGATAGGCGCCGGTCGGTGACAAATCAAGTAACGCGGCGCCGAGCCGCGGGGGTCGTGGAGGTTGCGCGTGGGACCAGTGCGTGGTGTTTCGCGGTTGGGCCCTGAGGAGCATGTTCGTGGTTTCGGCGAACATCGGGTGCGGGTTCTGGAACGAGGTCAATTGGAATTGAATCTTCGCAGAACCGTCGCCGTCGCACCCGGCGTCGAGTTCGGATTCCGCGCGCGTCGTCGCGTCTCCCGCCGTAAACACGTCGAACCGCGCCCACGCGCCTGAGTCGTACACTACGACTATGTGGGGTGGGACAGAGCCAATAGCGTCGCCGCCACCAGGGACGGCCACAACGCGCGCGGCGCCGGGCGGCGTTGCGAATTGGGAAGGCGTCTGCGCGAACGCGACAGGGTGTTTCAAATTCTTAGAGTCCTCCCCCGGCCCAGTCAGCGGATACGCCGCGATTCTTCCGTCGTTGAGACCGCACCACACGAACTGGCCGATGACAACGCACGACGCGATGTTGTCCCTTTTGTCGCCGTTTTCGATTTTCTCAACCTGCGTAAGGTTCACGGCGGAGACGTTGTTGGTGTTTGGCGCATTCGAAACCGCGTCGTTTGGGTTTTTTTCGTTTCTCGACGCAGTCGCAGTCGCGTCAAAACCCGCCGAACCCGGAACGACGACTTTCGCGATGACTAACTGCAAGCCATCGAACTTCGCGGACGATTGGTGAGGTGGTAAGGCGTGATTGATGTACTGCGAAACCTTTCGGGCCTCTCTCGGTTCGATTCCCGTCCGTGGCGGCGTTTTCGGGTCGGTTCGTTGATTTGCGGCCGCTCGCTCGCGCCGCTGAAGCGTCTGTTTCGCAACCAAGGCTTGCTTGCGTTTAACTTTTTCCATCGCGGACGTTCGCGCGTTTGTGAGGAAGGTGTCACTGTCACCGCCGAAGTCGTCAATTGAGGGCACCACCACATCGCCAAAGTCGCGCATGGACGCGTCAGGAGACATTCCGTGACTGACCGGCGGACCGGGGAGGGTCAGGCGCGAGGAGGGCGCGGAACGCGGAGGAGTGTCAACGATGGCTCTCCAGGAGGGAAGCTCAAGGGGCGACCTTTTCCGGCCGATCCGAGGATGGGGCGACGGAACTCGTACCCGCGAACCACGTGGGACAGCAGCCGACGATACTGTGTGTGTCTGCGTGCCCGTGGAACTGAGAGTGCCGAGCACTTCCGGGGGTCTTTCAAAGGGTGTGTTCGATAATGCCGACCGGGGCACGGTGGTTCGACGGACACACGCTGGATGCGAGCGAGAAGGTCAACCGTCGGACCTGTCAAAAAGTGCGCACTGCGAATTTTTCACTGCGCATCGGAACAGAAGTGCGATGTCTCTCTCTACTTTGTACATCACCTCCGGTCACAGCGCGCTGGTAAAAGAAACACGGCGTCGACGACGATGTGTGTAGGCCATTCCCCGACGACGATGAGACGCAGACTACTCGTAATGTGTGGTGGTAGGTACTTGTAACGTGTGGTAGAGGTAAGTAGGTGCTTGTGATGTGCGGTAGTACGTAAGTAGGAGCGTATATTTACCCTCTCAGCACAGCCTGACTAAACAAGACGTAACCTCACGAAACCTCGCCGCAAAACCTCACTTCCCTCACTCCACCTCCAGCGGCGGCCCCGGCCGGATGCAGTTATCCCTGTCCTGGGGCGCGAAGATCAAACTCTCGTGGTCGTCCAGTTTGATCTGGTACGGCGCGTACTGCCCGGTGGGCCACGACGCGGCGCGGTACCTGTTTTTGTTTTTACAAGAAAAGGGTCAGTGGACCGTGACTTGAGTGAGTAATTACTCTGGACAATTCGCAAACAGGGAGAAGAAGTCGGGCTGAACGTCTTGTTTTCAGGTGCACTTATTGTACTGGTAAGACTTGCGTAACCGCACTCCATACGTGGCATAAAACGTAGGTGCCTGGATTTGGGAAAGCCCATCCACACGCACCACAGGGAAACCACCGTGCCGGGTTTCCACCCGTCCTCGCCTCGTTGCACGCAGCACTCCACTCTGTCGCCAACGGTGAACCGTAACTCCACCCCGGGCGGGGGCTCTCCCGGTTCCGGGTTCTCGGGTTCGGGCGGCCACCGCGCTTTCGTTCCCTCTTTCCACTGTGATTGTTACACGAGAAGTGTCAGTCCCGTGTTGGGCGTGTATTGAACGATTTATGGACAACAGTCACCGTCATCGGTCCGAACAGTCACCAGCTGAGAGATAAAACAGTGTGTCCCCGGATTTGGGAAAGCCTTACACACGTACCTGCTGGAAGTACTCCTCCGTGGGCATGGATTCGAACAAATCCGTTTTATCAACTTCCCATGCCTCACAAGGCAACCCGAAAACCGTCCCGCAGTTGCCTTCGTAGATTATGCGGACGATCGTGTCGATTGGCGCGCAATCAGGGTCTCCGCACTGGGCCTGGTTTTGAAAAGTGGTTTTTGGGGGAGGGTTAGATGGGTGGTAGACGATCGCGGTACCCTCGGGGTCAAAAAGCTTTTGGAATCGTCGATCCGCGGAACCAGAAAGAATTTGTGGCCCGATTGTGTACCAGTGCCCGTACCTCCTGGATGTCAATCACGCACGCCCGCGATTTCAGGTGCTCAGCGGGGACGTGTGACTCGACCCAGCCTCTGATTTTGATTATGGCAGCCTGCGGGGGGGGGGGATGACGGGGTCAGCGGGTGTCGTACGCGCGTGCCATGAGGTGTCGGCGAGACGCGCACTCCGAGAAATTACCAAGCACGGCGCGCAGGCAGATCCACGTACCTTGCGGCGCTTATCCTCCTCCGCTTCCGCCGAGGCAGGCATCTTGAAAGGACCCCCTTTCATCATGGTCGGCGGTGAGGACGCGCTCCGGAATGTGGGGGTCGGGGACGCGCGCTTGCGCGGAAAGGAAGTGCGGGAAGGTCGATTGTTTGCGCGCCGTCTTTGACGCGCGCGCGACGAACTGAAAATTTTAGGCGCCAGCGGGAGGCTGGAAAACAGGACACGGCATCATCGTCTCCTTCCTCTCATCACTCTGAGTCGCGCCGGTGCGGTGTCCGGACTCCGGAGCGCGCGCAACTGCAACGACCGCGTGCTCACGCCGCTTGCTGTTCAGTGAAGGTCGCCCGCCAGACGGCCGGGGTTCGGGAAAGGCGCCGGTTCTTCAAGCCCGACCGTACTTCGCGGATCGTGCCTAAGGAAATCACGAAACCATGGCGTTCTTCAAAGGCGTCATGAACTACGTGTTCAACGAGCTCCTTGTTGATGCGCTTGCGAACAGCAAGAGCTTTCAGCGGTTCGCGGTAAGGACGGACAAGGCGCTGAAGGAGGCGCAGGCGAGTGGCAAGATTTCGAGCCTAACGGACGCGCCCACGGAGGCGGCGAAAACCATGTCGGAATTCTCACGAAGCGTCTGGGCCACGGTCAAGCAAGAAGCCGAGGCGCTTGAGCGGAAGGCGGGCGAGGCGAGCGGCAAGGGGCCGGGACGGGGGGGTAGTTGACATTTAACAGAAAAACGATCAAGTGACGGGAGGTAATATTGTGATGCGTTAGGTATCACAAGTATCGTATCGTTAGGTATCAAGTCCAGTAGTAAAGGTACCATTCAATGCATTCAAGGCCGTGCAATAATTCATGCGTTAATTAATCCAACCGCAGCAAGCGTCTCACCCGCTGAACTGGCACCCCGTCGCTCCCGGCCAGCACGCCGTGCCGGTCGGATCCCGCGCCCCAGGGCCGTACCCCGGCCGCCCGGGGTAGTACGGCCGGTAGTTCGCCGCCGGGTCCGCGCGTACCGTGCACCGGCGCATGACGACTCCTTTGATTGAAACCGACCCGGTCGCGACCGCCGCTTCGCCGGCGTGTCGGTCCGACGCGAAGACGTTTTTCCCCACGCTCTTCCCGCCGCAGTCCAGGGTGACTTTTTGCGCGTTCTCCGCCCACACCTCCAGCATGTGGCCGTGCGGCTGCAACTCCCGGTTCCCCTCGCCCCAATAAACGCCGTCCTTCAACACGCACCGGTCCCGGTTCGTGGAATACCCGAAACCCTGAGATACCCAAAAGAACGTGTCAGTCTTTCGTATTGTTCGTAACTTGTATGAGCAAACAGTCTACTTGTGATGTATTTGTAAGAGATGCCAGTACTGGTAACTGTTACCAGTAGTGCACTTAGACAGTGAAAGAAGGTCCGTAAACGGTGTTGGGATTTGGGAAAGCCCCAACACGTACCTTCGCGCCGTCGCCGCCGTCGTAGGCCTTGCCGCCGTACAAAGCCCCCGTCCTCTTTTCCCGCCGGTCGACCGACCGCACCGCACGCCCGGTGTACCCCTGGTCATACCCAGTTGGCGTGTTCATGTCATCTCCGCCGCCGGTCGCGTCAGGGCGTTGGCCAGCCGTTTCGTCCCCGAAACGGCTGCTTCCGTCTGGAATTGAAGGGTCAGGGTCGCCGCCGTTCGCTTTTTTGTACACGTAGTAATCCCGAGCCCCACTCAGCGACGCGTCGATACACTTCTGAATCGTCCGGTACGGTCGCCCCGCGGTACCCTGACCGGTGCTGTCGCTGCCACTCGGTGATACGTAAATGTCCGAATACATGAAGTAAATGCAATCCGACTGCGGGTGGCCTTGGTTCACGTTGCCGCCGTTCCCGGGGAAAGCGCCCGGCCCGACGTCCAGGTTGGACGAGCTTCCACTTAAACTCAGGGAGTTCGACGTGCTTTGCCCGAACTTTGATTGTTACACGAAAAGTGTCAGTCTTGTAAGGCCACGTGTATTACGTAATTACGGGCGGGCAATCGGCAAACGGCGTGTTTGGATTTGGGAAACGCGCAATACGTACCTGGTACGTGCCGTGCCCGACGCCCTGGTCATACACGGTGGCTTGGTCCACGGCAACCAGGGTAACGTTAGGCACACACGTGTAGCTCATCCCTTTGTTGTTCCCGTCAATTTCGATTTTGAAAACCGTGCCTCCGCTTAGGTAAGCAGTCGCCTTGGCGCCGTGCCCCGACCCGCCGCCCGAAAAAACAACAACAGGCGGCTTGTTGTACCCGGCGCCCGGTGTGTCGATCACGATTGAGGTGACGTAACACCCCAACGTCGTGGCGCACGTGGTAGTGTTCCCTGACAGCACGGCATGTGCAGTAGCACCGGTACCCGGTGCGCCTCCGGTGGATGACCCGTCCAGGTACAACAACCCGCCCGTTCCGTCGTTCGCCGTGCCAAACCCGTACGCGGCGTCCAGGCCGTGTCCTTGCAACCCCTGGAACTCCAACACCGGCGGGTTGTTGCTCACGCGACACCGGTTCATCTCCGCCTCGGTCAGACCGCTGGTGCTCCAGATCCAGTACCCCATGTCCTCGTCAAGAGTCGGGTCTTTCGTCACGTCCCGGTACCCCACGTGCGTCCGCGGCGCGTCTCGGTCGGTAGCGGAGGTCACGCCAAACTTGTGGTAGTTGTTACTCACCCTGATTAGCTCTTGGTGGCCGGGTTTTATGCTCCCGTCCATGAACGCTTTGCCCAGGGGAGGCAACAAAGGACCGCGGTCCTCCGGGTTCCGCATTTCAGGACACAGATAACAGGATTTCCAACCACTCGCTTTGCTCGTTGCCGGGTCAGGGCAGTCGGCCATGGTCTTGACGCACTCCTTGTCGTCCACCCCCGGTAACCGCCCATTCCTGATCCCCGGGACGCCGTAAAACGAGTCCCCCCCGTTCGGGTACCGCGCAAACTCCACGTCGTACGGCGCGGCCTGCGATTGGGAAAGAAATGTGTCAGTCGCGAGTGTTACGTACGGGTGTTTTGTGCTGGACGATTTATGCACAGTGAGTAAACAGTCGTGACTCTCTGGTGCACTTATTGTATTGTGACCGCACGTATTGTGTTGGTAAGACTTGCGTAACCGCACTCCACTACCCTACTCCATTGTAGTGGTAAGACTTACGTCACTGCGTTCCGCAAACAGTGGCCGTTGCATTTGGGAAACGCGCAACACGCACCGTCGACAGCGCCCCGGCCGGCCAGCTCCCGTGCGCCGCTTCCGGGTCCAGCTCATCAACCCCCTTGCCTTGCTTCGAGTAGTGCCCTACTTGCCATGGGTCACCCCGGGTGGCATTGCCGTTGCTCCACTCGTTTGCGGTGACCCGGAGGTACGGTTTTCTAGGAACGAAAGTTATTACTGGCGCCGTCGCGTAAAACGCCCCCGGGAAAAGCAAATCCACGCGGACCACCGCGCCTTGCGTTGTAAAAGAAAAGTGTCAGTCCCGAGTCTTGAGTATGAGCAAACAGTCAGAGAGTTGGATTCTAATCAGTGCACGTGTTCTAATAGTACAGTCAAAGAGGGGCAGTAAACAGTGGTGGGATTTGGGAAATGCAGCACGTACCTTGGCCCTGGCACCGCGCGAAGGAGCGGTCGCATTTCGGGTCGTCGCCAAGCACCGCGACCGCGCGCGCGTGCGTGCCGGGGGAAACTTTCGGGAGTTTTGCCAGAAAAGTGTCAGTATTGCATGGTCAAACAGGGAGGTGCGATTTTGGAAATGCAACACGTACCTTTCGCGTTCGCGGCGCCGTTTGAAACGTCGCCCGTACCGAAACAGGACTCGCCGCCGCCTGGACAGGTAAAAACAACCTCCGGCGGTACCAAAAAACCACTGCCTCCGTCCTGCACGGTGACCACGGAGACTTGCTTTTGGGCCGTAACTGAGGTGAGCACCGCGGTTCCGGAGGCGCCGCCTCCCCGGTTGTACCCGCGGCCGCCGCTCACCACGGTGACGGTAGTAATCGCGCCGTACTGGTCGATGGTACAATTAACCACCCCGCCAGTACCGCCGCCGCCTTGCAACGTAATGGACGGCGGCGTCGCGTACCCCCGGCCCCCGGACACGATCGCGACCGAAGAAACGCTGTCCCCGACGTCGGTGTTTGAAACGAACCCGGTCACGTCAAGCATCGCACCCGACCCGACGCTTCCCGGGCTCCCGCTCGGGTACTTACGATAGGTAAAACAAAGTGTCAGTCTTGAGTCTTGGGGTGTACTGTATATCGCGATGTATGGACAAACGGTCACCAGCTTCGGTAAAACAGCGCACTTGTGATGTATGTAGTTGAACATGTGCCAGTAAATGTTACGGCCGTAGCGCACTCAAAGAGGGTCCGTAAACCGTTTTTGGATTTTTGTCGGGAAATACGAACCTGTGCCGCGCTCGCAGAGGGGCCAAACCCGGGCGTCACGCAGACGATCTCCGTGGATGAAATGTACTGAACTCGCCCGCCCAGCTCCCCAACAACATGGCTGACGTCATCCTCCACGTACGTCCCGTGCGACCCCCCAGAGGACGTGACCCCCCCGAACTTGCACTTCAAGTACTTCGACGGTAAGAAGTTGGTGCCGGTTACCGTGACCTCCGTGTTCCCGCCGAACGGCCCGCGCGCCGGCCACTTGCTGATTCCGAAAAAAGAAAGTGTCAGTCTTGCGTACGGGCAAACAGGGAGGCGGGATTTGAGTAACTGGAAAGGCCGTACCTTCGCTGTTGCGTCCCAATGTGCGTCACCGTGGGGATTTTGTCCTGGTACTGGAACATGACAAACGAGTCGTTGTGGTAGCTACCGCCGTCGTCGTTGGAGACGCGGATCATACACTTGGTGTGTCCGATTTGTACCCCGACCCGCGCCGGAACGGGGTGCGCCGGGGATTCGCACCGGAGTTCGGTGTAGTCCTTCCAAGTCGCCCTTACCCACGGCGAGAACGTGACGTTGTCGATGCCCGTGAGAAGCTGGCCGTCCACGGTGTAGTTCGTACCGGACACAGGGTCCTGGTCGGAATCAAAAAAACACTGCCACTGGCACCGCAAGTGCAAATGCGGGTAGAAGGTTCCGGTGACGGGCGGGCCGTTGCCGGTCGAAACCGGGTCGACGTTGAACGGGTGCGGCGCGCCAGGGCCTGATTGTAAAAAATAAAGTGTCAGTCTCGTATGGGCAAACGTGGAGCCTATGATTTGGAGTTGGGAAATACGCACCGCCGACCGGGCCGTTGTACTTCAAACCGAAGCCTGGGATTGATAGGTCGTATGGTGTATCGACGCCCGCTTTGGCCCAGTCAAGCCCTTTGGCAGAGATGGTGACGTCGGTGCCTCCGATGTACGGCCCCGTTTTGTTATCCGCGGCCCAGTTCTCGACAATACCCAGCGGGTTCAACCCGCCCACAAACTCCGAGTTCACGCAATCGAAACACCCCGGCTTGCTGTTGTCGAACAGGAACTTTAGGAACGTCCCACTGCCTTTGGTGAACACTAGGGGCCAGCCGCTGTACTGCCGCCCGTCGTTGCTCACCGTGAACTGCGCCACGGAAGGCGTCCGCCGCTGCGGCGTCACGCATCGCGCCTCCGAATCGGAAACGTAAACCAAAGCGACCTCGTCAAACTCGTTCTCGGAGGCGAAACGACACTGGGGTTGTGGTTGATAGGGGAGGTTGATAGGTGTTTGGTGTCGTGGGATAGGTGTCAGTGGGATATTTGTGATAGGTGTCAGTGGGATAGGTGGTTAGTGTCAGTGGTTCAAAGGTGTACAGAGTGTCAATATTTTGATTTGAAACACGGTCTTCGTTTCTGAGAGTGAGGAATGTTGATTTGCCCTCGTCATTGGAATGATGGAACGTAGTCGTACCTTCGCCTCGGGTGAGCGCTTGAACCCGGAGCCGTACACGGTGACTACAGTACCGCCGGAAATGTGGCCTTTGGGTGGGGAGAGCCACGAAATCTGAGGTGGGTGGTGGGAAGGGGGGGGTCAGCGTTCGATCGCGAAAGAAGAGCTTCTCGAGAAGAGAAAAAAAAAGATGAGTCGGCGAATGGAGCGCGTCACCTCTCGGTCGGCGTGCATACCGGGGCCGCGGTATGCACGAAACACGGGTTCGTCGCATCACGCACCGCCGGTGGAATCCCGAAGTCCTCGCTGATGCCGTAGTAGTCGCTCTGTCCGTAAACACAGGGGGTGGAGACCAGGCACGCCATGGCGAGGAACACCACCTTCGCGAGGCGAGCCCCGTTGTTGACATGTTGAGCCATCGCTCCACCACAACACGACGCCCGTCGCACACGTCCCAAATCCGCGCGCATGGGCCACGCGGTTCCGAAGCTGACGCCGGAATCGGAACACGCGGTCGACGGAACCACGCCGCGCGACCAGTGAGACGGGGGCGAGACGGGCACCGCACCACACTGACGAGTCTGGGCTTGAGAAGGCAGTGCTCTTTCGTCGCTCCCGCCAACGAGCTAATTTTTTCTGTTTTCTGGGACGACGAAACGCTTTCCAAATCTGCGCGCCCCACTTTCGTGCGCACGTCCCCGAACGACCTGTGAAAGAGCGCGTCATGCCGACGCGTTCGTTCTGGGACGCTGTGCTAAGCGGTCTAAGTACGTACCCTCCCGTTTCTTTCACGCGCGTGCCACGTGGCAGCCTCCCACCGGAAGCGTACCTGTCCAGACGTGATCTTCATTTTTGGCACGTGCGTTTTTGGGTGGTTTTCCCCATTGTTTCCTCGTTCGGGACGATGAGACGGAGAGACGCGAGTGACCCCCCCGTCGCGCGACCATCACGAAAAAAACGCTACCCGCGAGGACACGGAGTCGTACTGTCACAGAGCAACGCACTGGAGTACCCCCGGAACCGGACCCCAGCCGGACGAGACAAACAACAACCCTGACCCACGACGTCTCGTCATCTTTCTCCCCACACATCATCATCATCGTCTCCCCTCTGTGGCCAAAAACACCGCACCCGAAATACCCAAAACCAGCGCTGTGGGAATCCGTGCGCGACGTGAACGAACCGGACGACCGCGGCCGGACGCTTCTATACGTCTCCGCGCGCAGACGCGACGTGTCCTTCGTCACCAAGGCGCTGGCGCAGAGCTCGGGGGATACCGTGGATATCACCAACCGCGCGGGGAAGAGGTACGCGAAAGAGGGGCTTTTTTTTTTGTGTTTTCTTTTTGGTTTTTCAGTCGTTCTTTTTACACAAACCCTGACTAACTACGCACACAACAAATAAAAATTCCCGGAAATCCCGACGCGACGGTCACAACCTCGCGGGTCCAACGCAGTACGGATCACGTTTACCAGGGCCCTGGCAACTGTTACAAATACGTCACAAACGCGCTGTTTACTGCCCCTGGTCGACTGCAGTACGGCTGTGACGTTTCCTGGCGGGCCCTGTGGTAAATTGACACAGGGCCCTGGTAACTGTTACTACGGTACCTGTTACGAACCCGCACTCGCACATGGGGACTGACCTTTTTCCGTCCCACTCGCAGCGCTTTGTACGCCGCCGCGATGGGCGGCGACCCCGAGATTTTAGAGCTGTTGTCGAAAGCGGGCGCGGACGTGGACAAGGTGGATTTTTACGGGAAGTCGCCTTTATGGTCGGCGGCGTACCACGGCTGCGCAAGCGCGGTCACCCGGCTTTTAATTCTGGGCGCCGACGTGAACAAAAAAGACGACGAAGGCGTCACCCCGCTCATCGCGGCGGGCGCCGGCGAGGGCCGCAACGGGAAAAGCGCGGTGCGGCAGGTGCGGGGCTTTCCCAATCATCACATTCCGCCGACCGATTTCCCATACAAGACTGACACTTTTTCGTTCACACTCAGGGCGTTACTAATCTGCTCACGCACAGCGACCCGAGCGAGCTTTTACTTGACGCCGAGGAGCTCGTCACCGGGTGTACCGCGGTGTGGGCGGCGGCGGCGAGCGGTACTACTGGGGTTTTGCTTGAGTTAATAGCCGCGGGCGCGGATGTCAACTCCAACAACAAATTCGGCCGGTCGCCGCTGCAAGCCGCGGCGGCGGGCGGGCACTGCGAAACCGTGTTGCTTCTGATCGCGGCCGGTGCCGAGCTGGACGCGTGCGACGACGACGGCGAAACCGCGCTTTACGCGGCTGCGTTTGAAAACCACCCCGCGACCGTGGTGGCGCTGGTGTCCTCGGGGTGCTGTGTTGACGGAGACGTTGTTGACGACGGTGGTTTGAGTGTGACTGAATGCCCATACGAACCAATCTCGTCAGAGACCCCGAACGCGATGGGCTCGCCATCGCTCACCAAGAAGTCGTCAATCGGCAAAACGCACGGCCACAGCACTCCGCCGCCGTTGGTGGGGGCGTGCTGGCGAGGCAACGCGGCGGCGGTGGCTGCTTTGTTGGCGGACGGCCCTGGTGAGTGGCCGGATTTAGAGCGGGTCACGGATGACGGAAGAACTGCGCTCACCGCGTCGTGCTGGCGCGGGCACCACCACTGCGTGAAGTTGCTGTTGGGTACGTGTATCATCTCTCCTGTGTCTTCGAACCGAATACTACCTACATTACTCCGTGCTAACCCATACCCTCGACACCCCTAAACAGCCGCAGGCGCCGAGGTGAACCACCCCGACGCGGACGGGCGCACCGCGCTGTGGGCGGCGGCGCGGGCGGGCGACGCGACGAGCGTGAAGCTGTGCGTATTGCGCGTTTCCCAAATCCGGCGGCACACTGTTTTACCTCTAACGCGCCTGTGACTGTTGCCCATACATCGCGATATACTCGTCCTGAGAAGGGCGCATTACCGGATGCCGATTGGGGAGCCCGTAGCTACGTAATACACGCGGTCTTACAAGACTGACCCTTTTCTTTGGCCCAATCAGGTGCGTGGAGCGAGGCGGGGACGTGGATCAGAAGGACGCGCGGCGGGACGCTTTTAGCGCCGGCGCGGGTGTCGCTACGTGCACTCCTCTTTTCGCGGCGGTTTGGCAAGAGGAACACGACGCGGTGATGGCTCTTTTGCGATCCGGCGCGGATCCGTCGGTGGGCGACGGCGAAGGAAGGTCGCCTCTTTCGCTGGTGGAGTGCGGCTCCGCGGACCACAGCGAGAACACGCGGCGGATTCGCGCGGCGCTCGTCAACGCGGTCATTCAAAGCGAGAAAAGCCCGGAGACGTTGTTGGATGGGCGCGCGTTTCGGGCGAAACAGGCGGAGACGCAGGCGCGACGGGCGCAGAGCTGGGCGGAAAAGCGGGCTTTGCGGAAAATAACCGCCAGGGAGCTGTACGTGGCGAACGACGGTTTGGACGCCGGCGGCGATTTGTACGACCTGAGTGACTTGAGCGGAAACGAGTCCGACGCTTTTGACGCGCGAGACGCTGAAGGCGCTTTTGATGCGCGAGATGCGCAAGATGCGTACGGCACAACGGAAGTGTCACGAGTTAACTCCAGTCAAGTATCACGAGTTAACTCGTCAACACCAAAAGCAGACCCACCAAGCATCCAACTCAAGTCAAAGGAAAACCAAGCGCGCCGGTCCAAGAAACAGCGCGTGGCGGCTTGGCGCGGTTTGCGGGCGATTCGGAATGCGGTTTTCGTTTTCCGGGACGCCGCGAGGGCCGCGCGGGACGCGGAACGCAACGCCACGGCTCGCATCCTACGCAGTGAGGTAACAGGAAACGGAAACGCGCTTGGAGATATCAGCAACACTGATACGGGGGACAAAAGAAACGTGGCGTTGAGCAAACAGTCGCGTCCGCGCCGCGCGCAGAAAAAGACGCCCGAGTTGTCGGCTTCCGAAATCGCCAAACTCGTAAAGTCGGCGGACGAAAAGCGAGGTGTCGTGCGCGCGCTGCTCAAAGCGCAGGCTTCGCAAATTCGGTCGTCATTGAAAGACCTTCCCGATGCGCTGGAACGTATACGAGCTTGTGCAAACGCAGCGGCGAAGGAAAAGGAAAAGGAACGCGCGGTGCGTACGGCGCAGCAGTCCGCGATCAGCGCGACCGGCGGACCGGTGGCCGGGGCTAAGCCGCGTCGCAAATCCATGTGGCAGCGCATCAGCTTTGCTTCCAACAAAATCGGAGCAGCCGGCACCGTAGTTACCCTGGCGGACGACGACAGCGAAGACGACGAGGGCTAGGGTTTTCACGCTGCTCGTACCCGAGGGCGGTTCGAATCAAAAGCCACGAGGGCGGTGCTGGGGAGCGAATAGTATGTTCCGAAAGGGACCGGAAAGGAGAGGGAGGCGGGAGAGATGAAATACTGATGAAAGCGCTCTGCAGGTGGCTTAAATATTACTCAGAGTACAGTACTCGAGTACTAGGTATTCGTCAAAATTGAAACGCACTTTTGGTTTCGGACTTCTTTTCCAGAACTTTTGTTTCTTTCCCCCGAAACCCGAAACATCTGCCAGACATCGGACGCGCACCAGCTCGGTACCGCGACTACGCTCGAACTCACCTCTGTTGCGTCTCGCGCGTGTCCCCGTCCCGTTGCGTTTCGGTCGTGCCACTCGTTGTCTCGGCAGAGCGCGAAGGGAACGCAACGGCGCGATGGCGTCCCAATCGTTTCCGGTAATCACGCGATGTGCATTTGGTGGTCTCGGAAAGGTTTCCTGCGACAAGACTGCGAAGAGTGTTCGCCGCGGGTCTTCCCAGGGTGGGTCACGCACCGCCCCCAGAGTGAATGCGTCCTCGTCCCCTCCCACCACCCTGGGCGGGATGTGCCGCATGGACGACGGGACGTGGGACGGCGCGTTACCGCCCCGGTGCCGCGTCTCCAAAGTCGCCGGCAAATCTCCCGACACCAAACCTCGCCGAAACTCAACGGTCAGCGAAGCGTCGCGGAAACTCGAAGCCGCGGTTTCGTTGATGAGCACCGAGGCTTACCACTGCGAGGACATCGCGACGGAAGAAACCCACGAAGCGCCTGACTTCTCCTGGACCCCCACAGGCTTTATTCCGGACCACGAGAACAACATCATCGCGCACTTGTTCGGGGGTGGGGCCGCCTGCCAGGCTGAGGCTTCGGCGGAGGGGAATCAGTCGAGCCAAGTTTTGTTTGGGAGTGATGGGGACGAAAAAAGCGACGACGCGGCGGAAGCCGCCGCGCTCATCGCGGTGTTTGAGAGTGATAAGCCAAACCAAGAAATCGTCACCGCTGAGACCACGATGCAGCAGACAGACGTAACGAAAGAAATCGCCCCGAAACGGAGCTTAGCGCTGTCGAGGTACAAAGACGGTACTCAACACGGTCCTTCGACTTCCAGTGAAGATTGCGAAGATTCAGAAAAGAAAGAAGAGATGGAAAAGGTGGTTCCAAAGATGAGCGCAGAAGAGGTTGTTTCCAAACCCAAAAAGAAAAAGCTCAGCGGCGTTCCCATTATTTTCGTCACCTCCGAAGTCGCGCCTTACAGCAAAACAGGCGGCCTAGGTGATGTGTGCGGCGCGCTCCCCAAAGCCCTGGCAGCGAAAGGCAACGCCGTGGTGGTTGTGTCGCCTCTTTACGAGGAGTTTGCGGGGGTCGCGCCGACGGATTTTTCGTGCCAAGTAAGTTTGGGACACGAAACACACACAATTAGGTACTGGCGCCAACACAAACACGGCGTGACCTATCTCTTCGTGCAGCACAGCTCGCTGCAGCGAGGGGGGGGGGGCAAAATCTACGGCGACGCTGAAGGCCCGTACAGCGACAACGCGTTTCGCTTCGCGCTTCTTTCGCTAAGCGCGATCGAAGCGCCGCTTTGCGTGCCGTGGGGTGAGTTGTTTTTCGGCGGCGGTGTTGTCGGTGCTGCTACTAAAAAGAACTTCACGTTCACCTCAGCACCTGTTTTCGTGGCGAACGACTGGCACGCCGCTTTGACGCCCGTGTTTCTCACCGCCAGGTACCAGAGCGTCGCCCGTTCCGCTTTACAAAACAGACTGGATTGGGCGCCGGAAGGGTCGTGCGAAGCAATCGCCAGGTACGTATTGGGGCTTTTCCAAATCCAGGCACACTGTTTGATGCCCCGTTCGTGACTACACTAGTCATTAAAAAGAAGTATATGTACATCACAAGTGCACTGTTCGGCCCGATTACTCTGACTGTTTACTGATACACATTACGAAGTACACCTATACTCAAGACTCCAAGACTGACACTTTTCTTTACACGCACAGAGCGACTTGCGTCACGATCGTGCACAACCTGTTCCACCTCGGTATTTTTCCCGCGGACCTGTACCGGAGTCTTCACCTGCCCGAGCTGCACGGCAAGGAGTGGTTCCCCAGCCTTCGGTGGAGGTGGGGGGCGGGCCGGGGCGAGAGCATGAACTTTCTGAAAGCCGGCTTGGCGTTGTCCAGCGCGGCGGTTTTGGTGTCGCCCACGTACGCCAAGGAAACGCAAACCAAACTATTGGGGTGCGGGATGGACGGGGTGTTACGTTCGGTGGGAAACTTCGGAAGTGACGCGGATTTCGGGGTGATGAACGGCGTGATGTCCGGCAACCTGATAGGCGTCGTGAACGGGGTTGATTTGCAGGAGTGGAACCCGGGAACTGACATACACTTGGCGCAGTGTTACTCGGCGGACTTAGCGCCGGGCGAGACGTTTACGAACGCGTCGACGGGAAAAACCGTGTTCGACGTGATGGCCGGCAAAGCGGCGAACAAAGCGTCCTTACAACGCGAGCTTGGGTTACGGGAAGACCCGTTCGTGCCGCTTATCGGGTTCATCGGGCGCCTGGATTCCCAAAAGGGGGTCGACGTGTTGTTGGACGTCGTGCCGCGATTAGTCGAGCTGGTGAGTATTTCCCAATCACCACATTCCGCCGACTGATTGCCCATACAAGACTGACATTTATTTTTTTACAATCAGGGCGCACAAGTCGTGTTACTGGGAAGCGGCGACCCCGGTTTGGAAAACGGTTTGCGCCAAATCGAAATGAACTTCCCAGGAAATGCGGTGGGGTGGGTCGGGTTTTCGGTACCGGTTTCGCACCGAATCACGTCCGCGATTGACATTCTCGCCATGCCGTCGCGGTTCGAACCCTGCGGGTTAAACCAGCTCTACGCGATGCGGTACGGGACTCTGCCGGTGGCGCACAAAACAGGCGGGCTAAAAGACACGGTCACCCCAGACGTCGGGTTCCCCTTCGCGCCGTGCAACCGCGACGCGCTTTGTGTCGCGATGGAACACGCAGTGTGGACGTACCGTAACGACCAGCCTAAGTGGCAAAAAATGCGCCTCCGGGCCATGCGCAAAGACCTGGGGTGGGACGTCGCGGCGGATAAGTACGAGCGCTTGTTGAAAAGGGTCGCCGCGCCGGCGCCGCACGCGCTGAATCACGAATCGCTTCGCGAGTCAAACTCGGCGCTGGCGCAGATCCGGGCTTCGGAAGACACCTCCTCGGAGTGGAAGGACGCGGAAAAAAGGGCGGAGAAGACGCGAATACGAGCGTCCAATGCGCCCGACCGGGATACCAGGGAAGCAGAGACGACGACAAGCGAAGGCGAAGACTCGTGGGCGAGAAAAGTGCAGGAGACGCTTAAAAACTTGCTCCGAATCTAGTTGCTTCACTTGGTACAAGGCTTATTATTAATACAAGACACGAACGGGGTAACCTCCAAAGGCGGTGGTTGTGCTATACTCATTTCTTACCTCTGCTCGCCCCGAGCCCTAGGAACAGTCCTATCGCCACTGCGGTGCTCGCGACGCTGGCGGTTTCGTCCGCCGCGGTCGCCTTCGCGCCGAAACGCCGAAGGCCGGTTTTTTTATTTCCGGGAGAACTCATTTGTCGATTCACCAGGGCGTCCCACGGGTTTCGCGTCGTCGCCAACGCCAACGTCTCGACGCATCTCGCGGGAGCCGCTGCGACGAGAATCGCGGTCGCGAACGCGGCGAATGCGAGCAGAGCGGCGGACGGTGTTTTTTTCTCGCGTGTGGATGCACCGACACGCTGGTCATCAAAGGACTTCGTCGCCTTATTCATCGCGCCAGTCGTGACTAGGCGCGGTTTCGCGCCAACGACACACAGTCTGCGTCTTGATTTCCGTTCGGTGCCGCGCGTGTACGCTAGCGGCGCGACGACGGCGAACGTCGCGACGGCGGGCATGTTCGAGTAATACGGATGTGTGGTGGCGTGGGCGCAGAGCGTCGCGCGCCTGCCGTACTGACGCGCTTCTGCTTTTCGTGGGACTCGAAGGCAAAAGAAATATTTTTGCATCTGCTTTTTGTCGAACCGTGGGGCGCCCAATAGGGATACCAGGGAAGGGCACGATGCCCGCGATGGTAAGTCGTGGACGCGCTGAGTCAACGATACTCTCAAAAACACGCTGCGAGTCGTTACTTAAGTAGACGATCGGGAAATTTAATAAAGAGGTTCAGGGCAGCCGTTCGCTATGGCCCAATTTACTAACACGAGTTGACCTCTATCTCTCGCCCACGTTAGCGTTTGTGCGTCCCACGGGCAGCCGTTCGCGCGCAACCACTTCAGCACCTCGAGGTGCCCGCACTCCGCCGCCCCACGACACGTGTAGACGTCCCACGGGCAGCCGTTCGCGCGCGCCCACTGCAGCACCTCGAGCTGCCCATACCTCGCCGCGTATGCGCACGTCAGAACGCCCCACGGGCAGCCGTTCGCGCGCAACCACTGCAGCACCTCGAGGTGCCCGCCCTGCGCCGCTAACGCGCACGCATACTCATTCCACGGGCAGCCGTTCGCGCGCGCCCACTGCAGCAACTCAAGATGACCTCTCCGCACCGCCTCCGAACACGTTTCCTCGTTCCACGGACATTCATTCGCGCGCGCCCACTGCAGCACCTCAAGATGCCCGCTCCTCGCCGCAAACGTGCACGTCCACTTGTTCCACGGGCAGCCGTTCGCGCGCGCCCACTGCAGCACCTCGAAGTGTCCTCCCCTCGCCGCCCACGAGGACGTATACTCGTTCCACGGGCAGCCGTTCGCGCGCAACCACTGCAATACCTCGAGGCTTCCGCTCAGCGCCGCCCCCTTGCACGTCATCTCGTCCCACGGGCAGCCGTTCGCGCGCGCCCACTGCAGCACCTCGAGATGCCCGCCCCTCGCCGCTGCCCAACAAAGGTATTTTTGACGCGACAGGTGACCTCTCCGTTGCAGGCGCTTCAACGCGCTTAAACATCCGAGATTTACGGCGTCAAGCTCGTCAAGCTCCTCAAACGCAAGCCCCGTCGCCGCCACCACGTCGCGCATCGCACAGCTCACCGCTGGGAGCCGTGCGAGGTCGGCGGGATCGGCGAAATGCTCAGATCTGAGAACGTGCGTGACGACGATGTCGTTGAGAAGGCCGGGGATGGCCTCGCCCGCGTTAGCCGCGTTAGCATCGCGGCGCTCGCGCGTCCTCTTGCGCGCGCGAGTCTCCACACCGAGCGTCGCGTTGGAAGACATCGTGGAGGGTGGCGTGTGCGCGTCGTTGTGCGTGAAGGCGTACGTGCAAAGCGTTCGAAATCGAGCGAAAACTTCATTTACTAAAATGAGACAGGCTGGCCAAAAAACTCACGCGGTCTTCTTCATTCGTCCCTCCCTTCCTCGACACACACCTCAGACGCGCAGACCGCCACGTCCGTGACCCTCGCCGTCGATACGTTTGAGTGCGTCGCTCGTTCCAGTTGATAGGCTTCTTTTGTTGTCTAACACCCGAACGTTCATCCTCCAAGCATAGTAGCGCTTCTACGCGCTTCCGGAGATTTCCACCACACCCAATTCCCAAAATGACCAAGACTCGCGTCTCGACTCGACGCGTTCAACACGCCACCGCCGGTGCCGCGTCCAAGGACGCCGCCGCCGCCGTCGCGCGACGGCCCGCGCCAAAATCCGAAACCTCCGGTCTCACGAAGAGACGCCGGCGTTTCTTCCCGCGCGCGATATCGAACGTTCTCGCGACTCTCTCGAGTCTCGGCATTCACGGGAATGCGGAGAAGAAACTCTCGCCCAAGAAACTCTGTGCCAAGCCGTCCAAGCCGTCGTTTCGTTCCAAACGAGTCCCACCCAGACGTGGTGGTTCCACCAAAGCCGGGAACAAACCGGCTGCGGCGAACCGGACGACGCGCAACACGACGCACGCGCGGGACACGAAGTCGAAAGCCGATGGACGCAAGCGTTCCACGTTCCACAAAGAAACTGGACGACTTTCTGCTTCCAAAAAAAAGGCTTCCAAAAAACAACAAAAAATCCCCGCCGCGCCTTTCGTCACCACGCGCGCGGTGATGCGCCGGTACGCGGAGCAGTGTCGCGTCAAAGATTGCTTGCACCCGCTCGCCGCTGTCCTTGTCGAGCTAGGTTTTCCCGTCCTCGACACGTTTGGATCGATTCTCGACGATACGAACGGAGTTTCGATAAACAAAAAAACGCAAAAGAAATGTTACCAGCGACGACGTCCCCGTCCCGTTTCTCGCCCGGCCCACCCTTCCCAAGCGCCTTCCTCCATGCTGTTCTCGCCGATCAGGCTGGATGACGATGGTGATGATGTTGATGATTTCGAGAGCGACGATTGCTTACAGACTAATTACGCATACGGTTCTACCAACCAATTCATTTCCGTTGCCGCACAATTGCCGGAGTCTGTTTTCGGGAACGCGAAATCGAAAGTTCGCGACGAAGAAAACGAAGAGTGGGCGGACACAAGCGACGAAGACGAAGACAAAGAGGCTCCGCGTCGGGACCGGCGAGCACCCAACGCGTCGACGCTCGGGTCACCGGTAGCGTGGACCCCAGCCTCGCCTGCTCCGCATCGTAGGGACTGAGACGGTGCGTGCGTCGACGCGATGAAATAGACCAAATAAAATAAAAAGGCTGAAAGCAAGCCGCGAGAGATGTTTAGAGAGAAGTGCCGCTAGCAGCCAGAGCGCGGCTAAATCGCAATTTACATAGTCTTTGTCGTCCTTTTAAAACGTAGTGCACCACTCTCCTCTTTTGTCCTAAAACCCCCCACATCACATCGTCACGTCTCCCTACAGAACTACATCACCGCGTGTTCCCTCAACACCCGTCGCGCGAGCGCGTCCGCTCCTGACGCGCGGTAAATAAGCGCCAGGTTGTGCGCGGCTTCGAAGCGCAGATCGAGGGACGGGTTACCAACGTTTCCTCCTGAAAAACCAAGACACGTTTCGTAAACCCGCGCGGCGAGATTAAGTAACCCGAGTTGGTGCAACCCCCGCGCCAGGTTGAAGGAGGCTTCCTGTTGCGCTGCGTTCGCGCTGGCCTGCTTGATTGCGTCGCCGTTACTTGCGTCGCCGTGACTTGCGTCAGAGCGACTCGCCAAACCGCGCAGCGTGCCCGCTTTTTGCAGGAAAGCCACGGCTTTCAAAACCGTCGCGTGTCGCTTTTCCGGGTCGGCGGAAAAGTCCCCGTTGGTCGCAACGCGCGCGCCCTGATTGTAAAAAATAAAGTGTCAGTGTTGTATGGGCAAACAGTCCCGTAGGGGTTTTCAAGCTGGGAAAGGCCCTTACCGCGATTCCGCAAAGCAAAGAAACCACCGGCTCGTCCGCCGCGACGCGAAACGCCTTTTCGAACTCGTCGAGGCCCAGCGCCCAGTTCCCCTTTTCGCACTGCGCCGCCCCCGCGGACAGCAAAGCGGGCACGCACGTTTTCGCGGCTGTATGGGCTTTTAGGGTGGCAGTACCCCTCTCCGTGTCTTCCCGCGTTTCTTCCCGTTTCTGTTCCGGCTGAACTCGCACCACGGATCGGAAAAATACCGCCGCGTCCCGCCCGTGCCCGCTTCGCAACACGGATTGGCAATTCAAAAACCACGCCTCGGTTGAGTGTGGGACTTTCTCGCACAAAAGCTTGGCGGTTTCGCTGGCGGCTTTGAAATCCTTCGCCGCGAATTGCACCTGCGCCTTCAAATAAAGAAACCCACCGAGCTGCCCGCGCCCTAAACGGTTTGAAACCCGCAGGGGGAGTTTCAAAACCTCGTCCAGCAGTTTCAAAGCGCTTTTCAAATCGCGCCGCAGAAAATACGCGTGCGCCAAGTGCAACGACAACTCGAAAGGAACCGGGTTCCTTGTTTTTGTATGGGCTTTTAGTGATTGTTTTTGGGTTTTCGGAACCACGACGCCATCCTCATCCTCATCCGCATCATCGTCAGGCGGATCCTCGTCGTCGTCATCGTCCGCGTCGTCTTTTTTCGGCTTGCTCCGGTTTCGTTTCTGGTACCCCACGAAGACGCCGTGCGATTGCGAAACCAGTCGCGGGCGTTTTCCGCCTCCGTTTGGATTTGGATTTTCCATTTGGGTTTTTTTGTGTTTCTTCTTCGACGTTTTATTTCCATCAGAAGCGTCTTCGCGAAGCTGTTTCATCACACCCAACGCGTTCGCGATGAAATCGTCGTCGCCCCCGAGTCGCCGGCGCAGCGAAAGCGCGCGCGCCTGAGATAAAAAAGAAAGTGTCAGTCTTGTATGGGCAATCAGTCGGCGGAATGTGGTGGGTGGGAAATACTTGCCAGGCGTTCGCGAAGCGCGGCGCGTTTCTTTGCGAGATTCTTCCTCGCGAGATTTCCGGTCTCGAGTTCTTCTCCTGTGTCGTCGATCGTACCGTCGATACCCTCGTCAAAACCCGGCCGGTCCGCATCCACGAGCTGTTCAAGCAAGTCTTTAGTATTAGGAAGCGCGCTGAGCACATCAGCAGTATCACTCCCTCGCGCGAACAATAACTCCGCCAACGGCAACGTCGCGTGTACTTCCTTCGGGTGCCTCGCCGCGACGGAGCGATAAAACTCGAGTTTCGCGGCGGCGGATGCGGTTGTTGCGTATTCGACATCGTTCGTGCTCCTCTTCACTCGCCCGGCGACGCAACAAGCGACCCGCTCCCACACCTCCGGGACGTCGTACATCTCCCCAACCAATCCTGGTGCGTGCATCAGAGTGGTGAAGAAGACCTCCGCGAAGTCAAACTCGGACACGCTTTGATTGGGAACGAAAAGTGGTTAACGTCTTTCGGGCCATGTTACGTGAGTAATTACGGGCGGACAATCGGCAAAACAGGGAGGCGGGATTTGGGAAAGGGAATATCGGATACGAACCTTTGACACGCCACGCCCGCGTCGAACCACAGGTCGAAGAACGCACTCGGGTTTGTTTTTTTGAGTTCGTCCAGCCGCTGTCTCGCCTCCACCCGCTTGTTCAAATAAAGCAAGCACATCGCGAGTTTCGTGGTTAACTCTGGGGGAAATGTTGTTCCGTTTTTTTGTCGCGCCAGGGATTCCTCCACCGAGCGTTTCGCCGCGTAAGCGCCAGCCAAGTACGCCCGCGCTTGGTCCACGCTCGTGTCGTCCAAGGCACTTGAAATGGCGGCGATTCGCGTTTCATCCGCCCGCTCCAACCGTTCCCGTTTCAACCTCTCCAGCTCGCTTGTGATCACCGCCCCTCTGGTAGTTTCAATCAAAGAAACAACCTCACCGAACTGGTGGTGCTCCATTTTCCTTTCGCAAAACACGTTGATCAAGTTGAGGTCCACGTTTAAAGGGTACTCCGCGACGAAATCGCGCAAAGTGCGCTCCGCGCCGTCCGCGTCGCCCAGGTCCGCGCGCACCTGCGATTGCGAAAGAAAAGGGTCAGTCGGGACCGTGACTTGTGTTACGTAATTACGGGCGGACAATCGGCAAACAATCGGGCGTACTCGGGCCGAACAGTGCACTCGTGATATATTCGTAAGAGCCGCAAGCACTGTAGGTAAGAGTTACGGAACGTAGTGCACTTTCTTTTAATGACGGGCGTGTACTCAAACCGCGAGAGAGGGGCGGTAAACGTTGTTTGGATTTGGGAAACCCCCTACGGCCGCACCTGCGCCAGCCGCGTCGCCGCTTGTGCGTTCCCCGGCGATTTGTCCAACACCACGAGTAAGTGCTCCAGCGCTTTCCGGGGTTCTCGGATATCCAAATAAAGCTGCGCTTGTTGCCAGCGGTTGTTCACGCCCTTGCCGTGTTTTGAGTACGGTTTGGAGTCGTTTTTAAGCGCCTCGGCGAGGCAAAACAGCGCGGCGCGAGGGTTCTTACCAGAGCGAGCTTTCTGCGCTAAGTGGTACCACGTATCGGTGTCTCGCGGTTTCAGTAAAGCGCCTATCATACTGTAGTCCAGGGCTTTCTTGGCGTACCGCTCGGCTTCTTCTGTGTCACCGTTTGCCGAAAACTCCTCGCGCGTTTCGTCGTGGATCATGGACATGGTGTGGTACGGATCGGGGTCGTTCGGAGTTAGGCGTATAACTTCCAGTAATAACTCAACAGCGCGTGGCCAAAACGCGCTGCCGTTCGCGTACAACGTGTTCGCCTCACCAAGTTTCAGCGCGGCTTCGTCCAGGACGACCCTTCGTGCGGTTTTCCGCGGTTTCTTGCTCCGCCCGCGCCCGACGCCGGCTTTTTTTTTGTCCAACTCGGAGGATTTATTAGCAGCGCCCAGAAACACGGCGAACGCGGGATTGGAACGCAACAAGTCAGCCTTGTCTATTTGGTGTCGCAGTAACAACTGCGATGCGCTGGTCAGTTTTGTGTTTTGTGATTTGCCCGGGTTGCGGCCGTCCATCTGCCCATGCCATTGTCGCACGTCCTTGTCCCGCACGCCCCGAGACTTGAGCTCGGCGAGAAACGCGGCTTTGTTTTTTTCGTTCGCCTCGCGTTTTCGCCGCGCCAAGATCTCGTACGGCGCCGGTCCGGTGTGAGAAGACCCGCCCGACCCGCCCGGACCAGCGGCCGCGTCCACGGAACGCAACACGTCATCCACGGTGTTGGTTTCGTCGAACACGTCCTCGTCCTCCTCCGTCTCGTCGGTTTCGCTGAACATTGAGTTGTCGGAGTTGTCGGACTCGGTGTCCCGCACGTCCTTCCCTCCGGTGGTGGTGGCTTTTTTTTTGTGCGAAGGCCTCGCGTTTCCTTCGCGGCCGTCGCCTCCGTCGCCTTCATCCTCGGAACCGGAGACGTCGGATTCGGTTTCGTCGGTTTCGGAGTCCCCGGATTCGTCGTCGTCCTCCGCCGAAGCGCGGGGAGACCCGCGGCGGCGGCCACGCGGTGCCATCGACACTGGTGGTATTTCGTTTCAACGAATTGAAGTGGTTCGAAGCGACGGACAAGCAGAAAAGCAGATGAAGAGAGGCTGACAGAAAAACGCAAGAGACGAGCGACGAACCCTCAACTTCAACGTGTGTACTATTCAATAATGGGTCCCGCGCCGCGCTCCGCGCGAAAGGGTCACCGCATGCTAAGAAAGAATGTGTGTGTCACGCACAAAGGGTTGGTGGGTCAAAGCACGCGACGCAGCGACGGTCGCTCCGCGCGCAGGGCCGACGCGACGGCCACCCCAAAAAAGATGCCGCCTACGTTTTTTCAAAAACCTCGAAAAATAAAAAGGCCATCAGCCCCCCGCCTGCGCCTGCATGTACGCCCGGTACTGCTCTCGCCTTCGTTCCTCCACCTGGTCCTGCGCCCTTCGGCGGTATTCCTTCAAGTCACGGCATCTCGGCACCGGGCAGTTGGTTTCCTTGCACCCCTTGCTGTGCACCTGTAACAGGGTCCACATCTTGCGGCAAAGCTGACACCCGCCACCTGCTTTTACCTGGCAGGACGTGGCGTGCCGGAACAGGTGCTTCACCTTGGTGCAGTTTGGGGAGCCGCAGTTGTTCACTCTGCAGGTGGTGGCGTGCACCAAGAGCTCCATGGTTCGCTGGATCTGCGCGGCTCGGTCCCGCCGGTCCTCCTCGGTCATCCCAGCCCCCCGGTCGTCGCGCCGGTTACCCCCCCGGCGCAGCGCGTGCTCGTGCCCCACCGTGTTCTTGCACTCCTCGCACATATCGAAATCGGCACAGGTTTCGCACCGCCAGCCCTTACCTGGTTCCAGTTCCCGTTGACAAACGTTGCACGTCGCCACGAATGCGGGCTCGGAGGGGTTATTCAGGTGGTACAGAACCATCATCGTGGTGTGCTTCGCCCGTCGCAAGCTGTCGAACTGGAAGTGGTTCCCCTGACAAAGCGAAAGAAACGCCTGCCGCGTGTCGAAAAACTCACTCTCCATCGCTTCGCCGTCCTCCTTCACGTCCGGCAACTCCTCCACGCGCTCGCACACCAAATCCCGGCCCTTCGTGCTCTGCTTTTCGTGTACCGGAAGCGCGCTCTCCACGTCGTAGCACTCCTGGCAAAGCTCGAACGTGGTGCCGTTGGGAGCGGATACGCTGTCGTACCACCGGTTGTCGTCCGCGATGCACTTGCGGCACTGCGGTTGGGAAAGAAAAAGGTCAGTCTTGGAGTCGGCGAGTATACGCAAACAGTAAGAGAGTTGGATTCTAATCAGTGCACTTGTTACGGCCGTAGTGCACTCGACCAGATGCAGTAAACAGTCGTGGGATTCGGTAAAGCCTCTAAGGCCGTACCTGCGAACACTGGTGCGCCAGGTGCACCATGATGAAGTCGTGCCGCATGTTGGCGATCGTGGTGCCTAGTTTTTTCATCAGCTCGGTGTCCAGTTCCGCTTCGGGGCCGTTCCCGGCGCCGACGCGCTTTCCTTTGTTCCGAGCGGACACCGACCCACTCGAAACCGCGGGAGCCGCAACCCCGCCCGGTTTCTTGCCCTTGTTCTTCTTCGCGGTCTCCGCTTGTTCGGCGAGTATTCCCGGAATCCAGTCCTCCGCCACACCGGGGAAGTAATCGCCGTCGAAGTACGGCAGCTGGCACGATTAACAAGAAAGTGGTTAACGTCTCGTATATCGCGTGTATTGGACGATGTATGGACAACAGTCACCGTAATCGGTCTGAACAGTCAGAGGTAATAGTCCCTTCTGGTCCAAGTATGGGCAATCAGTCAGGGAGGCGGAACGCGGTGAGTGGGAAAAATACGCACCTCGGTGGCGCTCGCGATGTCGTGGTTGTTGTTCCCGAGCCGGTACTCGTCGTGAAGGTTCCTAGAGAGAAAAAAGAAAGTGTCAGTCTCGTATGGGCATTCAGTCGGCGGAATGTGGTGATTGGGAAATACTCACCCCAGGGAAAGCACGATGCCTTCTTTCTGCGCCTGTCGCAGCATCTTCAGGTACCACTCTCTCAGTTTTTCGCTTTTCGGGGTTTTCTGTTCCTTGGGGTGGCAGTACAAAATGTAGTCCTCGCCTTGGAACGGCGGACACGCCCAGATGAAACACGAAGTAAAACCCCGTTGCTTTACGTACTGCAGGTAGCCGATGAGGATTTGGTGGTAGCAGTACGTGCGCAGCGCGCCGCCGCCCTCCGCGGCGACCAACACGCCAGACGGGCGGAAGTACTTCACGGAGTCCAGGTAGGAGAGGTACACGCGCCGGTTGTTCGGGGCGGGGCAGTCGCTTCCATACTCCTGGACGTAGATGCCTAGCAGACAAACGTCGACGCCTTCGATTTTCTGGAACAGCAGTAAAACTTTCGACCGGTACGGAAACGAAGCGGGGTAGTTTTGCTCGCCGAAGGCTTTCATGAAACTCGTTTTCGTTTCCAGTTTCTTCTCCACGGACGACACCACTCGTATGGTGAGGCCCTCCGCGCCTGGGACTTCGTCGAGGGGGAGACCAGAGGACCGCGCGCGTTCGTCCCTCTCGGCGCTCATCACTTTTCGTAACCGCTCTTCCAGGAAATACGACAGCCGGGTTTGGGGCAAAACGCTGGCGGGGAGCTGCGACGACGGGCGCTGCGTGGTGGGCGCGCGTTCCTGTTTCGCGAGCTGCGACAAGATGCACGACGGACACGTGAACGGCGCTTGCGATAGGTAAAACAAAGTGTCAGGGCCTTGTATTGGGCGATGTATGGACAACAGTCACCAGCGTTAGAGATAAAACAGCGTGCCGCCTGATTTGGGAAAGCCTTACACACGTACCTTCGCCGCCCTCGTTCCGTCGTCCGTTGAAAAGAACGCAAATCTGGTGGTACCAGTCGTTGCAGTAATCGCACTGCACCCACGGCTCTTCCAAGTCGTCGTCGTTTTTCTTCTTCGCCAGCTGGTTCTTCCCGTACTTGGTACCCTCCACCTCGATGTGGCCGTTGATTGCGTTGTAACAAGTGTTGCACCACGCGTCTTTCCGCGCTTCCCCGCCCGTGACGTGCGCGGGGATGTGGTAATACACCTGCCCGCGTTTTATTCGCCCCACGCACGAGTAGCAGTAAAGCGGAGGGGGTTCGAAGGTTAACCGCTCCACCCCGCACGCGCGGCACGCCTGTTCCGTGGCGCCCGCGATCGCCCTTTCCGCCTCCGCGTCCCGCCGCCGCGCGCTCATGGGCTGGCCTTTCGTGAGCGGGTTGTTTTCCGTCAAGCGCAGGGTCGCCAAGTGCGTCCGCACCTCGTCCGGGGAAAAGCACTCCAAAAGAGAAGTACCTTCCCCTCCAGGTCGCTTTTGCCCGACGCTTCCGCGAATCGCGCTCGGCACCGGGGCGCCCGGATGCGCGGTACCGCCCGGCCCGGGCCCGTCCGTGCGTTGCTTTTTCGCGGGGCCCTGCCCCGTCCCCCCCCCCATCTGCTGCTGCTGCATCAGCACCTGCGACCTTTGTTTCAGCATGGCGCTTCGCACGGGGCCGCACACCGGGCACCGCGCGTCCTTGCAGTTTTGGTGGTGCTTCAACAGCTCGCGGCTCGCCAAGCACCGCGGGTACTGGCACGTCGGGTTGACGCACTTCAAAACGTGCTCCCACAGCGACTTGGCGACGTGGCAGTGCGGGGTGTACTGACACGCGCCCTCCGCGGCCTGGCACTTACTGGCGTGCCGCAGAAACAGTAACCACCGCTGCTGCTTCACAATGTACGCCTTCTTAATGTGCTCCTCGGTCATGCCGTTCGGCGTGCTTTGCTCGTGCCCCTGGCCCTGCCCGGGCATACCGCCCTGAGCCGCGCCCCCCGGGTGTCCCATCGGCGCGCCGCCGCCGCCGCCTTGCCGCTGGTGCTGCGCCATCGCGGCTGCCCTTTGCTGGAGCATTTTTTGCTGCACCTGCTGCTGCTGCGCCGGCGTCATGTTCGCGTACCCCGGCGGCATCTTGAGCTGCGGCTGTTTCTGAGGATCCATCCCGCTCCCGCTCGCGCCGCCCGCGCCTCGCTGTTGCTGCTGCATCTGCTGCTGCTGCTTCAGCAGCGCCATCTGCTGCTTCTGCTGCTGCGCCTGCGCGGCTTTGAGCTGCACCGCGGTCATTTTTTTGCCCTTCCCACGCGCCGCGTCTTGCGCGTCGTTCAGGGACTGCTGCATGGACTGCTGCATTTGACGCTGCTGCTGCTGCTGCTGCTGCTGCTGCTGCATCATCATGTGCTGCTGCTGTTGTTGCGATTGCGAGTTACCGCCACCGGCCTTCATCGTGACTTGCTGCGACCCCATGTACCCCCCCGACTGCTGCGCCGCCGCCGCGCCGCGAATAACAGGCGCGCCGTTGCTCATCATCATGGTCCCGCCCCCGCCTCTGCCAGACCCACCCGACAATCCCATCCCAATCGGGTCGCTCTTCACGTCCAACGCGTGTCCCTCGTGTCCGCCGCTCCCGGTGTTGTGCGCGCCGCTCTGACGCTGGCCTCCTCCAGGCGGCTGGTTGCTTCCCGGGTACTGCGGTCCAGTGTAGTTTCCCCTCCCCGCATGACCCTGGCCGTTCGCATCGCGATTCAACGAAACGTCGTTGTTAACGTTCCTCGACGCAACCGGCGCGCCGCCGCCCGACACGGACAGACCGTTCGCGTTCGCGTTCGCGTTCGCGCTCGGCGCGCCGTGCACCGGCCCGCCGCTTTTCGGCCGCGCCACCATGATCCGCGCCACGGCTTGCAATCGCGCCTCCAAGGTAGCTTCGTTGCAGTACTCCTCCTGTGTGTTTGGGATTTTTTTTTTGGAAAGCAGGGGGTTAGCGTGAGCAATGTCTTGTCTATGGACTGATGTAGAAATGACTGCATCGGCTGCAGTGCAGGTTTTCGGTGACATTTCCAAGTTCTTGTTGTCTCGGTGCAACGCGCGGGGTGGTGTGTTCGCGTGTGTGAAGCACGATCCGGCGACGGCGTCGTTTTGTACCGCGGGTTGTGCAACAACCGCGTTTCGCGACTTGGGTGATCGCCAAGGCCAGGCATGGCCCCGCCGCGGTTCCGTCCGACAATCGAAACACCGCGTTTTTCGCGGAGCGACAGCCCTCCGCTCGCGATGAACCGCCGCTTTGAAAACGACCGGCGTTTTTTTAGAAAACCGGTCAAGTTGACCTGTACGCAAAAGGAAAAACGTACCTTGGTCCTCGCGCCGCGGTACACCGCCTCTTCAAGCCGCAGCACGAAGTCGGGGAGCTTCTGTTGCCATTCCTTGGTTTCCGTGGGTTTCCTTTGCTGGAACAACCGTAAGCTGCGCGTTTCGGTGGGGGATTCCGGTCAGTATTGAGTGCGCACGGCGCGGTACCCGGCGAGCACGATCGCGCGTGTTCGCTGAAATCGCGACGGAAAAAAAACACCCACTGCCGCGAAAAGCTTGGCTTGCGTTAGGGTTGGTGCGGCGATGGGACCGCGCGTACGCGGGTACGTACATGTGCTGAATCAAAATCTTTCGCGACGGGATGTCGTTGTCCGATTGCCACGTCTTCCACCGGCTATTCCCCCCAGTGTCGGTGTGCATCATTCCCATCTGCGATGGCGAACCCGCGCCGTTTCCCTGCTGCATCGGCGCGCGGTTTTTTTCTCAACACGCGAAGCGCGAGCGCGATGCGCGTTTCCTGATTTCGAACGCGCCTCCCTTCCCCGGGTTACTCGCGTCTCGATGCTAATCCAACCCCGCTTTCCGCAACCCTTCCAGCGGGGAAAACGTGGAACACCCCGGACGCGTCACTCGCACGCCGGCGAGCCCCGTTCTGCCTCGCCGCGCGCGTCGGGAGCGACCGGGTGTCCGCGCGTAGCCAACGCACGGGAGCAAAAACAAGAACACGTTTCGCGCTTGTTTTTTTTTCTGTTCCGAATCACGAAAAATCCGCGTACCGATCGATGGAACGAGAACTTCGTTAGGTCTGGTGGTTGGAAGGTCAGAGAAGGACTGCGCGGCGTCCGAAACCGACGGTTTCTCGAACGCTTCTGCGGCGTTCTCCACGCCTAGAAGCGCCACATCGCGCGCGTCCGCGCTAGAGCGAAACGAATCAACGACTCGTGTTCGGACGCGTCCGTACCGAACAAATCGCACCGCACCGATAACAAAAAACCATGGCGGCCGTGTCGCACGCGCTCGCGGTGCCTCGCGCGCCGCGCGCTGAGTCGAGAGTACGCACGGGCTGGCGCTTCGGTGGTGTTGCGGGAACGGCATCAACGCGTGTGCGAGTGTGCGTGGCCCGGGTGTCAACGCCCTTGTTCAAAACATACACGCGTTGTGCGCGAGTCGCGTTACGAACGAATGTCGGAAGCGCGGCAGAAATGATGATCGGCGCACCCGCCGCGCGAACCGCGACGTACACGCCCACGAACACACACCGCGGAGACGCACAGCGTCTACACGCCGCCGCTGATGCGTCCGGAGAGGTAAGCACCAAACACTCTACGATTACGCGATTACGCGATCAACACACACAGCCCTACCCTCAAGGACACAGAGCCTCCTGTGTTCCGATAACGCTGACTAGGAAGAGACGTTCCTTTTTCTTGAAAAATCCCGAGTTTTTGAGCGCGGCGACGCGTCTAGTTGTCTCTGGTGTCTAGTTGTCTCCCGACCTAGTCACTCGGAAGACACCCGTCTGCCGACTTTAGACCCTACGCCGTACGATAAGTAAGCGCCGACGAACCTCTACTAACGGCTGATCCGCTAACCCCACCGTCCCACTCCCTTTTTATAATACTAATCACAGACCGCCGCCCGCGCCGCCCCAACCGTGGTGGTGCCGGTGATAAACAAAGGCAAGCTCCAGACCCGGGTAGTAAGCGCGCTGATTTTAAGCGCGCTGGGGTTGTTCGTGACGTGCTCTGGCGGGTGGGTCTGGGCGGTTTGGATGGCGGGGGCGAGTTATTTATCCGCCAAGGAATATTTCACCATGGTCCCAAACATGACCTCCGAGCTACCGCACCCGCCTCCGAAATGGGCGTGCGACGTGAGCGTCGCCGTGTGCACCAGTTTCGCGCTCGTGGCGCAGGCGTGCGGCGCGAAAACAAGCGCGGTGGTGATGACCACGCTGGCGTCCTTCGGGCTGGTCGCCTTTCTGTTAACCACGAAACAAGACGAACCCCACTTTTCGCAATACACCGCGGCGCTTTTCGGTATTGTGTACTGCGGCGCGCTCCCCGCGTTCTGGGTGAAACTGCGTGCCCTAACCTACAGCAACCAGGCCTTACGGAACATCGCCGCGCAGGCGAGTGGGTCGAAGTTCGTTGAGGGGTGGCCGCAAATTCTTGGAGGGCCGGAAGCGTGGACAACCGGGTTGATCGTCACCGTCATCACCGTGTCGTGCATCATCGCAAGCGACGTCGGGGCGTACGCGTTTGGCAAGACGTTCGGTAAGACGCAGATGATCAAAATCTCACCAAACAAAACCGTAGAGGGCGCGCTCGGGGGTTTGCTGTGTACCACGCTCACCGCGTTTATGTTGCGGCAGCTGTTCGGGTGGCACGCGGGTGTGATTCAGACGTTGGTGTTGGGCGCCCTGGTGTTTTTCGCGTCCGTCGCGGGCGACTTGATGGAATCAGTCATGAAACGGAACGCGGGAATGAAAGACAGCGGGGACATCATCCCCGGCCACGGCGGGTTTTTAGACCGCTTCGACTCGTACATGTTCACCGGAATATCGGTTTACTTCTACATCGTCACGGTGATGCCGTACTGGTTCGTGGGGATGGTGCTGTGAAGTCACCGAAACGCCCGGTGGTATTCGAGTTGAAAGCGCACGTAATAATATGATGGATATGTGTAGACTGCGCACACGTGCACACGTTACGAGCACCACACACTAGCACAATACCTACTGCCACACTACCTAGCATCATCCGCAACCTACCCTCACGCGTCCCTCCGCACCACAGGGTCCTCACTCCGGCGTGGCGATTATGAAGTACGTGGTGCCGAAGTGAAACCTTTTCGTCACCACAATCGTGAGCCCCGCGTCGCGCACGATTTTCTCGATATCGCGGTTCCAGTAACACCCCCACTGGGAGGCGTGCGCGGACGCGTACCTGTCCAGGATGTTGGAAAGCCAAACCCAGTCGCTTCGGCCGTGCTCTAATAAAAAAATACGGCCACCTTTTTTTTTAACATCGGTTTCGTCATTTTTAGAATCCGATTTTCCATTCGATTTCGTGTGCGTTTTTCCGTGCTTCCCGTCAGACGCCTTCCGGCACACCCGTTTCATCTCCCTCAACGCCGCGACCGGGTCTTCGAACGAACACAAACCGAAGGTGTCAACCACCACGTCAAACTGGTTGGATCGCCACGGCGACTGCGCGACATCCGTCACGGTCGCGGCGGCGAGGTATTTCGCAAGCGGTGGGTTTGGGTTTGGCGAGTTTTCGTTTTCGAGTCGAAACGAATTCGAAACCTTCGAAACCTCGACGTACTTCGCCGCGATTGCTTTTTCTTTAAACACCTCGATCATTTTCTCTGAGCAATCCGTCGCGGTGAGGCGCACGCCGGGAGGATAGTAATTCAGGTTGCGGCCGGTGCTGTGTTTTTTTTTTTTTTAGTTCAGAAGGGATACGTCAGCGTCGCGCGGACGACGAAAGCGCGACGAAGACTTGGAAAACGAAACTCGACCGAAAAAGAAATTCCGCGAAAAACGAAAAAACAATCGGGCTCACCGAAATGTACCAACGATGCCGTTCGCGACGACGCGTGTTCCTTACCCTGCCGCGACTTCCAGGACGTCGCCACTTGCGTTGCGTAGCATCCACCACCGCATGAGTTTGATTCCGGTCACGAGTTCGTGCCACTCGATTTGATCGTCGAAGGACTTTGCTAACCGGTCGTACGCGCCGCGTCGCGTTGCCTCGGCGACCTGCGGTGCACTTGACGTCGTCGCAGCAGTTGAGGAGCCGCGACGCTCGTGGCTCGGGCACTGGCAAGGCGTTGAGGTAGCCCCCAACATAGTACCGTACCCGACCGCCGTACCCGTGACCACGGTAGCTGCGGCGCCGAAGGCGCCCAAGGCGCCGAGAACCAGCCTCATCGCCGCGCGTGCCCGAATGACCGAAAAACCAAAACTGAAAACGCGCCCGAAAGAGGGTTCTTGGCACCCCGAGAAACTCATCTGTTTTTGTTGTCTTCAAGTGCAGGTCTGCAGCACACGCCTCACTCCGCGGTGCCCACACGACTGACGACACGACTGGCGACGTGGCACGAGACACGGCATCGATGCTTTCGCCGTGACGGAGACGTGGATGTGTTTCAACAGGTTGACTCGACGTTAGAGTTAGATTGATTTTGATTGAATTCGTCTCGGATCCAACGACGAATTGCGATCGCGGCCGTGCGTGATGTCTACTCTGCACAACGACAAGCCAATGCCACCCAACAAACCACCCAAACCGAAACCGAAACCCCCAAAGATCCCAGCGGTGCTTCGCGGGGCGTACACCAAGGTGGTTTCCCTGGAAAGGGCGGTGCGAGATTTGTGCGTGCTTGGTGGGCTCGAGGTGCCCGTGTTGCGATGCCCTCTCGAAACAGACTCCGATGTGTATTCAGATTTTTTGCGACGCGCGTGCATGGCGGTAAAGGACCGATCACCCAAGCTTCCCAAAGACACAACCACTAATTGTGAATGCGACATGGACGATGTAATTTCCAGAGCCCTGTCTCGGCACTTTCGAACGCAACCGTCGCCGTCCAACGTGCTTTGCAACGGCGCGCGGCGGCGAGATGGAAAACGAAACTCTTCCACGCCTTTTTTGGGTGCCAACAATGGGCATTCAACCGCAACCGGCGGCGCAAACAACGGCACCAAAAATGTTGGACCCACTTTTCTTGTCGTAAATGACGTGGATATCGTGCACGCTTCTCAGCAACTTACTGTGCTTCGCGATCCCCAGACCTGGGGCGTTTTCAACTCAAGAGCCGGGGACGCAATCACGCTTCACCTCCTGACGCACGCCTCGGTTTTTATGCCCGCGTCGTGTGCGCAAATCGGAGGATTCAAAATTGCAACTCAATCTAAAAACAACCGTCACAACCACGGCGGGTACCTCCAGCTGTGCGGCGCGCCTGTGAGTTTCGCGGCGCAGGGACGAATGGCGCAGGCGGCGAAGGCGGCGAAACAGGTGGGTCGGGGGGGTCGGGGGAGGGTTGTGTCGTTGGGTATCCCTGATACGAGCGGAGGTAGGGGCGGCAGAGGCGAGACGAGAGGAGGCCGGGGCGGACGCGGCGAGACGGGCGGACGGGGACGGGGAAACGGAAACGGAAACGGACGACCTCAAACGAGAGATAAAAACCCGGACTGCGAACGCCGCGAACCTGACGAAACGACTCCAAATGAAACCCAAACAACTCCAGCAACAACACCACCCGGTTCCGCGGCTGCTAAGATGTTACAGCGCGCGAGCGGGTTCGTGTTGGGGGTGATGACCGCGAACCCGTTCATGCGCGTGCGGAGGGCGCGGGCGGGTGTTGGTGACCCAGTGGACGCTGAGACGACGACTCCAAACGCGGACGAAAGCGGAGTACCGGGAATGAACGGAACACCGAACGAACGCAACGCGTTTGACGATGGTCTGCCTGATGTTGGGATCGTCTCGGAATCAATAGGCGCTGTTACTGAAGGTGATGGTTCAGCTCGAGGCGCGCCCGTGCCTGTGTGCGCGACGTTTGGAACGGGAACGGCGGCGCGCGCGACGGTAGGAAAACCGCCGCGGCAAAGCAGCTGGCGCCGGCGCGCCGCCGCCAAGGCGCGCTCGTTAGAAACTCCAGGTGACGGTGTTCCGCATACGGGTGAACCGTCAACCGATTGCATTCCCGAAACCCCGAACGCGAGCCAAACGGACGGGCAGGACGTTGTCGTGTCGCAAACGTTGGGTCGGGCGCGGTTATCGGCCGCGTTTCACGGAGCGGACTCACGACCGACTGGAGAAGAAACGACTCACGAAGACGGAAACCCGCAAGCCGGAGGCGATTCCGACTCCGACTCGCGCGCAGGGTGGGAACGCCTGGGTCTTGCCGCGGATGCGGAGTGTGTTGATCTCCCGGTTGGCACTTGGGTTGACGGCATGGCGCACGACAACGCCAACACCACGCACGGTCAATCAAACGCGCGAAGAATCGCGTTGGAGGCTTCGTTACGTGCGGAAGCGCGGCGCGCTCGCCTCGCGTCGTCTCGCGTCGCCGCGGCCGGCGAGAAGGTAAAGTACTTGTATTTCCCAAATCCAAAGACTGTTTGACCATACAATCCTGACACTTTTCTTAAAACTCCAAAGAATGAACCCAAACCAGGCGCGCTTTCCTTCGACGCCAGTTCGTTTTCACACAAAACCAGTTTCACAAAGTTGCCCGGATTACCAAGAGCGCACGTGTTGAACTGCTGCGGGGTTGGCGCGCGAGCGGCGCGACGGCTTTACGGTGACATTTTCGTACCCGCGATGACCGGGTTGAGTACCACGAAGACGCACGCCGCGTCGCGCGCTTCGCGAACCGACGGCCACAAAAACGCGTCACATTCCGGAACCGACGGCGCCGTTTTCAAACCGCGAGACGTTCGCCGAATTCCTTTGAAACACAGACAAGCCCTGCTTCCATTACTGCAGCGCATGCTTCGCAAGCGTACGTGTTGGGGCTTTCCCAAATCAGGCGGCACACTGTTTTACCTCTAACGCTGGTGACTGTGGAGGCCCGATGGCCGGTGACTGTTGACCAAGCCATCGTGCAATACACATACCGATTACCCCTCCATGTTGTCCACACATCGTGCAATACACATACCGATTACCCCTCCCTGTTGTCCACACATCGTCCAATACACGTGCAACACACGCCCAACAAATGGACTGACCCATATCTTTTCCAAAAAAAGACGCCAAGTGCCCGTACGGCGCGCTGCTCGACTTGCACTGCCCGATGCCGCGCGGAGTGGGGGGGGGTGGCCGGGCGGTAGTTGACACGGCGAGGGAGGTACCTGGGGACACGGCAATGTCAATTGAGAACGATTTCATGGAAGACTCGTTCGACGCAACGGAGGACCTGGAAAAAGCAGATCCGACTGATTTGGAAAAAGCAGACAACGCCCGCGTGGACCTCACCGCCGACGACGACGCGCAAACGTACTCGGACACGGACGCGATTGACTTCGGCGAGGACGATGTAGGTTCGGCGATCGCGGAGACCGTGTCTGAGATCGCGGAAACCGCAACCCTGGACGCGCAAAACGACACACTTGATGAGTCGAATCTTACCGCGAACCAAAACCAAACCGAAGGTAACCAAAAGTCCCTCCTCGGGTCCTTCACGCCCCCAAAACGCGTGGCGGACTTTCTGTGGGCGGTCCTTACCCGAATCGCGCCGCGGGAGATGCTGGGCGGTCGGAAAAGCCGGGCCTCGATTCGGGGTTTCATCTCGCGGCTCGTCGCGCTTAGAAGGTTCGAAAAGTGCACCCTACATGAAGCTACGCGGGGGGTACCGCTTAAAGAGTTCCCGTGGCTTTTCGGGGTGCCGGGGGAGTACGGGGAGAAGAAGAGCGCTAGAAACAGAAACTACAAACAGACGAGTACGGAGGGTATTCACGAAGAGAAGAACACTGGAAAGAGAAATTCGCAAGAGAAGGGTACTCTCTTAACCCCACAAAACCACAAGAAAACAACCTGCGGCGGCCCAAACACCGCGGACATCAAGCGCGCCGTTCTGTTACGGCGGTGGCTTCTTTTCGTTGTGGCGAAAATCTGCGTCCCGGTTCTGCGCGCGCACTTTTACGTCACCGAAACGGAAACGCACCGGCTTCGGGTTTTTTACTACCGCAAAGGTGTTTGGGCCAGGCTAACCGCGGCGCACCTGCAGACAATGACCGAGGACCACACACACGAAACAAGAAGGGCCACGGTGCCCCCGCTTGTCCTCCGGCCGTCTGGCGCGAGGACAAACACCGCAAACGGCGACGACGCGGATTTTGAACACGATCCACGAGCACAATCCCGGGCGGGATACGCCTTTATCGACCCGAGCGCCGCGGCGTCCACCGCCACCGCGAGTTACCGCCGGCTCCCCAAGCGAAAAGCGCGCCTGTTGCTGCAAAGGCACTTGCTCGGGTTCTCGCGCCTAAGGCTGTTGCCAAAAGCCACCGGCGTGCGCCCCGTGGCGATGCTGGGAAGGTACGGCCTTGGGCCTTTCCAAAATCCAGGCACACTGTTCGGTCCGATTACGCCCGACTGTTTACTCATATACACATTACAAAATACTGACACTTTCTTTTATTTCTCGATAGACCGGCGGTTGCGTGTTTTTTCGCGCGAGACGCCGCCGCCGGCCAAAAGAAAACGCCAAAGGTACGGCCGGACGGGGCTTTCCCAAATCCCGCCTCCCTGTTCACCGCCCCGTTCGTGACGTCCACACCCGTTTCGTTCAAAGGAAGTACTTCGCACCGGTAACGGGGCCTTTCCACGGGTAACGTTTCCTGGCGGACCCTGTGGTGGGAATGTTTCCTGGCGGGCCCTGTGGTGACGTGACTCGGTACTGGCAATTTTCCGGAAAACAAACCCGCACTCGCCTCGCCGACTCGCCGACTGACCTTTTTCCTTCCCAACCAAAGCGCGCCACCGCTTTGTCCTTCAAACCAGTCAACGCGGGGCTTCAGACCGTGTTTGACGTTTTGCGTTGCGAAACCTTGTTGGACCCGTCAATGATGGGGGCGAACGTGGCGAACTACGGCGAGGTACTCGCGCGGTTGGGGCCGTTCATACGACAATTCCGAAGGCGGCAACGGGGTTTGGGTTTGTTGACGAATGACGCGACGGTAGCGGGAAAAAGCGCGACTGGTACCGCGCCGACTCCAACAAGTAACGTAACGCCCGTAACGCCAACCGGGCCTACAAACGGCCAAACACAAACGTCAGCCGTAACGCCAAACGTCGTCGCCGGCCCCGCGCCGTGCGTCGAGCGCCCGTGCATCGTGGCGTGCGACGTGAAGGGCGCGTTTGATTCAATACCGCTTGTTGCGCTTGAAAAAATCGCCACCGAGTTGGTCGCGGCGACCGAATACGACGTGCGGCGGGTGACGCGGGTGACGGGGGGGGTGGTGGGGGGGTTTCGCACGAAAACTCAAAGGGAAGCAACAAGAGTGAAGAGTGCTTATAACGAGGTGGATGGAGGTGTCTCTTCTAGAGTCACTACGTTACGTAACGAAGGTGACGAGACGGCGGCGCGTACCGGTACCAGAGCGCTTCACAAAACAAACCCAAACCGCCACGTTTCGTCGTCCGGCGTGGCGATCGACCAGGCGTCGCCGTCGAGGGTACACGCGACGCGGGTGTTGGAACTTCTAAGGGAACACTTGAGGCGGAACGTGGTGCGCAGCGGGGGGGTTTATTTGTTGCAGAAAGTGGGCATTCCTCAAGGGAGCGTTTTATCCACGCTTCTGTGCGCCGTGTTCTACGCGCACCTGGAGCGACACCACGGGCTTGTGCCAAAAGTGGGGGCGGGAAACGACGAACGGAATTTGGCCGGGGGGGGGAAAAACGACACGCCCAAAAACAAAAACGTGTTGTGTCGCTGGACGGACGATTTGTTGTTTTGTTCCACCTCGCAACCTGAGGCGACTGCGTTTCTGCAGCTTGCCACCGACGCGTTCGCGGCGTACGGTTGTTTGTTGAACCCGGCGAAAACAAAACTGAGCTTCGATCCGCTTGCGGGGGGCGGAGGTGCTTTCCAGAATTGCGCGAAAACAAACACGAACGCAAAAAAACAAATCGGTGTCAAAAACAAAACCGTTCCCTGGTGCGGTTTGCTTTTGGATTGCGTCAACCTGGAGGTCACTGCGGACTTCACGCGGTACGCGGGGGACTTCGTCAGGGAAGCGGTCACCACGTCAGGCAGGGCGGGCGCCGGAAGCGCGGTTGGACATCCGTTTAGAGACCTGGGTACGGCCGGCCGGAGGGGCTTTCCCAAATCCCAAATCCCGACACACCGTTTACCGCGCCGTGCGTGACTGTTTGAACGCACTACTTGTGATGCGTGTAGTGTTGTGCGCTACGACCGTAACATTTACTGGCGTACTGGCAACTACTATACGCATCACATACGCACTGTTTGCCGATTGTCCGCGCGTACACCACGGTTTTCCCGCTGTACAAATCGCCCAACGCAGTACACCAACGCTCGAGAGACTCAAGAAGACTGACCTTTTTCGTTCCAAATCGCAGGCCGCCGCGTCGTGTATTACCTGCGGCCGAAGAGCGTTTTCATTTTGTACGACCACACCGTGAACAGCCAACTCACGACTCGTTTGAACGTGTTCCAGAACTTCTGCCTCGCCGCGGTGAAGACGCACTGCTTCGTGGTGGCGAGCGGGGGGGGCGGGGCGACGGGCGGGAAGAAAGAACCGAAAAACATCGAGTGGGAAAAAGGAGGCGGTGAAAAAAGCAAAAACAAAACATCCCTTTCTTCGCGAACCATGCTAAGCGCAATTGAGACTGGCATTTCGTACATGCAGCGGTCCGTGACCGGCGGTCGCGGGCGGGCGAACCGCCAGGTAATTGGAAAGCAACACGTTCGTTTTCTCGGTCTGCACGCGTTTTTAGTCACGTTTCAAAAGAAACCCACGCGGCACTTGGCGACGATTCGCGAGTTGAAGAAAGCGCTCGCCTCGAAAAGCATGCGTTTCGCGTGTGCGCAACTCGCGCCGGTGCTGGACGATTCGCGAAACGACGTGTTTGACGAAATCAGGTTCTGAGGCGTGGTGACTAGTGCAGCTAGGGAACGCGCGAGGGACACGTAAAGGCGTTTATGATAGAATAGATAGGTCCGTAGTTCCTTCTTGGTGTTTCCAAAAGAAACACACCAAGGACGTCCCAGCCTCGGAAATAATTTGTTTTCCTTTCCTCCGTTCTCCCTTTCAAGACGTTCCCACGAACTTCGTTGGCCACTTCGTTCCGCGCGTACACGCTGCCGTGTACCTGTTAAGCACATCGACCACACACACCGATCCCTCGCCCTCCACACCCCCACACTTCCCGTCCAGTATGCCTCGTTTCGCCGCATCCGCGCTTGCCGCGACCGCGGGCGTTTTGTACTTCGCGTCTCTGGCGTCCGCGGCGGAAGGGGCCCCGGCGCTCCCCGCGTGCCCCACAATTCCCCTGGACAATGTTGCCGTTCTGGCGGGGCCGTGCACCGATCCGATGATGGCGTGCGATCTGGAGCTCGGGTGCATCGGCGCCGTAGTGAGCTACGTCGGCGAACGAATCGACCTTTCGCAGTTCACCGAACCGCCCCCGCCCGAGTACGTCGCCGACTGCGTGGCGCCCTTTGCACTGAGCGAAGAAGTCACCGCGGTGATTCCCCAGGAAACCTTGGGGGCGATGATCGGGTGCGACTTCGACGCGGTTACTGCGCGCTTCGAAACCGCGTTTAACCTTGTTGACACAAGCGCGGAAGCGCCCGCGCCCGCGCCCATGGACGGGAAGTAGGTAAAGCCGTTTTTTGACGGAACGAGGAAAAACGACCGAGCGACAAAGACCGCGCGAGGCTCGTTTTCTTGAAATAAATACACACGTGTCCGTCATGATCGACCGTCTATGTAACTCATTGGACCGTGCCAAAAATTTGAGAGGCTCTCCTTCGCTTCCACGTCACCCTTGTGCCCCTTGGACGCCTCGCGGGCTTCGCATACTGACACGCGCACACGCCGCCGTCTTCGTCTTCACTTCCTGAAGATGGCCACTTGCGTCGCCAAGAGCGTCGTGTTCGCGTCCGCCACGCGCCCGAACAACAAGGCCGGCAACGCGGCCAAGCCCGCGCGCCATGCGTCCAAGCTGTGGACCCCATCGGCGGTCGGGTTGAACTCGCCCGGGCCCACGATCATCGTGGAAGGCGACGCCGCGTCCAAGATGGCCGGCCTCACCGCGCACCGCAGGGAGGTGATCATGGACATGGAGCACTTCGCGGAGACCGAGGTACGTGCTGACTGCTTTGCCATGGGGGTGCACGCGCACACCCCCAAACACACGCCGAGTAGCTCCCCAAATGACCCACGGGGCAACCCTGGGCGTAAGTGAATCTGAGAAACTCGCTCCCGAGTCTTGTCTTTCGTCGACCATCTGATTCACGTTGCGACAGCCTGAGCGACACACACTAACCACTACACACCTCCCCCACCAAAACTCTGCCACCCCAACAGCTCCTGAAGCTCCTCAAGCCCACGGACACGAACTGGCAGCCCCAGGATCATTTACCTGATCCGGAGAGCCCTGATTTTCTGGACCAGGTGCGGGAGATCCAGAAGCGCGGCGCGAACATCCCGGACGACCACCTCGTGGTTTTAATCGGCGACATGATCACCGAAGAAGCCCTGCCGACGTACATGAACATGCTCAACACCCTGGAGGGCACGAAGGACAAGACCGGCGCTGATTCAAGCGCCTGGGCCAAGTGGACGCGCAAGTGGACCGCCGAGGAAAACCGCCATGGGGATTTGATGAACAAGGTACGTAATTGCATTTCCCAAATCCCTCCGACTGTTTGCCCATACATGACTGACACTTTTCTTTAAAACTCCAAAGTACCTTTGGCTCACCGGTCGGGTCGCGATGAAACCGGTGGAGACGACGATTCAGAACCTAGTAGGAGCTGGTATGAACCCGAAAACTGAGAACAACCCGTACCTTGGGTTCGTGTACACCTCGTTCCAAGAGAGAGCCACGAAGATTTCGCACGGAAACACGGCGCGGTTCGCGAAGGAACATGGCGACCAACAACTCTCCACGATTTGCGGGTTAATCGCGGCGGATGAGGGGCGGCACGAAATCGCGTACCAGAGGATCATCGACGAGGTCATGAAACGCGACCAGGACGGCGCGGTTTTGGCATTCGCGGACATGATGCGCAAGCAGATCGTGATGCCCGCGCACCTCATGGACGACGGGTCGCACAAGCAAAGGACGGGCCGTGATCTTTTCAGCGACTTCGCCACCGTCGCGGACAGCACCGGCACGTACACCGCGAACGACTACGCGTCCATCATGGAGCACCTCATCAAGCGGTGGTCCATCGCCGACGTGAAGTGCGAATCCGGGGAAGCGGCGGAGGCGCAGGAGTTCCTGATGAAGCAACCGGCGAGGATCAGGAAGGTACGTATTTCCCAACTCCAAATCCCGCCTCCCTGTTTGCCCATACAACACTGACACTTTATTTTGTTTATCGTAAGCTCGCCGAGTTCGGCGCCAGGAAAAGCGCCAAGAAAGTCGCGGTGCGCGAATCCTTCAGTTGGATCTTCGGACGAACGATCGAGGGGAAGTTCTGAGCGAGTTCGGAATGAATTCGCAACGAGTTCTTAACGAGTTCCGAGTGGAACGCTTTGAGTGGTGGTGGAGGGTTAGTTTGAGTGTAGACAAACAGGCAGAGAGGCACGTGAAAGATTGTTTTGATTTTACACATAGATTTGTTTGAGCGCAGACGTGCTGTGTTGAAGCATGGCTTCCATTCGATTGCACTCCTCATCATCATTTCACTGCCAAAAGCGAAAAACGTTTCGGTCCATTTCGAAATAAATTTCAAAAAGGTTGTTTGCATCGGCCATCCATTCGACACCCACACCCTGCCTCGCCTCGCGGCCACGGCGTCGCACCGTGCGGTCGTGTCTGGCGCGTTTCTTCGTGGTTCGTGTTGCACGCCATGGCGACCATAGGCGGGTCGACCTCCGCTGACCAACGCGACGAAGGCAACACCTCAGCGCTTGTTCGCAGGCTGGTGCGCACCACGTTGACTAAAAAAGGCGCGGTGCGTGTGGATGAACAAGACGTGGATCGCGTGTTCCGCTACGCCCTGCGTGTGGTGGGGAGTTCTTTACACGCATCTGTGGAGCCTGATGAAAACGCGGTGGCGGATGCGGTGCGTTTGCGTCTTTCACGGCAAGGCAAACCCGGTAGCTCCGCAGGGGTGGAGTTTGCGGAGTTACATTCGAGGCTGGCGCAACAGCCCGGGCTTACCCAACGATGGGCGCTGCTGCACACGCTGCTCCGGGTCGCGGAAACCGGGTCCAGCGAAAGCAAAAGGGGGGGAGGCACAGAACGTGGCCCAGATGCCGCCGCGGCGGCGATGTTAGCGAACCCAATGAGCGCGTCCTCTTTGGCGGGCGGGTTGCCGGCGCTCACTCCGCGAACGCCGACGCAAGCGGCGCGAGCGCGGAGCGCGAACGCCGTGTCCGTGGTGGACGCGGCTGATTCCATTGACACGGCACGAGGGCTCGCCGCTGGTGACGGGTCGACGTTAGGTGTGGAACACCCTAGCGCCCGGCAGCTGGCGCACAAAGAGCTCGCCGCTGAGTCCTTGGCGAACCTGGAAACCGCCGAACAAGCGCTGGTTCGGGACGTGCTGTTCGCATGCCAGGGCATCGACGGCGTTTTCATTAAATACAGTGGAACACAAGACGCGTTTGTTTTGAACGAAGACACGCACTGCTCGCCCGGGCAACGACGGCTGACGGAACAACTGTCTGAGTGCGGCTGGCTGTTCAAAAGAATACGCGCCAGTTTGAGTGACGCCGGCGAGCTAAACGGCGACGAGTCCTCCATTGATGAATCACCTGAAGGAACTTTACAATTGGACACGCGCGGTAGCGATCAGGGAAGCACGCGCCAGGCCTTCCGCGCCGCAATCAGGGCGGAGCTGGCGGAGTACTACCGCCTAATCGCGGTGCTGGAGGCGCAGGCGCAGGTCCCGATGGCGAGCGCGTTGGCGGCGGCGGCGGCTAATGATTCGTCGAATTCGAATTCGAATTCGTCCTCGTCGAGTTACCTGAGTTTGCGCCGGCTAAGCGTGTGGCTCGCCGAGCCTCAACGGCGCTTGAGACTACTGGCCGTTTTGGTGGACGCCACGCGACACAAAAAAGGCGGAGCGTTACTTCGGGCGTTGCACGAACATGGCAAGCACGGAGACCCGGCGGTGGTGTGTGTCGTGGAGCGGTTGTTAACGCAAGCGAGCGTGCCTGTTTTGAACTTCACGAAGCAATGGGTATTGACCGGCGAACTGGACGACCCGAGAGACGAGTTTTTCATCCGGCACGACCGGACGGTTCAGGAGGACAACTTGTGGCGACTCGGGTACGAAGTGGACCTAGAAATGCTGCCTCCTTTTATCGATTTAGGGTTGGCGCACGACGCGCTACGAGCGGGGAAGTGCATAAACTTTTTGCGAAGACGGTGCGGGGATGACCAAGCGTGGCACCAGGAAAAGGCGCCCATTTTGGTGGCGTGTCACACCGCGGGGGGCTTGATTTACGGCAACCAAGCCGCCCTGGGCGTTTTGGTAAAAGAAGCGAAGACGCGCATCGACAAGGTTTTGAAAAAAGTCCTGTTCGAGAAGTACAAGCTCCACGAACACCTCAACGCGGCGAAGCGTTTTTTGCTGCTGGGCCAAGGTACGTATTGCGCGTTTCACCAAATTCCACCTCCCTGTTTGCTTATACAAGACTGACACTTTTTTTTACAATCAAAGGCGACTTCCACGCTGTTTTGATGGACGCGATCGGGACGGATTTAAACGAACCCGCTTCGAGTATTTCCGCTTACACCCTGACTGGGTCTTTAGAAACCGCGATTCGCGCGTCAAACGCACAGTTCGACCCCCCCTACATTCTTGATAAGCTGCGAGTCTCCACACAAAGAGCCACGGGAAAGGACGAAATCGGATGGGACGTGTTTTCCTTGCGCTACGCCGTCTCCGCCCCGCTGGACGTGGTGTTCACCGAGCAAAGCATGACAAAGTATTTGCGAATCTTCACGTTTCTTTGGCAGTTGAAACGCGTGGAGCACTCACTGAACGGTACCTGGCAAACAATGAAACCCGCGGTGACCGCCAGTCTGGAACGGGACGGCGCTTCAGGGGACGCCGGGTCGCTGTTAGCGCAGGAAATGCGCCGCTGCCACACCCTTAGGGGCGAGATGCACCACTTCGTGAGCAACCTGCAGTACTACGTGATGTTCGAAGTGTTGGAGGGGAGCTGGGACGGTTTGACGAAGGAAATGGCCAGCGCGCAAGACTTAGACGCCATCGTGGAGGCGCATGACAAGTACCTAGCCTCGGTGACGCGCAAAGCCTTGTTGGGTCCGAAATCGCAGCTCCTTAGCCACACCCTGGGTGGGATCTTCGACTGCATCTTGCGCTTCAGGGGGTTCGCGGACCGCTTGTACGATGTCGCGAAAGACGCGGCGATGCGACGCCAGCTCGCGCGCCTGCGAGTCACGCAAAGACTGGAGAGCGCCTCTGCGTCTGCGTCTGCGGGCACCACCTGGGGATCGGTTCCCGGCGAAGACGCAGCAGGCGGTGACGGTTTACTAAGCGTGGAGTTCGTGTTGGAAATGAAAACGCAGTTGGACGCCGTGGCGGATGACTACGCGAAGATGTTAGACGGGTTTCTAAACCTGCTCCCACTGCAAACGCACGTCGATTTGCGCTTCCTGCGCTTCAGGCTGGACTTTTCCGAGTTTTACTCGAACAAGGAAAAGGGGCGGGGGGGGGGGGGGGGAGGGGGGGGAAGCCCTA